>SDBT01001446.1_pt1 | contig 41804 bp, 61 predicted proteins | sample 2277101 | NCBI WGS metagenome assembly SDBT01 (sample SAMN10404973, study PRJNA504765) | marine sediment metagenome | isolation source: marine sediment core GS10_PC15, 103 cmbsf | place: Arctic Ocean: Southern Knipovich Ridge | collected 2010 | reverse complement strand
GTTAGTTAGTTATTAAGAGGTTGATAAGAAACAGTAAAGGGGTTGCGATGTTTGGTTTGGTTCTAATGACAAAGAAGGCGCACAGGGCCGAGACTGTGGAGAGTGGCCGTCTACTGGCAAAGGCAATAATGGAGGCGGACGAAAAGCTGCGGGCGGTCGAGGCTGACCGGGACGCCGCTGATAAACAGATCGAACGGCTTTTGCACAATGGCCTGGAATTGACCTTGCTCTGGGCAGCGGTCCGGGATTGCACGGTCGAGAAACAGGTGCGGGTGGTCTTTAATCGGATGAGACCGAAACAGAAAGGGGGCAAACAATGATTTGCGAGTGGTGTGGCAAGGAAATAAAGGAAAGTGATCGCCATAAATATCTGAAACGTCCCTATCATATGCGATGTGTTGGCCCGGCGGGGTCTGCCCAATTACGTAATATGAAGACAAAAGACTATTCTGGATATTGGTTCGGTAAATGAACAGAGTTGAGAGAACGTCGTGATCCGCGAAAGGATAAATGATTATGAACAGGCTCACAGTAGCGGTATTGATTGCAACGGCTGTCTTGGCGGGCGGCGGGCTGGGCATTTGGTTGATATCAGTGTTTTCGCTGAAACGGTCTTATGGGCTACCCCATATCACAAACCCCCCGCCTATGCCGCCGGTCAAGCCGCCAAAGGATAGCGAGGGCGTAGATGGTTGCCGTGGAAGTTGTTGTGGAAATTGCCAATACTGCCCGTTTGTCAGGTGCGGGTTGGCTATGCCGAAAGAGTGGCCTATTTATGCTGACACAAGAGTATACGAGGCGGCTATGAAAGGTGCCCTGTGCGTTATAAGGCGGACGAAGAACAAAGTGGAGTTGGTTCTGGATGATGACAACAAAGACCAAGCGTAAGAAAAAACCCGGCCCTAAACCGTCAGGCCGCAACGAGAATGTCGAGCAGCGGAAGCTCATGGCCGCCAAGCGTGCCGCGGAGCGGGACATTGAGATTGACTTCTCGAAACAGGATATGAAACGCCGGCGTAAGGGCAAGCGGAATCCGCAGTTCTTTTTGCTGACGTACTTCCCAGCCGTATTCTACATGCCCTTCTGCGATAACCAGAAGCATAATATCAAAGAGATTGACATTCGGATCAAACAGGGCGGTATGAAGGCTATCGCTGCCGAGCGGGGCGGGGGCAAGACTTCCATTATGAAGGGGCTGGTTATCCGGGGTTTGCTTTATGGGTTTATCCACTGGGTTGCCTGGATCGAGTCGAATCTGGATATGGCAAAGGATTCGCTTGAGGATATTAAGTTGATGTTTGAGTATCCGGGCGCCGAACTTGCCGCAGATTTCCCGGAATACTGTACGCCGATCGCCAAACTTGAGGGGCAGGCGATGCGAACAAAGTCGATGACCTACGGAATGGAACGGCTGGGGGGCTGGAAGTGGGAGGCGGACAGGATTATTTTTCCGACGATTACTGTCAAGACCCCGAATAACACGCCGGCCCTGGGTGGTATTATCAAGGTATTCGGGGCCGAGACTCCGATTCGGGGATTGGTCCGGGCTGGGAGGCGACCTGACTTTGTGGCGATTAACGACGCCGAGACCGAGGAAACAGCCAAATCACCAACGATGACCGAGAAAATCCGCAAGAATCTTGTCAATGCTGTTGGCGGATTGGGTGGTCCGGGCAAAAAGATCGGCATGGGCATGTTGTGTACGATTATCCGTCGGGGTTGTATCGCCGACCATTTTACCGACCGTGAGGTGTATCCACAGTGGGTAGGCGAACGGATGCGGCTGTTGATAAGTGAGCCGACGAATCGGCAACTGTGGGAAACGTACATGCACACACGGCAGACTGAGCAACGGGCGGGTGATCCTGATTGTCGGAAAGCTGAGCGATTCTATAAGAAAAATCGCAAGCTGATGGATGCCGGGGCAAAGGTCGCTAATCGCCTGCGGTTTATCACATCGGCGGGACAGGACGGCAAGCCGATAGAAATTTCAGCAATTCAATCTGTTTTCAACATCATTGCCGACCGGGGCATGGAGTATTTTCTGTGCGAATGCCAAAACGACCCACCAGAAGAACTGTCGGCAGTGTCAGAAATCCGGCCGCATATTATCTGCGATAAGGTCAACGGGCATGAGCGGGCGGTATTGCCCGAATGGACTGAACGGCTAACAATGTTCATTGACGTTCACGACGCAAAGCTGTACTGGGCTGCTGTTGCATGGAAGCAGGGTTTCATCGGCTACGTGGTAGCCTACGGCGTCGATCCGGTCCACAGCCCGATAGCCGGTTCGGTTACCACGAAGGATAAAAAGAAGCAGACCGAACTTGCGATTCTTGACGCTCTCCGGGTGCTCAGAAAAAAGGCGGAATGGCCGATTGAAAACACCGGTGAGATATGGGTCCCCGATATGGGTTTGGTTGATGCCGGGTACAAAGACGATGCGGTTTACGCTTTCATCCGGGGTACGGCGGGCGGGATATGGAGGGCAGCAAAGGGTGGGGCGAGCCGGTCGGGATCGTACCGAACGCCGAAACCGTCAGGCACTATCCGGGGTGTCGGCTCCGGTTACCATCACTCATACCAGCAGAGCAAACGTATATGGCTGGTTATCCATGACGCGAACAAATGGAAACGCCGCGTCCAGGACGGATTTATCACAGCGGAGGTCGATGAGCCGGGCAGCCTGTCATTGTTTGGCGACGACCCGGTTGAGCATCGGGCCTTTGCCGAGCAGATCGTGGCCGAGGCGTACAACACAGAGAAGATGAGATATGAGGATGTCAAGGGCTACAGGCATAATCACTGGCTCGATTGCATGGCTGGGTGCTGTTTGGCGGCTGAAATGGTTGGGATTAAGCTGGTTCCGTCGATCACACAGCCGAAAGCGAAACGCAAGGTCGTCAGGACGGTTGCCGTTCCTGATGGGGTAAAGTTGGGTCAAGGATGACTGACAAAGACAAGATGAAGCTGATTTTGGATTCCATGACGGCGATTCAGCGTCGCCGGTTCAAGCTGTACCGGAAGGGCTGGACTCTTACGCGGATTGCTGAAAAAGAGGGGGTTTCGGTAGTTTCTGTGTGGGAATCAATAAATCTTGCACAAAAAACAGCAAAAAAGAAGCTCTCGTACCTAAAAAACACCTAAAACACACCATAGAGTAGGGAAGGTACTACTTTATGGTTGCAACCAGAAAATACAAATTGATAGAAGGCCCCGATGCAGTAAGGCACAAAACTGTATTCCACACAATCCCCACCGCAGGCGACTTAGAAGCGCAAGAAATGATTCAACCCGGGACGATTGCGGAAGCGAAAATTGACAAACGCTGCCCCCGGTGCGAATTGACAGAAGCCGAGGGTTTTGATTTGGGCATCGAAAACGGAGAAGTGTTCGGCGCACTGTGTCCGGGGTGCGGGTGGAGTTTTTAGGGGGTCTTTTGGCAGAGACGTTAGCAGCACAACTTACGCGGGTACAGACGGCGATTGCTACGCTTGAAACAGGGGGCGTGCAATCGGTGACAATTCAGGGGCGGACAATCACCTATATGAATATCAAGTGGCTGTACGAACGCGAACAGCAACTCCTGCGGCGGACCGCAAACGCTTCGCAGATAACGCGGACAGTGGCGGAGATGTAATGGCGAGACGGAAGGCTAAACAGCCGAAACCCCGGAACTATTGGGCGAAACTGTCTGAAAAACTCGATGGACCCGTTTCGGTATTGTCGCCAAAGTGGGCGGCGAAACGCAAAATGAACCGTTTTGCCTATGAGGTAATCGACCGGCACAGGACGCGAAAAAAGAGGAAAGACCTGGGCGGGACCGGCGATTCGCAGTTGACTCAGGAACGCCTGTCTGAAATACGCGATATCGCATACGACCTGAGCCGGAATAACCCGCTTGCTGTTGGGTTGTTGAAAATCGACAGGGATGGCGTGGTTGGGCGGGGGCCGGTGATGCAGGCCAGGGCAAAAAAAGGAAACGGCAAACCGGCCAAGACCTGGAATGAAAAGGCCGAAGCTCTTTGGAAAGAAAATATGGTGCTCAAGCCGGTAGATACGACCGGCAGGTACAATATCAACCGTTACGTACGCAAGGCTTTCATGGCCTATCGGCAGTGCGGCGACTTCCTTACCGTTTTTACTGATAACGGATTAATCGCCGCCGAGGGCGGTCAGATCGGCACGCCATTCGGCGAGGACGGGGCAAAGGTTGGCAAGGCGATTGATATTATCAACGGTGTAGCGTACAGTAAGGCGTCTGGCAAGGTGATAGGGTATTACGTCGGCAAGCCGAATAAGTGGGGTTACATCGCGGTCGATTCATATCAAACCTATACTCAAGAGCAGGCATTTTTCTGGGCGAATCCGGAGAGGTTTTCTCAGAGCCGTGGCGAGCCGGTTCTTACCCCGTCGATAAAATGGATTGACCAGCTTTGCGATTATATGGACGCCGAGCTTGTGGCGGCAAAGGTCAACGCCTGTTATACGATGTTCATTTCAAAGAACAATTCTTATGGCGACGAATCTCCCGACGCATATACCCAGGGGGTCCACCCGACAGGTTTCGATGAGGACGATAACAAAATCGAGAAGATGGAGCCGGGCTTAATTATGTACGGTGAAACAGGCGAGTCGGCGACGGGGATCGGGCAGATGAGGCCGGGCAAAACATTCGATCCGTTTACTCAGAAGATGTTAGCTTTCATCGGTCGGCCCTTGTGTATGCCGCTGATGTTAATTACGGGCGACTTTTCCGGGGCGACTTTTATGAACGCCCGGATCGCATATCAAAAAGCTCAAGAGTGCTGGATCACTGAGCAAAACGATATATTAAAGCCGTTCATGCACCGGGTATGGCGGTGGTTCATTGACCGGATGATCGACCAGGACCTATTGGACGAACGGGAAGATAAGTATTCCGTCGATGTGGTTTGCAACCGTTGGCCCTACGTCGATCCGGTCAAGGAAGCGATGGGCGACGAGAAACAACTGAGGAACAGGACGATTACCCGCACGATAATCTGTGCAAGGCAGGGATACGATTTTGAGGATGTTGTTGACGGGCTTGCGAAAGAAAATGAAGTTCTGGAAGCGGCTGGACTGAACGAGAAGGTTCCGGCGGTGTCTAAAGAAGAGCCGCCGCCAGCGAAACCTCCGGCCAGGAAAGGGGCATAATAATGATTTCTACTGAGTTGGTTACCACCGATAGGGATAAAGCGGTCTGCATGATGGCTGGCAGCAGCGTTGAGTGTTTTGAATCCGGGGATGGTTCCGACAAGCAAAACATACGCCTCCAGTTATACGATGGGTCGATTAACAACCACTGGTATTGGGGCAACTTTGCATTCGATCTTGATACGATGAAACTTGCAAAGAAGCCAACCCCGATACTCATCGATCATGATACCGGCCAGCGGGCAGGCATAGGACGCAAGGCGGTCAAGGATAACGGGTTTGCGTTAGAAGGAAGATGGCTGCAAAGCTCGAAAGAAGCACAGGAAGTCAGAGAGCAAATGCAAGAGGGGTTTCCATTCGAGGCATCACTGAGATTCGATCCGTCTAAGGCGAAGATAGTTCAGGTCGGGGAAAACGATACACACGAAATCAACGGCCACACATTGAAGGGTCCGGGCACAGCGATATACAACACACGAGTTATGGAAGGAAGTATTGTAACCTTTGGGGCGCTTGTAGGATGCTCTACTGAGGTATTTGATAACGGAAACAATCCTATTTTAGGAGCAAGTAAGATGGACGAAAACAAAATGACACTTGATACACTCAAGGCGGACCATACCGAGTTACACGACAAGATTTTCGGCATGGGCAAGGCGGACGGCGAAAAACTGGAAAGGGATTTGTTTGCAGCGATTACCACTGCATGCCCTGACCCGGCTCTCGCAAGTAAATGCTTCATCGAGGGCAAGACCGCGGCGGAGGCAAAGGACGCGTTCAAGGACGCTGAGATCGCACGGCTGACCAAGGCGAACGAGGACGCGGCTGCGAAACTCAAAGAGAGGTCTACGCAGAATCAGACGCAGGACCAGCAAGCTCTTAATGAGTTTTCAGACCAGTCGGACGCTCACGATAAGAAGCCGGCAGCCGGTAAGACTGAGGATATGACCGATGAGCAGTTGAAGGCAAAGTACGCTGCCGATGCGTCGCTCCGGGCTGACTTCCTGAGTGCCGATGATTACGTCGCCTATACGCGGGCGGACAATAAGGGCCTCGTGGGAGTCAGAAGTAACAGGTAGCCATGAGGCGTTTGTTAGCTGGTATATGAAACTATTTGAAAGGAAAGATGATGGCAGCGAAGGTTGAGAACCCGGACCCGACGAACAAAGGTCCTGAAGATAACAAGGGCGACGATCAGTTTAATCCAAATCCAAACACGGATGATGATAAAAAAGATTCGCCGGAAATGACGGAGGCCGAAAAGGCTGCGTATGCGGCGGGACAAGCGGCGGCGTTAGCTGTGGTCGAGGAAGAGAGGAAAGAAGACGCGAAGAAGGTCGCTGCGGCTCTTGTGGAAAGTAAAGCTAAGGTATCGAAGAAGCGTTTCATCGAGTTCGAGTACGACGATCCGTTCATTAAAGGGGCGACGAGGGCTTACTATCCGGATGGGATTCCGAATCCGTTTACGCTTTTGAAGTCAGACCGCAACGCCGTTGAGATCCTTGCCGGTTATATCGTGAGATCAACCGGCGGGTGCAGGCCCGACCTTGCTGCTTTGGCTGAAGCTGCTCTTCAAAAAGCGTCGGCAGTATGACGTACAAAATAACGATACTTTAATCGGAAGGATATAAAATGGCTACATCAGCAAAGAACCTTCCCCTTCATGTTATGTTGGGTCAGATAGGGTCGATTCCTGCCGTCGCAGCGGATATTATTTACGAAGGCTCGATGGTAGGAGATAACGGGGCGGGTTACGGCCGGCCGCTTGTGGACGGCGATAAGTTCGTTGGCCACGCGGTCGCAAACGTCAACAACTTGCAAGGGGCGGCCGGTGATCGGGATATAGTAACCCGGATAGGCCGATACCGTGCGGTTGTCCCGTTAGTGGGCGTGAGGACCGATGTAAACTGCCCGGTGTACGCTTCGGACGATGCGACATACTCGTTTATCGGGGTATACAGCTACGTTGGCGTCATCACCCGGTACGTCGATGCGACGCATATGGAAGTTGAATTTCGTCCCGGCGAAATGGACGAATGGGGCACTCGTGAAAGGATCGCAAAGATCGACAATTACACCATGACGATCAACGAGTCTGGTGCGGTTGTATATCTGTCGGTTACTGCCAAGACAATTACACTGCTTGCCGTCGCTGACGGCCACGAGTTTATCGTGGTTAATCCATCACCGTTCGGGACGGTACTGATTCACGTCGATCCGAACGGGTCCGATGCGTTAATTGGTGGCGGGCAAGTCGTAGCTAATGCCGTCGGGCATAAGATGAGCAACACGGCCAATACCCAACAGCGTAACGACTATTTCTGGGTCAAGTCCGCCGGTGCGAATGCCTGGACAACGATGGGCATTCGGGGAACATGGGCGGCAGAGTAAGGTTTATCTGAGAATGAAATTGAAAGGATAATACGATGACTACATCATCAGCAAACCTTCCTATGGAGGTTATGAAGGGGAGTATAGGATCGATCCCTATTATCGCTTCGGATATCGTTTACGAAGGTTCGATGGTCGGCGAGAATGGGGCAGGTTATGGGCGTCCTCTTGTGGATGGCGACAAATTTGTAGGGCACTGCTTAAAGAAAGTAGTCAACGCGGTGGCTACGGCAGGTGTAAAAGACATCCAAATTCGCATAGGTCGGTATCGGTTGGTCGTTCCGTTGGTGGGTGTGATTACCGACTACGGGCAACCCGTTTATGCTTCGGATGATGCGACGTACACCTTCACCGGCACATACACTTACGTCGGCGTTATTTCTCGATATGTTGACGCGACGCACATGGAAGTTGAATTTCGTCCTGGCGAACAGGATGAATGGGGTAGTCGCATAAGGGTCCTCCAGACTGCCGATATTACGTTAGACGTGAATGATGTCGGCTGTGTACTTTACCTATCGACTGACGCCCAGACGGTTACTATTCTTGGGGTCGCCGATGGGCATGATTTCATCGTCTGCAACCAAGCACCATTTGGAACGGTAGAGATTCATGTCGATCCGGACGGGGCCGATTTGTACGTCGGCGGGTCCGGTGTCGCTGCGAACGCTAACGGGCACAAGATGAGCAACACCAAGGCAACGCAGCAGCGTAACGACTACCTGCACTTTAAGTACGGCGGTGCTAACGGCTGGACGATCCAGGGTATTCGAGGCACATGGGCGGCAGAGTAGGTTTAACGTAACATGAAATTGAAAGGAATATAAGATGACTACATTAGCAGCCGACCTTCCTATGCACATGATGAAAGGCGGGATCGGGTCTATTCCCATTATCGCATCGGATATCGTCTACGAGGGACAAATGATCGGCGACAACGGGGCAGGCTATGGCCGACCGTTTACCGACGGAGACAAGTTCGTCGGGCATTGTTTATCGTCTGTGACAAATGCGGTGGCTACAGCCGGACTGAAGGATATCAAAATTCGGACAGGCCGGTATCGCCTGATCGTACTCTTGACGGGCGTGATTACCGACGTTGGGCAACCTGTCTATGCTTCGGACGATTCAGTTTATACGTTCAGTGGTGTCTACAGTTACGTCGGCGTTATCACTCGGTATGTTGACGCGACGCATATGGAGGTCGAGTTCAGGCCCGGCGAACAAGACGAATGGGGCAGCCGCGTAAGGACCGTCAAGACGAACGATCATACTACGACCGTTGCCGATGTTGGTACGGTGGTATATCTTTCGGTTGATACGAAAACTATAACGCTGCTTGCGGTCGTTGCAGGGCATGATTTCATTATTGTCAACCAAGCCCCGTTCGGAACAGCAGAGATAGACGTTGATCCAGACGGGTCTGACTTGTTTATCGGCGGGGCCGGGGTTTCGGCAGGTACAGATGGCTATGCGTTGATAAATACCCAGGCGACGCAGCAACGGAACGATTACCTCCATGTTAAGTATGGCGGGTCTACAGGGTGGTCGATCATGGGCATCCGGGGTACGTGGTTACAGGATTCAGCATAACGAAACTGATTGACAATTAAAGAACATGCGGGTCCGGCGTGCGGTTAGCTGCTAATCGCCGGGTCAAGGCAAAAACAAGCGGGCAGTATAGGGGCCTATACCTTCTATCTGCCCGCTTTTTTTGCGCCCGCACGAAACTTAAAAGAACAATTTGAAAGGGCAGTATTATGGGTGCAAGTACATTAGGATCAAGGGCCATAATCGGATACTTCTACAATCGGCTTGAGGCCGAGGTCGGGGCGTCGTGGTTGGGCCAAATTGGTATGAAGTTCGGCAGCGACCAGGAATCCGAAACTTATCCGTGGCTTGGCATGGCCCCGGTAATGCGTGAGTGGGTCGGCGGTCGAGACGCTCGCGGGTTCAACGAGAACAAAATTACAATCGTCAACAAAATCTTCGAGGCAACACTTGAGGTCCTGGTGGATGACCTGCGGAGAGATAAGACCGGTCAGATTCTGATCCGGGTTGCTGAAATGGCAAGGCGGGCGGTCGAGCACTGGGCAAAGCTTATCAGTACGCTCATCACCAACGGGACCGGATCGACCTCCGGGACCTGTTATGATGGGCAGTACTTCTTTGACAGCGACCATTCCGAAGGCGACAGCGGGTCGCAGTATAACCTGCTGACTAACTCGCAGGTTGGCGCTCTGGACGTGAGCACGGCTACAACGCCGACGCCGCTTGAGGCTGCAAAAGCAATCCTGGGCGTTATCGCCTATATGTCCGGTATCAAGGATGACCAGGGCGAACCGATGAACAGCGGGGCCAGGAGCTTCCTGGTTATGACATCGCCGATCCTGTGGCAGTTCCTCGCTCCGGCGGTTTATAACGTGGCCGTTCTCGCCGGCGAAGAAAGCCCCCTGGCGTCGTTACAGAAAAAGACGGACTTCAAAGTTGATGTCGTTGTCAATACCCGGCTTGCGTATACGACTCAGTTCGTGACGTTCAGGACGGACGCCATGACCAAGCCTTTCATCATGCAAGAGGAAGAGGGCATTCGTGTCTCGGCTCTTGCGGAAGGCTCGGACGAAGAATTTAAGAACAACCGGCACTTGTACGGTGTCAAGGCAGTGCGGAATGTCGGGTACGGTTACTGGCAGTTTGCCGCGCACGCGACACTGAGCTAATTGGCGTGTGTTTTCTTAATCTCCTTAAGGTGCGGGCGGGGTTGCGGGACCCCGCCCGACCCTGAGTCTTTACGGGGTGCAGCATGGCGAACAGTATAAAACTTAACGGATGGTCTAAGGTGTTGGTGAGCCTCGGCATATCGTTGCTGGTTATTGCGGTTGCATGGGGCACGGTCAAAACGAAGGTCGGGGCCAATTCGGATAATATCGAAAAGAAACTGGATAAGGAAGTATTCCAGATGTACTGCGAGCAGCAGAAAACGGCAGACGAAAAAACCGAAAAAACGCTGGATAAGATCGATGGCAAACTTGACAAACTCATCGCCGGAGATTAACGCCGACCCGGCAGGTTGTATCGACGTCATACACAAGGCGATGATGCACCTTGCCTCTGCGGACTATAGCCATCGGACACTGCCGGAGCTTCTGGAGTTGTTGGAGGATGGGGAAGAATGGGTCAAGAAAATGCGGGACTTTTTAGGAGCAGAACAATGAAACAGTTCAGACGAATATCGATTTTGATGCTGATCGCGGTATTGGCGGGCGTGCTTGTATGGCCGCCGATAAAAAAAGCAGCAGCCTACTACACGTCGATAGTGGCGAGCGAGCAGGCGACGCTGTATGGGCCGTGGCGGAGCGTGGCGACCCTTGCGTCGGCGGGTACGGAGCCGACTGATTTAGCCGGCGGCGAACGCACTTACGCGACCATTGCGGCGGCGATTGCAGCGGACGTGAGCGGCGACGGAAAGATCGTATTGGCCGAGTTGCCGTTTGGCTGCAATGCGCCGCGTTTTTTCGTGAGCGGGATAACCGACAATGCGGTGATTGTGCTGCGGATATATTCGGGGTCCAAAGGCGGTGCGTCTAATTGCGTGTTCAAGCCGCGGGGGACACTGACCTTTACGATAGGAACTCAGGCGGGGATTACCGCGACTTACGAACTGGCCGACACCTGTGCTTTGACATCGGGGTCTGATGCCGCTTCTATAACCAATTGGTCAATTGCTTCACCGGCTAACAATACATGCACTGAGGTCGTCATCGATACGCAGGGTGACGACTGGGTTTGTATTGTGGCGACCACTATCGGCTGCGATGCCATTGTGTGGATAAAAGACTATTGAGGTGTAACATGAAAAAGATATTTATTACGGCAGGCGTTACGTTGATGGTTGTATTCTCTATGGGCAATTTCAGGACCAGATACAACCCGTTACCCTTTGGCGATATGACAGCGACGAACTCCAATCTTTTGATTGGAGACGGAACAAAGTGGCAATCGGCAGATATTGTGGTCCATGAAAGCGACCTTGTATTTCACGAAAATGTTATGGTTACTTATTAGGAGACGTAAGATGTTGAAGAAACTGAAAACCCCATTGCTTGTGTTGCTGGCAGTCGCCGTTGTCCTGATAGCAGGCGCCAGCCTGAAAGAAAAAACGGGCATGACGCTTTTGAGCAGCACCTTAGTCATTATAGGTGATGACTCTGACGCTTCCAAGATCGACTTGTATACTCCGCCACCCGGCAAGAATTGTATTATCGAGTATGTCATTCTCAGAGAGCCTTCTGGCACTCTTGCAGGAGCCGTAGACATAAATTTCGGTATCGGTGCTGGAACTACGGGATCATGGTTAGATAACGAAGATAGCATTGTCGATATGGATCAAACTGACGACTATATGGTATTAGAGCGAACTCAACATATAGGGGTCGCAGATACTCAGTACGAGCATTCGGTCATTGACGGCGATGACGCTACGGCCAACAACAGGACATTCGGCATTTACGTTGTTACGGGTGCAACCACGGACGCGGCTACAGTAACGATTGACGTATTTGGATACCTATTCTAATGGAAACAGGAATACCAGTATCAAAGCGGGCATTGTTCAGTGGCGGCGGGATCCTCGCGATCCTGGAACTTAACAAGTCCACGTCAGAATACGTACTCTACGCGATGGGATTTGTTACTTTTTTAGCGGTCGCGTATATGATTGCAGACGAAGTTAAAAGGAGACGAAATGGCACTGACTAAAACAGTAACGAAAGTATTTCCAAGAGGGGGCAAGGTCGGTATTCATCTCAAACTGGAAGATGATAGTAGGCCGGAGGGCGAACAGACGGTTATTGACCGTGATTTTGTTGACGGGTTCGTACCGGGGCAGGGCATGGCAAACAATGCAAGAGATGCCATCGGTAAAGCGGCTCAAGCGGCTATTGACGAGTATCTCTCAAACAAACAAACGTATAACGCTGCTGCTTATGGCACGGCGGTATCTCAAATTGACAATGAATTAAATATCACGGAGTAATTGTGAAAAAGCTATTATTTGTAATGATGTTGTTGTTCGTATCGTCTGCTTTTGCGGCGGCTACTAAAACCCAAAGCACTGAGGCGTTGGAATGGACATCCATTCTCAATGCCGAAGGCGCTACTGGCGTTGTCCAGTCGGCGGAGATCGACTGTAGCACGGCATACTCGACAACGGTGTTTATTGACTGGTGTCTGGCGGAAGCTGCCGCCCACGATGGTACAGAGATTATTGTGCTAATCGGGAGTGGTGCGGGCGACGATGAATGGACGAAGTATCTTACATTAAAATCCAACGCAGTAACACCCATCGGGTTAGCCTTTGCTGCGACCGAAGCTATTGACCAGACTGAACTGACTACGGCTGATCCTGCGGGAGGCTTGGACCACCCCGGTAAGTTCATCTTTATCGAACATGATACGCCAGCAAGTTGCGAAATTGCTTATCAGGTAACTGACAATGCCTCAAACAGTATAACTGTGCTTGACGGTATATCCCATGAGCAAACGGTGGCAACGAGTGATATATGGTCAGTTGACGTTGCAAATGGTGCCGGTCTGGCTTCGGTAGTGAATCAGTGGGCAATCGCGATTCCCGAATCCGTTAGTCGTGTAAAAGTCATCTTCAACAACTGGTTCGATACTACAGGGGCAAATGGCTACGGTAGAGTAAGGGCAACACATCTAACGGAGTTAGACTGAAAAAGAGGCTACTCATAATGAAAAAGTTACTCATAATCCTGTTGTTGCTTTGCCTGACGGCGAATGTCGGGCAGTCGCAGTATTATCCCGTCAAGATGTTCGGGCAGCAACCTTCCGGCCAATATGCCGAGGGCCTTATCGGCTTCTGGCGATTTATTGAGGCGGGGGCCCTTGGTGGCGAATCGTTTTTCGGGAATAACGGCACAATCAATGGCGCGACGTGGGAGGGAGACTCGTTGTTGTTTGACGAAAATAATCCTGACTCCGTTACTTTTGCGACGCCGCCAAAGAGTGTAACAAAACAAGGAACTGTGGTTTTTTCGTTTTTTCCAACCGGCAACACTGGTAATTTTGACCGTATTTTTGACCATAGAAACGCAGCGGGCAGCGGAGTATATTTTCAATACAGGGCGGACGCCGACCGGATTACTTTTAATGTCGTCAACACCGACCCAACGATTAAAGGGCTGTCTGTGAGTGGTGTATTTCCTGAAGATGAATGGCATCATGTTGCGTTTACATGGACGCAGTTTTTTAGGGCGGTGTATAGAAATGGTCAGCTTGTGGCCAGTAATTCTGACGATATGGGAACGCCTCGTGATTTAGACGCAGCGTTAACTTTCATGCTCAACGTAAACGGGAATTTGAAAGACGTTCTCTATTACGACCATGTCCTGTCGCCGGAAGAAATACAAGCACTTTTTCTCAACCCCGACCTGCCGATGCAGCAGGAGCCGATATGGTTGTTCTTTTCGCCTGCGGTGGGCGGGATAGATATTGGTGCATTGATGCAGTCAATCCGAGAAGACAAGACTGGTGGTAAACAAGGAAAATCTGGAGGTAAGAAATGAGATACATTGTACTATTCTTATTGATGACGGTGGTGACGGTGTTTGCGGAGGAAGTCGTCAATGACCGTAACAGCAATACGGTTTACTTTGTTTTTCGCAATACGACAACCGGTCTTGTGGACAATGATATCTCGGAAGCAGATATAGATTTATATTATGTTGAAGAACCTGGTGGTACTGGAACTGGTGGGCTGATTTCGGCGGGCAATACATCTACTATCGTGGCTACAGACGCATATACGAGTTTAGGTGCTATTGAATTAGGCCAAGGTGGTTTGTGTAGAATAGATTTTCCAGATGCAGCGTTTGATGGTGGCATTGGCCGGAAAGTACAGTTGATCGCAGTGCCAGATAGCGGTGATAATGTTTTTGAGGAAACATTAGTTATTGATCTTATTGCAGAATACAGTACAGCTGCTGAAATGGCGAAAGTACCAAAAAGCGACGGCGCCGTATCATGGAACGCAACTGCTCTCGCTGCAATAGAGTTGCAGGCAAACGATGCGTTGGTTGATGAACGGTTGGACCATCTTGTTGCCGTTGCCGATGACGACGATCCTGTAGAAAATTCAATTATTGCAAAATTGGCGGCGGCTGATGGTGATTGGACTAAGTTCGACGAAGCGTTACATTCTTTACGGGCATTGCGGGTACGGGGTGATGCTGCATGGGATACGGCAACAGGATTCAGTACTCACGATGCTGCTGCTGTAAAAACGGCGATAGAAGCGGGTGGTTCGCATCTTGCATTGATACTTGCCGACACCGGCGCTTACGATACCGATGCGGAATATGCGGCTGCGATATGGGGGGCTACGACAACAGATTATGACGACGGCGGGACGTTTGGTTTAGCGGTGGGCGATATCAACACCGACACGGCGGCATATGATACCGATGCGGAACATGCGGCGGCGATATGGGGTGCGGTCATGGAAAATTCGGTTACTTACGCCGAAGTGATGAGGGTATTCGCGGCGGTATTGAGCGGCAAGAGTTCTATCGCCGGGGCTGATATGACTTTCGTGGGAATTGATGGCTCCACGAATCGGCTGGTAGTAACCGTGTCAAGTGGGGCAAGGACTTCGGTTGGCACTTGGGATGGGAGTCCGTAATGGCAAATGAAGTATTTTTCCCTGATGGATTTTTCGGCGACTACCCCGGTGGGATAGGCGATACGCCATCGGTCCCGGTGATAACTGCCAGCGTATCCGGGACAACCGCAACCATAACATTCGATGGGGATGCCGGTGCGACGAACTACCTATTGTATAAGGCCAGCGGGGCGACGGCATGGACGTCCGGCGGCAACCGGCCGGGCGATGGAGACATTGCCGTTCCGGATCTATCGGCGGGGGTGAGGTATACATTCGTTGGGTATAGCTTCAACGCGACCGGCGGGAATTCGGGCCCGTCGCTCACGATTGATGTTCTCATTCAGGTTTCAACGACATCGGTACTTGACGGGGTACTTGCGGACCAGGCAGACATTTTCCTTGCCCGGTTTGGTGAGTCGATTACCTATTATCCGAAGGGTGGGAGCAGCCGGGATATAGTTGGGATCGTTGACCGGAATCCGGTTTCAGGTGTCAACGGGGTTCCTCACGGGAATACACCCAAATTTGTAATATCAGTTAAGAATGCGTCGACAGATGGCATCAGCAGTTCGGAGGTGAACGCGGGGCAGGATAAGATCAGATTCGGTAATAGAATAGGCAGGACGGCCATACAGCGGCGAATACAGGCGGTACAGTGGCATGACCACGGCATGATGTATTTGGGGGTCGCCTGATGTTGCACGCTTTTCTTACAGTTGACAAGGGGCAAGTACGCGGGATTCAGCGAGACTTCTATAATGTCCATAATGTACTCAGTAGGGAAGTGCCTCTTGCGATCAATAGGGTAACGGAAATGTCGCGGCTATATATTGCGAAGCGGATGGCGGGTGCTAATCCTGGGCTGACTAAAAAAGAGATCCACTCGGCGACAACGACAGAAAAGGCACGCCCATCGACATGGGAGGGCAAGGTGCTGATGTCTGGGCCACGTGTTCCGGTAGCTAAGCTGGATGTAAGGCTGGGCACTCAAACAGAAACGACTAAAATTGCAAGCGAGAAACAATCGGCATGGCTTTTTTACAACGTCTTCAAACGTAAATACGGAGCCGCCGCCGTGTTTTCTACCGCGTATCAGATAGCCCGCAAGTCGTTTGAGAACATCACGTATCGGGTGAACGGGCGGACCAGGAGCCTTGCCGGGACGGGGGCATTTCCGATAAATGCGGGGCTTCGCCTTGAGGGTATATTCAAGAGGGCCGGGGATAAAGTGAGGGAAATAAAAGGCCCATCTCTTTTCCAGATACTTGACGGAAATACTGTCATGATGCGGGACATCACACGAGATCTTACTAAGGGATTCGAGGACCAACTTGAAAGCATGCTCGATGGCCGTGGCGTAGACCTGATACCCAGAGTTCCTATAGAAAGATTAACAGACGCTGGGGTGCGATAATGGCTGTACCTGTTATAGAATCTATTGCGGCAAACCTACTGGCAACCCTTAACGGCGTAACGACAGGGAACGGCTATGAGCAGACAATCGTTATCAAAAGACCGAGCCGGGTTACTTATGATACCGAAGCGTCGGGCGATGACCTCGAAGGATTGCTCGTACAAGGTACAAGAGAACCGTTGGAGCACGCGTTCACAGTATATACCTGGCGGCAACCTTTCCTTATCATCGTATACGCCCTAAATGATGACCGGTCAGCAACTACAATCGACACGCGGCTAAACCAAATCACCGCTGACATGGAAAAGGCTTTGCGGGCGGACATTACACGCGGGGCCTATGCGTACATGACTAACATCGGAGAGCCGGAGTTTCTGATTGCCGCTGACGGATCGGTCAGTGCGACAATGTTACCTATAACAGTGGACTACAGAGTTTTGAATACAGATCCATATACGAAAGGATAGATTATGCTTACTGAAGTTGGGGCAATAATGGTTAAGGTCGAAAGCCCGTTGGGTACAGAGGCGGTTACCGACCAAGTTGTATATGCTGAAAACCTTGTAATGAATCCGACCGGCGAGTTTATCGAACGAGCCGGCCGGGGGGCTTTTCATGGCCCTGAGATGACTGGCGTTATCGGCGGTCGTCATGGCAAATGCACCTTTTCGACCGAGATGAGAACGGACGGTTCGCAGGGGTTTGAGGCCGGGCTTGCGATATTAATACAAGCGTGCAATTTCGTCCAGACGGTAGAGGTTTACACGATAGCAAAGATTGCCACCCAAAAGACGATCACTATTGAGGTATGGCAGGATGGTGTACTCAAGGTGCTTTACGGTGCAGCGGGCAAGTTCACTATCGACTACGCAACAAACAAGCGGGTCTTATTCAACTTTGATTTTGACGGGCTATACAAAGCGGAAGCCGACGAAGCTGTCCCTGCGTATGTACCGACCGGCAATGTGATCATGTTCGGCAGTGGTTCGTTTACGGTCCTGACGGAATCTCACATGATAAGTAAGTTCACCTTTGACTCAGGCAACAATGTCGTGCCGAGATACGACGTTACTGGGCCGGGCGGCATACTGCATTACCAAACGACCTATGCTAAACCGACTTGTAGCTGGGACCCGGAATCTGCCGTTGTTGCATCCGATGACATCCACGCCGACTGGCTTGCTGGTGGAACTGGTACGCTTGCATTAGCTGTGAGCGACGGGACTGACAAGGTAACACTTGATTGCGGAAAGGTTCAGTATATGGAAATCCCGGAAGGTGCTCGGGACAATATCCGTATCCATGAAGTAAAGGTACAGTGTCTTGAGACGCACGCGACGGTCCCGACGATGGCGAAATTTACAGTAGCGGCTGCGTAAAGGAATTGATTATGAATACCCAAACAGCAAGGCAGGCGATGTTGGCCGGTGGGGTTCTCCAAGGAAATCCCACCGATACACAGGTCCGGCAGTTGTGGCGGGACCTGACGGACGAAGATCGCGAGAAAATGACGGCAAAAATCACAGGAGACAAAGAAAATGCTACCAGTAACACCAGAGGAAAAGTACAGGGCGGTCCTAAACAAATACGAGGAGATGGAAAACCCCCCGACGTTTCTGTTTGAGTGCCTGAATGGTCGCCAACAGAGGGAAGTCATGTTGTTTAGGCAGGGAATGGGAACGGGCACGCTTGCGGACTTCGATGAGCTATATGCTCAGGTAGAGTCTCACCTTGTAGGGTGGGAAAACATAGAGGCTGAATACACCAAGGGCGGGTTGCTGGATGTTGTGTCTTATGGCGAGTGCCTCGAACTGCTCGCGCTGCTCGCGTATCAGCCGCCGAGCGTCGCAGATAAAAAAAAATACAAGTCGCCCTCGCCGTCAGGTACGGAAACTACTGCTCCGCCTGTCCAGGACCCGTCAAGTGCAAGCGAACCTTCGACAGGAACAGCGGTTGGAGAGTAGGCGGGGCGGGGTTCGATGACTGGAAGCTGGAAGAATGCCCAATAGCTTACGTTACCGGTGATATCTGGCAGGTGATAACACTTGCGGGATTATACGAAAAAGGATTGCCGCCGGTAGCAGGCGGGTCGCTCGATCAAGCAGTTGTATTTATCGCGGCGGCTGAATTTATCTGGCAAGAGGAAAAACAGTATAAGGTAGAACAATGGCCGAACGGGATGTAGTAATTCGGATAAGGGCGATAGACCAGGCGAGTGCGGTTTTTAATCGTGTCGCCGCTGCCGCGGGTGCGTTCGTGTCGGTCTGGGCCTTGCGGCGGGGAGTGGTAGAAGTAACCGATGCGTTCATTGAGGCCGAGTCATCGTCAATCACGTTAGCGGCGGCATTGCGGGCAACCGGCGAAGCGGCGGGGTTTACCACAGATGAGCTGGAGACGTATGCAAACGAATTGATGCGGCTGACTACGGTTGACGACGATGCGTTCAAAAGAATCATGGGCATCATGGCCACGTTCCGAAACGTGTCGGGTGATGTATTCAAAGAATCTATCGAGCTTGTCGCCGATATGAGTGTGCAGTTCGGTGGCCTTGAGAGCGGGGCTATTCGTTTAGGCAAGGCATTAAATGACCCGGTACGCGGAATGACTGCACTGTCCCGCGTCGGTATTCAATTCAGCGAAACCCAAAAAGAATCTATCGAACTATTCGTTGAACAGAATGACCTAATGGCTGCTCAACAAATTATCCTTGCCGAGCTTACTAATCAATTCGGAGGGCAGGCAAGGGCTCAGGTCGATAGTTTTGGCGGGAGTATCGCGCAGCTTTCTAATGCGTTCGGTCAACTCAAAGAAGATATGGGCAAAGCCATTGCAGAAATACCAGGGCTGATTACAGGCATACAGATCGCGACGGTAGCAATCGAAAATATCGGTCTTACATGGGACGTTGTTTGGTTGCGAACACAACTGACACTTGTTGGGGTCCTGGAGGATATCGAGCATGCTTTTACGGTTCAGGTTCCAGAAATCCTCCAGTTTTTCAAAGATAACTGGATAAATGTTCTGGAAACGATAGGCAGTGCCATTAGCCACTTTTTTATTAATTTAGTCAAGAATATATGGGCTGTTATTTTAGACATCAAGACTATTCTGACCGGCGAAGATTGGGGGTCAGTGTATGTCCCTATGCTCGATGGTTTCGAGAACACAATAGAGAAATTCGCAGGCTTTACTAAGCGGGCGATGACGGATGTCGAAAAGGCAATCGAAGCTGAACTGTTTGTGAAACTGGCAGCCATGAGGCTACTGATTGATGAGAGGTTGGCTCGCAAGGCCCCTGACTTGAAAGATATTATCCCTTTCGGTCCTGATGTTGGCGACGGCGAAGCTGTGAAGGCGGGGAAGAAAAGGGGGGACCTCCGGGCCGACGAATCACGGTTCCTTACATTCGGCAGGGTGGCGGGGGATGCAGCAAAAGAGGCGGGGCGCGAGGCAAAAAAAGCAGCACGTATCGCAGGGGAACAACGCAATAAACAGTTGATAGGACAAAAGGCTATAACCAGATTGTTGTCAAAACTGATGCCGTGGGCCGAGGCTTCTTTCAAAGAGGCGGCGCGCGAAGCAAAACACCCGGCACGGATTACAGAGGGGCAACGCATCGGGGCACTCGGTAGGAAGGCAGGGAACGCACAGGAGGATTCGGTACGTGAAGCAAAAAAAGCAGCACGGATCGCAAAGGAACAACGCGACAAACAGCTACGGGAACAAAAGGCTATGAATAGATTGTTGTCAAAACTAATGCCTTTTGCTGAAACGTCTTTCAAATAGGTAGGTGCAATGGCGATACTTGATGTGACAGAAAACTTTACGGGCGTACATTCCAATGACCGCGTCGAACCGGACGGCAGGCGGCTGGGGGCAACCGCTCGGCTTTTTGATGTACTTTTCGATAATGCAGACAATACATGGGAGCGTCCAATTCTCGCCTTGTCTGACAGCAGGGTCCCGCAATTAGGGGAGTCGCTTCCGGGCTACCCTTGGATTTTTGTGTTGAACCGTATTGCTGACGTGGACTCCGACAGTGATGTTCTGTTTCACGTAACAGTTCAATATCAAGAAATCATGGACCCGCTCCAGGAGCCTCCGATTATTGAGTGGCTTTCGGCGGCAACAAACGAGCCTATCGATACGGACTGGGGTGGCAACCCGCTACTCAATAGTTCGGACGAGCAGTTTGACCCGCCGATTACAGAGGATTTTGACGACTTGGTTCTGCGCGCAAACTATAACGTGTCCGTATTTAATCCTCTTCGTGCGATGAATTACAAGGGGGCAATCAATAGCGATTTCTTTTTGGGATTCGCACCCGGCCTGGCAAAGGTCAGGGTGTATTCGGGCCGGGAGATAAGGGCGATAACCAGCAATTATTATGTCGCGGTTACTCTTGAGATTCATTTCCGGAGCACTGGCTGGAGCCGTACGATAGTTGACATGGGATTCCGTACAAAAGGGTCTGTCGTTGACGGTTTGCAGGAGTACGATAAAATTCTCGACAAGCCTGGCGGAACCGAAATAACCGAACCCGTAAAGCTCGACGGGTTCGGCCAGAGATTGGTCGAAGGAGCTCCTGTAGTCAAACTGGAATTTTGGTCAAAACCACAACTACCATTTACGATTGAATTTCTTTAGGATATACTGTAATGGGTACAGATAACAGATACGTAGGCGAGGCGGTGGCGGTTGTCCAGGTGGATACGTTTACACCGACAAATGTAGAGATCGGCGACGTTTTCACCTTGACCTCAATCGGGTGGGATGGCGTTACGGAAGTATTGCCATTCACGGCGACGGCGGCAACGGCGGCTAATGTAGCGGCGGCTCTTGTTGCTCTGTGGAACGCAAGCGAAAGCTCTGCTTGCACGGGTGTTACCGCGTCGGGCACGGTTACTGTGATATTGACGGCTGATACTGCGGGCGTGGCGTTTTCTGTTACGGCGACGGCGGTACAGGGTGGCGGGGCAGACGATCAGACTTTGGACAGGGTAGCGACTACGAAGAATGAGGGGCCGAGTGATTATACGTCGGTTGATAATTGGAGCTTGGGGATCATCCCGGTTAATACACATGACGTGTATGCCGAGGGTTCATTCTCGATACTCTATGGTCTCGATCAGTCGGCGGTCGAGCTTGACAGCTTCAATACATCGGGTGTGAGAATAGGGACGAATCCGGCGGCGGGCTGGCGTCCGGTGTTCTTACAGGTCCGTGCACCCGTTGTCGAGATAGGGTATCACTACGGGCCGTCAGCGGTAACGCAGCAGGTCCCGGTCAACCTTGATCTCGGTAGCGGTGAGTCGGCGTCGATAGTGGTGCATAATAGCGGCAGTAACGGGACGAGTCCGGGCGTGAGGATGACTTGCGTGCACGCCTCGACGGTATTGGAGGTTCGCAAGGGCAATGTAGGATTCTATAACAACTCAGGTGGAACTGCCGAGCTTGATATAATCAACATGGGGTACACTACTAATAAGGCGGGCGACGTTGATGTATTTGTCGAGGAAGCCTGTACGATTGATACGATCAACCAGGAGGCGGGCGATCTGTTGCTGCGGAGTGCATTGACGACCGCATTGACAATCGAGTCGGGCACGCTCAAGACTGAGGGGTCGGGTGCAATCCCAACGATGGTAGTGAATGGCGGTACGGCGACCTTAAATTCAAGCGGTACGGTGGGCGGTACGGGCGGAGTAACAGTCAATGGCGGGATCGTTGACTTTACAAAGTCGGCGGTTGCCAGAACGGCTACGAACGTCAAACCGAACCCAGGGGCAACGGTGAAGTATGACCCGGACGTGCTCACGATCACATTCGCATCCCCGGACAAACCTGTAACCTTAACAGCTTCGGGGGCGTAATGGGAAAGATTCTATCAGATCGAGATGCGGCACGGGTACAGGAGGTGCTCAGGTGGTTCGATAGCGATACTGATACTCGTTATCAGCGGCGGCGTAGACATGGCAGGGGTGGGGGCAGGGGCGGATCTTCACGAAACCGAAACGCATACGCCAAGGCTGCCGCCGGTGCGGGCACTACAATCGTTTGTTTTCTTGATACCGATGCAACGGGCGACGAAATAACGGTTACTATTTCGATTGCAGGGGGATCGGATTTGAATTCCGCATTGCCGAGACTTGAGGATGGAACTTTGCTCACCGTCTGGAACGATGCCGGTACATGGCGCAATGCAGGGAACCCGTTCCAACATTCAAAGGAGTGCTAATGGTTGAGGCTGCATGGGATACATCTAATCTTGCGGCATTGACTAAGGATGGGGTGCAATGCGAAACGTGCTGCGCCCCATTGCCTGATCCCAATACTATGCCGTCTGAATGCGGCGACTGTGCGGTAACACAACCGCTTGCGTTGAGGTTGAGTTTCTCAGGGTTTACCGATGCTAATCCAACGGTCTGTACTTTTGCTGGCGGCGTTGGGCAAAGTAAATTTTCAGGTGGCACGGCGGCTGTATTGAATGGAAATAGCTTTATTTTGCCACACGTCTCAGGATGCTCCTATCGTCTCGATATAGACGTTGGCATAACGTATCCTCTGTGGGAAGGGGGCGGAGCCTGCGTTGATCCAGAATCGCCAGGTTCGCCTTTTACGAATACGTTTATGCGTTTTCAAGCAGTTGATATTGGGACGGGCGTACAAGTATCGATTATGTATTTGCCAGTACGGCAACTGGTTATTTTTACAGGCGTGATCCCGTATACAGGCGGCGATGTATGTTTCGATACAGCGAACACAGTAAATAACACATTGATTGGCGGGCCGTGTTCGTTAGAAGGATTGAGCGTCGTCCTCCCTGCTACCGGAATTGTTGGGATTGATATTTAATGGGCTGCTGTGGAGGCAAAAAGGTCCGGCAAATAGCAACCGGGTACATCAACCTTGCACGGGGCAAGAAATACGAGTTCACCGATGACAGGGTCCGGGCTTGCCAGAAGTGCGAGCACAATTACTGGATAGGCCGGGTACTATTCTGCTCGGTCTGTAAATGTCCTATCCCGGCCAAAGCCCGCGTGAAAGAAAACACCTGTCCGAAAAACATCTGGCCGTCATAGCCCACAGTCGAAGGTACACGCCATCCAGTTCAATCCTTCCGGCCTTTTGTTTTCTTCAGCAAGTGAGACCTGTGATTCGTGGGCTTGCCGTAAATCTCATCCTCTTTCGTCCTGTCTTTCCATTGCCCCCAAAAAGTTTTGTAGCAACATGACAGCACAAAAGCCCCAACGAGCAGCAGGATGCCGCACAACAACAAATTGCTGCCCTTCACTAAATTATCGAGCGTATCCAGTATTCCCATTGCGTACCTCCTTAATAATTAAGCCATTCTTTTACGGGCAACTGATTCACCCGCACCCGCTGGATAAGCGATAAATCAGAATAGTATTGAGCGGTGACGGCCGTGCTCGAATGCTCGAGCGCCCGAGCCGCCGCCTGTAACCCATCCGCTAATCCCATGAGCGTGCCGTGCGTCCGCCTGAAATCTTGCCGGGTAACTTCGAAGTTTGTGATCTTGCCGTCGATCTTCGAAGCGTATCCGGCCCGCAAGCGCAGGGCGTCCCATTCCTTGCGTACGTTGATGTCGGGAAACAGTTTGCCGCTCTTGCCGGCAAGATACGATTCCAACACCGGCATCAGGGCATCCGGCAGAGGCTTTATATCGGTCTTACCCGTTTTCTTAGACCGTGTACGCACCACGCGGGCCGTCACGTCTACGTCGGCGACTTGCAGGGCTTCTACGTCATCACGCCGCAAGCCCGTCACAAGCGACACCAGCACGCGCATACGCCAAATCTCAGATGGGCAGGTTCGCAGGAGGGTGTGGACTTGTTCGACGGTCAGGGACGGGTGGTATACTTGCGGAACTTTGCTCATGGTGATCTTGATACGGCCATTGTGATAGTTGCGGTCAGCCAGCCAGCGAATAAATGCTTTGAACCTGCCCTTGTACTTATTCATAGTGTGCGGGCCGTGGCCTTTTGTCGAGAGTATCGCAAAAAAATCATCGACTCGCCGTTGCGATATCTGTTTTGGGGGTATCGCTCCGAAGTGATTAGTGAACATTGCGAGACATCGCTTCGCTTCATACTTGCTGCTTGCCGCCAGACAGTCGGTATCGTAGTGCTGCAGGTACATGCCCCGTGCCTCCTCCCATGTCAAGTCGGGCATGTCGTAGACATCGGAATTGAGTTCCTGGAACTTACGGAAGCGGAACCTGTCTACCTGATCGAGGTCGTCAAGTTGCTTGTGCTTTAGCTTGCCGTTTTCCATCCAGCGCACATACCATCCGGGCCGGTTTTTCATGCGAAAAGGCTGACTTATCCGTCTCACAACAAACGCTCCCTTTAGCGATAAGGCAAAGTTTTTTCCATAACTCCCGTGTTCACAAACACATATGAAACCGCCTTTTTTCCTTACGAAAGCTGTGCTCTACCGTTGAGCTACGTCGGCAAACGCGGTTATCGTATCATAAAGGCCGATTCAGAGGGCCGTAATCTTTCGGTTGACACGGTTTTCGCGGCGAAAGTGCAAGCAAACTGCAAGCGGATTTCTTCATATTTCACACTCAAAAGTACACGCCATCCAGTTCATTGCGATTACAACCACATCGTCGAAGTTGACCTTGCAATCTTTCGTTAGATCGCCGAGCGGGTATGGATGCAAGCCATCGCCACAAAATCCCCCGGTATAGTTGTAGTACGCATCAACCCTTAATTCCGAAAGGAGTTCCCTATAGTCAAGGTCGGGCATGTGAAGGAAAAGCTGGAATATCCCCACTGAATCATATTCAGTCGCCCTAACCGCGATGCGAGCAATCGTCCCTGCCTTCAGTAAGACAGGTCTTTCCACGGGAGAGCCACAGGACATACCAACGGGACGAAGATACAATCTTAGGCTCGACCGACAGAATTGATCAGACACGACAGTGAGAGTGTAATAAAACCCCAACGCGTCGATTTCAAATAGGAAAGATTCATAATCATCTTCACTCAGTAAGGTGTCCGCAAGCAATACAATATCAAACTCATGTGCAACATGTAGCCGGTCGAAGTGATGGGCGTTTACGGTAAACGTGGGCTTTGGATAGTCTGCATATACAACCCCGGCCAAGGCCAAAACAACAATAATTTTCTTCATGGCGTAACCTCCTGAAACAAAACGGTTTATATCCGCAGCCAAAAAATCTCGTAGTTTTCCGGTTGCAATTATAGGGGAAATCCCCTATACTTATTTACGTGGTGGCCTGTGACTAAAAACAACGCCGTGGCTGGTTGAAACCATAGGGCCGCCGTAACTCCTTAAGGATAAGGAGCTTACAATGAGCAATGCCGCTAAAGCAATTCAAGACATTCATTCCCTTACTTCTTTCGAGAAAGCTGTACTGCTGTTTCTTTTGCGGTTTCCACCAGGAACATCTGCTGCTGGGGAGTCAGCTTGCCCAAAAGGTCCAGACGGAGCTTGTCGCCGTAGGAATCCGTAATCATTTTCTTGGCCTGCTTGACTGTAGTGTTAGGGTTATTCACGAAAACCTGAACCTCTGGCGGCAGGACCATGTACGCCTTGAGAGCCCCCATAACTGCCCTCCACTTCGTATATCCCTGCTCGTCGATGTGATCTGAAAACGCTTCAGATACCTCAACCGGAACATCTACTGTAAAAGATTTTTGATTTGTACCCATATTTTTTCCCTCGCCTAACTCTATATGTTATCAGGGCTTATCGCCCGTTCAACCCTTGATATAAATTATTTTCAAGTCTTTTCATGGAATTATCCTTGACAAACAGTAAACCCATGTTAAGCTATACAGGTATGGTTGACACGGAAATGGCCCTGGCAGGGGCCGGGAAGTGTTAAAGATTTGTGGCAAGTCCGTTGCCAAGGTTGATGCAATAAAACCATAACATATTTTTCGGGCTTGTCAAGTGCGGATTACGAAACTTTTGAAAGTTTCTTAGGAATAAAAGACGATGCTGAAAACACACAATGAGAATACCATCACGTTAGATTTGCATACAAACGATTCAGCATCGTTTTGAGTCGGGGTTAATCCTCCGATTGCCCCGACTCAGCTTATTTACTACATGGATGTTGATTATGGATTGTAATTATACAGACAGTTTTCTCCCCTCCGGCGCGGTGATTCGGTTGCAATAATCGAACCCGCGCTTTTTCTTTTTTCATGGAGGTCAAAATGAACACAGTAATCTGGAAATACATTCTTGGCGTGGATGTAGTCGCCAACACAATCGGAATACCGATTAAAGCGGAGATATTAACCGTACAGATGCAACGTGGCGATGTTTGTTTGTGGGTTAAAGTGAACCCGGATGCGGAACTGGAAGATCGTCAGTTTGTGATTTACGGAACTGGTCACGCTATAAAGGCAGATAATGAGAGATATATTGGCACAGTTCAGATAGCGGGCGGGGTTTTGATTTGGCATGTTTTTGAAAAAGGAGAACCAAAATGAAAACGTGGATACCAAGAATAATTTGCATGGTGATCGCATGGCTGGCGGTGATGGCGTTTTTCGGCGGGCTGCGATAATCGAACCCGCGCTTTTTCTTTTGGCAAGGCATGGCAAGAAGTGAAAAAAACTCAACTTTACAACGCAGACGACTTGGTAGCGAAATTCAAGGCCCCACGGTCTACGCTAAACGACTGGATTCGCAAGGGGATAATTCCGCGACCGTTTCACATCGGCAAGCGAATCTTTTGGACGGTTGACGAAATCGAATTGTGTATTCAGCAAAAACGAAACCGCGAACTAAGCAAACGGAGGTCAGCATGAACACCTTAAACCTAATCTTGTTCGCAGCGATATGCACGGCAATTTTCACGTTCGCTATGAGGTGCGGGCGGAACTAAACCAGAGAAGGGATCACGGCTATGGATAGCCAGATCAACAACACAGACAGCGATCACGCGGCGTTCCCCACGGACGCCGTAGCCCACCGCCACGATCTCACAGGTATCGAGCCGGACGATTCCGTCCGCGCCGAAATGATAACGCGATTTAGAAAAACTTTTGAAGGAGAACAGAGCAATGAATAAGAAGCAACGCAAAAAGAAGCAAGACGTTTTTGTGACACGAGGTTCATTCATGAACTTCGTACGTATTTACCCCGCAACAGTGGGCATCCGGAAATTTCACGGATGTGTCGCGTGGGGTGCGGCATGGTGTGATGAACACAGCTCCGTCCAGCTTACTCGCCGAGGGATAAAGGTCTCGGAAACTATTCATGCTGAGGGCTGCCGTGCTCGTTTCGGCTTTTTCCCCCAGTCCGGCACAGCATGGCTCATTGAATACAACGCCAAGGGCAAGATGAAAAAGTCCAAGGTTGAGATTGACTTTAGCGATTAGATTTTATCGCGGGGTAATTCAGTGGCAGAAAGCTGGGCTCATAACCCGGTACGCGTCGGTTCGAATCCGGCCCCCGCTAATACCAGACTGCTTTATTTATGCCCGTCGCCGGTGCGGGTTATCACCGGCACTTTGATAACAGAATAACCGCAGGTAGCGTAATGGTAACGCACGGTTTTCAAAACCGAGAAGAGGCTGTTCAGTCAGCACTTACATGAAGGCTATAGACGACGTGTAAGGCGGTTCGATTCCCTCCCTGTGGATTTGACAATAGAATAGATGGGCAGGTGGCGGTAAATAACAGCGGCAATGGTTTTTCCTTGAAACGTCGTGGTGGCCGACGGAAACCGCCACCGATTATTGACAAGTGAAGAAATGGGCAGGTCGGCGGCATAGTTGGTTGCCTTTATGGTCCACGCCAGCGATGTCAGGCGCGAAGGAGCAATATTTGAACGTGTGCAGTACGCCCGGCCCAGCCCACCTATTTAACAGGAGAATAGAGCAATGAGCAAATCAATAAAACCAAAGCGCAGTTTCTTTGTGGATAAAAAGCTATGGGTTGCTTGCTGCGAGTGTGACCGAGGCGGAAATGGCGATGACGCCGAGAAGTGTTCATCCGGTTGGATGTGCAAACGCTGGAATGGGTTGGGGTGTTTCATTGGTACTCTTATGAAAAAATACGATATGGAGAAGGTCCCCTCTTATCGATAGACGCCATTTAACAGGAGTAACGAAATGAAACAGCAAACAGTATATACCACAATCCTGTGCATCGCATGTGTCGCGTTCGGTGTTATGCTCAGGCCGATATCGAATCAGTAGGATTAAGGAGAATCGAAATGGCAAAGGCCGAAGGAACGGCGAAAGCAAAAACGGAAATGGATTTCCGGGCGGCATTCGCCCAGAAGAAAAACAAGGTGATGGATACAGTGACGGGCGTCGTCAAAACCGGCAAGGCTCCCAAGACGATGGGCGGATATGGGTTTGTCAAGGAGAGCGAAGTTGTCAAGCAGATCCGCAAGGCCCTCAGTGATAACAGCCTGAGCATGGGCGTGTCGGCTACGGGGTTTGCCGGCGAACCAGTCGGCAGGCAAGTCGGCAAAAACGGCGTTTGGTATTATGTTTATAATATCAAGTTCGATATAACACTAACCGACTGCGAGACGGGATACGCTGAAACATACGGCTGGATCGGACAGGGCGACGATCCGAGCGACAAGGCAATCAATAAGGCGTGCACTGGGGCCGTCAAATACTTCCTGCTCAAGAATTTCCTGCTGCCGACTGGCGATGACGCCGAGGCGTTTGATTTGCCGGACGGCGGGCCGCCTGCGGACAACAAGGGGAAAGCCGCGACCCCATACCCGAATCCCGGCGAGCCATTCAAAAAACGCGAAACACAACAGCAGGGCCAGCCGCCGAAAGAACAGCCGAACAAGGACTGTAACCTGTCCGACTACGATCACAAAAACACGCCGGAAATCATGTCCGCCCTTGCCGACTTTTTCCGGCAGCAAGATACGGGCAACTACAAATTCAATGAGGACAAATTCAAGGCCGAAGTATGGCAGCGGTACGGGCAATGGCCGACGACGGCAATCGGGGCAAAAAAGATTCGAGCTGAGATCATGCACCTGGACGTGGCGGAGGAATTGTGACAGCACCGATATTCACAGGGACGATAGAAAAGGGTTGGCCGAACTTCCCGGACGATATTATTGACCGGATGGTTCCGTACTTTGCGCCGATGGAGGGCAAGGCGATTACGATGTGCGTCAAGCTGTTCCGCAAGCAGCGGAGCAATCCTCAGAACGCATATTATTGGGGCGTAGTAATCAAGTTGATTTGCGATCATTGCGGGTACGCCGGGCGGGATGAATTACAGCTTATCCATGACACTTTGCGGGCAAAGTTTCTTACGCGAGAAGGGTTGTTCGGCGTGCAGGTTGTACTCAGCACAACGGCGCTCGATACAGTCGAATTCGAGGAGTACAACGCAAAAATCCGGCAGTGGGCCGCGATTGCGTTAGACCTCTACATCCCGGAACCAAACGAATGTGAGATTCCGGACACTTACGAAACAGGAGAATGATTATGAAAAAGTATGGACTGCAAATCGGCAAACTCGGACTTGAATTCTCAGACAAGGCCAGCAGGGACAAAGCATTGCTCACGTTCACGAACTGCTCTGTTGTCGGGGTGAACACGGGCGAGGGTGTTGTCTACGAGGATAACGGGGACGGTTCGGCGTTCAGTGTCTACGAACGCGAAACCAAGGAATCCATGCACAGGTGCGGTATCTGCAAAGGCGTCTTTTCTCACGAGACATGTAGCAGTCGCGCAATCCCTGAAATGGATTACAGCGGGGGGCTCCGCTTGCCAGACGCGATTAATGGCGACACACAAGAAAAATGCGTCTGTGATGCTTGCGAGGCAAAGCTGAAACAGAAACTGGAACTGGCAAAGGCCGAGAAGGTTTTGGCGGACCAAGGGGTGTCGAATGAGTAGTAAATCAACACCGAAAGAACGCCTGTTACCGACCGACCGCAAAATGGCATTGTACGAGTGCCTTGAGATTGAGGATGAGATTGCGGAACTGGTGGCAGCCAACGACGGCTTGATAACGGAGGATCAAGAGCAGGCCCTGATTCTCGCTTACACAACATCTATGGACAGGCTTGAGGGTTTATGCAACTGGCTCAAGCGAATCGACCTGTTCATTTTGAGTTGCAAGGCCGAGGAAAAGCGAATCAGTGAGATGCGAAAATACGCCGAGAAGCGTATCAAGCGATGCGAGGGATGGATGACGCCATTCGTGCAAGCCAAAAAGAAAATCGTTGTCGGCACACACACGCTGAGCGTCCGCAAATCCGAGGGCGTAATTGTCCCGGAGGATTTCGATGACCCGTATCTCACGAAAACACAAACCATTACGACCCCCGACAAGGCGGCAATCAAAGAGGCAATCAAGGCAGGCGACGACGTGCCTGGTTGCGAAATCCAAACCCGGTACAATCTGCAAAGGAAATAATCATGTATGAGTATGAAACAGAAAAGCCAAAACTGTTCACAGACAAAGGGCAAAGGGCATTCTTGAAGATTCGGGATCATGTCCAGAGTTGCCTCAAGATGAGCGGGGCGGTGCGCATGGAAAAAGCGATGTCGCCCCCAGGTGGTAGCGGCGCCGGGGATACCTGGACAATGATGGCTTGCGTAGACAGGCTTGCCGAATTAGGCGAGATTCGAGAAATACGGCATGGCGAGTGTGCAGGGCAGCATCGGATATTTGTGAAACGGGGGGAATAATCATGGCATCAGCTAACACCGTAATCCTGGTGGGCAACATCACCCGGCAGCCGGAAACGAAGTTTTTCAACCAGAAACCGAAATGCACATTTGGCCTTGCAATGAATCGCAAGTGGAAGGGCAAAGACGGCAGCGAGCGAGACGAGACGTGCTTTGTGGACTGCGTAGCGTGGGGACGGACCGCTGAGGTTGCGCAGAAGTATTGCAACAGAGGCGACCCGTTGTATATCGAGGGGCGGCTAAGTCTCGACCAGTGGACGGCCACCGACGGCAGCAAGCGGTCCCGGCTGTACGTTACGGTCAATAACATCCAACTGCTCGGTACGAAGCCACAGGGTGGACAGCAGGAACAACAATCGAATCCGCAAGATGATCTATATGGAAACAACCCGAACTTTTAACCAGGAGAACCAAAATGATTACACCAAAATTCAAAGTAGGCGACGTACTCAAGCCGGTGCTTGACGAAACAGGACTGATTAAATGTCATGTCGCCGAAATTCTCATACAGGTTTGCCCCGCAGGGATCGAGCAAATCACTTACGCGTGCCGCGTGCATACTCAGGTGTACAAAAGTAGTCCGGCCAGCATAACCGCGAAATACATACGATTCAACGAAATCGAAGTCGAGAAATGGGAACCAATCGATGAAAACACTCAAACTTGAACAAATCAGAATCGACGGCGGCACACAGCAACGAGGAATCAACGACGAAGCGGTCGAACATTACGCCGAATTCATGGCCGATATGCCGCCGGTCGAGGTCGTTTACGACGGTAAAGACTATTGGCTTTGGAATGGTTTTCACCGATACCATGCAGCATCGCGGGCCGGGCTGAAAGTCTTGAAATGTGAGGTCCGGGACGGCACGAAACGGGACGCGAAGTGGTTGAGCTTTTCCGCGAATTCGACACACGGGATACCCCGCACGGCAAAGGAGCGGCGGTACATCGTAAGCCAGATTCTGGCGGATCCGAAGTGGGCGAAAAAGTCGGGCCGGGCGATTGCCCGTCATGTGGGCGTAAATGAAAAAACCGTCCGTAACGTCAAAAAAGCGGGGTCAGGTGCGGAAGTTCCGCAGCAAAAACAGGCCGCTAATGTCGTAAACGAGCCCGCCGAAACAGACGAATCCTACAAACAAAACCACCGCGCCCCGGAACCGCTGACCGACAAGACAGGCAGGGCCGTGCCGGACCAAATCAGTGAGATATTCTTGCGGCGGGGAATCATAACGAAACTCATCCAAAAACTGGATGACATCGACCATGAGATTAAATCCCGGCTGGAAAACAAAGACGACGTTATCGCGTGGGTGAACCTGCCGGGCCTCAAGTCTGACCTGAACAATGCGCGGCGAAACCTCAAGGCTGCACGCCCGCACGCCGTCTGTCCGTATTGCGGAGCCGAGAACAAAAAATGTAGAGCCTGCAAGGGATTCGGGTTTGTGGGCAAGCTCGTTTATGACCAAGCACCTGCGGAGATGAAAGCATGACAACTGAACATGACATACAGCAACTAATCTTGAATAGGTTTCGGCACGAAAAATATATTGTGCCGAACATTCATTTGCGGTTAGGGGAGGCGGACATTTTACTTGTTCGCCGGTCAGGGTATGCTGAAGAATTTGAAATAAAACTTACCAAACCAGATTTTCGCGCTGACGCCAAAAAGATTACCAAGCATACGTGGTACAGTCAAGTATTTCAAGACGACAACCCTTTGCGGTGCTTTGGGATCAACCGATTTAGTTATGTCTTGCCTGACTCGTTGGGCATAACTGCCGATGACGTTCCTGATTATGCTGGACTGTACCACGTAAGGTCTGGCGGCGGGATCGTATGTATCAAGCATCCACCATTGATTCACAAGAAAAAATTTGAGCACTGGGACCGAGAAATCGCGGCAAGTTGTTCGGCTCGGTACATGGCGTTGCGTGCCGACTCAACCAGAAGGGCCGAGCAGGATCGGCAGACGATTGATCGGTTATACAAAGAACTGGAGTCTAAATGATTCAAGCCAGACCATACCAAACCGAAGCCATTGACGGCATACACGCGGCGTTTACTGAGAGCAATTCGACGCTGCTGGTATTAGCTACCGGACTGGGCAAGACGATCTGTTTCTGTCGGGTTGCTGGGGATTACGTACATCGGGGCAAGGTGATGATATTGGCGCACCGTGCGGAGTTGGTTTACCAGGCACGCGACAAGATGCTCATGGTTACGGGCAGCGAGCCGGATATTGAGATGGGCGAACTGTCCTGTGAGAATAGCTTCATCCATGACGCCCGAACAATCGTGTCAACCATCCAGACGCAATGCGCGGGGATGAAGGGCAATGGCCGGATGACAAAATTCGACCCGCACGATTTCAGTCTGCTCATTATCGACGAGGCGCATCACGGGGCTGCTAAATCTTATCGCCGGGTGATTGACTACTATCGCCAGAATCCAAACCTGAAAGTCTTGGGCGTAACCGCAACACCGGACCGGGCCGACGAATTGGCTCTGGGCCAGATATTCGAGACCGTTGCTTACGAGTATGGAATCCTTGAGGGTATACAAGGCGGATGGTTGGTCCCGATTCAGCAGCAGGCGGTCTATGTTGACGGGCTGGATTATTCGAGTTGCAGGACAACCGCCGGGGATCTGAACGGTGCGGACCTTGCGAAAGTGCTTGAGTTTGAGGAGGCGCTGCACGGCATAGCGTCACCGACAATCGACCTCATAGGTGATCGCAAGGCGTTAGTGTTCGCGGCATCATTAGCTCAAGCCGAGCGGCTGACTGAGATATTCAACCGGCACAATTCAGGCTGTGCCCGATGGGTGCATGGCGGGACCGAGGCCGGGGAACGGATCCAATTATTCAAAGATTATGCGGCAAGGGAATTCCAGATGTTGGTCAATGTCGGTATCACAACCGAGGGCTTTGACGATCCGGGTATTGAAGTCGTTGTCATGGCGAGACCGACAAAGAGCCGCAGCCTTTACGCTCAGATGATAGGCAGGGGGACCCGGACCCTGCCGGGCGTGCTGGACGGCTTAGGCGATGCAGCGGGCAGGCTGGCGGCTATATCGGCAAGCGACAAGCCTACCCTTGAGGTCATTGATTTCGTCGGTAACGCCGGGCGGCATAAACTTATCAGTGCGGCGGATGTCCTGGGCGGCAAATACGAGGATGAGGTTGTCGAGCTTGCCGCCGAACTTGCCCAAAAGGAATCCGCAGAATCCGGCAAGCCGGTTGACGTGATAAGCGAACTCGAAAAGGCCGAGGCGGAACTGTTGCGGCGGCAACGCGAGAGAGATGAAGCGGCGGTTCGCAGTGTGGTTACTATCCGGGCAAAGTATTCGACGGCGAAAGTCAACCCGTTCAACGTCCTGGACCTCATGCCGCACCGCGAAATGGCATGGCATAAGAAACGGCAGCCGTCCGAAAAGCAGGTGTCAATGCTGGAACGTAACGGCGTCGATGTGTCCGGGCTGAGCTTTACCCATGCAAGCCAGATTGTCGGCCAGATTATCAAACGCCGGGAGGAAAAGAAGTGTTCGTTTAAGCAGGTGAAATTACTGCGACAGTTCGGATACGAAGGCGACTATTTATTCACTGAGGCGTCGGCGATGATTACGGCCCTCAAAGAGAACGGCTGGAAACGGCCAGAAAGTGAGGTAGCGTGATGGTAAGAATATGGGAACAAACCGAGAACAACAGATTAGCCGAGGACCTTGCGATATTGCAGCGGGACATCGGGGCGGTGATGGGCGACCGCAGCGACAAGGTCATCACAGACCAAACGCCGAGTACGGCCTGTCCTGGATTTTGCACCGAAGAAATCCGTCTGGCAGAGGTTGTGATCGAGGCGCTTCATGCCAGCGAAGTGTTTGGCTACCGTCTCGGCGAGGCAGTCATGGCCCGGATGAGACTTGAGGAGAAACTGGCAAGTTGTGGATAATACCAATGACATCACAGTTTTATCACTTTGTACGGGATACGGTATGTTGGTTTTGCCTACCCGGATATTTTACTGCATGTTCAGATTTAGAAATAAGTTCAAGGTTGGAAATATGATTATTGCCTTTGTCGCCGTCAATATGGTGGACATCGTAAACTTTGGGGATATCACCGTTGATCGACACCCAAACAGTTCGGTGCAAAAATTCGCGCCCCCCCTTCGTGCAAGCATAGTATCCGTTGGACCTGCGAGTATATTTCTTGCCCTGGAACATGATAAAGGGCAGGGCTTTTGGCTTACGGAGCAACAACCCTCTACGCCCAAATCGTGTAAATACTGTCTGCCTGCTAACACCAAATGCCTTTCCTACTTCCGAACAGCTAAAGCCCTGTTGGTACAAGTCGTACATTTCGTTCGTAGTTTTTGTGTCTGGTTTACAACTCATAATGTTCCTTTCAGAATTTCTTATATTATACACGAAAGGCTAACAGGTGTCAACTAAAAATGTGGATTCTTCCAAAAAATTTATCTGTCTCAGTTTCTGTACTGGTTACGGAGGCATCGAACTGGGAGTCAGACGAGTTATCCCGACACTGCGAACGATCGCTTATGTGGAGATCGAAACATTTGCGGTGGCAAACTTGGTCGCAAAAATTGAAGAAGGTAAGCTGGATGCGGCTCCTATCTGGACGAATCTTAAAACCTTCAATGCACACCCTTTTCGAAACAAAGTGGACATCGTTGTGGGCGGATATCCCTGTCAACCATTTTCCGTCGCCGGCAAGCGAAAAGGTGAAGACGACGAGCGGCATCTCTGGCCGTTTATCCGAGATCATATACAGCAGATTAGACCTCTTTACTGTTTCTTTGAGAACGTGGCAGGACATCTTCGACTCGGATTCGATCGAGTTTTCCGAGATTTGGACGAGTTGGGTTATACAGTTGAGGCTGACCTCTTTACGGCGTCGGAGGTTGGGGCTCCACACAAACGGGAACGGCTGTTTATCCTGGCCCACGCCAGATATGATGTCCGCACATCGAGGGGGCAAGGAAGTCGATCCGGAGAACTGGAAACGGCAGCAGGCGGAGAAGGCGGAACAGGGAATCAACAAGCAGTATCACTTGAATGTAGCGGTGAACTGGGCAACACCGAACGCTGCGGACTCAGTGGGGACACACGGCGGGGGGCAAGCGATAAGCCCCGAGTACAAGAAGCCGAAAATGGTTCCGACTCGCAAGAGCGATCAGATGCGGCTGGAAACACCGGAGGAATACTGGGCACGAATGGAGAAAGCAGAGAAGAATTGGACAACCCCTTGCTCCGACGACACGGGCACGAGGACAAAGAAGTACGCACAGGGGGGAACGGCACTGTCAATGCAAGTAAACTGGCCGACACCATCGACGGAAGATCACAAGTCGGACGGCCCGAAGTCGATGGGAAGGCTTCTGGACGGAACCTACAAAACAACGGAGCAGCGGCTACGGAACTTTGCCATATATCACCCCCTAACCGATGGCCTGCCCGCCCCGGACAAGAGCAATGCGACTGGGAAGAACCGAGGACAGTTGAATCCGGCATGGGTCGAACAGTTGATGGGTTTAGAAGCAGGGTGGACGAACTTCGACTCCTGGGCAACGGGGTAGTGCCGGCACAGGCTGAATTAGCGTTTAGGACTTTGATGGAGAAACTAACGAATGCCGTGGGTTAAATGCACAAAAGCACTCCGATGTCCGATTTGCGATAAGCCCGATTGGTGCGGTGTTACCGAGGACGGCCAAAAGGCAAGGTGCATGCGCGTCGAGTCATCGAAGCCGCACGGAAAGGGAGGTTGGGTGCACACGCTGTCCGACCCGATACCCGTGCGCAAGGCCCGGCCCGCAAAGCCGCCGGAACCGCCGCCAGACTTCCGCAAAGAGGCGGACAGGTACAAATTCGGCGTGGCTCATCCGAAACTCTACACGCTGGCCGTCAAGTTGGGCTTGCCTGCCGAGTCGCTTCTGGCGATGGAGGCGGGCTGGAACGGTAAGCAGTACACGTTCCCGATGTATGACGGCGACTGCGAATGTATCGGGATCCGGTTGAGGTCTGAGAATGGCAGCAAATTCGCAGTGACCGGCTCAAAGAATGGGTTGTTTATTCCATCGACGGGCGTGTACCCGGATTCACCGCAGACGCTTTTTGTTGTTGAGGGCCCGACCGACTGCGCGGCGATGGTAGCGATGGGCCTGTCGGCTATCGGCAGGGCGTCGTGTCAAACCGGGACGGACTACATCGAGCGATTCATCGGAGGCAAGCGGCGCGACGTGGTGATCATCGCCGATCGAGACGAGCCGAAGGAACGCCCTGACGGGACGACGTGGCGTCCGGGCATTGAGGGGGCGTATCGGCTTGGGAAATCAATTCGAGGGCACACGCGGGGCGTCAAGGTTATTGTGCCGCCCAAATACAAAGACGTACGCGCGTGGTATCACGCCGGCGGGACGGGTGAAGTAATTTTGGCACTGGCGAAAAATACGAAATGGATGACATGAATACACTGTTCGGCAACTTGGCAGACATGGCGATGGAACGCTTACGGGAGTTTGAGCCGGAGGCGTTGGCAAAGCACCCCGATGGGTACTATGTAGCGTACAGTGGCGGCAAGGACAGCGATGTCATCCTTGACCTTGTGAGGCGTTCAGGCGTGAAGTACACAGCACACCACCATTTGACAACCTGCGATCCGCCGGAATTGGTGTGGCATGTCAAGAAACAAGTGGACGTGGTAATTGAGCGACCGCCCCTGACCATGTGGCAGTTGATACGCAAAAAGAAAATGCCGCCCCGCAGGAACGCTCGGTATTGCTGTGAAGCCTTAAAAGAGGGGGGTGGAAAAAACCGGATAGTAGTTACGGGTGTGAGGTGGGGCGAATCTGCAAGGCGGTCGAAGAGGAAGATGCTGGAATCATGTTATCGCCACAAGAGCAAAAAGTTTCTGAACATTATCATTGAATGGACAACAACGGAAGTCTGGCAACACATCCGAGAACAAGACATCGAGTATTGCAGCCTGTATGACGAGGGATTCAAGCGATTAGGTTGTGTGCTATGCCCGATGGGCCGGGACGTTGAACGGCAGATGCAACGGTGGCCGAAGCTATGCAGGGCGTGGGAAAAAGCGGTCAAGGCGACTTTCCAACCTGACAAGAAGGGATTCAAATTCAAAACAGCAGAAGAATACTGGCAATGGTGGCTGGACCGGGACGCACCGAGCAGAAGCAAAGACGACACGATTATGATGTTTGAGGACTAACGCGAATAATACGAAATGGATGACGTGAATGATTTAATAGTTGAGGAAATAGACGGAATTTTGACAGGATAACGGGATGAAAATAGATAACAAAAAATCATGTGAGCCTGTCCAGAAAAGATGAATGCTTTACTACTAATTATGCTTCTCTGCTCGACGGGGCCTGAAATTGACGCCAGTTTCTTCTCCATCTACAGGCAATGTGAAGGTGAATCGTACTTTTTCCTGATGGCACGAAACTGGGGAATGAAGAATCCAGTGGAATTCAGGACCGTATCAGTTGGAAAGCTGACAGTGCGGCAGCATGGCAGGGCGCAAATTCCGGAACAAGTCGGAGATTGTGCTCGTCGGGGCAAGGTGGATATGCACAGCCTCGGCAAGTTCGCGGAATTTTACACAGGCGGCTTGAGGTGGCTGGCGAGTTTTGAGGCGAGAGCGATGTATTTGGGGTCGGTATTTTTGGGATGTGAACAATGAAGGATATGATTGACACTGTCATTTGCGGTGAAAGTCTGAGCGTCATGCGGGAACGAATGCCGGACAATTACTTCGATTCCATCATCACCGATCCGCCGTATGGCCTGTCTTTTATGGGCAAGGGCTGGGACCACGGCGTACCTGGTATTCTGTATTGGGCTGAGTGTTTACGTGTTGCCAAACCCGGTGCGATTCTCATGGCGTTCGGTGGTACTCGTACTTATCACCGTTTAACCTGTGCGATTGAGGACGCGGGATGGGAGATTCGGGATTGTATGCAATGGATTTACGGTTCGGGCTTTCCGAAGTCGCTGGATATTTCAAAGGCGATTGATAAACGCTATAAAAAGCGACCAGAATACTATGCCCTTGCCAAATTGATTACGGAGGGACGGATAGCTGCTGGGTTATCACAAAAAGATATTGCCGGACATTTTCTGAGCAAGACCGGCGGACTGACAGGGTGTGTATGGAATTGGGAAAATGCCAAAAATGTACCGACCACAGAGCAATGGCGTGTCCTTAAAAACTTATTGTCGTTAATTGATGACTTCGATTGGCTAATTGAACAGGAGACGAAGCGGTGGGAGGAAGCCGAGCGGGAGGTTGTGGGGAAAATGCAAGCTCCCGCAGATAGTATTTACTCACAAGGGCAAGACAAAATGTCCAGCGATGTCAGCATCACCGCCCCCGCCACTGAACTTGCCCAACAATGGGACGGCTGGGGCACGGCATTGAAACCCAGTTGGGAGCCTATCATCGTAGCCATGAAACCCCTGGACGGCACGTTTGCCGAGAACGCCGAGAAGTGGGGCGTTGCCGGGCTGTGGATAGACGGGGGGCGGATAGGGACAGAGGATAATACAAGCAGACCGTGCGGCATTAAAAGAGATGTATATGGCGGTTTTGACAAATCGATAACTACCGAAAATAGTCCTCAAGGTCGTTTTCCTGCCAACATAATACTCGACGAGGAAGCCGCCGTTTTGCTGGACGAGCAGAGCGGGGAATTGACAAGCGGGGCAAAGGATGGGAGCTATGACGGGTGGGGAACGGGCCGCGAAATTTATGGAGACGTGAAGCCGTACCATCACCACTGCAGAGCATCGTCCGGCGGCGCGTCCCGTTTCTTCTATTGTGCGAAAAGCTCACGGGCCGAGCGCAATGCAGGGTGTGAGGGAATGGAGGCGAAAAGTGGGGCGGATAAGACAGGCCGCAAGCCGGGAAGTCCGGGGCTGGTTGGCAACGCCGCATTGGGATACGACGCCAATCCATACGCCAACGGAACACCGAGCAAGAACCACCATCCCACAGTAAAGCCCCTTGCCCTAATGGAATACCTCTGCAAGCTGACAAAGACCCCGACCGGTGGGATAGTGCTTGACCCGTTTGCGGGATCGGGTAGTACAGGGATTGCGGCATACATGACGGGCAGGCAGTACATCCTTATCGAAAAAGAGGCCGACTACTGCAAGATAGCAGAGAGGCGAATCCAGGAAGAACGCGACAAATACGCATTACTTGAGACAGCAAATGGATGACGTAACATACGAGATTGTCGACTGGAACCTGCACTTCGAGAAATCGGATACGCGAAAGTGCAAGTCCATGCTGTGGGTCCCGATCCCGACCAGGCAGGACGGCGCCGGGTATCGCCGGGTAATGTCTCACAAAAACGCGGTTGACATCTTCGCGGCGTGGATTGCGATACTCCAAATCGCGGCGAAAATGCCAGTGCGGGGCGTGTTGAAAAAGGACGGGCGGTCTTTGGATGCCTCAGACCTTGCGGTTGCCAGTGGATTGCCGGAACAGATTTTCGAGTTGGCATTATCCGTGCTTACGGGTGAAAGAATCGGGTGGATACGTGCTGCATCCGGACAGCATCCCGACACGTCCGGACAGCATCCCGGCGTATCGGGACTACAAGACAGGACAGTGACAGGACATTAAAAGCGCTCAAGGAAAAACGTAAGGGGCCTATACAGTGACAGAACTACCAGGAAGAATAAAAATGATGATGGGAATGGAATCCCAAACCCTACACCAAAACTACAACAACCAGCGAGTCAATGCTGTGATCGGCGGACAGGTCTGTCATTTTCGCAGCAAAGGCGAACACAATCTGGCGTTGTATTTCGAGTTCCTGAAAGAGCAGGGCGAAATCCTTGATTGGGTACACGAGGCTGGCGAAAACCAGATGATGTCATGCCAGATGTATTTTGATTTGCCGCTCAAAGCGAAGGGGACGCGTAGCTGGCTGATAGATTTTGCCGTTGAAATGCCGGATGGCGAAATCGTTTTCTGGGAATACAAAGGCTGGTTGGATGGCGGGGATGTAACGAAGTTTCGGCGGTTCGCCAAATACTACCCGGATGACAAGGTGATTCTGGTAATGAGCGGCAAGGCGAAAAAAGATGCGAATCGGCTGCGGATGGTTCGGAAATATGCGTACCGGATTTTGTATGCGGCGGATTTATTCAGGCCGGTGCGGGGAATATTGGGGTTTATCTGAGAAAGGCGGCGACTGATGGCAAGGATAGGCGAACAAAAATGAGATTTGAAAAAGAAAAAGATATGTTGCCGACAGTGTTAGATTGGCTGCGGCCCCAAGTTACTGCGGTTGAAACCGAGTTATGGTGTGGTTACGCGGGCGAGTACGTCCCGGACATTGTTGGCATTGTGATCGACTTGCAAAAAGCGGCAACCCGCAAACGGAAG
>SDBT01001445.1_pt1 | contig 41824 bp, 39 predicted proteins | sample 2277101 | NCBI WGS metagenome assembly SDBT01 (sample SAMN10404973, study PRJNA504765) | marine sediment metagenome | isolation source: marine sediment core GS10_PC15, 103 cmbsf | place: Arctic Ocean: Southern Knipovich Ridge | collected 2010 | reverse complement strand
CGCTCCGGCAACCGGGTTTCGGTGCTGAACCAGGCGCTGACCGGTCTGGCGCTGGCGCGGGTCTACGCCGGTTATTACTTGGTCGGCATGAACTTCGACCTGGTTGGCGGCTGGCGCCTGTCGGTTCCCCGGACCGCGTTGCTGCTGTTGGGCGCGGGGATTGCCGGGACGCTGCTGGCCCCGGCGCTGATCATGGGCCTGGACTTCCTGGCCGGGAAAATGCAGCTTGAAAGGTTCTCCGTTGAAACCGAAGGATTCCTGCACAAATGAGGGTTGACGAGTTTTTCCGGGGCTTCAACACCAGGCTGGTCATCATCCTGCTGCTGTTCGGCGTCTTGGGCGGAGCGTGCATGCTGCGGCTGTGGTCCGAACAGGTCCAAGGCGGCCGGAAACACCGCGAAGCCGTGTCCCGTCAGTCTATCCGCCGCATCCGTGTGCCGCCGATCCGCGGCCGGATCTTCAGCGCGGACGGCAAGCTGTTCACCGACAATGCGCCCAGCTACGACATCTACTTCCACATCCACGAGTTGCGCAAAGGGACTCTGCGCCGCACCATTGACCACGTGCTGGCCCAGGCCGGGGCCGTCTCAACAATCATCGGCCGGCCAAATCCATTGACCGAACAGCAGATACGCCGGCACCTGAAAATCTATCCGGCGCTGCCGGTAAAGGTGTTCAGCGGCCTCGAAACCGGCGAGTTCGCCCGCCTGCACGAGCTGATGCCGGGGATTCCGGGCTTGGAGATCTCGGTCGGCAGCCATCGGGTCTATCCGCTGGGCGAGGCCGGGGCGCAGCTTCTCGGGTATATGACCCGGCGCTACCCCAGCCGCGAGGAGGTCCGCCAGGCCTATTATTTCTATCCCGAGCGTGTCGGCAAGGCCGGGCTGGAAAAGGGTTTCGAGAACGAACTGGGCGGCAAGACGGGCTACCGTATCGTGCGCGTGGACTGCTTCGGCTATTACCACGAGGATATTCACGAGCCGCAGGAGGCCGCGCCCGGCAACGACCTCATCCTGACCCTGGACAGCCGGGCCCAGGCCCTGGCCCAGCGCCTGCTCGCCGGTCAGCGTGGGGCGTTAGTGCTGCTGAACGTCCACACCGGCGCCATTCTGGCAATGGTCTCCTCGCCGTCCTACGACCTAAACCGGTTCAACCAGGATTATCCCAAGTTGTCCCAGGATAAGAAGCTGCCGCTGCAGAACCGGGCCATTGCCGGTGGCTACCTGCCCGGCTCGATTATCAAGCCGCTGGTGGCCCTGGCCCTCCTCGAACGCGGCGTCAACCAGCCCGAAACCACCGTTGACTGTCCCGGCTACTTCCAGCTCGGCAGACGCAAAATCCGCTGCCACTTGCGCACCGGGCACGGGCCGGTAGACCTGGTCAAGGCCCTCGAGGTCTCCTGCAATACCTACTTCATTGATTCGGCGTTGCGCCTGGGCATTGACCGGCTCACCCCGATCTTCCGGGCCGCCGGTCTGGGCCGGGCCACCGGCATGGAACTGCGCACTGCCGGCGACCACGGACTGCTGCCCAGCCGCCAGAATATGCAGCAGCGCCACCGCCGGAAATGGCTCTCGGCAGACACGGCGATGGTCGCCATCGGCCAGGGCTTCATCTCGCTCAGTCCGTTGCAGGCGGCGGTTTATGCCGCGGCAATTGCCAACGGTGGCAAGGTATACCGGCCATACCTGGTCCAGGCCGTCCGCAGCCCCGATGGCAAACTGATCAAGTCCACTCAGCCCGAGCTTTGCGCCCGGCTCCCGGTCAGTCCAAGGACCTTGAAGATTGTCCAAGCCGGCATGTATAAGGTGGTGCATGGTGACAATGCCACCGCCCGGCGCGCCCGCAGCAGCATCATCACCCTGGCCGGCAAGACCGGTACGGCCGAGGTCGCCCAGCGCCACGGCCTCGCGAAGAACGCTTGGTTTATCTGCTTCGGCCCGTTCCACAACCCGAAATATGCCATGGCCGTGTTGGTCGAAGGCGGCGCTTCCGGCGGCCGGGCCGCCGCACCCATCGCCCGCGCCCTCTTCGAACGCTATCTCCCAATGCTCGATGAAACGCCTGACTGAGCCGCCCTTCTCTTGAGTTTCAGGCTATTCTGATTCAATTGAGCGCCTGTATTTTCAGTCCTCGTCTTTCGGCTGAAAAGCGGACGGAAGGGGCTATTCTGGCGGTATAGGGTGGTAACGCCTGAGAAGTTCCTGGCCTCTCGGTGTCGCAATTCGTAAAACATCGTCAGAGTGACAATACGGACAAGTTTGGTATGCTGACTTCGACCGCCACAATGAGTATATCAGACCTGGCAGAAATCCACAACACCACAGACAAAGTTCAATCACGCCTTCGCCTTTATCAACAATCCGGGGGATGACAAATAGTTGACCACAATGCGCGCAAATCCATTTTGGGCGGGCTTTTTCCGCGGCCCGGGCCTTGAACCAGCGGTTGATGGGCCCAAAGAATCGTTTCAGCGGGGTTAAGACCAAGTCTACGATATTGCGAACAGATTTACTGACAAGATAGAACAATATCAGCGCCGCGAAGCCCAAAAGAGTCAAGGCGACGGTTATGAAATGCCATAATTCAAGTTTCATAAGTTCCGCTTCATGTTAATCCTTTACATTATTATATTACTCGGCGCCGTCTTGTCAAATACAACGCCGATCTTCTGTCATCCCGGCAAATAGCCCGAGTTTTGGCTCCCAAGATTGCATTGTCAGGAAAATATGCTCAAGTACTGTCTTCAGTGCAATTCATCGTTTCTAGGTAACTCTGAAGGAGGTAAATCCGATGGCAAAATCACAAGATGCCAAAAAAACCCAAAAAAAAGCGCCCCAGAAAACGGCTAAAGAAAAGAAACAGGCAAAGCGAGAAAAGAAGAGGAATAAGGGCCTTGACAGAAGTTCGCAGGTTTGAGCGATTCTGCCTCAGCGTCCGCGTAGCGGACTGCCTCAACGTAGCCCAGCACTTTAGTGCTGGGTAATAAGGCGTTGATATATAAAATTGTAACTCATTCGCCGCGGCTTGGCTTGGCGGCCCGGAAGGGTCGCCAAGCCAAGCCGCGGCGAAGCTTCCGAGGGCAGACTTGCGGCCGGAAGGCCTGGGCCATCTCAGTCGTCCCTTCGGGACTGATTTGATTGTTGCTCAAAAACCCAGCACTAAAGTGCTGGGCTACGTTCGCGCGGTCCCTCCGGGACGCTTTTTCGGAAAGCGGCAGTCTACGGCGTAGCCGAGGCGCTGCTCAAGGCGCCCGAACCGGCCGGGACAAGGAAAAAGAGAAAAGTGAAAGGTGTAGCCACGGCACAGACGCGCCGAAGGCGCTATGCGAGCCGCCAGGCGAGAGCGAAGCGGCAATGTTGCCGTGTCCTGAGGTGAAAGGTGGGAGGCGAAAGGTGGGAACGGGCCTGGCCGCCGAAGCCTTGGCAAAGGTGGGCGCCATGCCAGCGTAAGACCGCCCGCAACGCGGGTGGATAAACGTAGCCCACTGCGGAGCGTCAGCGGAGCGGTGGGACTCAGGATATGCCCATAATCAGCCCGCGTAGCGGGTGGATAAAAAACGGTGGCTCACTAAGAAAAAGGGCGATTATGATCATGATTACGATTACGAGTGGGCTAGCGCCGCAACTTGACCTGCAAACGCACATACTCACACACTCACATACCCACATACTCCCACACTCCCATACTCCCACACCGCCCGCTTGACTCACCCCCTGCGGGGGCTGATTTCGGTTGGGAACCAAAACCCACCGCTCCGCGGCGCGCTGCGCCGCTGCGCAGTGGGCTACGTTTGAATGGCCCGCTGCCGCGGGCCCCCGACTAGAGCCTACTCCGGCGGGCAAAGCGCCTTCAGGCTGCCTGCTACGTTTGAATGGCCCGCTGCCGCGGGCCGCCGACTAGAGCCTACTCCGGCGGGCAAAGCGCCTTCAGGCTGCCTGGATTGCGTTCAATCGCGGCATTCTCGTGGCCGTCAAGGTCGCGGATGTAGTGGCGCGGCGGAAAATACAGCACCCCGCCGCGTTCCGGGAGGGCGCTGATTGCCTCGGTGTCATCGCCGACGCCATCACCAGCCGCGTCATGCGCGCGTACGTTCACCGGCTCGTTCATTCTCACTCTCGAGCCGTTAGTTCTACCCTTGTTCGAGCCTGTGTTTCCAGAGCTTTTCGAAGACCTGACCCCCAGGAACGAGCTTGACTTTGCCGGAACGCACCTCCTCGAGGCGCTGTTTGACCACAGCCGTCCACTTGCGGTCAATCTCCTCGGAAGGAGGGTTCAAACTCCGCAGCAACGAATCAACGACGATGGCTCGCTCTTCAACCGGCAGCGAGATCGCTTCTTGAATCAACTCTTTCATCGTCATAGCAGTATCTCCATCGGAAAAGCAGACCAATTATCACAATATGCCCTGCCACCCAGGCATTGCAAGCAGGAATCCGGTAATTCCAGCGGCGTTGACGCGCCAGTGTTCGAGCAGGTCCTGCCCGCGGGGCGGGACTTCATGCCATAGCGCCGCCTGCTTCCCTCAGCCAAAGCAAGATTAAAAGGTCAGAAATGCCTTTGCAACCCTACAAATAGAACATAATAATATCACTGCAAGATGATCTTTTGCCAAGATTGGAATTCTAACCGACAATGTGGGAGCTGCCGTCAGGTACCGACTCGTCGGGATCTCAAGAAGCTGCAGGCAAGAATGCCTGCCCTACTTTGGACTTAGTGAGATGAATGACTGGGAATGGAACGAAAGCGACCAGGCGCAGGCAAGCCGCCTGCAATCACGCCTCCCCGGGCAGGTTTTTGACAGCCACGCGCACGTCTATCGTCTGACCAGCCTGGCCTCGTGTCCCGGCGAACTGCTTGAGGCGGGACCGGCCGTGGCCGGTGCGGCTGAATGGCGGCTGCACGTGGAGCGTCAACTGGGGCGCGGGCGGCTGTGCGGCGGGTTGCTGATGCCGTTCCCATACAAGGGCGCCGACGTGATCGCCTTGAACCGCGAACTGCTCGAAGTTCTCGAAGACGCCCCGGACTGCCGCGGCGGAATGCTCGTTGCCCCTGAAATGGCGCGGGCCGACGCGGAAGAACTGCTGGCGTCAGAAAAGGTGGCCGGTTTCAAGCCCTACCATCTCATGGCTAAGCAGGAGCCGACTTTCCAGGCCCCGATTGACAGTTATCTGCCGTTGTGGACCTGGGAACTGGCTGACGAGCGGGGGTTGCTGATCGTGCTGCACATGGTCCGGGACCGGGCGCTGGCGGACCCGGCGAACCAGGACGAGATCCGGGCCAAGTGCCGGAGCTATCCCAATGCCCGGCTGGTGCTGGCGCACGCGGCCCGCGGCTTTCACGCGCCGAACACGATCGAGGCAATTCACACCCTCAGAGGACTCGATAACGTCTGGTTTGACACGTCCGGGATTTGTGAAGCGGCGGCGCTCAGCGCCATCCTGCGCGAGTTCGGGCCGCGCAAGCTGATGTGGGGAAGCGATTTCCCGGTTTCTGAAAAGCGCGGGAAGTGCGTTACGGTCGGTGATAACTTCGCCTGGATCAAGCCGCCACGGGTTGACGTGTACGAGACGGCTCCGGAGGTGCACTGCCTGCCTGTCGGGCTTGAGAGCATTCGGGCGGTTCTCGAGGCGGCCGAGGCGTTCGGCCTGAACGAGGCTGACCTCGAGGACATTTTCCGCGACAATGCCCGGCGCCTCCTCGGCCTCAAACAGCCTGATACGGGCGCGGGCCAGGCCCTGTACGAACACGCTAAAAGGCGAATCCCGGCCGGCACCCACCTGCTGAGCAAACGGCCCGAAATGATGGCGCCGAACCAATGGCCCCCCTATGTTCGGGAGTGCCGCGGCTGCGAAGTGTGGGACCTGGACGGCCACCACTATTACGACTTTGGCATCAACAGCATTGGCACGGCCATACTGGGCGGGCGCGATCCTGACGTTACCCGGGCGGTACAACGGCAGATCAACCTGGGCGCCATGTCCACGCTTAATCCGCCGGCGGAGGTCGAGCTTGCCGACCGCCTTTGTGAGATTCATCCCTGGGCCGAATGTGTGCGTCTGGCGCGTACCGGCGGCGAGATGGCGGCCGTGGCCGTCCGCATTGCCCGCGCCACGACCAGACGTTCGAAGATTGCCGTCTGCGGCTATCACGGCTGGTCGGATTGGTATCTGGCCGCGAACCTGGGCGAGACCGATGCGCTCGACGGGCATCTGCTGAAGGGCCTGGACCCGCTCGGCGTGCCGCGGGAACTGCGCGGAACCGTGTTCACCTTTACCTTCAACAATCGCGCCCAACTCCAGGAAATTATCGCCGGACACGGCACGGAACTGGCTGCCGTCATCATGGAGCCCTGTCGTTATGAAGACCCCGAAGAAGGCTTCCTGGACTTCGTTCGCGAGGCCGCGCACGAGGCCGGTGCGCTGCTCATCTTCGACGAAATAACCATCGGCTGGCGGCGCATCTTCGGCGGGTCGCACCTGCTCCTCGGCGTCAATCCGGACATGGCATTATTCGCCAAGACCCTCGGTAACGGCCATCCCATCGCGGCCTGCATCGGCACGGAAGCCGCGATGGCCGGGGGCCGCACCAGCTTCATCAGCAGTTCCTACTGGACCGAGGGCGTGGGGCCGGCGGCGGCCTTGGCCACGCTCGACAAGATGCAGAAAGTAAACATTGTTGAGCACGTTGACCGTATGGGAACCTTGATCCGGGAGACGATTCAGGCCGCGGCCGAAAAACACTCGGTGTCGTTGAAACTCAAAGGCTACGCCTGCGTGCCGGTCTTCGCGTTCGAGCATCCCGAAATGCAGGCGCTGAAAACGTTGTATACCCAGCTTATGCTCGAGCACGGCATCCTGGCGGGGACCCTGATCTACGTCACCTATGCCCACAACGAGGAAAACATCGGCATCTTTGCCAAGGCCCTGGACAATGTGTTCCCGCAACTTGCCGAGGCCATCGCCAAAGATGATATTAAGTCGCGGCTGAAAGGCCCGGTCGCCCACACCGGTTTTCAGCGGCTGCTGTAATCTGATTACGATTATAATTTGATTGGAGGACCTATCATGCACACACTCGAACTGTTTTCGCTTAAGGGCAAGGTGGCTCTGGTTACCGGCGGCGCGGGCCTTTACGGCCGCCAACTCGTGGACGGTCTTGCCGAGGCCGGCGCGACCACCGTTACCGCTTCCCGCAACCTTGGGCCCCTCGAAGAACTGGCCGCGGCCAAACGCGAGCAGGGCTATGACGTTACCGCAATGTCCTATGATCAGGGCGATGAAGCCTCGATCCTGGCCTTGCGAGACAGTATCCTCGAGAAGTTCGGCCGTTGCGACGTCCTGGTCAACAACGCCGTGCTCCGCCCGATGAAAAACGGCTATGACGACGATGCCGCCACCTTCGAGCTGAGCATGAAAGTCAATGCCACCGGGGTGTTCATCATCACCCGGGCCTTCGGGGACGCCATGGCCGAACGCGGCGGCGGGGCGATTGTGAACATCGGCTCGATCCACGGCATGATCGCGCCTGACGAATTCCTCTATGAGGGCACCAACATCAGCGGCTGGTACCCGGACTACTTCTTCCACAAGGCCGGCATGATCAACTTCACCCGCTTTGTTGCCAGCTACTACGGCCGCCAGGGCGTCCGCTGCAATTGCGTCTCACCCGGCGGCTATCAGACCGAAGCGCACCAGGAACCGTTTCTCGAAAACTACCAGCGGCGAACGCTCCTTGGCCGCATGGCCAATGATAACGACCTGAAAGGCGTCGTGGTCTTTCTCGCCAGTGACGCGGCCGCCTACATTACTGCCGCCAACCTGCCCGTTGACGCCGGCTATACCGCCAAGTAGGCAGCGGCCCCGACCCAGCCGGGCTTCCAACGCCGACTTCGCCAAAGCGCCGCCCGTGGAGGGTCGCACTCCGTGCGACCGCGAAACGGAAAAAACACAAAGTGTGGCCCTCGAGAACTATGCGGGGATTACTTGCGGCCGCCATCGAAGAGGTCGGGCTGGCCCCGCTGGCCATGTGCAGGCCCGGCGTCAAAGCGCTGGCAGGCCTTGGGGGTGACCACGCGGCCCTGGCGGGTATGAATCAAGAAACCGGCCTGAATAAGGAAGGGCTCGATGACTTCCTCGATCGTGCCTTCCTCCTCATCGAGGGCGACGGACAGGGTCTTGACGCCGACGGGTCCGCCATTAAATTTGAAGATGATGGCTTCCAGCAGCCGGTTATCCATTTCGTCCAGGCCGTCCTCGTCAATCTTCTGCATTTCGAGGGCGGCCCGAGCGACTTCGGCGCTGACGTGGCTGTCGGCCTTGACTTGGGCATAGTCGCTCACCCAGCGCAGTAGTTTATTGGCAATCCGCGGCGTGCCGCGGCTGCGGCGGGCGATTTCATCGGCGGCGTCTTCTTCAATGCTGACTTTGAGGATGCCGGCGGAGCGGATAACGATTTCCAGCAGCACCTCGGGCGGGTAGTAATCGAGCCGGATGTCCTGGAGAAAACGCGAGCGCATGGGCGCGGAAATGGAGCCTTGGCGGGTGGTGGCGCCAATCAGCGTATAGGGTGGTACTTCAAGCCGGATCGAGCGTGAGCCGGCGCCCTGGTCCAGGATAATGTCGATATAGAAATCTTCCATGGCGCTGTAGAGATATTCCTCGATATTGGTGGCCAGGCGGTGAATCTCGTCAATGAAGAGAATATCACCCTCGTCCAGGCTGGTAAGCAGCCCGGCCAGGTCGGCGGGTTTTTCAATCACCGGCCCGCTCGAGCCGCGGATATTCTTGCCCATTTCATTGGCGATAATATGCGCCAGGGTGGTCTTGCCCAGCCCCGGCGGCCCGCTAAGCAAAAGGTGGCCCAGCGGCTCGGCGCGTTCGCTGGCGGCCTGCACGGAGATCTGCAGTTGCGCCTTCTTATCTTCCTGGCCGGGGAATTCGGCGAAGAATTGCGGCCGCAGCGTCGCCTCGAACTTCTCCTCACGCACGTTCAAGGTCGAGGTAATGAAGCGTTTATCTTCCATGTCCTCGGGCCGCTTCCGTTAGCTGTTAAACTGGCTCAGTGCCTGGCGGATAAGCTTTTCCGCGGAAACCTCTTCCGGCGGCAGTTCATGCACCATCTGGTGAATGGTCTTGCGGGCGGCGTCAGGCCTGATGCCCAGGGTCACCAAGCCGTTGATGGCGTCTTCGGCGGCCTTGCTCAACACCCGCGCCGCTTTTTCTGGTTCGCCGGCCTTGCCGGTGACGGCGACCGCCGGGGCAATCTCGTGCACCTTATCTTTCAACTCGACCACCAAGCGTTCCGCCGTGCGCTTGCCCACGCCGTTGATTCGCGACAACGCTTTGGCGTCGTGATTAACCACGTTGGCGCAGAATCGTTCCACGCTCATACAGCTCAATACGCTCAGGGCAAGCTTCGGCCCGATGCCCGAAACCGTGCCGACCAGGGCGAACAGCTTGCGTTCCTGCTCGGTAAAGAACCCGTAAAGCTGCATCAAATCTTCGCGCACGTGCATCACGGTTTTGAGCGTCACGGGCTCGCCGTCCCGAGGCAGCCGGTCATAGGTGCTCATGGGAATGAACACCTCATAGCCGACCCCGTTCACGTCCACGACGGCCCGGGTCAGCTCCTTTTCCACGAGTTTACCGCATAGATGAGTAATCATAAGAAGAATCCAGAATCCAGAATCCAGAATCCAGAAGTAGCGCAGGCTTTTAGCCTGCCGCTTTCCGAGGCATCCTGCCAACGAAAAAGAAGCTACAGGCTGGAAAGCCTGTGCTACCTTCGGAAAATGACCCCTTGCCGGTCGAATGATGCGGGTCAGCTTGCGCCGCCGGCCGCGTTTTCGGATTGGCGGCGCTTGCAGCTTTGGCATCGCATGATAGTATACCGGCAAAGAGGTGTCTGACAAGGCGCGTTCGCAGTGCAGGGAACATTTATCCGGCTTTTGGCGAAGCTGACGAAAGGAAGCGCACATGGACAAAACCGGCAAAGCAAGCCTGAACATTGACGGCAAGGATTACGAGCTGGACATCATTACGGGGTCCGAGGGCGAGCGGGCAGTTGATATCCGGGACCTGCGCCGGCGCAGTGGCGTGATCACGCTGGACAGCGGCTATATGAATACCGGCAGTTGCGCCAGCGATATCACCTTCATTGACGGCGAAAAGGGCGTGTTGCGCTATCGCGGGATTCCCGTCCAACAACTTTGCGAGCGCTCGAGTTTTGTCGAAACCAGCTATCTACTGATTCATAATGAGTTGCCGACCCGGGAACAACTCCGCCGGTTCTCCGAGCTGTTGAACGAATTCTCGATGCTGCACGAGGATATGCGTCATTTTTACAACTTCTTCCCGCATGACGCGCACCCGATGAATATCCTCGGCACCATGGTCAACGCTCTGTCCAGCTTTTACCCGAACGTGGACGCCCAGTCCCTGAGTGAGGAGATCGATGTTACCGCCACGCGGCTGATCAGCAAAATCCGCACCATCGCCGCCTATGCGTATAAGAAATTTATCGGCGATCCGATTGTCTACCCGCGCAAGGACCTGACATACTGCGCGAACTTCCTGAACATGATGTTCACGTCGCCGGTCAGCGACTATCATCTCAAACCCGACCATGTGCAAGCGCTTGATGTGCTGCTGACTTTGCACGCGGACCACGAGCAGAACTGCTCGACTTCCACCGTGCGGCTGGTGGGCAGCGCTCAAGCTAACCTGTACGCCTCGATTTCCAGCGGCATTGCCGCCCTCTGGGGACCGCTGCACGGCGGGGCTAATCAGGCCGTGGTCGAGATGCTCCAACGCATCGAACGCAATGATGGCGATATTCAAAAGTTCATTGACATGGCCAAGGACAAGAGTAGCCACTTCCGGCTTGCCGGCTTCGGCCATCGGGTCTACAAGAACTTTGATCCGCGCGCTATAATCGTCAAAAAACTGTGCCAAGAGATGGTCGAGCAGGAAGCCGGCAGCAATCCGCTGCTGGAAATTGCCTTACAGCTCGAGGAGATCGCTCTGAAAGACGAATACTTCATTGAACGGCGGCTCTACCCGAACGTGGATTTCTATAGCGGCCTGGTCTACACGGCCCTGGGCATTCCGGTGGACATGTTCACCGTCCTCTTTGCCATCGGCCGCATGCCCGGCTGGATCGCCCACTGGAAAGAAATGATCAACGATCCAAACGCCAGGATCGGCCGCCCCCGGCAGATTTATACCGGCAGAAAAGAACATGACTACGTCCCCATCGAAGAACGGAACTGAGCACGGCGGCGCCTGAAACCAGGGGAATATGAACGATGAAATCAGCCAAAGTCACCGTCCGCAGCCTCCGGCGCAAGCGTCGCGAGGGGCAAAAGATCGTGGCGTTGACCGCCTACGACGCGCTTATGGCCCGGCTGGTTGACGAGGCCGGCGCCGACCTTATCCTGGTCGGCGACTCCCTGGGCATGACCATGCTCGGCTATCCCAGCACTATCTACGTCACCCTCGAACAGAGCCTGCATCACACTGCCGCCGTTACCCGCAGTGTCAAACGCGCCCTGGTCGTCGGGGACATGCCCTTCCTGACCTACCAGGTCAACCTCGAAGAGACCCTGCGCCACGCCGGACGTTACCTGCAGGAAGCCGGCGCGGACGCCGTGAAACTCGAAGGCGGCCAACTGGTCGCGCCGACGGTCAAACGCCTGGTCGAAGTGGGCATCCCGGTGCTCGGACATATCGGCATCCTGCCGCAGCGCGTCGCCGCCGAAGGCGGCTATCGGATTCATGGGCGCAGCCCGGAAGAAGCGGCCCAACTCCAGGCCGATGCCAAAGCCCTCGAGGAAGCCGGCGCCTTCGCTGTCGTGCTCGAAGGCTTGCCGGTGGACCTGGCCAAAAGCATCACCGACGACCTCGAAATTCCCACCATCGGCATCGGCGCCGGGCCGCACTGCTCCGGCCAGATCCAGGTGATTCATGATATCCTCGGCCTCTTCGAAGAGTTCGTGCCTAAGCACACCCGCCGTTATGCCGCACTGGCCGGCGACATGCGCCGGGCGCTCGGCGCTTACGCCAAGGACGTGCAGGAAGGCAAATTCCCCGGCGAAGACGAGTCATTCACCTGAGATACAATTCTTCAATGTTCCGAAAGTAGCACAGGCTTTCAGCCTGTAGCTTTCCTGCCGCCAGGAATCGCGGCATGGTTGCCGCTTCGCTCTCGCCTGGCGGCTCGCATAGGGCCTGCGGCCCGTCTGCCGCTCCCACATTATTTAGGAGCGATTCCTGAGATGATGGTCATCCGGACAGTCGGCGAGATGCAGCGCCAGGCCCGAGACTGGCAGCGCCAGGAACAGAGGGTCGGCCTCGTCCCCACCATGGGCTGCCTGCACGAGGGCCACCTGGCGCTGATTCGCCGCGCCCGCGAGGCCGCCGGCCTCGTGGTGGTCAGCATCTTCGTCAACCCCACCCAGTTCGGTCCGAGCGACGATTTCGAGGCCTATCCGCGTACCTGGAATGCCGACCGCGCGGCCTGCGAGAAAGAGCACGTTGACTGCATCTTCTTCCCCGAGACGGCCGAGATGTATCCGGAAAACGCCTCGACCTGGGTGCTCGAGGAAAAAGTTTCCGGGCCGCTCTGCGGCGCCCGCCGCCCGGGGCATTTCCGCGGGGTTACGACCGTGGTGGCCAAGCTGTTTCTCGCCGTGCTGCCCGACGTGGCGGTCTTCGGCCAGAAAGATGCCCAGCAGGCCCTGGTTATCAAGCGGATGGTCCGCGACCTGAATTTTCCCGTCGAGATCATCGTCGCGCCCATCGTCCGCGAACCGGACGGCCTGGCCATGAGCTCGCGCAACCGTTACCTGAGCCCGGACGAGCGCCGGCGTGCCCTGGCCATCTCCCGCGGGCTTACCCGGGCAAAAGAACTCTACGAAGATGGCGAGAGATCGGCGGCAAAGCTGGTCGAAATTGTCCGGCATGAAATCGAAGACAGCAGCGGGGAGCTCGATTACGTGGAACTTGTGGACCCGGAAAACCTCGAGCCCATCGCTGAAATTACGGGGGAATGCCTACTTGCCGCCGCCGCCCGCTACGGCCCCGCCCGCCTCATTGATAACATTCTACTCGGCTGATTCAGCAACTTAAAGATCGGCAACCAGCACCACGTTGACTTCCTCGGCAGTCGCTAGGTCGCGATCATTGCTGAGTACAAAGTCAGCGCCGCAAATTTGCGCTGTCGCCAGTTGGATTGCATCAGGAGTGCTGAACTTGTATTTTGCCCGGAACTGAATTGCCACATCGGCAACGGATATATTCAGTGGATAGATGCTGAGCCTGGCGGAATTGGTCAAAAAGTCGCGGTATTTTGCCGCGAGCGTCAGCTTGCCTGTGCGAGTGGGATAAGTCAATAATTCAATGTAAGTGACCATTGAAGTGATGAGTTGCACGTCAAGCCGGTAGACTTGGTCGAAAAACGCTTCAAGGCGAGTGAGGTACCGTTCATTTTCTTCAAAGAAATAGATGAACGGCGCAGTATCCAGAAATACCGTCTGTTTCTCTAAAAGCGTCAATCCCACGCTTCTCGTTCCCGTTGCAGATATGCTTCGGTATCAATTTGCTTCCAAAGCCTTCGGCCAAGACCCCGGGCGCCGCGAAAATCCAGCTTGCCCGCCTTTGGGGGATTAGACAGGGACCGGCTGGAGCCGACTTGCAAATAACGCTCAGTCGCTTCCTGGAGGAGCGCGGCCAGGGGCCGGCCTTCCCGCGAAGCCCGGGCTTTGGCTTCCCGCAAGACCCTTTCTTCAAGCACAGTGCCCACTTTCTTCTTCATCAAGACCACCTCGCAAGTATTTACCTATACTATAAATCACTTCCCGCGCGCGTCAAGATTTCTTGAAATAATCCGCTTGCCCAGCGGGAACACCGGCGCAGGAAGTTTATACACTCGGCAGAAAGTTGCTGCCTGGCATAAACGATGATGTTGGTGTCAATAAGTACGGAAATGCCGGCGGGAACCTTGTCAAGACTCATAATGACAAAGTCTCCTCGGCAAGAATCTCGTTGATTTCCTCGAGGCTTAGCGTCCCCTTCTTCGCGCAAAATCGTTCACAGGCGCGGATGGCTTGCTCCCGTTCGACATCCTCTCCCAGGTAGTGTTCGAGTGCTTCCTGGAGGAGCGCGGCCAGGGGCCGGCCTTCCCGCGAAGCCCGGGCTTTGGCTTCCCGCAAAACCCTTTCTTCAAGCACAGTGCCCACTTTCTTCTTCATCAAGACCACCTCGCAAGTTTACCTATACTATAAATCATTTCCGGCGCGCGTCAAGATTTCTTGACAATTATCCGCTTGCCAGGCGAAATCACCGCCGCTGGATGCTGCATCCTGGGCTAAACCCAGAGCTAAACCCAGAGCCGGCACTCGCATTTTGGCGAATGAGGAAGATTGCGACTGGATTTTACCAAGGCGGGGCAGAAAATCGGCTGGTTTCACTTTACAGGCGGGGCATTTCGGGATTTATTAGCACCCGACTATTGGGCAAAGACAGGAAAGGTTTGATGGACGAGACGCGCATCCATGTCATCGTTTCCGGGCGGGTGCAGGGGGTGGGCTTCCGCTATTTCACCCGTGAAACCGCCCAGCGCCTCGGCGTCGCCGGCTGGGTGCGGAATTGCCCGGACGGCTCGGTTGAATTCGAGGCGCAGGCGCCTGCCGGCGTGCTCAACGAATTCCGCCACATTATCCGCGAAGGCCCAACGCTCGCGTGGGTTGGCGACTTCCGGGAGACCGAAATGCCCGTGGCTGCCGGCGAGAAGACCTTCGCCGTCCGCTTCTAAACTCGGTGACAAGGCGCCGAACGCAACCAGGGAGATAAGTATGGCGATGACAGGCCCGGCAGCAATCGGCTCCGGCCGGCAGTTGGCGCTCGACACGATCCTGCAGAACCCCGTTCAGGGCATCGGCATCTGGCTGATAAACCCAATGGAATCGCGGCTGATTGACCGGCTCGCCAAGGTCCCCGAAGGCAGCTATCAACAAGACCCCGTGCCCGTCTATCACCAGATGCTCGAGAACTGCGGCGTTTGCATGGTTGACCAGTGGATTCCGACCAATCCGCTGAGCATGGGCGAGCACGGCTATGAGGCGGACACCGCCCACGGCGCCACCACCGGGGCCGTGGAAATCATCTGCGACGGCCTTCCCATCCGCGAACCCGAAGACGTTGTGCGGCACTTGGAAGACATCGTATTTCCGGGGATAAGGCGGGCTATTGCCGAGTTCGACGAAGATGCGCGGGTCCGGGCAATCATTGCCGGGGAAGAGAGGGTCCAGGCGGAACTCGGCCCGAATATGCTCAAGGGGCCTCACGGTATCGTATCCTTTCCCGGATTAAGCTATGGCGCCTACGGCTATCAAAACTACTTCATGGCCTATGCGCTGTACCCGGAGGTGCTTGAGAAGCACTTCGGTCTACAGGCCGATTTAAGCCTGCTGAACAACCGCGCCACCGCCCGCGCCTTTGTGGCAGGCGGCCTGCCGCCTTATGTCCGGCTCGATCACGATATGGCCGATGCCCGCGGCACGCTGGTGGATGTGAAGTCGCTGGATAGTATCTGGTTTCCGCACTTCGCCCGCTGCCTGGAACCGCTGCTGAGGTCCGAGGTGAGAATGATCTGGCATTGCGACGGCAACCTGATGGCGATGGTCCCGCGCCTGCTCGAGGTCGGCCTCCGCGGTTTCCAGGGCTTCGAGTACCAGCACGGCATGGACTACAAGAAAATCTGCGGCATGAAAACGAGGGACGGCGGCGACCTGCTGATTATCGCGGGCGTTTCGGTTACCAGCACGCTGCCCTACGGCACGCCCGGCGATGTGCGAGACCAGATGAACTTTCTGGTTGAGCACGGGCCGAAGCGCGGCTTGTTCCTGGGCGCCAGCAGTTCGATCACCCCCGGTGTTCCCTGGGAGAATCTCAAGGCTCTGCAGGAGGGCTTCCTTTACTACCGCGCCCGAGGCCGGTGCTGAGCATCCGGGGAAAAGGTTCGGGCTTGGGAGAACCCCGGCGCTTACTCGCGGTCGCGGATGGCGTCGAGTTCGTCCGTCAGCCGGTTGATACTATCGTAAAACTCCCGGTAGAGCTTGGTATTGGCGGGGGTGTCTGGCGGATCGGTGCGCAGCCAGCGGTGGTAGCGACCCTGGATGTCGCGGAACTCCTGGAGCAGTTTCTTATACCCGCCGGCAGCGGCGGCGGGCAGGCTCTTAAGGAAATGTGCCGCTTCGATATCTTCGATGGCCGCTTTGATCGTCCGGATGCTATTCTGCTGCTGAAAGAACTGCTTTTTGTTCTCCGGCGTATTTGCCGGGCTGGTCGCCATCCAGGTATCGAGAGCGGCTTCGGCCCGGCGCAATTGAGCCTGGAGCTTCAGGTACTTTGCCGCGGCCGCCGGGCCGAGCTTGGCGGCGTAGTGCCGATGTTCGAGGTCCGCGACCTCGAGATTCAGCTTTGCGGCCTTATCGGCAGTTTCTTTCACCTGGCTGATGAACTCGGCGCTAAGGCTGCCCTGCATATAGAGTTCCTGGGCCTGGCCCTCGAGTTTCTCAACTTCGCGCCTGGCCGAGTACAGTTCGGCCATCAGTTTCCCGTAGCGTTCCCCGGTCTTGCCGCCGATTTCCTTGGTTTTTACGGCGATGGCGCTTTTCTGGAAGCGGGCCGCCTGCTCGAGGCTGACCCGGAACTCGTGCGGTGAAAAAGCGGGCGGCGCCCTGCCGATGATTGTTTTGCCGTCCGGCTCGAGCAGCACGAAAGTGGGAAAGGCGGCAATGCCGTAATTCTCAGCCAGCTTGCGGTTGCGTTCGGCGATCTTGAGGGGCAGCTTGCGCTTTCGCGGGTAGTCCAGGACCACCAGCACCAGGCGCCGTTTGGCGTAGCGTTGCCAGCTTGCTTTGTTGAACACGAACATGTTCATGGACTGGCAGGCCCCGCACCAATCCGACCCGGTAAAATTCAGCAGGATGGGCTGGCCGGTCTTTTGCGCCAGCGCTACAGCGGCCTCGAGGTCCTGGGTCCATTTGGCCGGCGCCGCGCCGGTCAGCATGAACTCGAGTTGTGCGGCACTGGCCCCGGCAATCTCGACCGGCTGCAGTTTGACCGGCGCCGGCTTATCTTTGGCTTTCCGCGCGAGGGCGTCTTTCACTTTCGCGATAAACGTCTGCGGGGTGGGCTTCTGGATCACGCCGAGCCGGGCAAGTTCCTGCTCGGCGCCCGAGTCCAAGATGAGGAAGGTGGGATAACTCTCGACCACCCAGCGTTGTGCCAGCCGCTCATTCCGCTGGCGATACACCGCGGGCACCCGGGTCTCATCCATCGGAAAATCAACGGCCACCAGCACCAGATGCGTAGTGGCGTAGGCCAGCCATTCGGGTTTCGCGAACACCGCTTCGGCCATCTGCCGGCATGGTGGACTGTAATCCGAGGCGGTGAAATTCAGGAAGAGTGGCAGTTTCTTCGCCGTCGCCAGTTCCACCGCCGCCTCGAAATCATGGGTCCATTGGCCCAATTCAGCGCCCCGGGTAAGAATGCCGTGCAGCATTTTTGGCAGCTTGTCCCTGGCCGCAACGCCCTCGGCGGCCGCGGAACTGCCTTCCTTCCGGCGTTTGCAGGAGAGCGGCCCGCCGGCCAGCAGCGCCAGCCCGGCGCTAAGCAGCGTGATTCTCAGAAGTCTCATGTTCTACCCCTCGGCGGGGCGCTCGATCCCCGCAAAATACAAGCCGGCATAGACCTTCGGATCAATCATCAGCCCTTCGCCACGGCGCGCCTCGAGCCAGGCGTGTACCTCGGCCAGCAATACCTTGTGTACGGTGATGGCCTCGCTGGCATCCCCGCCGCCGGTCCCGGTCTGGCGCAGCCCGGTGGCCTTGAACAAGCTGATGTATTCGCTGGACAATCCTGCCGAGGGTGGGCCTTCAGTCAGCAGTTCGAGTTGATCGGCCTCGTAACCGCATTCCTCGTAAAGCTCACGCCGGGCGGCCTGCGCCAAGTCTTCGTTTGCCTGGCCCGGCGCGTCACCGGCCAGGCCCGCCGGCAGTTCGATTACCCGGCAGTTCACCGGCGGCCGGTACTGCTCGGTCAGCAGCAGTTTGCCATCAGCCGTCAGCGCCAGAATCAGCACGATCCCGGAAATATGCTTGCGCTCGACATATTCCCAATGGCCCCGCCTGACAAGCCGCAGATACCGGCCTTCACCCAGGCAGGTCGCTTTCATCATCTGCCGCCCTTTCGGCCAGGTTTATCCGACACTTAAGCAAGATTATATGATCAGCACCGTCTAACATAAACTCAAACAGCCTGTTTGCGAGCTTTTCAGCTTAACTTTTAACCATTTTCCCAGTTTCCAGCCGACAACGAATAACGGGGATTCGGGCCTTCCTTTTTCTCTCGTTGCCGGTAAATTACCCGACCGCCATCAACCGAGTCGAATAATTTTCAGGGAGCACGTAAGCATGGCTACAGAACTGGAAGATTTTGTCGCTACAGTCGAGCATCGCCGGCCTGAAAGGATTCTCTACCATGCCGGTTTTGTCGAGGACCTGCACCAGCGGGTGGTCGAGCATATCGGCACGGCAGACATCGCCGGCCACTACGGCTTCTTTAGCCCGGCCGGCATCGGGCCGGAACGCCCGGCAGACCTGCCGCCCCTGGACTTTTCCCGGTACTGGGAGAACGAGGACTTGCCGGAAGGCACGACGATTAACGGGGCCGGCGTGGCCATGGTTCCCAGCGGGTTCTATCATTTTTGGGGCTACATTTCGCCCCTGCGCAACGCCGCCAGTCTGAAGGAGATCGAGGACTATCCACTGGAAGACCTCGGCAAATGGGACTTCTCGAAGATGGTCGAGACCGCCGAAGACGCGCACGCCCGCGGCCGCGTGGTCTGCACCTGGGTCGGCCACATGTACGAAACATCCTGGCAAATCCGCGGTTATGAGGAGTTTTTGATTGATACCATCGAGCGCCCCGCCTGGGCCGAATGCCTCCTCGAACGCATTTGCCGGCAGAACACGCTCCAGGCGGTCGCCGCGACCAAAGCCGGCGCCGACGTGCTGCATTGCGGCGATGACGTGGCCAGCCAGGAATCCCTGATGTTCTCGAAGAAAAGTTGGGCCAAGCTCATCCATTCTCGCTGGGCCAGAGTCTGGGCCGAAGTCAAGAGCATCAACCCGCAGATCAAAATCTTCTACCACAGCGACGGTAATGTCTTCAATATTGTCGGCGACTTGGTCGAGGCCGGCCTGGACATCCTTAACCCGCTCCAGCCCGAGTGCCTGGACCTCGAGGCGATCCGTCGGACTTACGGCGACCGCCTCAGTTTCGACGGCACTATCGGCACCCAGAGCACTATGCCCTGGGGGACGCCCGCCGAGGTCAGGGCCCGGGTGAAGGAAGTTATCGAGAAGTACGGCAAGAACGGCGGGCTGATTATCTCGCCCACCCACGTCCTCGAACCGGAAGTATCCATCGAGAATATCGAGGCCATGGTTGACGCCTGCCGCGAATACGGCGCCTTCACCTGACCTTTTCAAAGCCGCGCGAGCTCCGACAGCCTTGCCGCCACCATGCTCGGGGAATACACCGAAGGAGAATAGGTTCTTCCGGCCGGTGCGTACTTTCTCCCGCGCCTCCGGCACTCGTACTCGTAATCATAATCGTAATCACAGGCATCCTATGGAGTATTGGAGTGTTGGAGTGTTGGGTAAGAACAGGTTAGACGACAATACAAAGCGCGGCAAAGTCCGAAGATCGTTTCCGGCAACCTTCACCGAATTGGGAACTATGGATTCCGGACTTGAGTTCAAAACCATTACTCCATTACTCCACTACTCCATCAATCCGTCATCCTGTGGGATGACAGTGAATCGTAATCGTAATCGCCTTTTTTCTCTTTTTCCCTGTCCCGGCCGGCTCGGATGCCTCGAGCAGCATCCCGGCCATGTCGTAGACTGCCGCTTTCCGAAGAAGCGTCCCGGAGGGACCGCGAGAACGTAGCCCAGCACCTGAATTCACGGTGCGAATTTAGGTGCTGGGTCTCGGAGCGCCCTGAGTTCAGTCCCGTAGGGACGACTGAAGAATCAGAAAGCTCGTCGCGGCCTGGCTTGACGACCCTTGCGGGCCGCCAAGCCAGGCCGCGACGAATGATGTAACATCTTATCTATACACGCCTTATCCCCAGCACTAAAGTGCTGGGCTACGTTGATGCTGTCCGCTTCGCGGACGCTGATTAGGTACTGCGAAGGACGAATTGGCGAAGCAGGCTCGGCACGCGTCCGGGGTGTCAGGCTAAGGTCATTCGCATCGGTTGCAACGTGCGGTTAAAAGGATTAAGCACAAGACCGAGGATCTCGAGAGTAACCACGCCAAGCAAGGCTTGATCGCCTGGTTCGCCCAGGATCACCGGGGTATGTCCTTCACCTTGGGGCAGTAGCACATAACATTCCGATACTTCCCGTTCCATGCTCGTGCCGTCGGCCAGGGCAAAGGACATCTTCCGCTTGGGCGATAACTCGATTGCTTCCCAGACCGGCTTTGGCACCAGGGAATAGCTTGCCCCGCTGTCCACTAGAAACTTCACGGTCTCCTCTTTGCCTCCCGGCCCTCTGACTTGTCCTTCGATATAAACAATGCCCATTGTCTACCTCACATAGTATTTTTCATTCCGGTTATGCTCAATCGCCGAAGCAAATGCCCAGGTCCCGCGCCGTGGCGACCGTGTCCGACTCAAGATCAACCGCCTTGATCCGGCTGACCGCCTCGAGGATAGGCACGGCCTTGACCTTCGGCGGGTCCAACGCGACCATCTTGCCGAATTCGCCCCGCTCGACCAACCGGACGGCGGCCGTGCCGAAGCGCAGGGCCAACAGCCGGTCGCGGGCGGTGGGTCCGCCGCCGCGCTGGAGATGGCCCAGCACAATGAACCGGGTCTCCTTGCCGGTGCGTTCGTGAATCGCCAGCGCCACCTTCTCGGCCAAGCCGCCCAGGCGCACTTCGCGCCCGGGCTCGACGCCGACCACGCTCAGTTCGCCGCCTTTCGGCTTGGCTCCCTCGGCCACCACCACAATGGCGAAATGCCGCCCCTCGGCCTCGCGCTGCTGGATTTTGGCGCAAACCAGCTCGAGGTCGTAAGGGATTTCCGGGATCAAAATAACGTCCGCAGTGCCGGCGAGCCCGGCGTACAGGGCGATCCAGCCCGCGTACCGGCCCATCACCTCGACTACCATCACCCGGCGGTGCGACTCGGCCGTGGTGTGCAGCCGGCCAATGGCCTCGGCAGCGATGCTGACCGCGGTGTCGAACCCGAACGTGGCGGTGGTGCAGCTCAAATCGTTGTCAATCGTTTTCGGCACGCCGACCACGGGAATGCCTTTTTCAAAGAACTTCTGGCCGATCCGCAGCGAACCGTCCCCGCCGATGCACACCAGCGCGTCTGCGCCGGTGGCCTTGAACCGGGCGACAACCTGGTCGGAAATGTCCTCGAGAACCACTTTGCCTTTGCTTTTGGTCCGAAACTCGAAGGGGTTGCCCTTGTTGACCGTGCCGAGGATAGTGCCGCCGAGGTGGGTAATGCCGCGCACGGCCTTGTGGTCGAGGGGCATCAGCCCGCCCGGTTCATCCCGCAGCAACCCCTCATAACCGTGGCGAATGCCGGTTACCTGCCAGCCGCGGCTCAACGCCGCCAGCGTCACCGCCCGGATAACCGCGTTCAGCCCCGGCGCGTCACCCCCGCCCGTGTTAACCAGTATATGCATTGTCAGCCCCGTTGATTTGGCATTCGCTAACATCAACTAACACTCTAAACCATAGGATGACCAGTTCAATCTTACGCGGGAAACTTTCTGAGCCGGCCAAAACGCTCTGTGGGAGATTTCAGGACGGCACTTAAGCGGGAGACTTTCCTTGCACCTTGACAGGACATGCAGCATAATTAGTGCATGGTGCGGAATGATGGAAGCAAGACGGGGGCGATGACGCCAAAGGCGCGGATGCTGGCGGCCTATCGCGGGCTCGAGGTGGACACGGTGCCGGTGGCGCCTGAGTTCTGGTGCTATCTGCCGGCGCGATTGCTGGGCCTGGACATGGTCGCTCTCGAACGGGAAGTGCCGCACTGGGAAGCGCTGCAGCGCACGTTCAAGCATTACGGCACCGACGGTTGGGGCATCGTGGGGCCGGCCATACCCAGGCCGGACGTGCGCAGCCGCGAACAATGGCTCGAGTTGGGCGGCGGCCGCTTTGAGTCCCGGGTCACCACGGAAACGCCTTTCGGCACACTTAGCAGTCGTCAGCAATACGACCGGCGCGAACCATCCTGGGCGCTCGAACGCGCGATCAAGGATTTCGAGCGTGATTGGCCGGCCTACCGGGCCGCCTCGCTCGGCCTGGTCGAGGAAGCGGACTGGTCCGGCGTGCGGCGGACCCTGGCCGCGGTGGGCGAAGATTATTTGCTGGAAGTACATGTTGGCGAGCCGTTCTTCGACTACATCGCCATGGGTCGCGAAGGGGGGTTGCAACAGGGGATTTTCGACCTGCTCGAACACGAAACGTTTTTCTGTGAGTTGCACGAAGCATACCTTGATTATCTGCGCCGGCTGACCCGGGCAGTGTTTGCCAACACGACTGCCGAGGCCGTTTTTATCGGTTGTTGCTGGTCGTGCATCTCACTCATCAGCCCCGCACTATGGCGGCGCTGGGACCTGCCGGTCATCCGCGCCGTGGCCGCGGAGGCCCACGCGGCCGGCAAGCTGCTGCACCTTCATCTCCACGGTAAATGCCGGGCAGTGCTGCCGGACCTGGCGGACTGCGGGGCCGACTGCATCTGTCCGTTCGAACGACCGCCGGGCGGAGACATTACGGACTTGGCCGAACTCCGGCGCACCCTCGGCGACCGGGTAACAATGAACGGCAACGTCCATACCGTCGAGACACTTATCCGCGGTACGCCGGACGATGTCCGCCGGGAAGTCGAGGAAATCTTTACCCAATGGGGCCCGGACCGCCGCCGGTTGATCCTGGGCACCGGCGACCAGGTCGGGGCCGAGACGCCCGAGGAAAATATCCGCGCCATGGTCGCCGCCGCCCGCCGCCTGGGCCATACCTGACGCCACAATACGCTATATTAACTCCTGCCGGGTACGTTTGGTTCTTCAATGTGGGAGCGAAACGGGAAAGACCATGCCGCGATTCCGCGCCCGCAGGGCGCCTTCGTAATCGTAATCGTAATCATAATCGTAATCGCTTCCTCTTTCAATGTGGGAGCGGCTACCATGCCGCGATTCCTTTCCAATGTGGGAGCGGCAGACCCGCCGAAGGCGCTATGCGAGCCCCGCACCTACGGCTATTCACATCCATCCCCTGCGGGGATATTGCGCCTTAACTCCTGCCCATCCCGGCCAATTTCCGCAGATTTTCTTGATATCGGAGTAAGCGGGCGTAAGGTAATCCATAACGAATGAGGCAGCCATGCTCGCCCTCGCCACCAATTCAGTCCGTCCGGAAAGCCGCCGCCGGCATTCCCGCCGCCAAACTTGGCGCAGGAGTAAGTTATGGCAGAACTAATCTACGGGTATGCCTGCGACACCATGTTCCTCGCGGCGCCGAGATGAGCAAGGAGATGTTCCGATGACGGAGACAGAAATTCACGACATCCTGAAAATCGTGGTAAAACGGATTGTCGAACAATTCGCTCCGCAGAAGATTATTCTTTTCGGCTCCTACGCCCAGGGGACGCCGAGCGCGGACAGCGATGCGGACCTGCTGATCATCATGGATGTCTTGGGCTCAAAGCGTAAGCAGGCCGTGGAAATAGACCTTCTGCTGCAGGGCATCCCGATAGCAACGGACGTGCTGGTGGTATCGCCTGAGGACGTCGAAAAATATCGGGACTGTCCCGGAAATATCATCCGGGACGCCCTGCGGGCAGGGAGAGTGCTGTATGAGCGCGCGGCCTGAGATCATTGCAGAAGTCGGTCGTTGGATTGAGAAGGCCGAACATGATCTCCGCAACGCGGAATATGTGCTGACGATGGAGGATGATTGCCCCTTTGACACAGTCTGCTTCCATTGCCAGCAATGCGCCGAAAAGTATCTCAAAGGTCTACTCGTCCTTCATGACATCCAGTTCTCCAAGACGCATGATCTCAGACGAATTCTTGATCTTGTCAAAGAGAACACCGCGGTCGATCTGTCACCGAGAACGGTGGTTCCACTGAATCGCTATAGCATCGAGGGACGTTATCCCGGCGACTGGGAACCGATCACGGAAGAAGAGGCGCGTGCGGCCATCTGTATGGCTCGCGCCGTACGCGAGGCTGTGCGAAAGCATGTTCCCAACGAAATACTAAACTCCGGGAACTGAGGAAAACTCCACAGTGCAGAAAGGAAATCGGTGCCGTGTTGCTAACGGTGCTGATGTCACGCGGGTTCTGCGAATATTATACACTTTGGCCTGCTTTTCGGGGGCGGCCGCGGCGGTGGTTGGATTGGCAGTAATCGGAGAGTGGAGTATGCTTAATCGTGTGGGAGTTTGTCCGCCATAGTTTCTGAGCGCCGTAGCTTTAGCGAAGGCGGCTCAGCGAGGGGGGAGAGTTTGGAGGAGGCGGATGGCGAGGTTGCCGACAATCTCGAGGCTTCCGGGGCAGACTTTGTCAAGCGAATCTTCGCTCGTGTGCCAGTAGCTGTTGTTCGGCCCGAACTCGAAGTCAATGAGGTCAATGGCCGGGATGCCGAGCTTTTTGAACGGCACATGGTCGTCGAGGATGCTGCCTTTCAGGAAAAAGCCGAAGTGTTTTTCCACCTTCTGCTCTTTAGCGATTTTCTGCACACGAGCGATAAGTTTGCTGTCATCATTCGGTGAGATAGTGATTTTCAGGTCCTTATCGCCGATCATATCGAGCAGGACCATCGCAGCGCAGCGTTTGACCTCATTCTTTTTTTTCAGGCTGGCGGCCAGCCGCTTACTGCCGTGCAGCCCGTCGTTTTCGCGGTAGCGGGTGACACATTCTTCGCCGTCAAAGAAAGCGAAGCGGATGCTGGGGCCATCCCATTGCTGTTGCTTGAGCGTGCGCATGATTTCGAGGAGCAGGGCCGTGCTCGAGGCCCCGTCGTTGGCGCCGGCAAAATCGGGAACGCCGGGCACCACCTTGGTATCGTAATGACTGCCGAGGATGACGAAGCTGCGGCCCCGGCCCTCGAGTACGGCGTAAACGTTGCGGAACGTTAGCGGGCCGTGCGCCGTCTGTTCGGTCCACTCATCAAGTTCCGGCTGATAGCCGAACGCCTTGCACTTGGCCGCGATATATTCGGCGTTCTTCCTGGCGCCGGCCGAGCCACTGGGCCGCGGCCCGAGCGCCACAAGTTCCTCGAGCATGGCGAATGCCTTGGCCGGGTCAACGGTTAAGCGGGCGGGCTCCTGCCGCTTGACGGCGCCTCCCGCCAGAAGCAGGCACAGCAGTCCGGCGCTCAGCCGGAATCGGACACGGCAACATTGCCGCTTCGCTCTCGCCTGGCGGCTCGCATAGCGCCTGCGGCGCGTCTGTGCCGTGGCTACACGGAATCGCGGGCTGATGAATCTATTCCCCGGATTCATTGTCGGATTCCATTGCATCTTCAAGCACAACACCCCGGCGCTGGAACGTGGGAATATCGAGGTTTTCACCCCGGCGGATGGTCGGCGTAGAATTGGCGAAGACCCCGAGAACGCCGGTGACTTCACCCGTACCAGGCGGCAGGTCTGAGGCGGCCGCCTTTCCCCCGGGCGTGTCCTGTTTTGCGTAGTGAAGCGCCACCAAGCTAAGCTGGATGATGCCTTCACCCAGCCCGGAGACCACGCCCGCGCCGAACACTGACCGGGTGCCGGGTTCAAGCCGGGCTTGCAGGTCTCCGAGGCATTCGGTCATTTCGTCAAGTGTCAGGTCCGGGCCGCCGCTCAACGCGCCAACAACCACGTCCGCCTGGCGCAGAAACGCCTCGCCGCCGAGCATCGGCGCCGCGAGCAGGTCCTCGACCACGGCCTCGGCGCGGTCTTTACCAGCCGCGCACCCGAGGCCGAAGGCACAGGCCGCCGGCCGTTTCCGCAGCAAATTCTGCAACTTGGCGAACTCAATGGGAATGCCGTCGCGGCAGCGGATGCCAGCCATCAGGCCCAGGATGCCGTCGGCCAGCAAGCGGTTGACCTGCGCCAGGGCCTCGGTCAATGGCGTATCGCCCGGAATCTGCCGGAAGATGAGGTCGTTCTTGACGGCGATAACCGCGTCCTCGTGCCGGCGCAGGGCTTCGAGCGCCTGCCGCGCCACGTCCCCCCGCTCGCTGCCTTCGACGGTCAGCGGCAAGGTCACCAAGGATAGACCTGGGCAGTTTTCCTCGCGCAGCAGCCGGTTGAGAACCTGCAGCGCGCCGGAGGCCGTGCCGCCGCCAAGGCAGCCAACAAAGATTACCAGACCGGCGTTCTCGAGCAGTTCGCGGATTTCAGCCAGTTTGGCGGCGTTCATGTTTTCGCCCTGGTGCGCGTCGCCGCCGCAGCCCAGGCCTCGGGTCCAGCCTTTCCCCAGGGGGACCTGCAGCACGCCGTCGCTGTATTCGAGGTCCTCGAGGTCACTGTCAAGATAAACCAGTTTAACCCAGTCTCCCGGCTCACGCAGGTTGATTTCGCGGATGATCTTGCCGCCGCCGCCGCCGATGCCCAGGATCAGGACATTGTCGAATTTACTCTTCATGTCGTCTTCCAGACTCACATCCAGGGAATTCGGGGTAAGATGGGCGGTTTTTCCGGGAAAGTCAATTCGATTCAGGACTTTGACGGCGGCGAGCGCAGGCGATCATCGGGCACGTGTCTGCCCACGACCTGAGGTCCCAGAACAGAGGGACGCCAATGCCCGGCCAAAAGAAAGTGGATATTTCAAGTGGCGGCGGGGGTGAGTTGTGGTATTGTATTTATCTTAATTCAACCAAGAACATGATGGTTTTCTGCTTATGAAACTGCATTTGCTCAAGAGCAAGATTCATCAGGCCGTGATCACGCGGACGGAACTGGGTTACGAGGGCAGTCTGACGATTGACCAGGACCTGATGGATAGCGTGGGACTGCTTCCCAACGAACGGATTCTGGTGGTGAACGCCACCAACGGCCAGCGCCTGGAGACCTACGCCATCGTCGGTGAACGCGGCACCGGGGTGATCTGCCTGAACGGCGCGGCCGCCCGCCGGGGCGAGGGCGGCGATCAAATCACGATTATGAACTTCGGCATTTACGACGAGGCCGAGGCCGCCGGCCATAAACCGGCCATAATCATTCTGGACAAACAGAATCGTATCGTTCAACGCAAATAACCTGAGCAAACTACAGTTTGAACTCCAACGAGATGTACGCAAAGATGAAGGCGAAGCTCGACCGGGTTGTGCCCGATTTCGAGCTGCGCGTGAAGGCCGAGTTGGCCGCTGAGATCATCCGCCTGAAGGAGGAACGCAACGCCGTTATCCTTGGGCATAACTACATGGAACCGGCGCTGTTCCACTCGGTTCCGGATTTTACCGGCGATTCGCTCGAACTCAGCCGGAAAGCGGCGGAGACCGACAAGGACATCATTGTGTTCTGTGGCGTGCGTTTCATGGCCGAGACCGCGAAAATGCTGAACCCGGAAAAGACGGTGCTGCTGCCCGCCAAAGAAGCCGGGTGTTCGCTGGCCGCCAGCATCACTGCCGAAGATGTGCGTGAATTGCGAAAACGTTTCCCCGGCGTGCCCGTGGTGAGCTACGTTAATACCTACGCGGACGTAAAGGCTGAAAGCGACCTGTGCTGCACCTCCGGCAACGCCAAGGCGGTGGTCGAATCTCTCGAGGCTGACACGGTCATCTTTTTGCCGGACGAGTACCTGGCCCGGAACGTGGCCCGCGAGACCGGCAGACGGATCATGCTCGCAGCCGAAATCGCCAAGGGAAGCAGTGAACTGGACTGTGGGATTATCGGCTGGCCGGGTCGCTGCGAAGTGCACGAGAGGTTCATCGTGCAGGACGTCGAAAACGCCCGGAGGCAGTTTCCCGGCGTGAAGGTCTTGGCGCACCCGGAATGTTCGCCGGAAGTGTGCGAGGCGGCCGATCTCGCCGGCAGCACCGCGGCCATGGTCAGATTTGTCCGCGAATCCCCGGCTGAACGTTTTCTGCTGTTGACCGAGTGCGCTATGGCTGATAATGTTGCCGCGGAAAACCCGGACAAGGAAATGGTCCGCATCTGCAGTATCCGTTGTCCCCACATGAACGAGATCACCCTCGAAGAGACTCGCGACGCGCTGCTCCACACTCAATACGTGATCGAGGTGCCCGAGGACATCCGCGCCCGCGCCAGACAGGCCGTCGAACGCATGCTGCAGATCGGGCCAGGCGCGGCCACCGCACACAACTGAATTTAAACTGGATGAAAAAATGAGCTTCTTTCGACTGACAGGAATCCTGGCAAGCCTCTTCGCACTGGCGAATTTGCCCTCGCTTCGGGCCGCGGAAGTTGCCGAAGACGAGGCCGAGTATGTGCGTAAAGGCGTGGTAAGCATCAATGTCACATACCAATACCCGGATTATCGCGAGCCGTGGAAAACGGCCGGCGGCTCTCGGGGTGATGGCAGTGGTTTCATTGTCAAAGGCCAACGGATTATGACCAACGCCCACGTGGTCAGCAACGCGACCAGCATCAAAGTGCGGCGCGAAAGCGAACCCCGGCTATACCAGGCAAAGGTCAAATTTGTCGCTCACGACTGTGATCTGGCTATCCTCGAGGTGGCCGACAAGAAGTTCTTCGCGGACAGCCATGCCCTCGAATTCGGGGGTATTCCCAAGCTCAACTCGACCGTGGCCGCCTACGGCTTCCCCATTGGCGGCCGGCGGATGAGCGTTACCCGCGGCATCGTTTCGCGCATCGAATTCCATCCATACAGCCACAGCGGGGTTCAGCAGCACCTTAGCATCCAGGTTGATGCCGCCATTAATCCCGGCAACAGCGGCGGACCCATCGTCCAGAACGGCAAAGTGGTCGGCATTGCGTTCCAGGCCTTCCGCAGCGGCGGGGTTCAGAACACCGGCTACATGATCCCCACCCCGGTTATCGGACGCATGCTCAAAGACATCGAGGACGGCCGCTACGACGGCTACATGGAACTGGCCGTGGACCACACCAATCTGCTCAACCCAGCCTACCGCAAATACCTTGGTCTGCCTAACGACAACCGCGGGGCGCTGGTGACCGAGGTTATGCCCAAAGGCTCCGCCGACGGCGTGATCAAAGCCGGTGATGTGCTGCTGAAAATTGACTCGTTCCCCATTGACAGCACGGGCAACATCCGTCTCGACCGTGAAACCGTCCAACTCGAGGAAATCGTCGAACGCAGGTTCTACGGGGACAAGGTGGCGTTCGAACTTCTCCGCCAAGGCAAGCCCATGAAGGTGGAGGTCGCGCTTAAAGGCGCCGAACAGTATGAGATATACGCCTGGAAATACGACCTGAAGCCGCGGTTCGTGCTCTTTGCCGGCTTACTCTTCCAGCCGCTGTCGCGCAACCTGATCAGCGCCCATAAGATCAGCAACCCAAACGTCATGCATTTTTACAATGTTTACGTGAAGGACAGGCTCTACCTCAAGCGCCCGGAACTGATTATTCTCAGTGAAGTTCTGCCGGACCCAATCAACACCAGTTTCAAGGCCTACCGCCACATGCTGGTCGAGGAAATCAACGGTGTGAAGATCAAACGGCTCAAGGACGTAGCCGCGGCCTTTAAGAAAGCGGTGAGCTATCATGTAATCAAGCTTGGTCAGCACGGCCGCCCAATCGTCATCGAGGCCGCCAAGGTTCACGCAGCGCGCCAGCGGATTATCCGCGGCTATGCAGTCCACGAACAACAATTCCTCGGAGATTAGCCAATGAAGCAAGTTATGAAGCTGCTGACGTTCCTGCTCCTGGGAGCGCTTTTCGGCGGGTCCTGCGTCAGTACCCCGCCCCGGAATTTGCCGGCGACACTCACCCGCGAAACTGACCCGCTGAAGTCGGTGGTCAAGGTGAACGTTACCACCCAGCCATTCAATTTCTTTATGCCGTGGAACAAGAAACCCCATTCTTTCCGCTTCGGCCTGGCCACGCTGATCAGCGGCAACCGGCTGCTGCTTACCGCTGACTTGGTCTGCAACGCCACCTTTATTGAACTTGAAAAGATCAAGAGCGGAGACAAAATGCCCGCAACCGTCGAATGTGTTGATTACGACGCTAACCTGGCGGTTCTCCGGCCGCAGGACCCCGCTTTCCTCAAAGAGATGCGGCCGCTCGAGATCATTGACAAGCTCACGGCGGGTGGCAAGGCCAGCGCCTGGCAGTTCGAGAAAAACGGCACACCCCTGATCACCGAAGGAGAAATGCGCCGCGCCGAAATGGGCTACCACCCCAACCGGTCTCTGCTCGTTTACGAACTGAATATCTCACTGCCCAGCTACGCTTCGCCCACGGCCATGCCCGTGCTCAGCAACGCTAAGCTTGTCGGCCTCAAGCTCAGCTACAGCGCCAGCACCCGCAGCATGGTCCTGCTTCCGGCCCCGGTCATCAATCATTTCCTCCACGACCTGAACAATGGCAAGTATAACGGCTTTCCGCGCGGCGGATTCAGCTATACCAAACTCGACGACCCGCAACTCCGTAATTACGTGGCCCTGCCCAAAGACGCACAGGGAGTCTACGTCACCTACGTTCGCCCGGGCGGCTCCGCCAGCCACGCCGGCCTCAAGCGAGGGGATGTGCTGCTGGCCATTGACGAGTTCGACGTGGACCGCCACGGCCAGTACGAAGACCCCGATTACGGCAAGTTGAATATCGCCCACCTCAGCAGTACCCGTTCTTTCGCCGGGGACCTGCGCACCTATCACGTCTGGCGCCAGAAACAAACGCTGGCGCTTAAACTCAAGCTCCAGCCCATCCACTTCGAGGACTATCCCATCGCCCCGTATGTCTACGACCGCGGCCCGGACTACATCATTGTCGGCGGCTTGGTTTTCCAGGAATTGTCGCGGGAATACCTCAAAAGCTGGGGCGGGAGCTGGACCAGCCGCGCGCCACGGCGCTTGGTATACTACGAACGCAACCAGTGGGAACTGTTCAAACCAGGCCAGAAAACCATTATCCTCAGCCTCAAGCTCGACACTTTCGGTAATATCGGCTACAAGCAGTTCAACTCCAAAGTCCTTAAGCGCCTTAACGGCAAACCCATCAAGCGCCTGGCCGATATTCATCTCGCCCTGAAAACGCCGCTCAAAGGCCGCTTCCACCGCTTCGAATTCAACCACCCTCCCCGCGAGCTTATCCTGGACGCCAAAACGCTAGACCGCGACAACCGCCAAATCCGTCTGCGCTATCGCGTTCCCCGGCTCAGGCGCTTCACCGGCGAGAACCGCAAGATCATCGCCGCCAGCAAACCGTGACCATTTTCCCCGGCCCACAACCAGTCAGCCCGGCCTTTCCGACCTACCTGCTTGACCTCCATAGGAATTCGGCTACTTTCCCGGTCCAGCCTGCCCCTCTATTCCCGGGCGGTTAGCTCAGTTGGCTAGAGCGTCTGGTTTACACCCAGAAGGCCGGCGGTTCAAGTCCGCCACCGCCCACCACGTTTCACCCGGGTTCTTCCATGCAGGGAATTGGGTTGCGGGTAGGGGTTGGATTACGATTACGATTAGCGGCGTTGGCAGACGGGGCAGAAGTAGGTGGCGCGGCCGCTCATGGTCAGTTTGCGAATGACGCCGCGGCGGCATTCGCCGCAGCGTTCGCCGGCCTTGCCGTAGACCCTCAACTGGCGGCGGAAAAGTCCTTCCGAGCCGTCAACCCCCTGGAAATCGCTGATCGTGGTGCCGCCGGCCTCGATGGATTCAGCCAACACCTCGCGGATCGCCCGGCGCAGCCGCGCGAGCCGCGGGCGGGTCAGCTTGCCAGCCGGCGTGTCCGGCCTGATGCCGGCGCGGGAGAGCGTCTCACTGGCGTAGATATTGCCCACCCCGGCCACCAGCGCGTTATCCATCAGCAGGTTTTTGACCGGTTTCTGGCGGTTGCGGCAGACCTGCTCGAGCCATTCCTGGGTAAATTCGTCTTCGAGCGGTTCCGGGGCCAGCGGCGGCATGGCGTCCGGCAGCCCGCCCGGCTCTGTGAGCGGGTACAGCGCCGCGTGGCCGAAGCGGCGGGGGTCGTGGAAGCGCCAGGTCTTGCCGTTGTCGAGGTGAAAGATGATGCGGTCGTGCCGGCGATATTCAACTCCCGGGGCATCGAGCCGGAACGAACCGGTCATGCCCAGGTGCAGCAACAGTAATTTCGGCAGGTTCTCGAACTCGACCAGGATGTACTTCGCGCGGCGGCGGACGGCGACGATTTTGCGGTTGAGCAGTTCCGGCGCCCGCGCCAAGGTGAGGGGCCGGCGCAGCTTGTCCACCAAGGTTTCGACCCGGATGATCTGCCGGCCCAGCAAGTGGGGCCGGAGCGCCCGTGTAATGACCTCGACTTCGGGCAGTTCCGGCACGGATTACTTCCGGGTTTTGGTCTTTTTCAATTGATCTTGCTTCAACATTGCGGCCAGCATGATCCCGGCGGCATTGCGCGCCAGGGTCGAGTCGCGGCCTTCGAGCAGGAGCACTTGCCGGCAATGCTTGATGGCCTTACGCCATTCGCCGGCCGGGGCACAGGTGAGGGCGTAATAATAGTGCGCGCCGGCATGGTTCGGACGGATTCTGAGGATCAGGGCCAGCAGTACCCGTGCTTGTTTGTACCTCTTCAGGTGGACCCAGCACCGGGCCCGCAGGTAGTCCACGCGCAAGTCCGGCTTGGTGCGGTCGTCCAATTTATGCAACGCCGGCAGCGCCTGGTCATAGCGGCCCAGGCCCATCAGGCAGTGAACCTGGACCAGTTTCGTGCTTAAACCGAGTATCCTCGGGTCCAGCGTTCGATAGTATTTCAGCGCCGGTTCGAGCTTGCCGGCGTGGTACAAGGCCAGGAAATACAGTTGCCGATCCGCCAAGGCTCTGAGTCCCCGGCTGCTGAGCCTTTGGACGATCTTCTCGGCGTTATTCCGGGGAACCCGGACGGGTTTCTTTTGCGCCTGGAGGTTGAGGCCGAGCAACAGGAACAAGAGGATGAATCGTGCTGCCATGATCTTACCTCGAATATTGACCGGCCTGGCGGGGCGGATGGCCTGCTCGCGTGCAGCCGGATTGTGGTTGATTTTCGCGACGTCTGCGGCGATCTTCCATAAAGTAGCATTTCAAGCGCGGCCTGCAAGCAGAGGGGGGACTTGACTTTTAAGGCGACCGGGTTATATTATCTATAGTTTAGTTTTTTCAACCCGGCGCGACCCTGACGGCGAAACGGCGCCGGTGAAGAAATTACATTTACTTATCGTCTCACGGCTTGACAAGGAAGGAATTTCTTCTATATTCGCGCGTTTTCAGGCAGACATACCGTTTCTGTGGTGGATTTTTCTTGAACAAGGAGAGTTGATAATGGCAAAAAAGAAGGCCCGCAAGCAAGCAGCTTCCCCGACTGATACCGATAACCCGCAGTTGCCAGTCTATAAAGGGCGAAAAAAGGTCTACTACGAAAGGCTGGTGGAGCTGTACGAGCCCCTCGCGGAAGAAATCCGGACCCTTTCCGATAGTTCCCTGACCTTTGAACGCCAGGCCGGCGAAGAACTCGCTGACATCGGCAGTGAAAGCTTTCTGCGAGAGATGGAACTGGGCTTGATGGGCGAAGAAGGCAAAAAAATCATACTGGTCCAGGAGGCGCTTAAGCGACTGGCCAGGGGCAAGTATGGCGTTTGCCTGGACTGTAGCGCCAAGATCAATGACGGCCGGCTGGAAGCCCTTCCCTACGCCAAGCTGTGTATTGACTGCAAGTCCAAGCGCGAACAACAGGAAGCCGAAGGCATTTTTGTTGAATCCGAAGAAGTGACGGAATAGCGGTGAACCGGGCCTTCGGCAAACGCCTCGGGCTGGTGCTCGTGCCGCTGGCTCTCCTGGTCACTATCCTTGATCAGTGGACCAAGTATCTGATCACCAGCCGCCTGCCGCTCGATCACAAGCGCGAGGTCATTCATAATTTCTTCTATATTGTGCACGTGGTTAATACCGGCGCCGCCTGGGGCATACTGCGCGGCAGACCCGGCATCTTGGCCGTCATCTCGCTGGCGGTCTTGATAATCATCATCGTCTGGTTCCGGAAACTGACCACCGCGTACCTCGAACGCGAACTGGCCATGGCCCTCCTGCTCGGCGGCATTGCGGCCAACCTCATTGACCGCCTTAACCTGATCGCCCGGCCCAGCGCCGTGGTCGGCGTCGTTGATTTTATCAGTTTCCAGTATGTGCCCAGGGGTTGGGAATATCCCGCCTTCAATGTAGCTGACATGGCTATCACCATTGCGGTTTTCACCTATTGTATTTCCTCATTTATCCGCCCGGAAAAACCCGGCCCCAAGAAAAAGCCAGAGAAAAAAAGCTGGCGCGAAAGCATCATTGATCTGCTTCGTCCATAACGCCCTGTGACATTGTGGCTGAGAAACTGTTAAGCATCCTCGGACCCACGGCCAGCGGCAAGTCCGCGGTCGCGCTCGAGCTGGCCCGGCGCGGCGGCGGCGAGATCGTCTCGTGCGACTCGATGATGATTTACCGCGGCCTGGACATCGGCACGGCCAAGCCCACGCCCGCCGACCGGCGCGAGGTGCCGCACCACCTGCTCGACATCCTCGAGTTCAGCGAACCGTACAACGCCAGCCGGTTCCAGCGCGACGCCGATGCGGCCATCCGCGCCATCATCGCCCGCGGCAAACAGCCTATCCTCTGCGGCGGCACCGGGCTTTACGCCCGCGCTTTGCTCTACGGTTTCGCCATGTGGCCACGCGACCCGGAGGTCGCCGCGGCGCTCCGCCGGGAATTCGCCGCCGGCAACGCCGAAACACTTCTGGCCGAACTGCGGGCCGCCGCCCCTGAGTTGGCCTCGCGCCTCGAGCACAACCCCCGGCACTGGCTTCGCGCCCTCGAGGTGCTTCGCCTCACCGGCGAACCGCCCCGGGACCAGCAGGATTTAGCCCCGCCGCCGTATGCCGCGCCGGAGTTTGTCCTGATGCCCGGCGCGGAACTGTCCCGCAAACGTATCCGTCACCGTACCGAGGCCATGTTTCGCGAAGGTTGGCTTGAGGAGACCAAGAGCCTGGTCGAGAAAGGGCTGTTGACCACGCCCACCGCCAGCCAGGCCCTGGGCTACGTCCAACTCGCGCAATACCTTGACGGCGAAATTCCCAGTCTCGCGGAGCTGACCGATGAAATCGTCAAGCTCACCTGCCGCTACGCCAAACGCCAGCGCACCTGGTTCCGCCGCCAGCATCCCAACGCGATTATCATCCCCGTCAAAGCCGCCGACACCCCCGCCGCCCTTACCGCCCGCATCCTGAATGCCGAATACTGAACACTGAAATCGAGGGCGAGGGCGAGGGCGAGGGCGGTTGTAGCCGCGGCACTGTGTTGCCGCGTCCGGGCGAGGGCGAGGGCGATTGTAGCCGCGGCACAGACGCGCCGAAGGCGCTATGCGAGCCGCCAGGCGAGAGCGAAGCGGCAATGTTGCCGCGTCCGGGCGAGGGCGAGGGCGATTAAGGAAGGGGAAAAGGAAGGGAAAAAGATTACGATTACGATTACGATTACGATTACTGAATACCGAACACTGAACACCGAATACTGAAGGAAAGTTGACAGGATGAACAGGATTAACTGGATGGGAAAATCCTGTATATCCTGTTAATCCTGTCTGATCCTTCCGAATACTGAACACTGAATACTGAATACCGAATACTGAATAGGACGCGGCAACATTGCCGCTTCGCTCTCGCCTGGCGGCTCGCATAGCGCCTTCGGCGCGTCTGTGCCGCGGCTACAAGAATACTGAGCGCTGGTTCTATTGGATGTCGCGGAGGATGCGGTAGTATTCTTCGACTTTCTGCTTCTCGCCGGTGGTTAGGCGCTGCAGGGCCTGGCGGTAGAGGGCGATGATCTTCTCGCGTTCGGCCGCGCCGAGGCGGCGGCGGTCGTCACCAGTGGTTGACTGCGGGTCGTTGACGAAGCCGGGGTCAATATGCTGCGGCTGTTTGGCGGCCTCGAGATCAATTACGTCGCGCTCCGGCTCAGCCGCCGGGTCATCCTCACCGGTATTGGGTTCCGGGTTAAGTTCGAGCGGGTCCTCGGTCACTTCTTTTGCCTGGGACTTGGGTCCGGCCTCGAAGGCCACCTCCGGGTCGGTGGAGTAGCGGTCGTCGTCCTTGGTCGGGTCGTCCCCGGCCGGTTCTTCCTTCTCATCCGGCAGAATCTCCATTTTGCCGGCATCGCTAACTTGGCCCTTGCCCTTTGGTTCGGGACCTTCATGGCCGCCCGGAGTGGTTCCGGCGCCGCTCCCCCCCGGGCCCCGTTGCCGTCCGCCTTCACCGGGCTGACTGGTGGCTTGCCCCTCACCTTGTCCCTGGCCTTGTCCCTGGCCTTGTCCCTGCCCTTGTCCCTGCCCTTGTCCCTGGCCTTGTCCCTGGCCCTGACCTTGTCCCTGCCCCTCGCCCTGCCCCTCACCTTGGCCTTGTCCTTCACCTTCACCTTGGCCTTGCCCTTGGCCCTGACCTTGTGCTTGCCCCTCGCCCTGCCCTTCACCTTCACCTTGGCCTTGGCCTTGTGCTTCACCTTCGCCTTGCTGACCTTGTTGGCCTTGCTGACCTTGTTGGCCTTGCTGACCTTGTTGCCCAGCCTGACCTTGTTGGCCTTGCTGACCGGCCTGTTGCTGTCCCTGCTGGCCTTGCTCTCCGGCCTGTTCCTGCCCCTGCTGGCCTTGCTGACCGGCCTGTTGCTGTCCTTGCTGTTGGCCTTGCTGTCCTTCTTGCCCTTGTTGGCCGGTTTGAGTTTGAGCCTGCTGTTGCTCCGGTTGTCCCTGTTGCCCCGGTTCTTCGGATTGGGCCTGTTCCTGCCGAGGGTCCGGCCCTTTCTCCGCTTCTTGAGGGGCGGGCTCCTGTTCTTCCGGCTTCTTGTCGGGGCTGTCTTCCTGGGGCTCCGTCTTGGCAAGCTCCTCAATTTTCTCGAAGGGATCGGGGGGTTCTTCCTTGGGTTCGGGGTTGTCACCGGCAACGGCGTCCCAGAATCGGCGCATCTTCTCCTTATTTTCGGGGGTGACAGCCTGTGGCGGCAGCAGGACATTCACGGGCTCGGAAAATGCGAGTTTGGGGGTGATGGAATCATCCATCATCACCGCGCAGAAGCCCAGGACCCGGCCCTGGCGGGGCTTAAGCTCGCTCATCATTACCTTGACCTTGCTTCGCGCGCGGCCCCGGGCGGCGTGGACAAGCGGCACTTTCCGCTGCCAGGTCATTTCGTAGTAATCGCTGATGTAAAGCCAGGCGCGCTTGATGCCGTGGTCATCCTCGCCGCTGATTTCCACCACGAACTCCGCCGGTTCCCGGTCGTAGCGTCTGCCGTCAACCGGCTGCAGAATTTTAACCTCAGGCCGGCGGTCCGGAGTACACTTGACCTCATAGGCCGGACTTTGCTGGATGCCGCTTTCGGCCAGCAGCCAGAATATGGAAAAACTGTCCTGTTGGCGAATGATCACCCCGCCCGCATAGCTGTCCACACCGCTTTTCTTCAGCTTGACTTCGCCATGGTGTTCGCCGCCGATGCCGAAGCTTTCCAAAGGCCCGTTATCGACCTCGAGATGAAAGACCAGGCGTGAGCCTTCAAGTACATTAACGGGGAATTCGCCGGGCCCGGCCCGCCGGCATTTCTGGCCGGCCAGGTCATAAATATCCGCGCCCGCAAGGCGCACCGGATTTGGGGCCAGCACCTTGAACGGAATTCCTTCGGTGCGCAGTTCCTCGGCCAGGATGCGCAGTTTGAAATCGGCCGTCTCCCCGGGCACGGCAGCCCGGTAAGATCGGGGACGCAAGCGGCTCATTTCGAGACAGTCATTTGTCTCGTCCCGGATAATTTCCAGCCTGACACTGCCCTCGACCGGCCGGTCAAAGGCGATTTCAACCTGAAGTTCTTCGCCTTCAGTGACCCAGCGTCTGTCGGGGAGAAAGGACTGAACGGCCAGCGGCCGGTTGTTGTGGCCCAGGATAAGGCGCTGGAAGTAGTTGCGGCCCATGGCCAGGGGTGAGTCGGCGAACAGGAACACGGCGGCCGGCGCCAGGGCCGCCAGCGCCGCCACCGCAAAAAGGACTCGGAACGGCGGGGCCAGCAAACGGTTGTGCCACTGTCGCGGCAGGCTTGCGGCCAAGCGGCGGTTGATCAGCAACCAGGCGGCGTCGCCGTTCGGGCCGTAGAATTCCGTGGCGAACCAGGCGTCGAGGTACTTCTGATGTTTTGGAAAAAGCTTCAGCATATTGGCCTTGATCAGCGGCTGGAGAGCGCCGGTGCGGCAGTGGCGCCAGACACCGTAAAGGCAGGCCATCGTGACCGTTACAAAGCTGACCCAGCTGAATATGCTCAGGTTGCGGGAACCCAAGCCGGCGTCAGCCACGAGCGCGAAACTCCACATCGCCAGAATCAGGCCCAGAAAATAAAGCGCCAGCCAGATTGAAATAATGCAGCACTGCACCCGCCGGCGAACCCGCCAGTAAGCTGTCCCAAGCCGTTCTGTAGACTCCGCCGTCAACCGGTCTTCTCCTTAAGCGCGCGTTCAACAAGCCATTCGACTGAAAGTAACAATACGATAATAACGCAAAAAGTCAACTCGTCATGCCAATTTCGCCGGCGCACGGTGACGTGGTGCTGCGGCTCCTCGAACTCGTCAAGGAGACGTTTTATGAGCGCTTGGCTTTGGCCGGCGGGGGCGTACCGAATGTCTGGTTTCTGCACCAGGGCTTTCAGCCGTTCCGGGTGCGCCCGGGTATCGAGCAACTCCTGGGACTCGACCTTGAACAGCCGGGGCCTTTCAATACTTTGCAGTTCGCGTGCGGCGGATTTGGCGCTGGCCTTGAACCAGACTACTGCCGGGCGGGTCTTGGGGTCTTCCCAGTCGTATACCCAGGCATTCTCGCGCCAACTTGGGCTGACGGTGCGGGACATGTTCGCCTGGCGGCTGCGGAGGCGCAGGTTTTTCAACCCGCGGAGCGTTTCGGCGTGGGGATGGGTTATTTTCACCAGGGTACGGCCTTCGCGCCGGGGATTGGGCTCGAAATCAATGGCCAGCTCGTACTCCTGGCCCGGGCCGCCGATAACCCAGTTCATCAGCACCCGCCAGAACGTCCGGTAGTCATTACGAACCCGCGGGTCGGGATGCAGCCCCCATTTCCAGGTCGTGTCGCTGAGCAGAACCAACTGGCGCGGCTCGTCCAGCCGATCCGCCGCCAGCAGTGGAGAGCTCTGCTTGCCGCTTTCGATCGCGAAAACAACCTTAGCGCTTTCAGTGAGCGTGACGACGTCGAAGAGGTTCAGCCGCAACTTGTCCAGCCGGAGATGGCGGAAGACAGGATGGCGGTTCAGCGGATGTACCCGAACCGTTCCCTCGGGTTGCTTGGCCAGAAAGAGATTGCGCGAGGCCACATACCGTTCGACCGGGAAACCCGGCACCCGGGCGGCGGTCCACTCCTTCAGGTGTCTGCCGGCCAAAACCAGCATCACCAGACGCTTTTTCTCCAGAGCGCGAAACAGGCTTGGCGGCAAACGTTCCGGCGACACATCGCCGATAATGACCATCAGGTAGTCCTGTGCCCGGAATTTTTTCAATTCGGGGTCGCGCACGGAGAGCACCTGCATCTGCTCCTCGTAAAGCCCCCGGAGAAAACGGGTAATGTGCCGGTTCTCGAGCTTGGGCGCATTGTAGACGAACAGAATCCGGCTTGGCGGGGAGACTTGGAAGATGCCCAGCTGCAGGTTATTCAGTTCCGTGATCTCACCGCTGACCTTCTCGATCCGGACGGCGTATTCATGCCAGCCCTCCGCGAGTTCCGGCAGTTTGAAGTTCAGACTCGTTACGGCCGCCGGCCCGATCTGTTTTTCCCCGGCATGCTTGCCGTCGACCTCGAAGATTACGCGCAGCGCCCCGGCGTACTCGCCATTGCAGCCAACGACCGCCTGCACCGCCTCGGGGTTATGGCGCTCACAATGGGTCTCGAGTACCACAAGATCAAAACTTTCCCGGGCCTCGACGCCCGCGCCGGCAGCATAAATGGCCAGGTTACGGTTGCGCGCCCAGTCAAGCAGATAACGCGGGGGCTCGCCATCGGTGGCGGCGCCGTCGGAAACGAGCAAGAGACCGTCGAGGCGGAACCGGGAAAGCATCCTGGCCAAGGCCATAGCGGTCTGGGTCGAGTCGGTGCGCAGCCGCTGGCGGTCTTTTTCACCGACCACGTTGCCGGCGAAGTAGAAGCGGCTGAGTTTTGGTTTGGCGGGATGGTTCGCGGCCTGCTTTTGAACCTGTTGCCAGACCCGGTCGGCCAAGGTGGCCCGGGAGATGTCGCCGGCCTTGAACCGCATACTGTCGGACAGGTCCTGCAACACGATCAGATGGCGTTTATTGGGCTTGTCTTCGGTGGCTTCCTCGATCTTCTCGTAATCCCAGAAGGCTTTCCAGACCAGCCAGGCCAAGGCCCCCATCATCAGCAATCGCAGCCACAATATGCAAAACGCCCCGCCCGTGCCGCGCCGCCGGGCCATGTAAACCCAGGCAGCCGCGTTCAGGCCAAGCACCACCGCCCCGACGGCAAGCACCCCGATAAATAAGCCAAGAGAGCGTGGGAGTATGAAGGTGTGGGAGTATGTAACTAAGAACAAGGAACTGACGGGAATGAGATTCATTTCAGACACCGAGGCCTTTCTTCCGTTTCCACACCAGCACCAGCAGCACGGCTTCCATCAGCAAATAGATGAGCAGGCACAGAAAAGCTACCGGACTCAAGTCGTATTTTTGTCTGGCGTCCGCGCCTTCGGCCTTGCCGCCAAATTTGACAAAGTCCGATGGCGCCAGCTTGAAACCGGGTTCGAGCCAGCGCGTCCGGGTATTTGGCCGCTGCGTACCCCACTGTTCGCGGGTGAAAAGCCGCGGGTCGTCTTCGCGCGGGAAATTTGCCAGGCGTATCGCGCTCCCGCCGCGGTTGATCAGCTTGTACGGCCCGGCCTGGTTTATTGGCAGCAGCAAAGGCTGTTCGGTCGTGGCCCGGACCACCATCTCCGCTCCGTCCGGCAAAATCAAGGTCCCATTGATTGGGCTCTGCTGAAACCAGCGGCTAAGGCTGACCGAGGCGCCCACACACACCTTCAACTCCTCGGCCCGGCCCGTGCTCCCAGCGAAGAGCAGCCGCTCGAGCAGGAGCGGAAAAACCGGGTGCCAGACCGGGCTGTCCGGCGCCACGGTCAAGGGAAAACCCAAGGCCCAGACCGAACTCGCCCGGTTCAATTGGCGTTGCGCCAGCACTGCCCGGTCGCGCCGGGTTGCCAATACCACTCGCCACTCCTTGCTCAGACCAAGTTCAATGATCGTCGTAATCCGCAGTTCCTTCAGCCCCTGCAGCAATAGATCGTCCAAATTCAGCGTTGTTTCGTGGCTGATCTTGAACGGCAGCTCGTTTGCGTCCAAGACCTTCGGCGCTTGCCAAAGCGGCGAAAGCTCGTGGCTCTGCCGAGTGGCCGGTGCTTGCGCGGTGGGGATGAATAGAATCCGCAAGCCCCGGTCAATCTGTTGGGCCAGCCATGGCCGCAAATGTGCCCGTGTGCGCGATGCTATCTCCACCGATCCAGCCATGAGCACACATACTACCACTGCAACCTGTTGGGGAACCCCA
>SDBT01001444.1_pt1 | contig 41827 bp, 24 predicted proteins | sample 2277101 | NCBI WGS metagenome assembly SDBT01 (sample SAMN10404973, study PRJNA504765) | marine sediment metagenome | isolation source: marine sediment core GS10_PC15, 103 cmbsf | place: Arctic Ocean: Southern Knipovich Ridge | collected 2010 | reverse complement strand
CTGGACTATGACGTCTGCGTTTTACTGACATATGTTTCCTCCACAAGTTTGGGGTGCAAGATATTGAGATATTATACCTCAAATCCACCTTAACTTGTGGTCTAGTTTTTGGGGGTAAGTATAGATGAACAACAATTTACAATAGGGGAAAAGGAATTTGAGGATTCATTTTCAGACGAGATAATACACGAATCTTGGAAATCATATGTTGAAAAATGTGGAAGAACTATTGGGCCTAATTGGACTATCTCAAATATTGCAGATAAAAGAGCGAATTGCGTAACTGATCCTAAACTGAAATTTAGTGACGAATTGAGAAGTCTTAATGCTCGTTGCGCAAAGAAATTCACAAAACCGATATTTGGTAGAGCATTAGGGGATTATTGTGACAAAACAAATATTCCCACCAAAATAAGCGAATTGTTGACAAATCTAAGGGGAGAAGATAATGGATAAAATTGCAGTTCAGTCAAGTGATATTAATTCAATAGGCTATGATGAAATAAACAAGACTTTAGAGATTGAGTTTCATAGTGGGGGTGTTTATCAATGTTTATGGCATATAGAAATACAGAGAACGGCGGCGGCCAAAATACAGGTCAAAATAAGTTAAGCGGTCTTTAGGATTATGCAGATTTCGAGACGAAACAATCATATAAGCCCCCATGTTAAGCGGGTTTATATGATTGTTTCGTCTCGAAAATTACATGGATTAAGTTCCTAAATACTGCTATCAAGAGTCTGAAATCGCGGCGGCCGAACTCTGTATTTCTTGATTGCCGAAAACATTTATCAATATATTGGAGTAGATATTAAATTGTATACCAAACTGATGAGTGCATCTTCAAAAGGAACCTTTTTTCATAGATTCATAAAAGATAAATTTCCCACAAAGAAATTGAAATAAATGGTTAAGTGATCAAAGGGGTCTGAGTAGCAATGGGGCTCTTCCGCGCTTTTCGTGAAAATGGATTTGACAGCATGATCTGACAGTGAGGTATAATCATTAGGAACCAATCATGAAGGAGGTTGCCTGATGCTCACTGATGTATTATTTCCCGCTGAATTAGGGGTGGTAGTAGCAAACGGACAATAACCAACGATCTTGGTTTTCTGGCTCTGTTTTTTCATCAAATATCAGTGCTGGAGTTAAGAAAATCATATCAATGATAGCGTAGCTTTACGATGTTTTCTTTATGGGTTTATCTACTTCAATAATGCGCTTCTACAGCGATTCAGATATACTGATGCAAAAGTAAAGGAAAGGCTGGTTTTCTTTACTTTTGTAAACAGTTACTCAAATCGGATAAATGCAGACCACATAAGGCTTTATGCGTCCCACAATGAAGCTTGAGAAGTTAAGATCGTTGGTTATTGTCCGTTTGCTACTACCACCCCAATTGCGGCAAAATTATGGCAAAAATCACTACTAAAACCATCGGATACTTACATGGCTAAACAGCGGGTCAGGAACTGGATAAAAAAGCAGACATTCTCCACCTCACTAACGAAAAGAAACTGAGCACAGCTATCGAGCAGCATCATTCCTATACTACGCAAAAAATCAGCAATTTCCTTGGCTGTTTTTTTTCTGATGACGTTTTCTGCCCTTTTCTATTTGACATTACTGCTTAAGGCTGGTACACTATGCCGCGCGGTTGCGTTGTGTTGGTCTATCAGTGTTCCAATATATGGATTAGTGAGTATTATGTGCTGAGATTTTGAGGTAATGATATGCAGAACATTAAGCAAGGAAGCACCATTAAGGGATCTAATTGGCCGGAACCAGTTGAGGTTAAGCTCATAGAGGATATGGGTGAATATGTGCATCTTGTAGGTGTTACTGTCCACTCAAGGGATTCTATTGACGATGTAATTCCTCGTGAGGAGTTCTCAAAGTTTTCTGTTATGGGAACTGGTTCTGCCTTCACTGAGGATCCTGGTGAAGTGTTCCTCGCGCTTGAGACGATTCGGTATCGGTTTGCATTCCTGTATGATCCGCTACTGGCGATGAACGCATCCAAGATTGATCCACTCCCACACCAGATTGACGCGGTCTATGGTAAGGTTTTGAAGCTTCCGAGAATTCGATTTCTGATCGCTGATGACCCTGGCGCTGGGAAGACGATCATGGCGGGACTCATAATCAAGGAACTGAAGCTCCGTAACATAGCGAAGAGGATGCTGATCGTCGCTCCTGGTCATCTCAAAGACCAATGGCGGAGAGAACTGAGTGAGAGATTCGAGGAGAAGTTTATCGTTATAGATAGAGGAATTCTGGATGCTCACTATGCGGAGAACGTGTGGGGTAGAGAGAGCCAGATTATCACCTCTATAGATTTTGCCAAAAGAGAAGATATTCTTCCTTCCATCTCGTCTGTACGCTTTGACCTGGTGGTTGTGGATGAAGCGCACAAAATGAGCGCCTACCGCTACGGAGATAAGACAAATAAGACCAGTCGTTATAAACTGGGGGAAGTCCTCTCGCGGATTACAGACCATTTCTTGCTCTTGACTGCAACGCCGCATAAGGGAGATCCTGATAACTTCAGGCTTTTCCTTGACCTCCTTGAGCCAGGTGTCTTCGCTACGAATGAAATGCTTCAGGAATCCATCAGAAATGATGAGAATCGCCTTTTCATCAGACGCGTCAAAGAGGACTTGAAAGACTTTGAAGGCAAGCCTCTTTTCCTGCCCAGACACGTAACAACGGTATCTTTCAATCTGGGAACGGAATCGCCCACCGAGAAAGATCTTTACAACGACTTATCCGAGTACGTTCATACGCAATACAACAAAGCCCTGACGAAAGATAAGCGGAGGAACGTCGCCTTCGCTCTGGTGATCCTTCAGCGTAGACTGGCGTCCAGCACATACGCCTTACGAGAATCATTGAGGAGAAGGAAAAGGCGTCTGGAAGAGCTACTTGCGGGGGCACAGGAGAGAGCCAGTAACCCTGATCGTGAAGCAGTTGAGGACTCTAGTGAAGAGGAAAGATGGGAGCAGGAGGCCATCTGGGAGACACTGAGCGTTTCTGAAAACAGACAGGAGTTGGCGGGGGAGATCACAACCATCGAGGGGCTTATCGCTCGTGCTGATAGCATCATCCAGAATGAGGAAGAGATTAAGCTAAAGGAATTCAGGAAGTGTCTGGTAGACCTGGAGCGAATATATCCAGATCCCGGGGACAAGAAAATCCTTATATTTACTGAATCGAAAGACACACTGGATTATTTAGAGGATAATATCCGGCGTTGGGGATATTCAGTCAATACCATTCACGGTGGAATGAAACTTGAGGAGAGGGTAACGGCTGAGGCTGTGTTCAAGAATGAAACTCAGGTCATGGTTGCAACGGAAGCTGCTGGAGAAGGCATCAACCTACAGTTCTGCCATCTGATGATCAACTACGACCTCCCCTGGAATCCCAACAGGCTTGAGCAGAGGATGGGAAGGATCCACCGCTACGGTCAACTGAAGGAAGTCTACGTGTTTAACCTGGTAGCGGAGGATACGCGCGAAGGTAGAGTGCTGAACGCGTTGTTTGATAAACTAGAGGAAATCAAAGATGCGCTGGGAAGTGATAAAGTATTCGACGTCTTAAGTGAAGTCCTCCATGGCAAGAGCCTCTCTCAACTCCTGATAGATGCGGCTGCCAATGCCAGGGACATTGATGATATTCTGAAAGAGATTGATATAACGGTAGACGAGGAGTATATCGCGAAGGTGAAGGAAAACCTGGGTGAGAGCCTTGCCACCCGTTATATTGATTATACGCGCATAAAGGAGATGGCGCAGGAAGCCCGGGAGCAACGTCTCATTCCTGAATATACTGAGAGCTTCTTCAGGAAGGCTTTTGCCAGAGCAGGCGGAAGATTGGGAGACCGTAAGGATGGATTCCTGTCTATCGAATCGATCCCATACGATATTCGCAGAATTGCGGAGCAGGATACTTTCAGGAGGCGCTATGGGACACTGCTGAGGAGATACCCTAAGGCAACTTTTGACAAAGATATAGCATTCAAGAATACTGATGCTGAGTTCATCTCCTTTGGGCATACGCTTTTTGAGGTAATGATGGTCTGGATAGAAGATAACTTCTCAGATTCGCTCCTGAATGGTGCAACATTCAAAGACCCAGATGGGAGGATGGATGGCTATATTCTCTTCTACGAGGGTGGGATCAAGGATGGCACAGGGGCGATAGCAGGACGGAGACTCTTTGGATTCTACTCGGACGGAGAGGAAGTCGAGCCCATATTCCCTTCCATCATCTGGGATCTTGAGGAAGCGCGAGATACGAAAAGCGCCACCGTTGATATAGAATCGCTCAAGAAGCAAGTATCCACCAGCGTTATTTCGAAGCTGAAAGAATACAAGGAAGAGATTCTGGAGGAGAGGGATAGGCAGACGGAGATCAAGCAGAAATATGGCATCAAATCACTGGAGCATCTTATATGGCAGCTTGATGGAGACATCATCTCCCTTTACGACCGCAAGGAGAAAGGCGAGAACGTTGACCTCGTTATCAGGAACAAGGAGGAGAGAAAAGAGGGATATGAAAAGGCTCTGCATGAGTTGGGTGAGCAGATACAGAAGGAAAGAAGCCTCACCATGAATATGCCGCGCTTCGTTGGTATTATCAGAGTTGAGCCATCGGATAGAATTGCTGATGGCATGAAGAGCGATCCGGAAGTCGAACGCATAGCGATGGAAGTATCAATGGAATATGAGAGAAGGAACGGCAGAGAGCCGGAAGACGTTGCTGATCAGAAACTGGGATTTGATATACGCTCAAAGGACAAAAACGAGGAGATACGGCGCATTGAGGTTAAAGGAAGAAGCGGAGCCGGAGCAGTGGAACTGACGCAGAATGAGTGGTTCAAGGCGAAGAGGTTCAGAGATGATTATTACCTATATGCCGTGATGAATACCGTCACGAAGCCGCAACTCTACATAATCCAGAACCCGGCAGAGACTTTGAATTCCAAAGAGAAGATCGAAGTGAGGTACCTGGTTCCGCTTGGGGAGATAACAGCAAAAGGGGAGACAGTGAGTGGATAATGACAGACGTTTTATAGAGGAGACCTTTCCGGTTAAGGAAGTTAGTGCTTTATCTGCGAAAGAGAAGAATATTCGTCATGGGCATATATCCACGCTTCATATCTGGTGGGCAAGGCGACCTTTAGCGTCATCACGTGCCACTAACTATGCTGCCCTGATCCCCGCAACGGACAACATTGACGAGTGGAACAAGACGCGACAGTTTATCATTGATTTCTCAAAGTGGGAGAATACTCTAAATCCAGCCTTCATTCAGAGAGCCAGAGAGGATATTCTGAAAGCGAACAACGGTAAACCGCCCAAGGTGCTTGATCCGTTTGGCGGTGGTGGCGCTATTCCGCTGGAGGCACTCCGTCTGGGCTGTGAGACCTACTCCAATGATCTGAACCCCGTTGCCGTTCTAATCCAGAAATGTACCATTGAGTATCCTCAGAAATACGGAAGACAGAAAGCGGCGAAGGATGAACTGGGTATGCTCTCAGGCAACACTAACCCGCTCCTTGAAGATGTGAAGAAATGGGGAAATTGGGTTCTGGAAGAAGCGAGGAAAGAGATAGGGAGATTCTACCCAGAGGAAGATGACGGAAGCGTGCCAGTTGGGTATATCTGGGCGAGAACGATTCCCTGTCAGAATCCATCTTGCGGCTCAAAGATCCCTTTGATGCGACAGTTCTGGCTTGCCAAAAAGGCGAAGAAGAGAGTTGCTCTATATCCCTACATTGAGGATGGAGAGGTGATGTTCAGGATTGTGGGAGATGGATATGACCCAATGCCCGACGATTTTGATCCCACCGATGGTACTGTCTCAAGGGCTGTCGCCACTTGCCCGATCTGTGGATCAATAGTAGATGCGAATACAACAAGAAGGCTGTTCCAGGAAGATGAGGCGGGGCAGAAGATGGTCGCTGCGGTTCTGCATAAGCCCGGCGTAAGCGGCAAGAGATACAGGATCGCTACAGAGAAAGATGTGGAGATATTCAGCCAGGCGGAGAAATATCTGGAGGAGAAACGGGAAAAACTTATGCTGGAATGGGGGATGGACCCAGTGCCAGATGAATCGTTGCCGCCGGCTGGGACGCTGGGTTTCAGAGTTCAGCGATATAATATGAATATATGGGGGGACCTGTTCAACTCAAGGCAGAAACTATCATTGATAACATTTGTGCAGAAGGTGAAAGAAATATTCTCTCAGATGAGTGACGCTAATGGACCATTGGTTGATTATGCTAGAGCAGTAGTCAGTTATTTGGTTCTGGGAATAGATAGGCTTGCTTTTTACTGTAATAATTTGGCAACATGGGTACCGCGCGGAGAGTATATGGGGAATGTCGCTTCAATGCAAGCCATTTCGATGACTTTTGATTATGCCGAAGTATCCCCCATAAGCAGTAGTACAGGAGATTGGCATTCCGCTTTGAGGTGGATTTCGCTTGTTATTGAGCACTGTGTCCAAATCCCGAGTATACAGGGACGAATTCCGGTTGTTACCCAGGGTTCCGCTACATCTCTTCCCTATTCAGATGGTTTTTTCGATGCGGTATTCACCGATCCGCCTTATTATGACAACGTTCCTTATTCCTATCTCTCAGATTTCTTTTATGTGTGGCTAAAGAGGACAGTTGGTAATTTGTATCCTGAGCTTTTTTCTACACCATTAACGCCAAAGAAGAATGAGATAGTGGCATACTCAAATGGTCCAGGTGGGTTTAATTCGGGCAAGGAATTCTTTGAGGACATGTTGAAGGAATCTTTTCAGGAAATACATCGCGTTTTGAAGCCAAACGGCATTGCAGTAATTGTCTATGCACATAAATCCACTCAAGGTTGGGAAACTCTGATCAACTCACTTTTGGATTCAGGCTTAATCATGACCGGCGCATGGCCATTACGTACAGAGATGGCAGCACGCTTAAGAGCGAAGGAATCCGCTGCTCTCGCTTCTTCCATCTACATTGTTGCTCGTAAGATGGAGCGCCAGCCCACCGGCTTCTATAATGACGTGAAAGAGGAACTGAAGCAACATCTCAACAAGAAACTTGAGAGGCTCTGGGCGGAGGGCATTGGCGGCGCGGACTTCTTCATAGCTGCTATTGGTTCTGCTATTGAGGTCTTTGGTAAGTATGAGAAGGTGATGGACTATGAGGGTAACATAGTCAGGGCAGATAGATTGCTGGAGGATGTGCGGAAGATCGCCACTGATTATGCTGTCCACCAAATATTGCATAACGGCTTTGCTGGAGAGATTTCAGACTTAACCAGGTTCTATGTGCTCTATCGCTGGAACTACGGAGGAGCAAGAGTGCATTTTGATGACGCTCGCAAACTGGCTCAGAGTTGTAGTATCGACCTGGCGCATGAATGGAGCCGCCGGGGATTTATCAAGAAGGAAAAGGAGTTTATTAGAACTCTGGGGCCACAGGATAGGGAACTGGAAGAAATCAGAGATACATCAGAGTTGATGGATGTCCTCCACCGCGTTCTATTGCTCTGGGAAAAGAGCAGGCGGGACGACATGGTGGAGCTACTTCAGGAGTCAGGCTATGGTGAGAGTGAAGCGTTCTACCGTGTCGGCCAGGCAATATCTGAAACGCTGCCTATTGAGAATAAGGAGAAAAGGCTCCTGGACGGATTCCTGGCTGGTAGAGAGAGCTTGAAGGAGGAGCTAAGAGAGGGTGGAAAACAGGGGCAGTTATTCTGAGGAAGGGATATGATTCCACCTGATCAAAGGGACGATGAATAAAAGTAGCGAGTAAGGGAGGCGACTTAACAGTGTTAGTCAAAATCGAGGCCTATCACGATGGTGAGTTCTGGTGTGTACGAGGTGTTGGTGAGGATATTTTCACGCAAGGGGAAACACTGGACGAACTGATAACGAATATCAAAGAGGCTGTGGAACTGCATTTCCATGGGATTGAAAAAGTGGAGGGGCAGAAATGAGGAATCCATTAACCAAGGCAGTAGAGGCAATTGTTCAAGTAGCTGATCCCGACAGGATCATCTTGTTTGGTTCTCGGGCGCGTGGAACACATAAAGAGGGTGAAAGCGATTATGACCTCCTCATTTTGAAGAGGGGTGTGAAAAAGAAGCGTCAACTGGCTCAAAAAATATACTTGAATTTCAGGAACATCGGCGCCCCGGTGGATGTGATCGTGGCGGATCTAAATGAATATGAGGAACTGAAAAAGAATCCCTATATGATCTACAGTGAAGCGGATAAGAATGGTAGGACCGTCTATGAAAAACCTTGAAGGGGCAAAGGAATGGTTGAAAAGAGCAAGAAGCAACCTGGCTCGCGCGAGAATTTGTGTAGCCTCGCCTGAGATGCTCTATGAGGACTCTTGCTTTGATGCCCAACAAGCGGCAGAGAAAGCTCTAAAATCGCTCTGTATAGCCTATGGTATCGTTTTCCCCAGAACTCACAGTATAGATTATTTGATTGAATTGCTGGAGAAAGGGAATGTGCCTGTGCCAGACGAAGTAGCCGACGCCAGGTTATTAACGCATTATGCGGTAGAAACTCGCTATCCGGGGAACTATGAACCAGTAGATGAAACAGAGTACGTGAAAGCTGTGGAAATTGCTGAGAAAGTTCTGGAGTGGGTTGAAAGGAGATTGAAGGTCAAAAAATGAGATCATTTCATACTATAGCTATTCCCCATGAAGATATACTGGCAGGCAGACTCACTATGGATGTCTTTGCGGCAGACCTGTGGGAAGTCAGCCAGGACAGAGGGCCGGATGAGTATAGGGACGCTGATACATTCTTCAGGAAGACATATCTGACACAAGGACTTGATAATCTGCTCTCCGTTGTGGAGAAGCGCCTGCGCGGTGAAGGCGGCGATCCGGTTATCCAGATCCAGACTCCATTTGGGGGCGGCAAGACACACGCTTTGATTGCCATGTATCATAGGGCTGCGGAATGGAATGCCAATAAGGTTGTTGTAGCTGGTACAGCGCTGGGCACGGAGGAGACTTTGTGGGGATTGATGGAGAGGCAACTGACAGGGGAGATAGTAAGGCTGTCCGGCCAGGCAACTCCGGGGAAAGAGGCCATAAGGGAACTACTTTACGAGAATCAGCCTGTCCTTATCCTGATGGATGAGGTTCTGGAGTATGTGACCAAAGCAGCGGGTGTGAAGGTGGCGGATAGCAGTTTAGCCGCTCAGACTATCGCTTTCATGCAGGAACTCACTGAGACAGTAAGCACACTGGAGAAAGTCTGCGTCGCACTAACTCTACCAGCGAGCGTTGTCGAACATTATGATGATAAAGCAGAGATGCTCTATCAGCAATTGCAGAAGGTAGCTGGTAGAACCGAGAAGATATATACGCCGGTTCAGGAGAGTGAAATAACCAGGATCATCGGGCGTAGGCTGTTTGGGAATCTGGACGAGGATGGCGCAAAGAAGAATGTCGCGGAGTTCATGGAATACGCAGAGAGAGAAAGCATACTCCCGCCAGGACTACAGCCAAGTGAGTACAGAGATCGCTTTATTGATTCATATCCCTTTATGCCTGAGGTAGTGGATGTCCTCTATCATCGCTGGGGGAGCTTCCCGACTTTTCAGAGAACCAGGGGAGTGCTCAGGCTTCTCTCCCTGCTGGTACATTCGCTAAAGGAATCAAACAAACCTTATATCAGCCTGGCAGACTTTGATCTGGCTGATCAGGATATTCGCCAGGAATTGTTAAAGCACATAGGGGCTGAATACAACAGTGTCATAGGGGCAGACATCACCGATGTGGAGGCAGGCTCCAGGAAAGTCGATATGTCATTGGGTCTGTCTTACCAAGGACTGAATCTGGGTAGCCGGGCGGCAACTACCATATTCCTTCATTCCTTCTCCGGTGGTCAGGAACGCGGCGCTACACTGGGAGAAATCAAGCGATGCGCAACCACTACTGAGAACCTCTCCAGCGTTGTTGTGGAGGCTACTACACAGTTAAAAGGTAAGCTATTCTTCATGCAGGATAGCGGCGACAGATACTTCTTCAGCAATCAGCCAAACTTAAATCGCATCCTGCTGACCAATATGGAGAATGTTGAGGAATCGGAACTCGATGAAGAAGAACTGAGGCTTATAAAGGAAGGCATCGCCGGTGGAAATCTGAACGTCTTCATCTGGGAGGAAAACGCGAGTGACATTCCTGATACCGAAGATCTCAAGCTCGTGATCCTGAAAAGAGAAGACAGGAAGGTGGTGCAGAATATTCTGAGAAATAAGGGTCAGACTCCGCGAGTTTATCGTAATACATTGTTCTTCCTCTATCCTCTGGAATCCGAAAGGTCGGGTTTTGTCAACGCTCTGAAGCGCAGGATCGCCTATGGACGTATTGATACAGGTAAGAACCTCAGCCTCTCGGATGATCAGAAGCGGGAGGTTAAGAATGAACTAAAGAAAGCAACCGATAACCTCAAAGAGTCCATCCGCAGACTCTACCGCATGATCGCTATCCCCAACAAAGGTGGTTTCAAGGAAGCTGATCTGGGAGTGCCTACATACGGTGAAAAAGCGGGGCTGGATCAGGCAGTGTATGAGCGGCTGCGCTCCGACGGAGAGATACTGGAGAGGATCGCTGCCCTTGTTATCAAGGAGAAGTACCTCTCTGGCAAGGAATATGTCCTCACAGAGCAGCTATATCAGTCATCCCTCAAAACGCCGGGAGAGCCGCGCCCTGTAGGCAAGACGGTTCTGGAAGAAGGCATTGCTGAAGGAGTAAACAGAGGAATCTTCGGCCTGGGGGAACTGGAGGATGGTAAGCCGCGTTACATCAGAGAGAGTTCATCCGCCGTGCTCTATGGAAATGAAATCGTCATCAGCGAAGAAATATGCCATAAGCAAAGGGAAGAAGAGGAGGGCCTTATACCGGAACCACAGCCAGGAGTTGAGGACAAAGGTGTCGGGAAACCTGGTGATGATGAGCCGGTGTTGCCGATTCCACCGCGACAGGAGGTCAGAAAAACCGTGCAGCTAAGGTTCCAGATACCAATAGGTAAAGCATCCGATATTTCGCGGATGATGAACTTCCTCCAAAGCAAATTTGGGACGCTGGAAATAGAGATTAAAGCCACGGATGGGGAAATCTCCAAACAGGATTATGAAGACAAGATAGAAGAGACGCTCAGGCAATTGGAGATTGAGTTTTGATTGGCACAGGCATTAACAGTCTATATATTATGAGAGATGATAATGGATATATAGTGGTAGCATCTCCGAGGTGATTCAATGACTGATATCAGTTTATCTCCATGGCTAGTTCAAACGATCCAAAACGGTGATGCCATTCTGTTTTTAGGCGCTGGTGCTTCCATGGGAGCTGTTCGACCTGATGGTAAAACGCCGCTAAGTGGGCTAGGGCTTCGTGATGCCTTAGCGGATGCTTTTCTCGGCGGAAAACGGAAAGACTGGCCCCTTGATCGTGTAGCTGATTATGCCAAGAGTTTGAGTAGCTTGGTAAAAGTTCAGACTTTTGTTAGGGAGCAATTTGAGGATTTACAACCAGCGGATTTCCATTATCTAATCCCAAGCCTCAAGTGGTTCGCAATTATCACAACTAACTACGATCTTGTTATCGAGAGAGCATATGGAAACGCCCCAACACGACTTCAAAGCCTTGGTCCCATCATTCGTGATGGAGATGACTTTAGCCAAAAGATCGCCGACCCAAAGATCGTCCCCTATCTGAAGCTCCACGGCTGTATTACTACAATTAATGATCCCGAACTACCTTTGATTCTGGCTAGTAGTGAATATGCCAAATATGAGAAAGGCCGAAAGCGTCTATTTGCGCACTTGAAAGAGTGGGGACATGATCGCCCTATAATATTCTGTGGCTATGAAATTGCCGATCCGAATATCCAGTATATTCTGTTTGATCTCAGCGATATGGGCATCCAAAGACCCACGTATGCGCTGGTCAATCCTTCCATAGATGAGTTAGACGAATCCGTTTGGGGAGGCCGGCGATTCGATACTGTAAGAACAGATTTTGCAGGCTTTCTTAAGTATATAGATAGAGTAATACCACCCAACAGAAGAATTTTATCTACTGCTAGAGATGCCGGCCAAATATCGATTGCCCGTTGGTTTCAAACATCACTTCAGCCATCTGAAGAATTAATAATGTATTTGGGAGCCGAACTGCAACATGTATTCGACGGTATACCTGTGGAGAATGTGATTCCAGGCGCATTTTACCGCGGTTTGACTAGCTCTTGGGGAGCGTTTCAGCAAGAGCTTGATGTTCGAAGAAGAGTAACAGATGATATGCTCTTAAATTGGATACTAGCGGAGGATGAATCAACTAGCACACACTGCTATCTGCTTAAAGGACATGCTGGTAGTGGCAAGGATATCACATTAAAACGGACTGCCTGGGAAGCTGTGCATGACTATGATAAGCTAATTCTATATCTGGTAGAAGGCGGCCTTATACGGAAGAACCTTCTCTATGAACTCTATACCCTAACTAAGACACGGTTGATGCTCTTTATTAGTGACGTCATAAGAGTACTTCCGGAAGTACTTGAGCTAATCAAATTCGCGAAACATCAGAAGATGCCGCTCACATTAGTCTTTGGTGCTCGGACTAACGAATGGAACGTCTATGGTGATGAACTTGCATCAGAATTGGATTATGAATATGATCTACGTGACTTGTCCGAAAAAGAAATAGATTTGCTCATAGAAAAATTAGATAAACATGATTGTTTGGGACATTTGAGAAACCTTGATAAGCAGCAACGTAGAGACGCGTTTAAGCTTGATGCTGATAGACAACTTCTTGTAGCACTTCACGAGGCCACGTCTGGGAAACGATTTGAAGAATTGGTTTTCGACGAATACAAGAATATAGTTCCAGACGAAGCACGGATCCTATATCTCGACATCTGTTCTCTTCACCGTTTACGCGTCCCGGTTCGGGCCGGTTTGATTTCCCGTATTTCTGGAATTTCATTCAGCCAGTTCCAGAAGCAGTTCCTGAAACCCTTAGAGCATGTAGTGCGCGTCCGGGATGACCGAGTATCTCGTGATTATGTTTACCAATCGCGGCATCCGTTAATCGCCAAGTTCATTTTCCAGCAAGTGTTGATGCGACCTGAAGATAGAGCAGAGCAGATAATTCGAATGTTGAGATATATGAATATCGACTATAAATGGGATGAAGAAGCGTTTACACAATTGATAAGGGGTAGAGGATTGGCCGAATTATTCGCTGACCGTAGCTTGGTCGATCGAATCTATAAAGTGGCAGAGGAAACAGGTGCAAACATTTCGCACATCGCACATCAGCGAGCAACTTTCGAACTGAATCATCCTAATGGGAGTATGCAGCGTAGCATGGCAGCGATTCAGCAGGCGCAAGAATACTCCATAAAAGAATCTCAGGCAATTCTCCATACAAAAGCTATGATTCTTAGAAAAATGGCATTGGAGACGGATACTGTTCTTGAAAAAGAGAGGTATCGACGTGATGCCAAGGAGATTTTTCAGAAACAGTTTCCTGGCTCAAAGGATGCATACCTGTTTTATGGACTTGGTCAACTGCTTCTTGATGAAACACGAGATAAGTTAAGAAGCCTGTCGATGTTGGAACAAGAAAAACTTCAGGCGAGGGTGATACTTGATCTTCTTAAACATGCTGAGGATGTTATTTCTAGAGGGATCCAGAGGTTCCCCGAAGACGAGTATCTACTATCGCTCAAGGCGGATCTATCTGATATCCTAAGAGATGAACCAAAGGCAATAGAGGCGCTTGAGGACGCTTTCCAGATCAACCCAGGAAGCGATCTCGTTGCAGTGCGGTTAGCTCAACATTATGTTCGAAGCGGCATGTGGGATCAAGCGGAGGGCGTCCTTAAAGAATGCTTGGAACAAAATCCCGGATCAAAAAGAACCCGTCTTCAGTTAGCACAGATGTATATCGACGCTGATGAAGAAAAAAATAAGGAAAGTATTTCATATCATCTGAAACGTAGCTTTACAGAAGGCGATACTAACTACGCCGCTCAGATGGCTTATGCTAGGCATGAATTCCTCTATGGTGATAAAGACGAAGCAGAGCAAGCATTCACAAGGTTGAAGGCCCGCACATTCTCCCCTAAGTTTCGTAACAGGCACTGGGGGAAGGTACGGAACCCGGATGGCAATTTGGTCGAGTATAGGGGTTCTGTGGCGAAAAAATATGATGGCTTCTGTTTCATAAGAATTACTGGATTGGTAATGGATGTATTTGTTCATTATAGTGAATTTAAGCAGACGGAATGGGAGGAACTTACATATAGTACATTGGTTCGCTGTAATCTTGCCTTCACGGTGCGTGGCCCGTGTGGCTTCAATGCATCTCAGGTTAGCTAGAGATCTTCTGTTTCCAAATAGGGTCATGGTGTGACCGGCTTTTTTCGTCCCACTTCTCACAAAAGCGCGAATATTTAACGTCTGCACTACCAAGAAATACTTTCTATTTCACCAATGTGTTTCTTCATGAACGAATCGCGCCATAGGCGGAATGGAGTGTCGATTAATCAACCTCTTGGAGAGAATTGGGCATCCAGCCATGCCATCTCCCTGCCCAAACGGCGGTTGGAACTCACTATTCTGACATCTCTATGCCACAAAATCTGGCAATTCCGGGTGATTTCTCAAACCTGTGGCATATAATTACATGCAGACTTATTGGTGTTATAAACCCGCATGTTTATTAGGTTTGTAGATTGCTCTGCATAACTTTGATTATGAGGCGTTAAAATCTGCGGTGCGTCAAGTTGTTCGTTGTTTATTTTCTTGACATTCTGAGTAAGGGAGAGGTACAATCTTTTTGCGTGGCTGAGTTGTGGTGATTAGTTGTATGTTGGCATTGTGAGCCTTCTGTATGAATGAGGCGCATGGTGGAGATGACTATTTTGCTCCTCAGGTCTGCACAAATGGTCATGTGATTGACGATGGTGTAGTTGGACTTCATGAGGAGCCAATCATGGATGAGAAATTCTGCTACCAATGTGGTGCTCCAGTTATCAAACGATGTCTACATTGTGCTACTATTATAAGGCTGCGGTATGCCGTCCCCCAGGATACTCCACAGGCTACGGTCGCTACGAGCAGATTCAAAAGGTTGGTTGCTAAAGCTGGTAAGGAAGCGGTAGAAGGCTCCAGAAGTTTGTTGGTAGATATTGTGAGCGAGACAGTGAAAAAATCGATGTGGCCGTCGTAGCCGAGTTTAGTATGCACCAAATAACTATGGAGGGAAATCAAATGGCGACGTTGAGGTTATTGTTCGCTGATGATCAGATTCCCGATGAGCAATTATCAGAGGATGAAGTTAAAGTGGTGCTGGAGAGAGAATATCGAGGAGAGGGATTCAGAAATGCTTTTCTAATAATGCGCAAGGCTGTGGAAACATTAAGGGGATCTGGATATCATGTTACCATTGCGAGATTCTACGAGGATGCTATGTCATTAGTAAAAAAAGAAAACTTCGATATGGCAATTATAGATTTGGGGTGGTTTGCTGATAAAAGCTTGCCTAGTGAAGAACGTCCATATGCAGGCTGGAAGATTAGTCAAGCCCTCGATGAAGCGGATAAATCGAAGTCTCGGTTGACTCCGCAGATCATCTACTCAAACAGATTTGAGAAAGATCCTGCCATAAGTATACAGGCGGCTGAGAAAAGAAAATTGCCACTTTTTAAGATATACGCCGAAGCGGGACATCAGGCCCTGCGTGCTGCGGTCAAATTCATCGAGTCGCATGTTAACGCTCCCTCTGAAGAAGAGCAGTTTCTCTGTGATGCAAGAGAAATACTTCTCCAGTCGATATCAGAGCCGCTTCAGCAACACAAATCTTGGTTCAGACTAACAGCTATTTTCGTAAGTCTAAGCCTTGCTCTATTGCTCGCTGGCATAGCTACTGCCATATGGAGTGAGGTGCAGGTTAGTATACTTACTTCCGTGAGTAGCGTTATAACTGGTGCCGTGTCGTCCCTTCTATATACCCAACTCAAAAGAACGCGCAAAACTATCCAAGATGGTCAGGAAAAGCTTCAGGGATTTATTGAGGACGCTGCCAAACGCCTGAAGTCATAGATTTCTCTTGTTTGCTTCTTGTCCTGGCAATTGCGGGCTACCCAGGTGCCGTGGACTAGCAGCCCGTTCCAGAGACTCAGTAAATTGGGGGTTTTTGCATAAACGCACGAAAAGGTGCATTAAGGGGATTAGACGATCAGAGCATACACTGTCGCGCAATGAATAATGATGTCTCTGTTGGTCTGTTCTGCCCTTTGTTTATGCGACTATTACCGAATCTGAACCAGAAGCAGAACCAAATGAGTCTCAGAAAATAGACTTTTGAGACGGCCAAATTCCGTGTCTCATTTTATGCCTCATAATTCGATTCTCAAATTGTCTGAGAAATGCATAAACGCCAGATGGTTACAGGGCGGAACGCATGTTTATTCCGGCGTGCGTATCTCTTAATGCACCTTTTCGTGCGTTTATGCAAAGAACCCTAGTCTGCTCTTGCATATCAGGGGGTGCGTATTGATGAAGGACGAAGACAAAGCAAAGGAGCAACTTATAGATGAGCTGGTGGAGTTACGCAAGCGGATAGCCAAGCTGGAGGCGTCGGAAGCCGGGCACAAGAGAATGATGGAGGAGAGTGAAGAGAGATACCGCACAATTGTGGAAAACACGTTTGATGTGATCTACACATGCTCTTCGGATGGAACCATAACCTATCTGAGTCCGCAGGCGCTTTCTATGGGGTTCTCACCTGAGGATGTCGTCGGGCGCAATATGGCTGAATTCATCCATCCCGACGACGTCGATGGAGTTCTGGGTGAGTTCCAGAGGACTATGCAAACAGGAGCGGGATCCCCCACCATCTTTCGCGTGATAAACACTGATGGCAAAGTTGTTCATGTGGAAGAAACAGGTAAGCTTATTCAGGATGAGGATGAGATTGTCGGACTAAGGGGCACTTTCAGGGATATCAGCCAGCGCATAGAGATGGAGGAGGAGCTGAAAAAGTACCGCGGCCATCTGGAGCTGTTGGTGGAAGAACGTACCGGCGAGCTGACAAGGGTCAATGAGGAACTCCAGCGGAAGATCACTGAACATAGGCAAGCAGAGGGGAAACTGCGAGAGAGTGAAGAGAAATATCGCACTTTGGTGGAGAACGCTAGCGAGGTTATTCTGGTGGCTCAAGGTGCAATGCTTAGATTCGTCAATGCCAGAGCTACCCAACTTACAGGCTACTCAAAAGATGAATTGACCTCCAGGTCCTTCGCGGAGTTTATCCATCCGGACGATCGAGAGACGGCGATTGAGCTTTACTTGAGAAAACTCAAGGGAGAGGAAACTCCCCGTATCTATCCTATCAGAATCATTGATAAAGACGGGAATACCAAATGGGTGGAGGCGGGTGTAGTCTTAATAACCTGGGAGGGAAGACCGGCCACCATGAATTTCCTGACCGAGATCACCGAACGAAGGCAGGCGGAGGAGGCACTGAGAGCTTCTGCCAGACAATGGCAGACCACTTTCGATGGCATCAGCGACGCCATTTGCCTGCTTGATGTGGAGGGAAGAATTCTGCAGTGCAACAAGGCCATGGCGGATTTCTTGAGGAAGCCGTCCATCGAGATCATCGGCCGCAAATGCTATGAGCTTGTGCATGGCACATCAGAGCCGCCTGAAGGGTATCCCATCGTTCGTATGCGAGACACCATCCGCAGAGAATCTGCTTCCTGGCAAATAAACGACCGGTGGTTTCATGTTACTGCCGATCCATTGCTGGATGGGTCAGGCGATCTCATGGGTGTTGTTCATATTATGTCTGATGTCACCGAGCAGAAGCAGGCGGAGCAAGAGATAAGAGCCAAAAGCCAATTTCTGGAGCGTCTGATCCAGCAATCGCCGCTTCCGACTCTTGTGTTGGACGAAAAGGGCATTCTCTTGATGGTCAACAAAGCATTTCTGGAGTATTTTTCAGTTCCAGATGAAGACGCGATCCTTGGCAGAAACGCGCTCACAGAGCCAGCGAACGTCAAACACGGTGTAGTTGAATACATTGAAGAGGCACTGAGCGGGAAGGTAGTCGAGACACCGGAAATAGAGTTCTCTTCACCCTTTAGTGATGAGGCAACCATTGTAAAGAGCAGGCTCTTCCCAGTATTCGATCCTGACGGGGAACTGACAAACGTTGTTGTGATGCACGAGGACATCACCGAGCGTATGAAAGCCGAGGAGGCACTGCGTGAGAGCGAGGGAAGTTACAGGGAGCTTGCCGACAGTATTGTCGATATCTTCTTTGCTTTTGATGAGAACATGAGATATATCTATTGGAACAGGGCATCCGAAGAGCTTACGGGAATTCCAGCGAAGGATGCTATAGGAAAATCTCTCCATGACCTTTTCCCAGACACACCACAGACGAGAAGAGCAGAAAGGATATATCTGGATGTATTAGGAACGCAGCAAGCCCAGAGTTTCGTAAACGAATACCGGTTTGGAGGTAAGGATTTTGCCTTTGAGATCAGTGTCTATCCCGCTAAGCGTGGCATCTCTGTTTTTGTCAAAGATATTACCGAGCGTAAGCGGATGGAAGAAGAACTCCTGAAGATCCAGAAACTTGAGTCCGTTGGCACTCTTGCTGGTGGCATTGCTCACGATCTCAATAATCTTCTAACTGCAGTTGTAGGCAATATATCCCTGGCACGGCTGTATAAGAATCCAGCAGATAAGGACAGACGATTGGCGGAAGCAGAAAAGGCGTCCATGCGGATAAAAGACTTGACCCAGCAATTACTTACGTTTTCCAAAGGCGGAGTACCTATTCTGCAAACTGCGGATATTGCAGGACTGTTGCGGGATTCGGCTACTTTCGATCTAAGTGGCTCCAATGTCAGGTGTGAGTTCTCGATACCAGATGACTTGTGGCCGGTGCATATGGATGAAGGACAGATAAATCAGGTCATCAACAACCTCGTTATCAACGCACAGCAGGCTATGCCTAATGGTGGGACAGTTAGAATATCTGTTGAGAATATGACTATAGGTGCGGAACTTGGCCTTCCCCTGGAGCCGGGAGCATATATAAAGGTATCTGTCGAGGACGAAGGAACAGGGATACCGGAAGATCATATCCAGCGGATATTCGATCCGTTCTTCTCCACTAAGCAAGCAGGCAGTGGATTAGGACTTGCCACTTCCTATTCCATAGTTGAGAAACACCATGGATACATCACCGTAGAATCCCAATTGGGTGTTGGAGCGACTTTCAAGATCTATCTGCCGGCTTCTCCAGCAGAGGTGCTGGTAGCAGAGGAGGAGGGAGAAGAGGAAGAGAAGCCTATCATAGGAGAAGGTAGGGTTCTGGTGATGGATGATCAGGAGGAGATTAGGGAACTTGCTAGCGATATGCTGGGCGGCATTGGGTATGAAGTAATCACCGCCGTGGATGGCACTGAAGCGATAGAGCTATACAGGGAGGCTATGGAATCAGGAATCCCTTTTGATGCGGCTATTATAGACTTAACTATACCCGGCGGTATGGGCGGAGCGGAGACTATTCAAAGACTTCTGGAGATTGACCCCGAAGTCAAAGCTATTGTCTCAAGTGGTTATTCCAATGATCCTATACTGGCAGACTTCGATAAACATGGATTCAAAGACGTCATTGCTAAGCCATATAAGACCAGAGAAGTGAGCGAGATATTGCATAGAGTGATAGCTGGCACAGATTGAGAGTGAATCCTACGCAGCCGATTGTGGCCTATTCACGTTTTCATATGAATCGCTACCGTGCTCCATTCATGCCATATCCCTGCCCAAACGGCAGTTGGAACTCGCTATTCTGACATCCCCATGCCACAAAATCGGTCGATTCCGGGTAATTTCCCAAAATTGTGGCATATAACTACACGCAGCTTTAAGGGTCTCATAAACCCGCATGGATAAAGGGTTTACGGATTGCTCTGCATAACGCACATTATGAGGCGTTTGAAATAGCGGGAAGTCAAGTTAATTGAAGAGTACTCTCAGAGAGCTATAACAGCGTCAACATAAACCCGCTACCTGCACTATTTTCTGGCGTTTTCTTTGATGACATTGTATGATTTTGGCGGCGACATTGCAGAAAACGCGGAAAGTTCTTGCTTTTTTTGGCCGGATATGTTACACTTGGCGAAACGTCAGGAGGTGACATATGGCCAAATGCTCCATTATTTCCGTTTGTAACCATAAAGGCGGTGTCGGGAAAAGCACTACTGTTGTCAACCTGGCAGCGGCGCTCAGCAGGCTTGAGAAGAGCGTCCTGGTGCTGGATATCGACCCGCAAGCCAACGCAAGCCACACTCTCTCCAAAGAAGGCCCCTACGCTTCCCAATTCACTATGTATGATGTGCTCATGGACAAGGCAAAGATTCTCTCTACATCATACCAGGACACGCTCAATGACCACGTTAAAATCATTCCGGGACATATCAGCTTAGCGGGAGCTGAGCATGATCTGAGGAACTCCTCAATAGTGGGCGCCCTGGCGCTGCACCGGAAGATTGAGGATGACGCGGTAACGCTGGAGACGTTTGATTACATCCTGATCGACTGTCCCCCGAGTCTGGGCTTGTTGACAGTGAATGCGCTGATAGCATCTCAGTATTACCTGGTGCCTGTGGAGGCATCGTCCGTATACGCGCTGCATGGGATCAAGTTCCTGCAGGAGATTGTGGAGGACGTGCGGAATCAGATCAACGAGGATCTCCTGTTTCTGGGCGTCCTGGTGACGATGTTTGACCATCGAACCAACATCAGCAAAGCTCTCCGGACTGAGATCGTGCGGTACTTTGGAAAAGAGTATGTCTTTGAGAACGTTATCCATAGGAACACAGCTATCGAGCAGGCGGCACTTAACAAGCAATCAATATTCGACCATTCCCCGCGTGCGGCTGGCGCCAGAGACTATATGGATGTGGCGAAGGAAGTGATCCGGCGAATTGAGACAAGATGAGATGCAAGAGAAAGCCCGAGCTGAGCTATCGGCGCTGAGTATCCTCGGGATCCGGGATGTGTCGGCGCTGAGAAGGCCGAAAGCGGAATCCGTGGCCACGGAGAGGAAAGAGGAGGAGTTCCCGCCCGTTGCTCCAGAGCCATCTGTCCACGTGGATCTCCGGAAAAACTACTATAAGCTGGATAATGACGTGTCGGACAAGCTGGCCAGGCTCCAGACGCCCACGGAGCAAGTTGTGTATCACAGATTGTATCGTCTCTCGTATGGCTTCAAGAGAAACACATGCCGCGTGGGGATGGGTGCACTGGCCAAAGCCTGCAATATCGGCAGCGCGGCTAAGACGGTGAGAAAAGCTATAGATGGACTTGTCAAAAAAGGACACATCAGCATCCTGCAGGACCACGGCAACAACAAAAGTGGGACTGTATATCGAGTGTTTCTGCCGTGTGAGATACCGGGAATCGAAAGCTCTACTATGGTAAAAACTACTGCAGTAGAAAATACTACAGTAGATCCTACTACAGTAGAAAATGCCACAGCTACTGTAGTAAATTCTACTGTAGTAGAAAATACCATAGTAAAATCGAACGCACCCTCAGACAGTATGGACAAAGGATCTACAGCTACTATGGTAGAAACTACTGTAGTAGATTCTACACCCTTTAAAGAAAGACATTTAAAAGACACTCTCTCTCTTATAGTAACCGGTTTCTATAGGAGTATAAAGCAAGACAAGATCTCGAAGGGGAAGAGAGAGAGTGGGGGGAAAGTTATTGAGGAGCTCCTGGCGGATGGTTTCAGTTTGGCAGATATCCAATTTGCAGCTGACTGGACTCCAGCGAATGCTAAGGAGGATCTTTACGACTTTTCCATTATCAAGCATACCATCGGCCAGGCGATGGCTGTTAAGGCGGAGGTGGATAAAGCTGCCGCGCTTCGAAGCGCTAATGAGGAGGCTCGACAGCAGGAGCAGGCTGATCGTGAGGCGGAAGAGGCTGAGAGAGGAAAACTGGAAGCTCTCAAGGGGTCGCTGAACGACGAAGAGCGGTCTGAGCTACGGTTACAGGCAGAGAATGCGATTAAAGCGTCTGGAGAGTATAAGGCGGCGTTTATCACGGACGCTCTTATTGAGGCGAAGGAGAATGAGATACTGAGAACCAAATAGAGGTACTCATAAATCACTATTCATCGTCTTATCGTCTAGGAATCGATATTTCCATATGTAACGCCCCTTCCGAATTGTATAACTTTGTATAACCTTACCCTCGGCCAGGATATAGATGCCTGGCGCCATCAAATAATTGGCGATCCTCTCAATTCATCTCAATATAGAAATCAACTTGACATCCCGTTGCATCGAACGCCCTATATGGCAAGATTATGCAGAGCAATTGCACTCGCAAACCCAGTCATAGCGCCATTCGTTTTTTCATGGGGTTATCATGCCAGAGATTATACAAAAATAGCATTTTAGATGGATTTTGCCATAATCTATGGCATGAGTTCCTCATTTATCTTAACATTTCTTAATGTTTCGGTATGAGATAGAACCCGGATCACCCAGAGAATGTCTGCCGCTATACCCGATTATCCTTACTGCAACAAACGGGCGTTTTTTGCAGTTGCCTTCATGAAATCCTAAATCTCTTATATAGAAAGGCTTTAGCGTTTTCTTGTTGTGGTAAATCATCCACGTGACGGTGGTGCCGATCCGTTAGCGTACAAATTTACACCGATTCGCGTGATACCCGCATTCCTATTTCCCTATCAGGGGGGGGTACCGCAGGACGTGAATTGCTCATCCTGCGGAACGGCACCTTTACTACTTCAGAATGACTAGCTTTCGCGTTGCGCTAAAATTCTTTCCTGCACGTAGCAGGTAGAAATAGATTCCGCTGGCGATTTGCTCTCCCCACTCGTTGCGACCATCCCAGTATGCAGCTTTTTCCTTGCTGACGTAGCGGCTGCGTGGCTGGAATCCCAGGTCTAAAGTGCGTACAAGTTGGCCATTTATACCATAGATGTGGATACTCACTTTAGCGTCTTCTGCCAATTCATACGGGATCCACGTCTCCGGGTTGAATGGATTGGGATAATTCTGCCACAGCACAGTCGCTTTGATAACCGGAAGAACTGTGACGGTGAACGGTTTGCTCTTTAGCTCAGCGCCGGTTCTGAAGCGCACGCCAACCTGATATGCGTAGGTGGCTTCCTCTTCCACATCCGTATCGATGAACGAATGCCTGGTACTGCTGAGTTCGTAGAGCGCCTCTGAGTCACGGTAGATAGTGTAATCCGTGATGTAGGGATTCTCTGAGGCGTTCCACTGAAGTTTGACCTCAGCTTCACCAGCCACGACGCTCAGGTCGGAGATAGGCTCTAGCGCGAAGCGAGTAGCACGAATCTCGTAGCTGACCTTAGTGCGGCGTGCGTATGACTCAATCTGGACAAACTTCTCAGAACGCATGTCGCGCCAGACTCCTTCACCATCAGATTCGCGGAATTCCAACAGAATATCGTCAGGAATGCTCCCAATGGCATCTTCCCACGCAAGCCGCATCTTAGCGTTCGGAGCATCGGTGAAGGCAATAACCGTCCAGTTGGCGGTTTTGCCTACCTTCAGTACAGTCTTGATGTCTCTGTTATATACCCCACCTCTGGCGTCCCAATCTTTGTGCTCAAAGTAGAGTGAAACCGTGCCTTGCAGACGTGGTGGTTCGCTCCGGTCGAAGCTATCATGACCTGCTGAAGCCTGCTTACGAGTTCCCAGTACGGTGATCAGATCAGCAGAAGAGTCAGAGGTGAGTGCAAATCGCAACTCGAATTCCCCAGCTTCTGGCTCGCGAACAGCGGGTGGAGCCAGAATGGGCGGGTCGAAGCTGGGTGGTAGAGTGGCTGGCCAGGTTGCCAGACCAGATGGCGCCGGAATAGTCAGCGTAACATTGTCCACAAGCGTCCTTATGAAGTAACCTTCCCAGGGAATGAGGGTACCACCGGTGATAACATCTGTATATCTGTCTTGTCCACCCTGTCCACCTCCGCTTGCGTTAAGTTCCCAGCGATACAGCGTTCCCTCAATTTTGGTGTCCACTGCGGTGGAAAATAGTATATCACCTGCCTGCCCAAACTTCAGATCATCCACAATGACTCCCTTGATGAACGGATTTCCGATGGCGTGCCATCCCGCCACGTCCAGGGTCATAGTAATGTCTGAATTATTTGACGAACCGCCAACGTCAACTTCCACATCCTGAGTCAGCCGCGTGAAGTAACCGTGTCCCGTTTGCAGACTTACTGCACCCAGGTCGAATGGATACACTTTGTAGGTACTTTCACTGGCGGAATACTGGAACATCTGGAATGGATCGATATCATCACCCAGGTTGACGAATGGGTCAGCCCGCTGCGGCGTAATGGGCGCGGAGAAGAAATTCCAGCCACTGCTCCCGGCCACAAGCGTGGTGGCCACTATATTTGCCTTCATCACATCAAGACGGAAGTATTGTGAATTATCCGTCGCGGTATACGAGTATGCCAACACAGGGTCGCCATCCGGGTCAATATTAGTTGGATTCAGTGAAATCGTCTGTATTACGCTGCCGACTGAAGTAAACTCCACCAGGTTGATCACCTGATACTGCCGGGTTGCCCGGGCAAGTTTCAGCGACGGCAACCACTTAATCTGGACAGTTGCGTCAACCGTTGCGTCGTCAACGACGAGGAACCAGTGATGTCCTAATCGTCCGTCAGCAGGACGTGTATCTCGATCAAACTCGGCAGCACTGCCATTGTGAATGAATTTGAGCGAGATCTGTGAACTCATGCGCGGCACGGCACGGGCATCCTTTTCATCCTCACCATCAAGCGCCCCGAAGGCCACGCTGGCGATCTTGCCGGTGTCAGTCGAACTGCCGTCAGTGGCAGACAACTCAATAGACCACGTCTCCTCGAAGGGTGTATCAGTAGTGCGGAATGTCCAGCTAAATTCCAGATCCAGCGCGTTGCCAGCCAGATCATGGACTCCAGATTCGGTGAGTTTGTTGTTTCCATCGAATGTGTCCGTTTTCATTGTTGCCTTATAGAAACCGTTTGGCACCAACGGTGTGACCGGCACAAAGATGGCTTTCCGCAAGGTGGGGCTGTAAGAGACGAATCCCGCCACCTTCGCGCTACTATTGAGCAGGTCCACCACGTAGAACGTGCGATCGCTGAAATCATCGGCAGTCATGTCGTCGGTGAAGCTGGCCGACAGTTCGCCATGATAGATGCGCTGGCTCTCACTGTCCTGATAGAACGGCACCGTGGTTAACACCGACGGCGGACTGGAATCCACTCGGAACGTGACCACTGGTGCGTCCAGGTCAACGTTGATCGCAGCTACCTGTGCTGTTCCAGCAGTATTAAGCTGCGTCGCCGCATCTTGCGCGACGGCACGGAGTTGATACTCGCCCACACCCAGGGTTGTGATGGCGGACGCCGCCCAGGTGAATGTGAATTCCCTCCGCTGCGGGTCACGGCTGGTGTGCGTGACCACAGCTACGTTGGCGTTGGTTTTACCATCTTCCCAGACCACGCCGCTGAGATTCTGCCACGGCTCAAACACGCCGTCTGGTTGCTTGGTGCGCTTCTGCAACTGAATCTTTGCAACGTCCTCGTCATCGCAGAAGACATCGATCTTGAAACCAGCACTTGTAAACAGCGTCGGGCTGATGCGTTGACCGTCATATGGCGCCGTTATCGTCGCACTGGGCGCACGGAGGTCTGCGAATCGTGGTCTTAGTATCTTGTTGTCAACGATCTGGTAGTCCTTAGCGGATTCTGCCTGCACCACAACAGGATATTCTACCGAAGCGGTGTTATCCCAATCGCTCTGGGGTGGATAGATTGAGACCATGATTTTTGCGCTGGCAATGCCGATTCCATCTTTTTCCTCAATCCCTGTAAAGAGTTCCGCTGCAGAAAGCCCTTTGAATAGTTCCAGTGTATAGGGCGCTTCATCGCTTCCGTTGAATTTAACGGTGGCGCTTTTGGTATTACCTGTGGGCAGGTCGTAGAATATAAAGGGGAGACCAGAACCCTCCTTGACGCCTCTGCCGGTGGAAGTAATTTGGAATTGGTAGTGTGCCCCGTCGCGGTAGTCAAATGGTCCGTTATCTTCGGTGGAGAGTAATTGGAATTGCAGGTCAACCCCTTTTTCCGTACCAGCCTGCCAGGGCCATGAACTCACGCTGCCCGGGTCGGTGAAAAAGATGGGCGTGCCCCACGGCCCTTCATAGGTGTAGGCTGCAAACGAATCCCACGTATCACCATCACCCAGAACAAAACCCACAGTCTGTTCGGATTCGGTGCCGCTCTCGCGAGTTTTGCTAAAAGTCTGTGCGGTACCAATGCTAGTTTCGGAACCTGTGGTCAACTTGATAAACGCACCGTTACCCCAGAGATCGAACCCGGTTTTTGCCGTAAATTCGTGCGACAAAGTGGATTCGGTGGAGACAGATATCTCACTCTCAAATTCCACCACGTTGAGTTCATTACTCGTTCGGGAATACTCGAATTCAGAATCACCTGTGAAGAGCAGTAATTCGCTCGTCTTACCCGGGAATTTCTGTTTCATAAAGGTTTCAAGGGTGGCGCGGTCTGCTGTGAGTCCGGAAGACTCATCCCCATAGGTGGTTTTATCTATCTCCTCACTGAACATTTTTTTTCCGTCAATGTACTTCTTGCGCCACACGTATGCAGGATTCTTTTCCAACAGTTTTATCCAGGTATCACGCGCAGCTATCAGTTTTTTCTGCTTTGTATCGTCCTCAGACCCTTCAGTGGGCGTACCCAGTTCCAACTGTTGTTTGTTTAGCTCAACGATGATACGCTCAATGTCAGGGACATTATAAACATACTGGTTGTTACGATCCACAATATCGTAGGTCAGGATAAGGGCTGTATCCGCCGTCCAGCCGCCCTGTCCATCCGACTTTATCCCGAGGCGGTGTTTGGTCTGTAGCCCCAGCGTCCAGCCTTCACCGTAGTAAAGGTCTCCTTTGCCCGGTCCCATTTTATCCGGCACGTCGTCGATCTCGTCTTCGACCGGCGTCGCAAGCTTCCGGCCGGCGCTCACCTCATATTGGACCAATTCATTGCTTAAAGCCACGCCAGTAACGGGTAATTTGTAAAGTTGTATCGCATATCCAAGTGGTCCAGTCGCAACGGTGATTCCGCCTACGGCGGCCTCAATAAAAGCAGCTCCGGTGAAGGCCCCAGCAACGCCGTCGGGGTCACGATAGCCAAGTAATCCCTTTGTTCCTATATCTTTGTCACTGGTGGTAATATCAGACAAATCCTTGCTATCAGAAGTAATCTGCCAGTCTCCAGCATCGCCAAAGCTCCGTTCTGTGCTCCACGGCGATGGATGCACCGGAATCTCCGTTCCGTCCTTAGCACGCATAGTCACTCCGTCCAGAATCCCTTTAATTGTCATGGTGTCATCAAGATAGGAGTAGCTGTCATCCCCCGGCGGATCGTGCAACACAATGTAGTTCACATTGGGAACCGATACCAGTTCGGAGAAGTTACCGTCAGCCAGGTCTCCAAGAACTGTCACCGATAGGGTGGTAACGTCGCTTACTTCGTAACCATCTTTGGAAGCCTTGAAGGTGATGGTCTTGGGCAGCACCCGAGGCACTTCAGCCCCGCTATCTGCGTCAATGACGAAGGTCGCCAGCAGACTCTTATCCACAACAGTTGCATTGGGTATTCCCGCAGCGACGGTGTATTGCCCTACAAAACTGTTTCCAGAACCTGTGGTGCCATACCTACCACTTTGCGCTTTATAGGTCACCGCTGGTGCAATGGAATTGGTGATCTGACTAATATTATCCACGATCTCAATGGTAAAATCTGCCACCCTGTTCCCGTTTGCCGTGGCCGTGATACCGTAGGTGTGGGTTTGCGGCTGGGGGCGATAGTAGTACATATAGTTTTCCGGGTTATCCGCATCGGTCAGCCCAATATCCGAGAGAAAATCAGCGCCAATTCCGAATAACGTTGGATTTGGACCAATAGCAATCTGGATCTTCACCGGCACAACCATTGTCACGCTCCCGTCGTCGCCGGTAACATCCACCTCGGCCACCTCCTTGCTGCCATCGCCTTTAACGATGGCGGTGGGCACATTGGGCAAGCTAATTGTGTATTTGCCCGGCGGCACTATGGCCGTGAAGGTTGTTTGCCCTGTATCCACAACTGGACCAGTCTGTGCCCCATTTGTGCCAGTTACATCAACCTGAATTGTATTGTTGTCGGCATTTTTCTCAATGGGGTTTCCGCCAGAGTCTTCCACGATCACGGTGATAGTTCGTGTGGTGTAATCGACGAAGTCCAGGTCTGTCAGAGCGCCCTCAATGGTGACCAGCCCTGAAGTGGCGTTGTAGTTAGTATGTGGCGTGCCCACCGCTGTTCCAGTACCGGGAGTCGTCCCGGTCAGCCGAATATCGTGGCCACTGCGCGTCGCATCGAACAGATATTTCCCGGCAAACAGGGGCAGGCTGTAGTTCTGATTGTTTGTGAGGGACTTGGTGGACGCAAGAGCTGTGATAGGGCTTGTGCTGCCCACAGGCTGTGCGGTGACGCGAACGCCTTCAACAAGAACTTTTTTGCTATTCTTGAGGATGCTATAGTAAACCTGTCCGCCAATTGGAAAAACGCTCAAGTCGGTGTAGTCAATAGCCAGTTGATTGGGGGCGTCTAATGTCAACTCGGTGAGCTGTTCTCTGGTCTCGAACTCATGGGCATCATCCCCCACGCCTTTGCTTGCCACAAGCGTATAGCTACCCAGTGGCAGTTTGGATAAACTGTATCTCCCTTCCGCGTCTGTTAAGATGGACAAACCGCCATCGCCGGTGGTGCTGACATTCGCGTCCGTCGCTACGCGGGCAAGGGCGTTGATGTCAACGTGAGAGGACGTGAGCTTTATTGTCACCTCTTTAACAGGGGTACGGAGGTCAGCGGCTCTGACGCGCCCTTCAATCTTTCCATCAATGATGGTAACGTCTGTTGTCGCCAGTGGACTCCATTTCCCGGCGGTCGATCTAACCCGCAACCCAATGCCGTATTCTCCCGCAACCGGATATGAACGGGTGGGATTGTAAATACCGTTTTCAGCATTTGTAACAAAAAATTGAGAATCGCCGGCGAGAGTTCCATTATTCCCGTTACCGGAGAGGTCAGCCGTAGTCGTGCCGCCACCTTCCTCAAATCCCCAATAACCCAGAAGTCCCGCTTCATTTCCCACTGGAGAGTTCCCCATGATCGCCTGAATTTCGGTTTGAGAAAGGGCGGCGTCGAAGATGACCACGTCATCAATTGATCCATTGAAGAACTGATTCCATTGGTTGTTTCCGATGAGGGTGGGATTAGCGGACGACTTCATTGCACTGGCGTTCACAGTGCCAATCAATCTTCCGCCAAGATAAAAATCCAGAGTTCCATTTGCGGTAAAGACCGCTGCAACGTGTTGCCACTGACCAACAACTATATTAGCATAAGTAGAACTGTAGTGATCCCGTATCCCCGGTGTTGTGAACACCAGGTTCCCACCATGAACTCGGAATGAATAGGAGCCGTTTTGAGCAGCAACCGCATGGAGGCCCGCTACCGCACTGGGCTGAATCCAGGCCATAACGGTAATTGTGTCAGTGATGGGAAGATTGCCAACCGATACATAATCCCCATCCCCATCCAGCGTCAATCCGCTTTCTCTGGGCCCACCACTCCACAGCCAGGTATCAATCAGCCCCACATCGACGTTTTCGATAAAATCAGGTGGATTTCCCAGCAATTGGATTGGAGAAAAGTTTCCACCGGCGATGCCGCCGCGATACGGGCCGCCGGGCAGCGCCGTTGGGACGCCGGCCTCAACAATCACCGTTGATATATCGGTGGCTGTTTCTGTAAAACTCTCCGGCGTGGTCGCCGTTACGGTCAGTTCCACATCGTAGGTTCCGTCAGCCTTCCACGTAAACGTTGCATCCGGGTCGCTGCTTGCCGTCAGCGTTTCCCCGGCGTCAGCGAAGTCGCCATCGCCGTTTCCATCCATCTTCCACAGGTAAGAAAACGTGGAAGACGGGTAGCCCGATGTGTTTACCGAACCAAATAGCTCCACCGGGTCGTTAGGCCTGCCCACATAGGGGCCGCCAGCCTGTGCTGTCAAGGTGGGATAGACTTTCAGATCAAACGACTGCGTGTCACTTTTGATCCCGTGATTGGTTACAGCCACGCAGGAGAGTGAGCCAGAGAGATTTTGAGCGTTGGAAGTAATGGTTGTCGTCTGGCCCGGCAGTTGCGTTGCCAGGAGGACGGCGTTAGGCGTGCCAGGGTCTCTGTCATACCACAGATACCGACTGACCTTGTGACTATCTTTGCCATCGAAGTCGAAGGTGTTGAAATAGACCAGGCCATCTTCGCGCCCGGTGAGGGCGCTGTTGAAAAGCGCACCAACCTGTGTGTCGGTCAGGGCGCGGCTGAAGATACCCACATCATCAAGGTTTCCGTCGAAGAAATTATCCACACGACCGATCCAATAGTCTTGCGAGGAATTATAGAATGTAACGGGCGCTGTTTGAGGGGTACCAAAGAGCACTCCGTTTCTGTAAAACTTGTACTGTGTGCCATCTTTTATCCAGGCCACATGCACCCATTCGTTCGCCTGAGTAAAGAATCCATCCAGAATTCCATTATACCGAGTTGTGCCCTCGTAGGAATCGTAGTGAAGTCCGCCATTGGAAGGAGCGATCCAGAGAGACGGCAATCGGGTATTGCCTTGCCACCCTATAAAACCACGATAGCCACTGTTGATAGTACGGGGATTGACCCAAAGCGTGATTGTGAATGACGTATTATCGCTTTGGAGTGGGTTAGATATAGATACATAATCACTGCTGCCATTGAATACTCCAGCGCCGGTCCCAATCTTACCCGTCATAGGTGTGGTCGTCGGTAGCAGATCGCTGGTTGCCTGCAATGTAATTGGTTTCCTCTCCACACCAACGTACTTCCCACTGCTATTGCTCCAACCACTGCCGCCGCCCGTGGCCGACACCACAGGTAGGTCTTCCACTTCTACCTGAATCGCTACAGGAATAGTTCCCACATCGTTTATGTCAAGCATCCGTCCGTAAACTACCCGGGAGTTAGCGTCGGCAAAGCTAAAAGAATGAGTCTTGTCGGTATTGGACCCGCCCCATCCGTTTGAATCAGGGGATACTCCAGCCAGTTGCGCCTGCCACTGGTATCCTTTGATACCGATCTCGACTGTGGCAGTGGGGTGGAGTGGGGCGTCAGATTCAATCTCAAAAGTGAGACTCTCATTGACACCCATGTTCACTTTACCGTTGGAGCCTAGCGCCGGGGCGGCTTGCTTGACCGTGGGTGTACCGTAAGCGGTTGCCGCGACGCTAATATTCCACGACGCTCCAATGTTGGTCGTAATGGGAATGGTGGTGCTATATGTGCCATTGGATGTGGGATTAACCTTTACCGTGACATTCTCATGCGCGCCGGCGGCGAGGTCTCCCGACGTGGAGGAAACGGTCACCCCGGCTGGAGGTGTTATACTCCACTTCAGCGATGTACTCCCGCTCCCAGGGTTTTTGATCTTAAAGGTTTTGGTCCTGGCCGGGTCGTGATTATACGTCTTTGCGCTCTCATTGGGAGAAACGTAGGTGTAAAGATTGCCGAAATTCATGCTTGAGCTTCCGGCGCCAGTCTTCGTTTCACCACTGACCACTGATTTGGGGAGCGATACATCATTGACCTCTAACTCCTGGACGGTCAACGTCAAGGAGACATCGTCAAAATACCCATCGAGGATACCCGAAGTGCCGCTGATAAGCCCCACCAGTATGACACGAATCTTTCTTGTGCCTGTTGGAATGGTATCTTCATGTGTGAGGGTCTGCCAGGCCTTATCGCTGCTCTTTTTCTTGAGGCTGCCATACCATTTAGTCTGTTGGTTGGAGCCTGTCAATGTTTCCACATCAAGGTATACACTATCCCGGTTATCGTATGGGAATACCCAGGTTTGCGCAGTCATTGTCACCTGGCCCGCGTCAATCTGGGTCGCATAGCCAGAAACGTCCACTGTTTGCTCTAGCTGGATTCTGCCGGTGTTCTTTGGTCCTCTGAGCATGAAGAAACGGTCGCCAGTGTGCGGGCTGACAACGCGGTTACCGCTGCTGTAAATTCCAGGGATAGGGTAAGTTTCCGCCGGATGGGTCGCAGTCCAACCGGTTAAGTTCCGGGTTTCCCCGCCCGGGTTGATGAGAAAGTTGCTTCCGGCCGCGGCATCATAGGCCAGCATGAAACTCATGGCCAGTATCGCCACCATGAGGGTAAAACGAAAGTGTTTGAAACGAAAGTGTGAATTCATTACCTGTGTCTTCATTTGCATCTTCTCCTCTGTTTTCAAAAAAAACTGGTTGCATTGCTATTGCTGCGTCGGCAGCGGTGAAAGACTGGTTATCCAAACGTCTATAGTGGCCGGCGGTCAGGTTCGTTTCAGTGAATAGTTACTTCATATCTATAATCGCATGACTAAAGGCTTCACAAAATGACTATACGTTCGTATGGTCATTTCATGGGAGCGCTTTTAGGAACTCTATGCCCCTATCCACGATCGCTGAAGTAGTGTTATACACCCGATCATAATCTACGATCAACCTGGTCACCTGCTTGTTATCCCACGGCTTTCCGTTCCGTTTGACGTACCCATGATCGTTGATCTGTCTAGCGATCTCTGCTGGAGCCATACCTTGCTCATGATACAGGCGATTGATCAGGCTGATAACCTTCTGCTCCTCCGGCACTTCCACGAAGACAGCCACAGATTCGCCGCTACGCTTTGCGTTCTTCCTCTGGTAGCCATAGGGGGGACGGGAGGTGGCCAAACCGCTCTTGCGCTTGTGCTGTAGTACCTCCGTTGTCTTTCTGGATATACGGCGGCGCTCACTTTCACCCACAAGGGATTTTATCCCAAACATCATGAAGCCATCCGGGTCCACTGTGTTGATCCGCCCTGTAACTCCGTGGAACTCTATCCCCGCTTGCCTGAGTATATATTCCAGGATAAGAAGGCTCATAGAATCCCTGCTAAGCCGATCCGTATCATTAACCACCAGCGCATCAAAGCCGTTTTCCTTAATGCACTCCAGTAGCTCCATATATCCACCGCGCGCCTTGGATTTCCCGCCAGATTCCTTGTCATGATATACTTTCAGGAGTGCGAATTCATTCTCTTCACAATACGCTTCTATACGAGCTTTCTGAGCCTCCAGCGATTCCCCATCTCTGGCCTGCTTATCTGTTGATACTCGAATATAGCCTATCGCTTTCATTCCAAAACTCCTTCCTGACAGCGAATATGGATATTGGCAATCCGCCTGGTAATAATATAGGCCATTTGGCCCCAGAAGTAAACCAAAAAAATGACACATACAGCCGTTTCCTAATGCTGATGCACTTTATCTGTCATGGCAGACAATGTTTGGAGAGGAATTCGGGTGGGTCGAATTGAGTGGAAAGATCGCTGGTGCACATGATTGGATCTGTGCGAGAGGATCACGGATAGTATATCAGGATGTAGATTTTTGCCTAGCCCGCGTATATTTCGTGGATGTGCCAACAGCCTCGAGATGCTGAGAGAATTGCTCTTGCATTACTCAATCCAATGTATCCAGCAGCTTCTGCAGTGATGCCGCTGCCTTCTCATAGCTGAATTCTGCCACTCTCCTCTCCCATGCCTGGTTCTCCTTTCGGCAGCGCTCAATCTCACGTTCTGCCTTCCCATCAGCTTTGAGTTTGGCCACTATGAATGCCGGTGGCTGGAAATCCCTCGCCAGTGCTGTCCTGAAGAAGCCTTTTGGATTGGTTATGCTGTGCAGCTTGCGGTGCTCCTTCATGTAGTCAAGCTTTGAGATACAGACCTCAAAACCATATGTCTTGGTAGCCCAGCCGAAGAACTGCCAGTCATCGCCTGCTCTGGTTTCCGGAAAAAGAGAGAGAAATCTATAACGAACAGTGGCGGCAGCCTTCTTTTTCTTCTTTTTTTCCGGATTTGCCACTTCGCGCTCGCTGCGTTCTTCACGTTCGCTGTCTACTGTTTGTTTTCTTTCTTCACCGGGTATATTATTACCGGTTTTATATATATAAGGGGGTAAACTCAGTTTACTGGTAGACGTCTCAGAATCTTCCATGTTGCTTGAGTCTTCAGCCTTCTCCGTATGGGAAATCTCCTGCTCCGAATCTGGCTCCTGTGGAGTATAGTTTCCTGGATCAACTGCCTGTGGTTCTGAAGTACCAAAATCTGAGTTCTCCTCCGTTTCAGGCTGTGGCTCCACTGTAATCGGAGCCACCAACAATTCCGTGGTGCCACCATTCTCTTCTGATAGATCTGATAGAGAGGAGTTCTCCATCTCCTCTAGCTTCTGTAGCTGCTCCTCCTGTCGAATTATTGATGCCTTAACAGATTTGTCTGGATCGTCATACCACAAATCCAGCGTGTATTCGCCCTTCCTGGATCCCCCTCCCCGCTCCAGCACGATCAGCAACCCCATATCTTGCAGTTGCTTCTTGGCCCCGATTATGCCAGGTATAGATTTATTGGCCTTCCTGGCAAAAGTGGTGTTGGATATGGCCGCGCTGGTCTGATGCCACCCATACGTCATGCGGATAACTACATCGCAGACGTCTCTCTGAGCGCCAGTCAATAGAGGCTTTATAACATCATTGTATCGGTTTGGGTATTTAGTATAAGGCTCTTGATAGGCTTCCTGGTAGGACATTACACCACTCCCCGCCTTGAAAAGGCTTGACAGCTACCATCAAGAGTGGTATAATGAAAATGCCGCTCCTGATGGAGCAATTATATAGAATATTCAGCTTAAGCCCAAGTAAGTTTCGTAGGCCTGCTTGGGCTTTTGCTTTGTATTGGGTATTTTGCTCCTTGTTTTACCAGCCTGAAATCCCGCGGGTGTAAACCACATTCTTACCGGTTGCTGACTGGTGGCATTTGGAGATACAGAATTATTCTTACCCAGAACTGGGATACAGAAGACGTATGGGAGATGTCTGTCAGATCTATGTCAGATCTATGTCTATTCCTTTAACCTGCGGTATTTCTGCCGCCTTCTGGTCGTCCGTTTCTCCTGGTGTTTGTAGTAATCTCGCTTGTTTCTGCACGTCCTGCCGCAGTAGAGGGCATCGCTTCTCTTCCGGTAAAACCATCTGCTACAGACGACGCATTTTGCTAAATTCTTCGACCAGGCTCTATAGAGAAAGAAGCATATGAAATCCAGCCATGCATTGTCCAGAAAATCATCGGATTCCGATACTGATGTATAAATCCCCTTGCCCTCAACCTCAACTATGTGATCCGCTTTCTTCCACTCAGCAGTCAGAATCTCTTGGATTTTTTCTCTATTCTTCTCCGCCAGGAGTGATTCCAGAATATAGGTCACATTCTCCTGGAAGAACTGGAGTTCCGCCAGCTTCAAATCCCCCTTGCCCTCGAATGACTTATACTCTCCCACCAGTTCATCCTGACTCAGGTTGAGAAAGTCTGCCAGTGGTGAAATATCCCCATCCCAGTCTATCATCTTCAGTTGATTTAGAATTTCGCCGGAATTCATCTTCGTTCCTCATAATAGTATGTTATCTGTATAATATCACATTTCCCACCCCTTGTCAAGTCAATTATTATTTATTAGATATAATTGAAACCTGCTGGACAAGACCTCTTCCTATATGGGGTGATGGAACTGTCGCTGTGATAGGACGCCACAAGCATCTAAACCTAGAGATAACAAGCTTTTCGAGCTATGACATACTTTATCTGTTCACACTCCTTAATTTCCGACTTCATACAGAAGCGGAAATATTTGGCTGGTTTATCGCTCTTTTGGACTATGATTTCTATCCATTATAGCAGGAAGTGCCAATGCAAGATACAAAAAAGGAAATTCTGGCGGGAAAACTCTGAAAAGGCCGAGTTTCAAGCGGATCTCATTCCTTATGGCGTCTTATCGCAGCTACAGTTCTGCTACCCCTATATTGACGTGGGTTTATAGAATATTCAGGCGGCTTAGCCCGATTTCGTATTTCATTGCTACGGACACCCTATGATGGAAAATAAATGGGAAAATGTAATATAATAACTATTATGTGACCTTTTCTCATGTTCTCATGGAATCACAATTCTCATACAACGGCTATCAGTCGAATCAGATTGATAGCTGTATGCGCGTTCCCGCAATCTTCCATGCCGGCCCACCAGGTGATCTCTCGAGATGATCTCTGGTGAGATATTTTGTGGTAATGTGCTTCCAGTTTTCCATTGACAGGAGGGATTTTTGGTGATATATTAATATGCGAGATTGCGAAATCGCGAGAAAAAATATCCCTTTGAAATCCCTTTAAACTACCTTTAATATACCTTACCTATACCATTAGAATACCATTATATAAAACAGTCGTTTTATGGGGAAAAACCGAATAATGCGGGGGTTTACCGTGCGCAAGAGCAAATCAACAACTGGAGAGATTGGAGATAATGTCCTGGCAATAGATCAGGTACCTTTGATCGGCCCTATGGCAGCTGCCCAAATAATGGGCTGGAAGCATCGCAGCAGCTTCTACAAGCATTTTAACGAAGGTCATTTTCCTGAGATCCGCAGTGTCTTTCTGCTGAAGGGCAGATACTATGTGCTTGAAGATGTCTTCGCCACTGCCTTTCCCGAAGCTTCTCAGGAACAGTTGCAGGAACTCATTATCGAGTACCGCGTTAATAACGGGAAAAAGGTAAAAGCAATGTATGGAAGTAAAGAATACCTGGAGAGCAAGGTAGGATCTCCACTAAGCCGATTCAGCTAGGGTGCTCATCTATGGTACTCAGCTTCAGCCAGGGTACAGAGAGATCCACAAACTTCGTAAGCGAAATGTTGATGACAGGTTGATAATAAAATACGGGATTTTTTGAGGTGAATTCATGGATATATATACTGGACATAGGCTAATAAATACTGCCATGAGATTATGGAACGAGGGTCTGGCTCCCAGGCTTAGATTATACAGTGTATCCCCAGATGGTCGGAAAATGAGGGTTCTGGTGGAAATATCTCTTGAGAGTATTGAGACAGGAATACAAGCGTATGCTATGGACAACTTCGGTGCTGGCTACTACTGCGCCAAGTTGTTCTCCACCAAATACGGCATGAAGATACTGGAAGGCAGACTTGATTTCCGCGCCGGCAGGCTAGAGGATCTGGAGGACGAGGGATCCTCTATATACCCTGTATGGGAGGCGATGATGAGAATTTACACAAAGCCCACTAAAGCCGAGTAGTACAAGGTTTAAAGCAGTACAACCAGATGAAAATGCTCCCTGAAATAATCCCCATAGTTAAGCTTCATAGTTAAGCTTCAGGAGGGGTGGAATACGCAATCTCCTGGAAAATCTTGTATACTTCGCCGCAGCGCCAGAGCGAAAACCAATCGGTAAGTGAACACGGGGCATTCTTCGACGTTTTCGTAAAAGTAAAGATAAAATATATTATCTACACTTTTCTCATCTTCCCAGCTTCCCACCTTTTCTCAAGCATCTGCTCCATCACCATCGGCTACCCATATATGCCACCGCCATATCCGAATACGATGAATCATACCAGACTACCCGGGGAAAGCCCACCTGGGCGAAATATGGGAGCAGAATATGCCTCTATAGTGCTTGCGGTAACAGAACCGGTAACTGTAGCCTTATGCAGCAATCTCACTTTTGGCGTTTTCTGTCCCAATTGTTGCCAAACCCGTTCCCACCACATCTACAAACCCGCATGATTCCTACATCGCCAATCAAGAAAAGTTGCCACTATGGCAACTTGTTGCTTTATTGTTGACAGGATAACAGAAATCAGTATACTAGAAATAATTAAGTTCACATTCCATAAACAAATGTGAATTCGATTTCTCAACCAAGAGTGTTCTTGTCCTTTCCTGAAAAACTAAGATTATGGAGTAAATGGAGGGTGGTGCTGACTGTATAAGAGTTCACAATAGGAAGAATAGCGACGGCAATATTGCGGTGATGGATGTCGACGTTAACGGTAGCAAGGATTAAGATAAAGTCGTTGGAACTAGGCACTATTATGCAGGGATAATTGAGAATTGATAAGGAGAAGCTAGATGGGACAGATTCTAGTTACTAAAAAGGGTGCAAAGGTAAAAGCTTGTGGTTATGCCATTTTTCTACCGGCACTTGAAGATTGGATTGAAGTTGACAGATCAGAGAGCAGGAAAAAAATTTGGGAAAAAGGTTGCTTGTGGAACCCGGACATGGAAAAGAAAGTTGAGCGTTTTGAAAAAGGTGAATGCGTCGATTTAGCTACTAGCTATACTTACGAAGAATATCAAATTAGAATGGGTTGGTCCGCAGCACTAATAATCAATAATAAACCAGTAATGATTAAGTTTTCTGAAACCCATCTATCAAGACCCAATCAACTTACCCCACCAGCAGGAGTTTGGGAGAGTGGAAGCCCAATCGAGGCTGCCTTGAAAGAACTTGGTGAGGAGGTCATCGTTGTCAATGGAGATAAAGTTGGCTTTTGGTCGTTTGATGGTAAGCGTTTAGCTAAAACTTGGGTCGAAAAATGGGTTGAGGATTGGAACAGATTTTTTTGTAGGCAAAAATATGTCAGGAATTCTAGCTCAGGGATTCAAGGGAAGCTGCAAGTTGACGAAGACCTAGAGCTGCAAATAATTTGCTACCCTAATCTTTCAGGCAAGCAGGGATTAGTGAAATTCATCTTTGGTGAATCAGACTCTTATACTGTTGAGGGATTTGCTGCCTTTGAGGCAGACAGCGGCTCCATTGAGGGCATAATTCCAGTCCAGTTAAAAGAAGAGTTGCCAAGCGGAGTAAAATTCGTTGATGGGGAGCATTCGGAGGATTCATGTGAGGTTACCTATTTTGACCGTGAAATTATATACGGAGATGACTACTGCAAATACGATAAGACAACGAAAGCCCAAGTGGTAATTGCAGCTTTTGGGGAGAGTATTAAGTGCGGATAGAGAAAATACCCTGAGTCGCAAAACTGTCTCTTAGCATCTTTCCCATTATTGTACAAAATATCTGAGAATGGTATACTGGAAGTAGTCTGAGTTCACATTAAGCGTACTAATGTGAACAAAACCAGAGATTTGGCGAATAAGCCATTTTCAGCCGATCTCCTAAACCCGCATGAAACCTAACTTTCAAGGGAATAGACAATTTTACCTATGAGGCGAAAAACTACAAAAAGGACAAATGTGAACTCAAAGCAAAATTACTCCAAATTCGGTGAGCATCTTCACTACCTAACACCAGAGAAATTACAGGCGTTATGGGAAGCTGTGGATGATTCCAGAGATAAGCTGATACTGAAGCTCATCTTTGAGCTTGGCTGTCGGGTAGGCGAGTTTGTCCAGGTTCAGCTCAAGCATATCAACTTCCAGGATTGCTCTGTCTTCCTCCCTGCAGAAAACACGAAAACTAATGAGCGAAGGACAAGCTTCATTCCAAAAGACCTGATGAACGACCTGAAGGACTATCTCAAACGCCAGGGATTGGTAACCAAGCGGGAGGAGAATACAAAAAAGCCTGGCGCTTATCTGTTCCCAGGCAGAGATGGTAAAGCTCCCATCACAACCAGGGCGCTGCAGAAGATGTTTCAGAAGTATATCGAGAAAACGGGATTGGGCGAAGTGTATGCCCAGGATAGCAAAGGCAGGCAGTTACACAAGTATACCATCCACAGCCTTAGACACAGCCATGTGCGATATTATACGACCCATAGGAGGCTTGATCTGGCTTCGGTACAGCAGCAGGTAGGGCACAAATCTTTGCAGACGACACAGATTTACACCCGTCTTACCGATGAAGATGTGAGAAAATCTTATGAAAGAATAAGAAACGATTAGTCGCTTATGCGCATCCATTGACCTTTTGGAGAAAATTGGCGACCATTACAAACCGGAGGCCATATTTCCATTGCTCTGACAATGGAAGCCTGTTACAATATTGATAATAGAGGTGGCTGGAGATGAGATCTGAAACTGGCGGACTAGCAATGCGCGACTATCACATAAATATATTCTATTCAGAAGAAGACAGTGGCTATAAGGTGAGAAACTAGTATGAAAATAAAGACTTTAGAGATAGACGGATTCCGGTGTCTATGTAACATAAAAATATCCTTTGAGGATAATTTAACTCTAATTGTAGGAGAGAACGATAGCGGGAAAAGTTCAATAATATGTTGTCTTGATCTTTTTACTGGGGAATACTTATTAGAGCTTGATGATTTTAATTATGAAAAAGATCAAATCACACTAAAACTTACAGCAGAGGATTTTGAGTATATTAAAGTATATAAAAAAGCTGAATTTCCATCAAATTCTCTTACCGCCAAGCCAAGCGCCAATTTTATTAGTTCAGCAAAAACCTTTATTGAAGGTTTATCCGATTCAGTTAATCCGGAACAAGAAAAAAGAATTAAAGACTTAGCAAAAACATTTGGTATAAGGGTACGTTCTGATAGTAGAATTGATACTTTAACCAATCAATTAATGCCTAAATTAACCGGAGAAGATATCCAGATTGCCAATGGTCGGTTTCCAGAGATTAATAGAATTCAACTAGATGGAAAACAATTTGAAGACGTAGATTCTTTTTTTAAGGAAATTTTTATCAAAGATAAACAAATAGAAATATGGAATACAAAAATACATGGCGATAAAACCCTAAAGGAATTTATCCAAGAAGAATTAGACGAATATTCTTCTACTATTGCTGAAGATTTGGAAACCAAGGGAATTAAAGAAAGACTGAAACAATACTTAAAACAACTTACGGAAATAAAGGTTGAACCCTCATTTGAACCAGGGAGTCTAAACATATCATGTAAAGTTAAGTTTATGGAAAATGGTGAGGAGATTTCAGTCGATAAAAAGGGAGATGGCACTAAGAGAAGAATCTCTTTGGCGCTGCTAGAATACAAAGCTGATTCTGACGAGACATGCGGAGATTCGAAACTATATATTTTAGATGAACCAGATACCCATTTACATGTCAAAGTTCAATTGGAATTATTCCATATTCTAAAAGGATTAGGTGACAAAGGTTGCCAGATAATTCTAACCACTCATTCACCATTCTTAATTAATGCAATCAGACCAAAACAGGTAAGGTTATTGATTCAACCAGACTCAAATGTAACACAACTAAAATATCTTGAGGACGAGCCCGAAACATCAGACAAGATTCTAAGAGAATTAGGTGTGGAAAATGTCTATCTTTATTTCTCAAAAAATATTATCTTAGTTGAGGGTGAAACAGAAGAGGGATTTCTTCCAAGGATCTATGAAAAAATAAACAATATGACCCTTAATAGCGATCTAATCAAGATTATGAATACAAGAGGGATAACGAATATCCCAGGATTTGCCAAGGCTCTGCTGCAATTGGTAGACCCTGATAGTATCTACCTTGTTAAGGACAATGATGCTAGTGAAGAAACCGAACAAATAATCAGAGAACTTTCAATTCCTGATTATGGTTACCCCCAAAGTCAAGACCAAAAATTGGCAAAACTAAGGTGGATCATTAACCATCTGAATCTGTAGCTCTTTGACAATTATAATGAACCTTCATAATAAACCTGAACAGGCG
>SDBT01001443.1_pt1 | contig 41833 bp, 57 predicted proteins | sample 2277101 | NCBI WGS metagenome assembly SDBT01 (sample SAMN10404973, study PRJNA504765) | marine sediment metagenome | isolation source: marine sediment core GS10_PC15, 103 cmbsf | place: Arctic Ocean: Southern Knipovich Ridge | collected 2010 | reverse complement strand
GGCCACATGTGCCACCATAAACAGTAGAACTACAGCCAGGACCATAGTAAAGAACCATTCCCAACGCTCCCAACTTACCAAGCCAGGGCAAGAGCGTTTTACTTACATTAGTAATAGCAATGCATGAAGACCTGAATGAATGAGTTATACAGTGTTAATAGCTTAATTGCTGAACTGTAGCATTAGAATTTAAAAAAACCTGACAGCATGACAGTGAAAAGGCACTACCCGGTCCGGGAAATACCGATTTGCCCGACGAAAACTTGGGGCCTTAATATAGCATACTCCTCACTTACATTACAAAATAACTTTTTTTTTACGATAGTGCTTGTATAATATATTATTTGTCCTTACCCTTGTGTATATTTACAGTGTAACTTAAAAACAGCCTATACTGCTTATAGATAAAGAATATATGGAAATAATAGAGAACCCCGGTAAACTCAGAATGTACAATGATGTCCTCATTCATGCTCAATCAGAGACAGAGGAATTCATTAAAACCAAAAATTTGACTCTACACAAGAATATTGTCACCCAAAAGAGTGAAGACGCATTTTTCCACAAGCAAAAGGGAAAGCGTATACATGGGACTGTCGTGGCTATTCCTTATAAGATCCGACCCTCCCGGATCCATCAAACGAATTCCCTGACCCCAAAAGCACACCAGTCCTTCTCTGGGGATGTGATAGGCCTACAGGTGCACGCCTATAAAGCGGCCATACGCAGGGAGTTACAGGAGAAAGAACTTAAGGTGTTCATGGATAAGTATCGTAGTTCGCCATGGGAGGCAGAGTTTACCAGGAATGACGAGCAGGAGATACTATGCGGGCCCGGCGACACTGCATGGTTCCATTACCTTGCCTTATCCCAGGACTCCTATATGGGGCAGGACAATGACAACAAAAGGTACTACAGAGTCCCTTATGAATCTATCTTCTGCTTTGTAACCACTGAGAATGAAGTACATATGGTTAATGGTTATGTCCAGGTAGAACAATATTGGAGTAAGGACTTCATGGAAATCGATGTTGATGGTGTGAAGGTGATGGGCAAGCTTAAGGGAAACCTTGTTGTTGAGCTAAAGGACAAGCCCGAGCTTCAGACAGGCGTAGTAGTCTGTAAGGGGAAAGATTTGGGAATTGACTCACGGCCTAGCGTAGTCGCTGGTGATGTCATCTTGTACCGGAAGAAGGCAGAGTTCATAAACAAGATTCAAGGCCAAGAGGTGCTTTTAATGCAGCAATGGCAGATCATCGCAAAGAAGGTGGATATGAAGTTTCTTCCTGTGGGCAATTATGTGATGCTCAGGATTACCAAGATTCCGGAGAAGAAGATTATCCACATGAATATGATTAAGAGGCAGGTTGCCGGTTTGATGATGGAGGAGATTGAATTTAAGAAAGACCTGCGTTCTCTTATTGAGGACATTGCGTATGTGGTTGCTGTTGGGGAGAATTGTGAGTTTGTGAAGGCTGACACCAGAGTATTCTTCAATGTGGATGCGGAAGTGTTCAACATTGCAGATACCCTTTTCATTAAGGAAGGGGATATAATGGCTGAGATTTTAAAGCCTATGACAGAAGATGAGATAATGGCTGATGCAATGGAATCTCTCATAGAGTGGGAGAGCGAGGTAGCATCTCACAATGATAAAATCCTTAAAGGTATCAATTATAAAAGTGAGGATTTTATAAGATTGGTAGATGATTGTAGGATAACAGATAAAATGGAGTGGGTTGAAAAACCAACATTTAAAGCTGAGTACGATCCTGATACTTATGGGCCATTCACCTTGGCGTATGTTGATCAATGGAGTGTAGGAGATTCCGGTGATTCATTTGCTGGTTTTATGTATGTAAAAGTTAAGACTAAGGATAAGTATCTTAAAATACCCTACGATTGTTAGTAGGATAATGGCTGAGATTTTAGATTAAACTATATAAATGTTATGAACAAGGAGATCAAATTAATCATTGAAAAGAATTTACCAGCACAGGTTGGTGCAGTTTTAAAGGAAACGCTTGCTAAAGCGGAAAGTGATGCTATTGCCGTGGAGGAAGGTAAAAAAACGTTGGCAAACTTGAGAGAATTTAACCGGTCTCTTGAAAAACGGCTCAGCGATCATGGAAAACTTGATGATCGGGAAACATCTGTTGCTGCAAGAGAACGTGCTGTTAAAGAAAATGAAGTGAATCAGGAAGTTGCTGTCTTAAAAATCAAGTTAGAAGAATCTGAAAAGAGGGCTGATGCTGTAACTGGCTTCACAACAGGCCTGGTTAGAAATACGATTTTCAGAAAGACAGTCCTTGACAGTGAGAACCAGTTAGGATATCCCGATGGGAATGGAAATTGGGTACAACCAACTCCGGTAAATAAAGACCTTACAGAGACAAAGGAAAAGGAATAGAGTGAATAAAGATTTCGAAACCTTTTATGTTGAAGAACATTGCAAATCCGTTCCAAGGCTTTTGTATCATGAATGGCTATTTGACCAGGTGTTCCTTGATGAGCACATGGATCCCAAGTTGGCCGGTAAGATCAAATTAGCCATTCATGAGTCCTTGCTGAATGGATTTACCACCGGAAGTATAATAAAGCTTGCCTACTGCAAGGAAATGGAAAGCAGGGTTATCATCCAGCATGGCAAGCTTAAGGGAATAAGGATCTCTGAGGTTCGTCATGATGATGAATCTAAAAGGATACTTCAAAAATTAAGGGACAGCACCAAAGACCAAGTTATCCGTCAGGCATGTCGTTCGAAATTAAGCGAAATGTTTGAGGCTAATAAAATGGCTAAGACCTATAACGACGATAAGCTTCATAATCGAAAAAATTTTAAACCATAGAAAAATGTTTCACGTACCAAATGAATTTAGAGTAAAGAACAGTCCTAATCCAAAAATGAATACTACGGATGAGCATGGCAACAATGGTTGGTTCAGCATCAAGCAGTCATACGGTAAGAAGTCTCTAATCGTAATGAAGGCCTCTGACGGCATGTGTTGGGAACATGTGAGTGTTTCCCTTCCGTTGTCCAACCGGACACCCACATGGGAAGAGATGTGCCACGTAAAGCGTTTCTTTTGGGATGACGATGATCCTGTCATCCAGATACACCCAGCGAAGGTGCATTATGTCAACCATGCCAAAAACTGCCTTCATCTCTGGAGGAGTAAGGATCGTGCCCAGGCGCTTCCACCTAGTATACTTGTAGGACCTACAGATCAGAAGTAATGGGTGTGCACATATGGGTATCGAGATTAATCAAGAAAGACGAGGAAGAGGATTGGAATGGAAACATGCGCCCATTCTACGTTACAGGACCTCAGGATTGGTTTGATCCTATTAGGCATTCCGGAGACAGGGACTTTGTACTGAAGAATGATTTCACCTATTTGGATTCTGATCTTGAGGTTGAAGAAAGAAGCTTGGCAAGGCCTGTTGATTTCGACTTGAGTAGAGCGTGGGTAAAGGAGCACGTGTCTAAAGGTAATCAGGGAAGATTGCTTAATGCTCTGGATTTAATGGAGATTGATGAATCATTGTCTTTCTCCTGGTCATTTTAAATTATAACAATGGATATCAAAAATCTAAAACCTTCAATCTTTGATAGTGATGTTAAGTTCGTAGCAGCTTACATGACTCCACATGAGGTTTATCTTGATCGTAAAGAAAATTTTGACAGTACAGACATGTATTGGATAACATTGAAGCCTGCTTGGAATGGTTATGGAATATACAATCCGGAAGCTTTAATATTATTACATCTAAATTAGGACAAAACTTAGAAAGCCTCCGCGTGGAGACTTCAAAACATATAACTATTTTAAGATTATGGGTAAAGGACGTATCGAGTACTTACAAGCAGAGATCGTAGAAGCCATCAAGAGGGCTCAAGCGAATAACACCCTGTCTAAGGGCGGTGTAGAGGACATATTTGGTGTTCTGTTAAAGGATGTGACAATTCAAACGAAATTAAAATCATGAGCAAGTCTAATTATTCATATGTAATCAGTGAGGGTGTATTGTGTATCACCGATCACGATGGCGCTATGTCGGTCACAAACAATGCGGAGAACGTATTGGAGGAGATAAAGGCAGAGTTAGAAGCTAATAATGCACAAATGCCGGACATCATCATCTATTGTGACACCAATGGCAATTGGGATGGAATAATGTATGACGGCAGAGATGCATCTTTCTATTTCTTAGAAGCCGATATAAGTTTAACAGAAGCAATCAAAGAAGCCAAAACAAGTCATGACAACATTTAAAGGAGGAAAGAAGAGGTTAACCCCCTCTATGGAGGAGAAGGCTGGTTCCATGCGATATAATCCATTGGCGGCCTCCAATTCCGCATACAGTTTAAAAGCACACTACCCTGATCTCTATGAGATAGAGGCTGTGCGAGTCTTCAGTCAGATGGGTGACGACAAGGAAGAGCAGACATGGCGCAACATGGCCATCAATTACATGGTATGGTTGTATTCGGTGGATACAATGTTGAATGTGAAGCCAGTTGAACCTTTGAAGGATCGTAAGTTAAAGGCTGCACGTTTGGCCGGGTTCAAGCTTGACGATGAGACCAATCAATTTGACGACAAGGTCATTAAGGATTTGATGGATTTGGCTGATCAGGAGTTCCGGGAGGCTGTTGTCCAGTATTTAATCCACCAGAAGAACGAGTTGTTTTCTGAGATCATAACCTGTGAGGAAGAGCACCATGAGGCTATGAGGTTAAGGATTGCCCCTGCTAAGGATGCTAAGGATGCGGCTGACAAGAAGAATCTTAGGGCGCAGAGCAAGGAGTTGGTTCATGACATCCGTCAGGGGTGGGATGAGTTTTGGGAGGACCATGATGATTTGAGGGAGGATGGTCAGGCTATGGCGTATAAGAGTATTGATGATAGGGCACGTATAAATTTAGGGACATGATTTACAAAAACAAAGACCGAGTAGACACAATCTGTAAAGAGATTGACAATCACATGGAAAAGCTTAATGATTTGTGTGAGGTAACTACTGTAAAGATAGTGGATAAGCCTAAGACTTGGGATGTACTCACTATCTCAGTCGAGTCTAACACCACTGACGAGTATGCCGGTCAAGGTGTAGCTCTGATAAATGCTATTAAGGTTGATTTGAAGCGTAAGATTGCGGATTTACATACTGAACTTAAAAAGCTATAAGACTATGAGTGTTAAATATATTGCTACAGATAAGCATCTGTATATGAAGGCCGGTACAGAAATTACTGTTATGTTGGATGGTAGATTTAGTGTAAGTGACTTCATGGGGAGTGAAAATCTTCTCAAGGCATGGATTATGGAGGGTTGGTGTGTAGTGGAAGAATTCCCCAAGTGGACTGATTCCGAATTAAAGGAGATGTGTATTGCGTATGCTAATCATATTAATAGTACTCTTCCCGCAATACGGAAGTCAATTAACGCTGTTGAAGAGGCGTTTGATCAATGGCTTACTGATAGAACCAATCCTGACAGCTTTGAAGTAAGATCATGAAAGGTGACATACTTGATTGGAGTCTTCCGATATGCGAGGCCTGTGGTGAGGAAATTTCTCATGGGATACTTGAGTCTATTCATCACCAGGATGTGTGTAAGCATGATGCCCCGAATGAGTCTATTAAAAAGCATTGGGATAAGATTGGGTCGGATATATTAGCTGCAGTCCAGGAGAAAAGGCATAAGGAGTTTGAGGAGAAGTTTTCCAAGATTTGGGTAAAGATGAGTTCTGATGAGCAATACGAGCTTTTATATTTAGGTGCGTGTGGGCCATGTATGTATGATGCTGATGGAACTATGAATATTCTTATGGGATCTGAGGCGCATGGCCGGTATACTGATTACATAGATAAAATGACTAAAAAGTATTCACAATGAGCGAGAAGAACAGGAGTATGGTCAAGTTCCGGGATGGTATGCGGGATTATTTAGCTTATCACAAGTACGAGTCTATCCGTCAGTTTGCTCTGTTAAAGGGCCTTGATATCCAGAGGATGACTATGTATATGAAGAAGGGCAATAAGGTTGCTCCTGGGTTGGATATCATTACTTTGTTGAAGGAGAGTTGTCCTGACCTTGATATGAATTGGTTGCTTACCGGTGTAGGTGAGATGATAATAAAAAAATAATTACGATATGAAAAACAAAATATTTTTAGGAGGAACGTGTGCTGAGACTACTTGGCGTGAAGAGTTAATCGGAGTGTTACAGGTGCCGTACTTTAATCCTGTTGTTGAAGATTGGACAGAAGAATGTCAGGAAACTGAACGTAGGGAAAAAGCATTTGAATGTAATATACATTTCTATTTAATTTCGAAAGAAATGATAGGAGTGTTTTCAATTGCTGAAGTAGTTGATAGTGTCCATCAGTCAGATAAAAGGACTATTCTCCATGTGTTGCCTGATGGGTTTGGTAAGTCTCAATTAAAGAGCTTGAAGGCCGTTGTTGATCTTGTAAATCAAAGAGGAGGAATTGCTTATATGGATGGCGATTTATTAAGATCTGCCAGGATTCTTAATAATTCATTTAAATAGCCATGAATAAAAAGCAAATTGAAACTTTCAATAAAATGCGTAGTGCTTTAATTGAGATCACTAAGTATCAAACTCCTGATAAACTCAGAAAGGATTCTGAAAATGATTGGGGCCTTGATTTTGAAGAAGCTATTGAAATGTCATATGAAAATATACAGGAGACGGCAAAGATTGCTGTTGAAAGCGTTAGGGTAATTGCTGTTGATGATGGGCTATGGGAGAAGTAATCCAAAAGAGATACTATGAGATGGACGAGGTTGCTAAGGATCTTAAGCGTCCGGCCTCCACTATTCGATTTTGGGAGAGTGAGATGCCTTTTCTTGCGCCGCGTGTTCGTGGGGTTAATAACAAAAGGAAGTACCAGGTACATGAGATAGTCCGTTTACAGCAGGTGAGCTTTCTAATGGATTTTGGTATGACCGTTAAGGGCGTTGTCAATGCCCATAAGAAAGGTTTTTTTGATAAGTTATTTGCAGTTTTAAACCAATTTAAAGAAGAGATATGATACTATCATTCAAGCAGCAATTCATTAAGCCCATCCTGCGTGGGGATAAGATTCACTCATTCCGGCTAGATCCTCATGATCGCTGGAAGGCCGGTAGAACTATACAGGGGGCTACAGGAGTCAGGACTAAGCACTACACGCAATTCTTTAGTGGGTTATGCTATTCTGTTCAGAAGGTAAAGGTTAGGTGGGTTGAATTTGAGGCAGGTAGTAAAGAAATGAGATATCTTGGTATTTTCATTGATGGAAGAAAATTAGATTCTAGTGAGTTTAATTCATTAGCTGTCAATGATGGGTTCCCGGATGTGGAATCGTTCTTCAAGTGGTTTGACAAAGATTTTTCAGGTAAAATAATTCATTGGACACATTTTAAATATTAAAAAGTATGGAGTTAGTAAAAGTAAAATCAAATTCTGCGAGTGGTATACCAACCATTAACATTAACAAAACTGGAGTAATGCGTTTATCTCCCACGGTAAAGGAAGGTTTGAAATTAAAAGCCGGAGATAAGGTGGGTTTCTATTTTGAAAAGGATAATCCTAAAAATTGGTCATTAAAAATCAATGACGATGATATAACCTTACGAAATGCAGATAAGGAAGAAAAGGCAATACTTTCCAATAGTTCTGCTGTGGCCAATAAGATCCTCAGTTCTTTTGACTTTGTAAACAAGATGACTCTTAGGGTGGCTTTAAAACCTTTCCAGGAGGATTATTTTGCATTATTGGCTAGTAGCGCTAAAGGAGAGTAATTATGAAGTACTATTTAGACACTGAATTTCATGAGTATCAGCGGAAGCCGTTGTTCTCAAAGCCATTCCGGACCATTGAGTTAATCTCTATTGGAATTGTAGCAGAAGATGGACGGGAGTATTATGCTGTCTCAAAAGACTTTGATCTGAAAGCTGCCTGGAATAGCTATCAACTTGAAGAAGCAAGTGGTGATTTGCGTAATATATTTCCTGAAGGGGTTAGGAATTATTGGCTTCGTAAGAATGTGTTAAAAGCTCTTGGAGATGATATTTTTACTTTTTCCAGATTCAAAACATTTATTAATCATATTGGCAAGTCCAATACTCAGATAGCTAAAGAGATCAAGAAGTTTACTGAAACAGAGGTCATAATAAATCCTATACGATTAGAAAATAGTATTATAAGAAATCCCGAATTCTACGCCTATTACGCAGATTACGATTGGGTGGTCTTCTGTTGGTTATTTGGCAAAATGATTGATCTTCCAAAAGGGTTTCCTATGTATTGCCGGGATTTAAAGCAGATGTTGGATGGTAAGATTGATAGAGTATTGGATTCAGATGGTAATAACTTTAAATCCGTTGATCTTAATAATAGAGAAGATGTTTTAGATTGGATTGAGGTTAATGAGAAAGATTACCCCCAACAATCCAACGAGCACAATGCTCTTGCGGATGCCAAGTGGAATAAAGAGTTACATAAATTTATTGAAAAGCTATGAAATCATTAGAATTTAAACATCAGAACGTAGTATTTGCAAAGGACCAGCCAGAGTACCGGCCTTTGCCTGTGTTAAAGGTGACAGTTCCCAGATTAGAACTTAATGACCCCGATGGTCATGTAGTCTTCTGTATGGGGCTTTCTTTCAAGGAAAGGCTTAGGGTGTTATTTCTTGGAAAGATTTGGGTGTCGCTTATGACCTTCGGAGAACTGACACCTACTTTCCTCACCACCTACAGGAAAGAGGTGTATGACCATTCTGACTTTTATAAGTTCCGAAGGTTTATGGATCTTGGGGTTATTCTTTATTTTAAAATGCCGTACATAAAATTTGAGTATTGGGGAAGAGATAATCAATGGTTTGAATACTTTAACTGTCCTGCTTTTAAGTTAATTACAATCTTTAAGTACCTCCACTGTAGGATAACAGAATCAAAAGAAGCTTATGACGATTTACCTAGATCATGCTAATTATGAAAATACAAGAATTATTAAACGACAAAGGAATTGACCTAACCAAAGGAAAAGCCCTTGACTCAGATGGGTTTAAATTTAGAGGGTCTGATGTTCATGTTATTTACATAGCTGACAATCAGAAATTGATAGATAGATTTAAAACCGATGTCATCAATGTCGGTGTAGATCTTGAATTTGCTGTGGCCATTAAAGAGAACTATGAAGGTAGTTCGGTAAATCCTCAAGCTATTGATGAGGTTGGTACAATGCCATCCATGTATGTAAAAGTAGATTATGAATCTATGAATAGGGAGAATTGTTTGGCTTCAATACGCATGCTTCATGATTACATCGATAAATTACAGGAGGGAAAGAGTAATTTAGAATTGACTTACTTCACTCATTTACCTCCAAATATTAAACAGGCTTTCTTAGAAAAACTTTTATCCCGCTCAAACAAAATAAAGATATTGAACAGCTATTCAATCTGGCTGACAAAGAATGGTTATATGGATACCGATTGGAAGGATGAAGAACCATTTGCTATAGATTCATTTTTAAAAGATCAGAAATAATTTATTTTTACTAAAACTATAAAACAATGAACACTGACACAGGAGAACTTAAAGATTATGGAGAAATCTTTGGAGATAAACTGGAAGGAATGTCTTCACGCGAACAGCAAGAAGAGCTGGAGTTGAAAAACTTTGTTCCAATTGATCCAATTGATCTGACCAGGAAGCAAAGAAGAGAAAGAAAAGTCAGTCTGAATGATCATAGAAGCAAGTTGGGTGTGCAGCTTACCGCTATTCAGCAAAGGAAAAAATTATTCGGAAAATAATGGCAAAAATTACAGAATCAACACTTGAAAATTTTGAAGCTACTGAGGGTAGGGCTACTGGTAATACCACCCGGTTAATCGATAATGCAATTCAAATCATATTTAGTGGTAAGATTTGTGTCGTGAAGGATCATCATAAAGACAGTAATTGTGATCGTGATTTATTTAAAAAGGTATTAAGGAGGTTACGTGTAGAACATGGTCTGTATATGCATGATGTACCTCCGGCCAGAACAATCAGAGCAGATGCCTTTACCCTTGAAATCGAATTACTATGAACTGGAGAAAACTATTCCCTGTAACCTACTGGATCAATAAAGACCACAAGTTCACTGCTATTACCTTTTTGATTGATGTTTATATACTCCTGCTCCTGGTGGCAGGTATAACCTTTTATGTGATTTTATTCTTTGTGAAGCGATGAAGATTCAATCTAATGGCATGGGTACTCAATCCCTAGCAATGTACTTAATGAGCAGTACCGGTGTGCTTCCTCGTTTCGACTATTCTATTTTTGTAGATACGGGATTGGAAAAGCCAAGAACTTACGAGATGTTGGTCTGGCTGGAAAAGTGGAGGAAGAAAAATAATGGCATCCCTCTGATTGTCATCAAAGAAAAGAACTTATACAATGACTTAATCAACGGAATAAATTCTTCAGGCAACAAATTTGCTTCTATTCCAGCATATACCAAAAATGAAGACGGCACACAGGGTATACTACGAAGGCAGTGTACGAATGAGTATAAGATCATGCAGATCCAGAAGGAGATTAAAAGGCTGCAGGGGAAGTCTGGAAAGCAAATGTTTGATCGATTCTTTAATTTTATAGGCATTTCTCTTGATGAATTGAAGCGTGTGTCCCGGCCACAGATTACCAAAGAAGTGAGAATCTTTCCATTCTGCAATTTTGCCTCCACTAAAAAAACTGGTAAATTATTTGTGGATAAGTACTTTCCTCATTATGGAATGATGCGTTCCGGTATTATTCAGTGGCTTTTAGATGAGGGATATCCTGATCCTGGTAAAAGCGCCTGTGCGTTCTGTCCATTCATGGATGATAACGAATGGATAGAAATCAAGAAAGATCCGAAGGTATGGCCGAAAGTGGTTAGTCTTGATTATAACATTAGAGGCTCCAGTAAGAAGGGAGATGAGAGGCCAATCTATTTACATGATTCTATGCTTCCTCTTGATCAGATTGAATTCATTGAAAATCAAACCAACTTGTTTGATGATTGTGAAGGGTTTTGTCACATATGAAAATTGGAAAATCCAATATATATAGTTCAAATTAAATTTTAAACAATGGCTAAATTAACGCTGTTTCAGGTTGCTGCAATTTTGCATCCTGAGAAAAAGAAAGATGGTTCCTATAAAGGGGACAGTGAATTGATTCTTGGACCTGAGACCAGGTTGGAGAAAGATGCTGATATTACAGCAAAGAAGATTATTAGGGTGCTCCCTGATAAGTATGAAGACTCTTTGGATAGGGTAGAAATCCTGGTGCGCCCTTTTTAACTACGCCTGCAGGAACCATAGACTTTAGTAAACTAGGTCCTACTGGTCCAGAAGGACCGCATGGCCTTATAGGTGTTACTTCTGCAGGCACAGGAAATGTTAATTTTAATCAACCTCAATCTATTTCTTATATGGCAAGTTCCGTAAGTATGGATTGATATTTGAATAAGCCCTGGAAGGCGGTCCAGGGCTTATAGCAAGTATGGCCGAGACAACTTTCTCCTAAGAGATTATTGTCTCCGCATTGGCAATGTACATAAATCTATCTTTTTTTTATTACTTTAGTAAATAAAAACGAGATAGCTATATGTATGAACCGGTCAAAGGCGGTAGGGTAGAAACGATTTATGGTATTGATTGCTACATACCAAAGCCTCCTCCTAAAGAAGAAATTGCCCATTACCACCTTCCCAAGGCAGAACAGAAGTGGCGAAGGAATGAACTGCCTATCTTTTCCCCAAGAGACATCGATATATGGACAGGAACCTACTATGACCCAAAAGAAGAGCTTGATTGGAATATGGCCCGTAGGGAGGAACTAGCCAAGCAGACAGGCGAAGACCAGTGGGACCTCGACAGATATGGCAAGCCAAAAAGAATTGAAAGCATAAGGCCGGATGTAAAGTATGTTTCTGTTCCACTTGCCAATTTCCGGGATAAGGAGATGGACCGGTGTGATCCGTGGTCCGGAGGATACTGGATGTTTATAAACGGTAAAGCTGTTTGGCTGACACCCTTCCATTATTTCTATTTAAACTGGTGGGAAATAAATGTGGGCTATCCGCAATACCGGGACACCGATCGAAGAAAATTTTACCTATGGCAATGGGTGTTTGAAAACCCTGTTTGTCTTGGCTTCTGTGAGACAGCCAAGAGGGGTGAAGGAAAGACCTACCGGGCACTGGCCATTCTTTATCTTCGAACTATTTACGGAAGAAACATATTATCCGGAATACAGAGTAAGACCGATGACGATGCAGAAGATATGTTCCAACTTAAGCTTGTCGAGTGTTATAAAAACCTTCCTGATTTTTTTATTCCCATCAATGACAACCCCACAGATCCAAAGACACAACTCCGGTTTTTCTCCCCTTCAAAGAAAGGCAAAGCTTCATTATTTAATAGACTACAGCAGCGTAAAGCTATTCGTAGTACGATAAACTTTAAGAATGCTCAACCATTGGCCTATGATGGCCAGACGGTAAATGGAGTATTTCTACGTGATGAAGAAGGAAAGACTAAAAAAGCTATTTGTGATGTGTGGGAACGTCACGGAGTCACCAAGGACTGTGTGTTTAGAGACGGCAAGGTGTTTGGCAAGATATACTCTACAACTACTGTAGATAAGATGGACCGTGGAGGGGCTGAGTTTAAAATAATGTGGGATTCCTCCAACCAACATAAAGTTCCGGAAGATGAAAATCCCGGAGATACCGTATCCAGGATGATTCGCCTATTTATGCCTGCATATGAAACAGAGTACTTTGATGAGTTTGGTATGTCTGACACCTATAAAGCTCGGGCCCGGCAGACAAAAGAAAGGAAGAAGCTGGTTAACAACCCTGGGGCACTGTTAAGAGAAATACTTCAATATCCATGGACTGAGAGGGAATTGTTTATGAGCTCGGGAGATACCTGTCAGTATGATCTCAATATATTAAGGATTAGAGAAGCTATAGTGCTGGATCCTGATTTCAATGGTATACGCATTGGAGACTTTCATTGGAGGGATGGTATTTTTGGAGGTGAGGCATATTGGAAGGACAACCCTGATAACGGGAAGTGGAATGTTGCTTTCTTGTTTGATGAGCCCAGAGACTCCAATAAGGTGAAGAAAGAACGCTCCATGTTGGATACATTCATTTACAGCCCGGACAATGAAGATAAGTTTGCCGGTGGCTTTGACCCTACTAAAACCTCCAAACAAGTAGATAAGCGAAGGTCTGCAGCAGGTGGAGTTATATTTATGAAAGAAGATATATGGTATCCTGAGATTTCCGGCACATGGATTGCTGATTATCTAAGCTTTCCAATTGACCCGGAGGAGGGATGGTTGGACTTTATTATCGGATTGTTTTATTACGGTGCACCTTTCCTTCCAGAGAATAATTTAGGCATTCCTAAAAAATTAAAAGAGATTGGTTGTGATAATTTTGTAATGAACCGTCCATCTAATACCTTTACTAACATGAATGGATCTCAGGACATTCCGGGAATGCCTGCCGGTGAGGGAACTAATGACTTGATGATTAAGACGAAACAGACTCATATCGTCAAGCATGGCCTTAAAATGATTCTGCCAAGGATCATTCGTAATTCTATTGAGTTTGATCCACAGTTCAGAACGAAATATGATTTAGAGGTTGGTGGTCAGTTAGCCCTTACTGCTTCACAACGACCTACACCACCTCCTGCTTTAGATATTACTGCTTCTGATATGTACCAGCTTTGGGATAATTCAGGTACGCAGGGTAAAATGGTTAATTTAAATTAAAAAAGTAATGGGAAAGAAAAGAATTCCAACAGGAGCAAGCAAGAAAGCTGCAAAGCAGTTGAATAAAAGGAGAGATAATCCTGGAACGAAAGTACATGGTAAGTCTATTATGACAGACGATCCAAGAAAGCCAGGTCGAAAAATGGGCTATGTCGAAAAAAAGACCGAGTTGCCTAAATACCATAAGCCTAAGATGAAGGCGCCAAAAGTCAGGAAAAAGTCTACACAAAGAAAAAGTTACTAGCCATGGCAAGTTCTCAAAACGGAGTCAGCTATCCTTTCCCTGACGACAACGTAAAAACAAAGATAAAGGAAGATAAGATGCTTTGGGGGCTTCCACTAGTTAGAGCTATATGGTATAATCGTGCATTCAACAACCCGGAGTTGTTTTATAATTCGAGAGGCAACTATTATGAACGCATAAATTTCGCTCTGGGACTCAATAACCCGGATGAGTTTAAGCCTACAGTGGGCATCAACCCTACAGAGGCACAACAGACCTTTATCCCGAATATGGATTGGTCGATTAAAAACTACGCCACCAAACGGGTGAATATCGCCACTGCCAAAATAGAAAACCGATTTTACGATCCTGTGTTCCAACCGGGTGATCCGTTTTCTCTGGATAGGGAGAAAAACTATCGGGCGAAGATGAAGGCTTATATGGACCAGCAGGAGTTCCTCCAGGAGATGAACAAGATAATTAGTGTAGACACTGCTCCTGAAGATGTGGATCCAGACCTGATGCCTCAGAATGATACGGAGTTGGACGTACACATGAAAATCAACTACAAGGATAGAGGCGCTGCATGGTTGGAGAAAAGAGTAAAACACTTTTTTGACCGGAACCGCTATCCTGAGATTAAAAGTGAAGGCGCTTTTAATCAGTTTGTCCTTGGCGTTAGAGTGGAGTTGGTAGATTCTGATGCCTATGGCAGACCTGAAATAAAGAATATAAATCCGGCATCAGCAGTATTCCCTACCTTTAACACTCCATATCCTACAGACTTAGAGTATGGTGGCCATATAGAGGAATATGACATTCCTTCGGCACGTAAACTATGGGAGGGTTCTTTTACCGCAGAAGAAGAGGCTAAAATCATTGAAAACTATGCCACTGTAGAAAGCCTTCATTATGAAAATTCATATGGGCAAAATTCAACCTCCACCAGGAAGATAAGAATATTTCGCTTTGAAAAGAGGTCTATCGATGATAAAGTGTTTGTGGATTCCAAAGATTCCTTTGGCAACAAAAGGTTCGTTGAAAGGGAGTTTGATTTTTACAAGTCACCTCAACAGCAGGCTAAGTTCCATGAAAAGAACGGCGATAGGGCTAAACTTATCCGGCATGGTGTGAGCACTGTATACTCCGGTTATTGGATTGTAGACAGTGAGCATGTCTTTGGCTATGGACGTAAGAAATGGCAGGAAGGTAAATATGGCGCTTTAGGAGAAGGTTGTATTGGCTACAAGGTTGTTGCTCCTAACTTAAAGAATGGTATCGTTGTCAGCACCATGGATCAGATGATACCTGTACTCAGGGAACTTCAGAGATTACATCTGAAAATTCAGCAAATAGTTGCTTCTGCAGTTCCAAAAGGAATTGCTATAGACCTTGCCGCTTTAAAGGCAGCAAACCTTAAAGGTCCCAATGGGGAATTATTGAGTGATCTTGAAAAGATTAAGATGTTCCAACAAACCGGTATTATGATCTTTAATCCGGGGGGGAATTCTCACTATGGAAAGGGATCCACGCAAAAGCCTATCATAGAAATTGAGAATGGCATGGCTAACGATATCGTGCATTATACTTCTCTTATTTCAGTAGCATTGGGTCAGCTGGATGAGGTTATCGGACTCAATGAGATGAGTGCTGCATCTCCGGTCCATGAGCGTAAAGGCGCCAGAGTTGCCCAGATGCAACAGCAATCAACGGAGACAGCGTTATGGTACTTATATGCAGCTGACGCGCATATATACAGAGAAGTATCCAAGAGCCTCGCCATCAAAGCTATTCAAAGCGAACTGTATAAACCAGGTTATTACAAAGAAGCATTTGGAGAGTCTTCTGCTGAGTTTATCCGGGAGTTTAGAATGGATAAGGTTGACTTTGGGCTTATTCTGGAAATTCATCCTTCTGATGATCAGTGGCAAGATTTCTATATTCAGATTGATAATGCTAAAACTGATGGTTCCATCACCGGCAGTCAGCGTGTTTTACTTAGAAGGGTTCCGACTCTTAAAGAAGCTGAGGCATTATTACGACTGTTTGAAGAGCGCACACGTAGGCAGGCTATTGAGCAGGAAGAAAGAAATATCCAGCAGAATGCCAAGGTTCAGGGCGATGTGGCTCAGAAAACTCATGACAATGCCAAAGAGCTTGAAACGATTAAACAGCAAACAATACTTGGTCAGGTTCAGGCTGAAGTTAAAATAGAAGGCATGAAGGGAGCCCAGGCGATGAAGGAAATTTATATTCAGGCTTACTTTGATGGTAAACTTACCATTGAGTCTATCCGTGTTAAGGGAGATGAAGACGCTCAACTGGCTGTACTGAAAGGTGAGATACAAAAAGATATTGAACGTATTAAATCTAAAAAACAACTTAAATCTGCTTAATAATTTTGTGTTTATATATAGGGGGCTTAGTTTGGACGACTTAATCCCCTTTTTTTGGGCATAAAAAAAAGGCTATCCTGGATAGCCTCTTTAATCTTCTTGATTAGTTTTTTAATTTTTAGATCCTCAAGAATAAGCACTCCGGATTACCACCGGATGCCTTCATAGGCATCCGGTGGTCGTTTATAGTGTGCAGATCATTAAGATCAATTATTCTTAGAGTGTAAGCATATAGAAAAGTCTCAATAGTACTTCCTTTATTCAATACGCCTATCCTGGTAAAGTTGTTGATGATTGCTGAATTTTTACTTATAGTTACAGAATATGATACTTCCGGCCACAAGGTAAGGTCACAGCTATAAACTGCAAATACTCCCTCAATGACACCAAGTTCAACATCAACAACGTTTTCAGCAACAACATCAAAATTCATATCTACGCAAATATCAATCCCAGGGGGATCATTGGCATAGCTTTCGATGTTCGCCATCACCATGCTTGTACAGAACATGGTGAGCGCTAAAATGATAAATTGCAATCTTTTCATAAGACTTCTTTCTTTTAAGTTAAACAAAATTAAAATTAGTTAAAGTTTAAATGTAATCAAAATTAATCGATCAGATCAATGGTTTTGTTAATGTTTTTTCTGGTGATTTCAATTAACTCTTGCATACGCATCGTCACATTATTGAATAGATCAACAATGTCTTGCGTTCCATTGAGTGGTGGAGATGGAATATCTCCACTATCAGTCTTTGGTTGATCCTCTGTTCGCTGCATTTTGTCACGCATAGTATCACTTCGGAGTGATAAGTCGTAAAGATTTTCTCTCTGTTCCGATAAGCTGTCAAGAGCTGACATTAATGTTTTCCTTTGTTCTGCCTTTGTGCTTTCCATTGTATTAGATATTTATATATTGGGTACTCTATAAAGTTTTCCCCTTCCCTTTTTAAAATTAAATTAACAATAAGTAATATGACTTAATGGGTGCGTTTACCTACCGCTTGTTGAACTTTCCTGCCCTTACACCATTACAGATGGCTTAATAATCTCATCCTCAGTGATACACCACTCTTTCCGTGCCACGTTCGCATTTATTTAAGCGCTCGCCTTTCCAAGCCGTCATATTACCTTTTTTTACAGGGATTTACATCCCTTACTGAATTCTTCATTTGTTTTTTCATCCCAAGACATACAATCCTTCATTACATCTAATAAAGATTTGTTTTCAACCAAAGAGCATTTAGTTAAGAAACTAGACAAAACCTCAGCCGTAACAATAAGTTCTGCGGTTTTAACACAACAATCTCCTATCTCAAGAAGAATCCTATTGTCATCTAATTGCTGTATTTTCACGTAATTACCCCCGTTATTGCCATCGATATAAATCTCTTTCATAATCAAGACTAATTCATCTAACCCACTTAAAGAATTGCGTAGTGCTTTTTCGCTGCTTTTACTGTGATTTTCACCACTTCTAACCATTGAACTAAGCAGTCCTAATGTTCTTCTGATTTGTTTAATGTACTTTTCCATAATACTTTTTTCACTTTTCTCCATAATAAACCTTAATATTAAATTAAACCCAACAAGGTCAAAAGAAGCATTCTTTGTTTGCCTCAGCTACAGTACCACATTCAGTTAAGCATCAATAATGAATAAAAAGTATTTAAGATTCCAAACTTAAATATTCACTAAATCGGTCCTTTAAAAAGGGAAACTGGTCTCTCAAATGACAAACAACGGAACGGATTTTATGCTTTTGTGTTGCTTGTTTATTGCCCTGCCTTGTTATCAGGATTTTTATTGAGGTGGATTTATTAAAGATTTCTTTTGTTTTAAGAGATGCTGCTCTATTAAGGAGAAAGAAAACGTTTTCAACATAACCCCTTAAAAAAAATTTTGGCATAAAAAAAGACTCGCAGGAGAGTGTGGCCCCCTTGAGTCTTTTTAAATTGTGCGCTAAACAACAATTTAATGTTTCTTGAATTGAATAATCCGAATTATTGTTGTTTAGCATAGACCAAATGTAAAAAACCAAATTGAAAATTCAAATTAATTGCAATAATTAATTCTTTTTTTATACATTCGTAATCAAATGGTGTCCCAAATTGGGACAAATTCCCAAATTGGGACAATCAAGTATGTAAAATAAAGTTTAAAATGGCTGAAGAAGGACAAGTTAAGGTAACAGGAGATCCAGCATTAGATGGACTCGAACATGGTGAAGACGTAACAATATTACCAGCAGGTGAACGACCTCCACAAGAAGGATTAGGAGAACCACCTGTCGAAACACCACCAGTAGTACCTCCTGTTGTTGAAACCCCTCTTAAGCCAGAAAATACTCCACCAGTAGAAACTCCTCCGGAGACTCCACCAGTAGTAGCTGCACAAACAACTCCAGCAGAAACTCCACCGGTAGAAACTCCACCAGAGGTAAGTCCCTGGGAAGCTGTATTCGGATCTGTAAAGCAAAAGACAGGAGTGCATTTTCAATCAGAGGATGAGTTTATGGCAGAGATGAACGCTTATAAAGTATATAAGCAGGATCCCAACAGCCATCTACCAAAGGAGATTAAGGCCCATTCTGACTTCATTGAAGCAGGAGGAAATACAACTGAGTTCTATAGACTCAAGTCTCTTGATTTCAATACTATGGCAGAGAAGGACCTTTTATTTCAGTCTTTTCTTAAAGACAATCCAGAACGTGCGCGAGACCTTAGTTTCGCAAGAATGTATTTTGACAGGGATTTTGGTATTAAGTATCAGATATTGTCGGACTCCAAAAAAACGCAATCGGACTTCGAGAATGAAGAACAGGAACCAGATCAAGTTGCCTATCAGGAATACCTTCGAAATCATGATTTTGCGCAGAAGTCGTTAGAATTTGATAGTGTCGAAGCAAAAACCAAGCTTAGTGCTTGGCAAGAGCAAGCCACAACTCCACCGTCAAACCAAAAGACAGGAATGACAGAGGCAGAGGCAGAAGCACACAACGCAACGTATTTGGCTGGAGTCGAGCAAGTAAAGACATCGTTTACAGGTGAGGAACTACCTGTTTCGGATAAACCGGAAGAAAACCTCAAAATCGGACTTTCTGACGCTGTAAAGCCTCAATGGGAAAAAGATTTAGTTAATCCTATGGAGCTCTTTAAAGCTATGGGTTTGCAGGAAAATGGAATGCTTGACATGGAAAAATTTCATAAAGCAGCTTTCATTTTTAGAAGTTGGCCGAATATTGGCCGAATTATAAGCAAGCTCACATTAGAGGGACAGAACAGAGAGACCATTCTTGGAGGTCAGATTAACGCTACTCCGGCAGGCACCCCATCCACAACTGGATCGGTACATGGTGATGACGAAGAAGCGGAAGCAGCTGATGCCTTTCTGCAACAGAATCAGAATGGTAGAGGCTAAACAGACTCCGGGAGTTTAATTATTATTTAACTTCTAAATTTAAAGACAATGGCAGGAGTAGCTATTAGTAGAAATACAAGACAAACCTTCACGGAGCAGTATATGGCCGGTGAAGACCTATTGAATCGGCCAGATATCTGGTACAAAGTTTTTCCGTTCCTTCGTGAAGAGATCAATATGATCGATTTTATGATCCAGACGGGTCGTAAAGAACGCACGATACAAAGTGATTATACATGGCACGAAGAGGATATCCTTATCCCTATCGCGCAGATTAAAAGTTCAACTGGCACCCCAGGTGCCGGTAATTTGGTGACCGTTACCTTTGAAGCAATCAGTGCAGATTTTGAAATTCCATTTAAAAAGTGGGATACAATTAAAATAGGTGCAATTCGTGGACACATTGTAAATGAGTCTGACATCACTGTATCCGGTATTGGAGAACACGTATACGTGGTCACTCCGGTAAAAAATACCGATGACATTGTAACTGCAACAGTGGATACTGAATGGGTAGTTTGGTATGGTTCTGCTAAGGCAGACGGAACTGCTCAGCCTGATTCCATGATTTCCAAGCCAGTTCCTTTCTCTGGACAAACTCAGATTATTGCAACTAACTATAGTAGCCATGGCAGTGCAGCAGCCAATGAATCTTTTGTAAAGACTCGTTCTGGCAAATATTTCTTCTACTACAGAGGAGTAGAACAGGCCGTGGTACGCCATAAAATGGCCATAGCACTAACTATGCTGATGGGTGAGCAATCTGTAGGGTTGAATGATACAAATCATGTTGACGGATCCCAGCCTATAAGAACAACACAAGGCATGGAACTCAGAATGACTGAACATGGTAATCCAATAAGTAATACTCAGTTTGATTTTACTGAATTGGAAACCATTAACGACACATTGGATGCGAATTTCGCACCTGATCAGTTTGCCGTATTTATGGGCAACAAACTCAAAAGTCATTGGGATAATGTTTTATTGGATCGCAACTTCTACGATGCCGGTGCTGCATACGGAATGTTCCATAATGCTATTTTGCAAGGTGGAGCAACAAGTTTTGGTGCAGGAGATCCAAAACAGAAAGCACTTGATTTGAACTTCGATTCAATCAAGCGAGGTGTCCGTAGTTATCACGTGAAGCAGGAGAAAACTCTGTATTACAAGAATGTAACTGGCGGTCCAGGTCAACCTTATCCTGACATGGGTCTGTTCTTACCTGTTGATCAAGTTTATGATCCTAAAGAGGGTGGTTATTATAACTCAATTGCATTGCGTTATAAAGCATCTGACAGGGAAAATAGAATGACCACTGAGTGGGTTCGTGATTATCATACTGACGATATTGACAAGTTCAGATTCAATCACAGGACTGAATGTGGATGGCAGCAGGCTCGTATGAGACAATCCGTTATCTGGACCGAATCGTAAAATTAAAGCCTCGATGGTGAGGCTTTTCTTATAAATTTATAAGTATGGCTAACGAAAGTATTCAAGTAGTTTCAAAAGAATTCAAGCCCCTTCTACCGGGGAAGAATCGAACATATCAACTAATTGGTTTAAGGATGGATCCTCTAAGCAAGGGTTTTGTATGTCCTCAATCCAGGCGCATTGCCAATAGATTCCTTGTTAAGGATGGCAAGGCTGTGAAAAGTTTTATGTTCGTATCAAATCATGCTCCTACCGCAAGCAGTGGTAGTGTGCCTGCACATCAGTTAGGTGCAATTGTCTTTACCAGGGAAGGTCGAGGGAACATCATCATCAGTGGTGATAAGCCTGAAGATATGGAACTGGACAGGGCACTGTTTTTCCACCAGCAAAATATATCCAACATTGACAAATCTTGGCATGTTAGGCCCAAGACAGGTCAATATGTATTCAGATTATTGGACCCTAAAGCGAAAGCTGAAGCTAGTAATAAGAATTATGAACGCAGAAACACCTGTGAGAACATAATCAATGATATGAAAGTCGCTTTAATGCGAGATACATATGAGATGTTGTTTAAGGAGGACTGTACAGGAATTGATTCTCCCATAGTTAAGACTAGATTATATAAGTATGTCCAGGAAGATACCCAGGCCCAAAACTTTCTTGCTCTTAATGAGTCAGAACAGATGAAAGCGAAGGTAATAATCCGGGAGGCTTATGATAAAAAGTTCATAACAAAGGATGATTCCAGTGTTCGTTGGGTTAAGGGAAAAGAATTGATTTGCGCAAGGGTGGCAAGGAAAAGTATAGATCAATCTTTGCTTCTTTTCCTTATAACGGATGATGGTAAAGATATTTTGAAAATATTAAAGGAGCTTACGGAAGCTAAACAATAGTTTCATTATAGGGTGGGCAAGTCCCACCCTTTATCCTTTAAATAATGTTAGAACCTATTTTAACAGATTCGGCTATCAGCAACGACTGTAGCGATAACACCTTTGTAGACGACACTGTATACGGTGGTGTAGAATTTGACAGAAACGAGGTAGCGGTAATCGTTGTCGGAGTAAAAAAAGGACTTCCTGACGAGTCGGACACAGATTTAGCTGTTTCCGGAAATGACAGCGACCCATTAACAGACATTACATGGCAGGCTACCATACTATTTGATGGGTGGCACGTTATGCAAATGTATATTGTCCCTCTTTACAATGTAGCAACAGCCAATGTAGTTACTGATGTTTTATACCATGATGCTCAATTATGGAAATGCATTCAAGACAATACAGGAACAGAACCCGGCACAGATGATCTTTTTTGGGAAGTTATTACCATTGATGATCCAAATGTGGAATTAGCAGCTAATGTGGCCTTTGATTATTTTAACCCAATCATAACCTGCAGGTCGGAAGATTTCTTTTCAGCCATAGTGACTGCCGCTGCAACCAAAGGATGTTGTGGAGACTGTAACGCGCCGGAGTTGAAACAACTTTATGAGCGAGTTGGCCTACTACTCAACGGTGTCTATTCTCTATGCAACCAAACAAGGTATTCAGAGACAGAACCAGTAGTAAGGAATATCATTCAAATTTCGGAAAAATCTCAGTGTTTCAACTCTTAAGCTCATGTATACTCCGGATCAAATTGATAGCATTCTTTATCAATCATATGTTAAAATCGGCGATATAGCCGTAGAGGTAACCGACTTAAAAAATAAAGGCGTTCGCTGTGAATGCCTGTATGAGCAAGGAAATTGTCTTATTAATTACATGTCGGCTTATGAAAAAGGAAAAAACCTAACCGACAAGCAAAAAGAAGCGTTATTAAACTGCATAATCAAAGTCTCTGAAATACGAGACTATCCATCTGCAGCACCCCTTTTATTCGTTAACCGTCCAACTATTAATGTAGGACAGATAGGACCTAAAGGAATCCAAGGCGAAACTGGTGCTCAGGGCGTGACAGGTGATGACGGTGCCGATGGAGGCACAGGAGGCACAGGCCCACAGGGACCTGTAGGTGATGAAGGAGATCAGGGACTTACCGGCGCTCAGGGAGGCACAGGAGGTCAAGGAATACAAGGTGACGCAGGAGATCAGGGAATACAAGGAACACAAGGTATTGACGGCCCACAGGGACCTGACGGAGTTACCGGTCCTACAGGAGTTACCGGAGATCAGGGGCCAACTGGCGGTGATGGCGGTGATGGCGCAGCAGGCCCGACAGGCCCGACAGGGGCCACCGGTCCGGCAGGAGCAGATGGTACAGGGGCACCTGCCTATGGACAAATATATACACATGAGGGTGTTGGTACTCAAGCAGTAGTTGATGGTGTTCCTGAATTAATGACACAATGGGAAAGTGATGGAATTAGTAGTTCGGGAATCTCGCCAGATCAAGCTAATAATAAAATATCATTAACAGAAGCAGGTACTTATCTTATAACAATAGATGCCTCTTTCTCTGGAACTAATAGTTCTAATTGGATTATATCTGCTCGCTCAAATGTAGATGGTGGAGGAGCTGCAGAGATTTTAGGAGCGCACATAGAAAGAAAACTTGGCACAGGAGGCGACACAGGAGCTACTTCTCTAAGTGTTCTATATACCTTAGATGAAGGAAGTACAGCTGAGATAGAAACTTGGATAGAAGGGGATGGAGCTAACAATTTTGTTCTTACGTTTGGGGGAATGAGTGTTGTTGCTCTAGGTGCTCAAGGTCCTACAGGTCCTACAGGGGCAACCGGCCCGGCTGGAGGTACTGGCGCCACCGGAGGTACTGGTGGAACCGGACCCACAGGGGCAACCGGTCCTGCTGGAGCATTAGGAAAAGCATTTGTTGTAGGTGACCCCGACATCACCCTTACGGCGGCAAAAGTCACCATAATACTTGGAGGATCATATACTCCGGAAGCACCATATGTTGCTTCTGTATTCTTTGACAATAGAGCAGATAAAACAAGCCCTCCTGCCATTACAGGCGACATGACCGGACATACCATTCAATATAATGGAACGGATTGGTTCGATAATGGAATATGGAGAGGCCCACAGGGAATTCAGGGAGTTGCCGGACCTGATGGTGACGATGGCGCAATTGGCCCTGGTGGATCAACTGGCGCCACAGGATCAACCGGATCGCAAGGGATTCAGGGAATAAAGGGTGATCAGGGCGATGAAGGACCTACTGGCCCTACTGGCCCTTCCGGAGCTCAAGTCAATTATGCCCAAGGAGGTTATAGGAATAGCGTATGGAAGCCAACAACTTCATATCAACGGATTATAGTTGTTGATTTTGGAAGTTTGAATTTTTTCGGACACCTATTCTTTTTTAACTCACAGTTGATTTCTCATGATAATGCATCAACAAATATCAAATTTCAATACAGCACTAATGGAAGTTCGTGGACTGATATACCTAACAGTGGGATTGTGTTTGGTAATACACACACCAACCGACCCGAGCAGGTAGTACATCAATTCTATGATGGTGCGTCCAGAAATGCAAGATATTATGCAGTCGCAATAAGGAATGTGGCCTCCACATCTTTGTGGTATCAATATTCTCAGTTCTCAGTATTTAGACAATAAAAATATGGGTTGTGGAAATAATAAATTTATTGTAAAAGAAATAAACCTTGGAGGGTCACAAGGAGAGAAAGGTGATACCGGACCTGCTGGACCTGCCGGGCCACCTCCAACTTCAATGGATGCGGATCAGATATTGGTGACAAATAATGGATATACCAATGCTCAGGAGGTTTTTGATGATTTACTTTATGTGCCAATAGAAATCACTTCATTTAGCGGAGGAGCAACACAATATGAACTTGGCCGATTGCTAACTTCCATTACCTTTAATTGGACTATCAATAAGACCGTTACTTCACAAACACTTGTAGGCCCTGCTGCGATGACTCCAGTGGTATTAACTGAAGGACAGAGGTCTGTTACGGTTACCCTGGCAAATCTTTCAGCTAATGCCACCTTTACTTTAACGGCAGATGATGGAGTGACTCCGGTAGAGGCTGATTTCGATGTGAGTTTTGTCAATAGAAATTATTTTGGTGATGTAGTTATACCCGGTTTGATTGATTCAGCCTTTGTATTGAGTCTGCCAAGTATTTTAAAAGCAAACAGATCACATACATATACTTCAGATGCCATTGGAACTCAATACAACTGGTATTGCTATCCATCCAGGTATGGAACGCCAACATTTTATGCCGGAGGATTTGAGGGAGGATGGGAGTTCATTGAAACACTATCCTTTACAAACAACTATGGGTATACTGAAGACTATGAAATATGGAGAAGTGAAAACCCTGACATAGGTCCGGGATTAAATGTAGATGTAGCTTAATATGGGAACAGTAATAGTAGCAACCCTTCAGAGAGGAAAAGGAGGAACATCACCTTTTCCAGTTAGTATTCAAGCTGATGATAAAAGGCCTCATGTCATAGAAGCCGATCAGACGGCAAGAGAAGCTATAGAGGAATTCAGACGAATGCCTTACATGACATGCCTTCAAATTGATAATCAAATAACTTATCGATTAGGAATAGATGTCACCATTGCCGGACAGGTGTGGGCTCCTGAAGGTGCTTCATCAGACTTTCAATTAAAAAGCGAAAAGAATCAAGCTAGTGGATATGTTGGATTGAATGTTGATGGATTCATTGATCCAGCATACATAAAAAGCATATATGCCAGTGATTTTTTTGTAGTTGATGATGAAGCTGGCAGATTTGCACAGGTTGCGTTGACCGGTGATATTGTTCACCAACTGGATAATAATAATGTCTACATAAAGAAAAACAACAATGTTCCTCCGACAATTGCCGGGGATTGGGCTGATATTACAGTTGCCTCCACAGTGAGTAGTGTCAATGGACAGGTGGGTGCCGTTGTTATTGATTTTGATGGACTGTTGGCATTTGGGACCAACCAGGCTGAATTTGATGCGGCTGTGGCCGCAGCGCCAGCAGTAGGAGCATTAGATGGACAGGTGGCTACTAACGTTTCTGATATTGCTGATATATACAACTTGATTACCGGATTAAGCGGTGAAGTTGCTACAATAGCATTGTATGGACCAGGCATTCAGTATGCTGTTGATAATGCAGTTATATATGATTCTGGTACTGGAAGAGTAAATTTACATCGATGTACTGTAGTTCCTTCTATTGGAACAGCACCCACAGATACAGGATTTTGGGAACTTGTTGGCGATTTTTATACTCAGGATGAAATTACTTCCTTATTATCTGGTAAAGGTGATCTTAGTTTAGTAAATCTAAACACTACTCACAGAGGTTCAGACGGATCAGACCATAGTAAGGTAACCGACAATGAAACGGCTATTGGCCTTAATACCACACATAGAGGGTCAGATGGTACTGATCATGCTAATGTAGTATCAAATGACGCACACAGAGCTGGTGATGGATCAGATCATTCAGAGGTGGTATCTAATTCAGCAGCAAGACATGCACAGTCTCATAATGTAGCTAGTCATAATGACACTGATGCTACGGGTGCCGAACTTGATGAATTAACGGGTGGCGGCGACACTTCATTACATAGTCATTCAGGCACAGGAGCGCATGTAATTGAAGATGAAGGCACTCCAGTAATCCCACGAGGGACTATAAACTATGTTGGTGATGGCGTTACTCTTTCCGATGATGGAAAAACAGTAGTTACCATTCCCATTCCTACACTAGATGAAGTAATGACTAAGGGCAATATTACTTCACGAAATTTAGCATTTCTGAAAGCGAGTTTAGCTACAATAAACCATATTACAGACGATGAAAGTATAGCTATACTGACAAGCAAGTTGGGAGTCGCACAACTCAGGGTTTTAATAGATGGGGCTTCTGATTCAATTAAATTTCACGGACTCGATGCCGTGGAAAAGGTTGACATGGCACCGGATGGTGTTGAGTTCAAAACACAAGCTCACGGGAATACAGGAGCAGGTGCTATTCAAACATTTTCTGCCACACCTACATTTGACGTTAAGCTGAATGGAAATGATCATCAAATAGCAGTTGAAGGAAATATTACAAGCGTAACAATTGCAAACCAGAAAGGATCGGCAAACTACGATATATGGTTTGTTAATGACGGAACTCCAGGAAGGACAGTAGCAACTCCTACTGAATGGACGCTTATACCTGGAGGCGATACTCACGATGATTCAGCTAATGCGATAAATTTGTATCAATTAAAGACAAACCCAAATGCAACAATTAAGAAATATATAATTAAAAATATGTAATCATGGCAATAATAACAATACCTAAAGCAACAGCAGAAGTAGGAGGAAATCTTTTTGATCTCGTTTATAATGGATCAGTCTTAAATAGTGAAGTTAAAGATATAATCGCGGGCGCGAATAGAATAATAGATGATACTACTGCAGCCCCAAACCAGAAATTGGTTATTGACGAGGCTGGTATATTAGAAATACTTGTAGAAGGTGGCAATATAGAAAATTATTTATTTGGAATTAGACAACCGAGCGCATCAGCAAGTTTAGACGTTCCTGAAGGTGTACCGCTAAGACTTTTCATCCTTGGCGATGTTCGAAACTTTTCGGAATGGTTTTCTAATAACGCAGATGTATGGCTTAATCAAGTATCTGATGAGATAATCTATTACAACAATCCAAATCCATCAGGAGGATCAATTCTAAAAGCATCGGAGGCCGAAATAATACGTCAGATTGACACGGTTAATTATTCATTCCTGACAGTAGCAGAAGTTCAGGATATTGTTTTAGATCCAAATTGGGTTAAATTATAATGGGAGTACTTGGGGGACTTATATTGAAACCTACTGAACAGCCTATAATGTCCTTTCGAACGGACAAAAACGGAATTTTTGATCCTTTATTGGCCACTGGATCGGGAACTTTAAAATGGGTGATTGACGGAATCACCCATGTTACTGACTCGCCAAGCGTTGAATTGATAGGGGACACAGTAGATGTGGAAGTATATGCGAATGGTATCCCTGAAGGTACAACGGTGATTCCTAACTTTATAGGTCAAAATATAATAGGCACTTTAGATTTCAGTCATTTTGTAACAGTTTCAAGTTTTCGAGTTGAGATAAACCCAGGCTTAACGGAATTAATATTCAGTTCATCAGGGAATACATCCTCGGTATTTTTCGCATATTCTTGTAATCTAACAGGCAATTTAGACCTAAGCGGCTTGGTTATAAATGGCAATTTTAGAGTTGATAGCAATTTAAATCTTACGGGTATCACCTTCAGCCCGTCTGGGAATACTAACTCAGCGTTTTTTTTCCTGAATTCATGCAACTTAACAGGTAACTTGGATTTAAGCGGGTGGACTTTGTCTGGTACTGTTAGGCTTCAAAGTAACTTAAATCTTACGGGTATCACATTCAGTTTATCAGGTAACACAGCTGTCTCTTTCAACGCCGCCTCTTGCAATCTGACAGGCACTTTAGATCTAAGCAGTTGGACTTTCGGGGGGGACTTTGGCGTGGGTATCAACGATCTATTGACAGCTATAACCCTGCCGTCGATTACTACGGGGTTGTTCCTCTTTTCCGCAAGGGGGTGTGCCTTAGCCTTAGCAACAGTAGACGGTATCTATTCAATGTTAAATACATATTTTAGCACAAATACACCTATTAAAGATTTAGATGTAGAAACGCAGGACGGAACAATCGCAAGTCCAACAGGAGGCGCGGCGAATACAGATATAGTAAATCTTGATACAGTAGTATATCCGGCCACTGCATTTGATTTCACATTTTCAATAAATTAAAACATCCTAATATTGGGAGAATAAATAGATAGATTATGCCAGAATCACCATCACCTCCAAAGGGAGGACGTTCATCGCAAGAAAGTTCTAAAAAGGACAAAAAAGTGAAAGATGAAAAAGCAAAAAAAGATAAGAAGGAGTAGGGTACTATTCCAATTATTTTCAGCGATTTCTATGATAGCCTGGATTATTTACCAGGCTATCTATTCTAAATATTCACCAGACTTCTCCGTTAAATGGGATTGCGTGTTTTACATTTCATTGTATGGCTCAATTGGTTTGGTGTTGTTGAGTATTGATTCAAAATTGATTTTAACAAAAATGATATTTGCGTATTCGGCAGCATATTATTTTGTGATAACAGGAAGGTATGTGTATTTTCTTTATAAGTTTACAGAAGATTGGGACTCATACTACCATTCAGTAAATAATGGATGGTTGCAGTTTAAACTTTTAGCACCTATTTCTATAGGTGCATTAATCTTTGTGTATAAAGCATGGCAGACGAACCGGTAACTTCGAATTTCTTTACATGGGTAATTTCAACAATTATGACAGCTATAGCGGCTGGCTTAGGCTGGCTCGGAATCCATACAAAAAGACTCAATGAATTGAATCTTAAACTAGCGGTAGCAATCGAAAGGGATGAGCACCGTGATGCTATGATGGAAGAGATGAAGGGGGATATCAAAGATATCAAGGAGGCTAGTCAAAAAGATATGCAGACGATTGTAACTAGATGGGACGATCAAATTGCTTCGCAAAATAAGCTTACAGGAGTTTTGCTTGCACAGACAGAGGCTCTTTCAGAACATAGTACACGATTGGGATTGTTGGAGAAAACAACTAATTTTAAGGCAAGTAAAGGAGGATAAAATGAGACAAGCTTATCAATTCAGATCTCCATCAACAGACCATGGGACTTTCTCACAGTTCTTTATGCCTAGCATAAACTGGAAATCTTTTGTGGCAGAGCCTCCATGGAGGGACAATAAAAACAGTATCAGTTGTATTCCGGCAGGTGATTACATCGTAGTCCCAAGGAAATCCCCAAAATATGGATGGACATTTCACATTACAGATGTCAATAACCGGAAATATATTTTATTGCATTCAGGTAATTATTCAGGAGATGTTCAGAAAGGGCTTAAATCACATACAATGGGATGTAATTTGCATGGACAGAAATTGGGATATCTCAGAGGTCAAAAAGTGGTGCTTAATAGCCGAATGACAATAAATGCACTAATGAAAAAAACAAATTTAGAACCTTTTAAACTTAAGATACTATGGCTTTAATGGACGTGTTGGGATCAGTAATTGCAGGAGGCGCTACTGGCCTTATCGGTAGTGTGATAACTACAGGATTCAATTTCTTTAATCAGAAGCAAAAGGACAAGCAGGAGTTGGCTGTATTAGAAATGCAGTCAAAGATAATGATTGAAGAGACTAAAGCTGAAATACAAGTTACGGAGGCAAAAGTAGCTGGTGAAATCCAAAACACCGAAGCTGAAACTTTTCGGGAGTCCGTACAACAGAACGCAGTTAAAGCTCTTTCTGAAGACACACTGACTAGCCTGGCAGAGAATAAAGGCACCAGATGGGTAGCTGCTTTTATAGCCTTGCTTTTGGGGATATTAGACTTCATAAAAGGCATGATACGTCCTTCTGTGACTGTGTATATGTTAATTCTTACTACAATGTTTTATTTGTCAGCGAAAGAAATTGTCGATAAGGCAGGCATTGAGATGAGCTTGACGGAAGCGCAGGCATTAATGCAGCACATAGTAAGCACAGGACTTTACATTACAACTACAGTTATTTTCTGGTGGTTTGGTGAAAGAGGTCCGGCAAGAATATCAAGCCAGCAAAATAATTTGAGGGCTTAATTTACTATTAAAGGGAGTTTTTACTAAATTTAAATAAAAAACGTCATGGGAGCATCGTATGTAATCAAGAAAATAAACAGAAAAGGGCTCAGACTGGTAGAACTACTGAGCCATGGGTTCATCAGAATTGATGGAGCATTACTGACATATAATCGTTGGAAGATTGCTTTCGAACAAATTACAATACCTAAAAATATTGCCATCAAAAAGAAAAAGGAATATTTTGAGGTAATAGATCAACTCCATCAGTATCACTTGGATTGGAGGAATGATCCAGATGCCGCTGAAGTTAATTTTAAGAAAGCAGAAGCAGCAAAGGCTAAAAAGATTGCTGATGCTAAAAAAGCAGCAGCAGCAAAGAAAATTGCTGATGCAAAAGCTGCTGAGGCTAAGAAAATTGCTGATGCAAAAGCTAAAAAGGATGCAGAGGTTAAAGCTAAAAAGGCCAAGAAAGCTGCTGAGGTAAAAGCGGTCAAAGCTAAAAAAGCAGCGCCAGACGGAGAAGGAGCAAAAAAAGCTAATTAAATTTGTGAGTGATGTTTATAGAAACGCTAGTTGATTTCATTAATCTCCTTAAGAATCAGGGGCAAGCCAGATATTTTAGTCCGGAAGATATCATGGCTTCATTCAATAGATCTCAATTAGACCTGTTCAGACAATACCATAAGCAATTTGAAGACACTCAGGAAATCAGTGATAGCTTAATGCCATTCAAAGTGGATAGAACCTATGGTACAGCAGCATTGGTAAATCCACTTCCTGATAATTATGCTCATATCACTCAATTCAATGCAGTCATTGGCGACCAGGAGTTTCCCGGTAGAATAGTTGGAGACAACTTATGGAATATCCGGGAACTATCAGTGCTTGAAAAAGAATTTGGCGACAATATTGAACCATTCAAGCATCCTGAAGAAATCGACCTGGAGGATGGAGAGGGAGATCTTCCTGATGACTATGTTGCATTTATTGAGGCCGATGGATGGATACCTGACACGCCTATAGAAGAACCGGAAACAGGGGTGTTTGACGCTGAAGTGGATATTACTAATGAGCATCAATTCATTCGAAGAAAAAATGATAAGACTTATCCTCCCGTTGATGCTTATCCTATTGGATGGATTGGTGGCCATAAAATACATATTGCTCCCGAAACGCTTACTAAAGTTAAATTGTATTATTACCGCTATCCAGCGCCAACCAGGCCAATAGCACGAGTCTCTGGCGCCAACTTGCTAGTTAAATCCATAACTGGTATAGAATCCATTAAAATAAGCTATTTAAAGAATCCTACTGATGCGGTATATGCTTATACTGTTATAAACGAAAGAGACTTAGCATTTGACTCAGGCAACAGCACTGATACTGAATTCAATCCTTTGGATCAAAGTGCTTTGGTAGTCAAAACTTTGCAATACCTGGGAGTCCCATTAAAGGAATCAATTCTTTTACAGTTCGAAAATATGAAGTCGGACATAAAACCTGAAGTAGATGGCCGCTAATACGAGTGTATATAATTTAAGTTCTCAGGTATTATTACTTCTGACCAGAATTGATAAGGACCTACAGACAGGACGCAGGGAAGTCATGGACGCACTCAGGCAGGCATCCATGAAGTTTTTCAAGCAAGACTACTATAAGTCCCTTGAAGACCAGCAACGTCAGATAGACCCCCACTATGTAGCAAAATTCTCTGGCTTATCAATTCTTAAAGATGAAGACCGGTTTGATCGCAATTATGTTGAGTTGCCATCTCAGTACGCTGCTTTAAAAAATAATGAAGGAGTACAAAGGGTATGGCCGGTAGTTGAGAATGAGATTGAATATATAGAAATGATTCCTATCCCGGAAGGCGCTCAGGAAATATACAGAAACCTGACTGTAAATGATGCATTGATTGGCGTATGGACTTATACTGTAGCAAGAGATAGAATTTACTTTGGAAGGAATGATGGCGAAACCTTACTTGATGAAGACATCACGGTAGTTGATATGGATATTGTAGTGATATCTCCTGTAGATGTTGGAGATGAAGATCCATTCCCCCTTCCTCCTGAATTTCATTTTGACTTGATAGTTTCGGTAGTACAATTATTCGCTCCAAATCAGGAACGTGTAAATCAGGTAGTCACTCAGGAAGTAGTAGACCAGGTGAAGTTGCAAACTATGAATAAACAGTAATGAAAACTGAACAAGGATATACTACTCTGGATAATGTGATACGGGAAATCTTACTGAATGAAAGAAGAACCACTCTTCACAAGTACATTTGGTATTTGAGTTATGCGATTAAGAGCTTTCGCCAGTTCATGATTGATGAATCCCGAGAGGTGAAAACAACTTTACTGATCATGGATAACAAAAAATCTGTGAAATTCCCAAATGATTTAATTCAATGGACTAAGATAGGCTTGATATTCAAGGACCGGGTGAAGTTATTTATTCCGGATGAAACAATTGCTTTACATTTTGAAAAAGAAGGGGGAGTATACCAACCAAATGATCCATGGGTAAGCCGGGACGCATTGAATTTGCCATTTTCAAATTTCTATGATGATGTCAGGGGCAGAATAAATTTACCTCTTAAGGGTAAAGCTTACAATAGTATTGGATATTATCGCTTTAATAAAGCTTGCCGGGAAATTCAATTTGATGCTGCTGTAGATAAATGTTCTGTTTATGTTGAGTACATAGCTAATGTTTGTGGTCCTTGCAATAAAACGTATGTCCCTATTGTTGCTATGGATATGATCCAGGAGGCCATTCAATACTATGATAGAAAATTCCGCTTCGGAGAGCATGACAAAAGAACTATTGACCAGAGACTTACCTGGGAAGCTTCTGTAATGAATTACAAAGGAAGGGTTAGTGATTTATCAGAACAGGGATTGAGGGACATCATAATGAGGAATACTCATCAATTCTTTAAGATATGATTCAAAACATTAAATTTTCAAGGATCAACACGGATGTTGACGGTCAGGAGATAAGAGCCGATGAAGGCGAATATCGAATGATGGAGAATTTAGTGCCTCCCAAAAAGGGGAAGGGTATTGGATTTAGGCGTGAAAGCGTCCCGGGTACATTAGAAATCTCAGTAAGTTATACCGGCACACATAAGGTAATCGGCTTTTTTGAAGATGCTCCTAATAACAGGGGTTTTTATTTTTTATGGGAAGAGGCTGGATCCCCTCGTAAAGATCGGATCATAATGTATGATGCCTCCACCAAAACTACAACTGAAATAGTAGCTTCTCAATATCTTGGATGGACTGAGGATTTAAAGATTGAAGGCATTTCTATAATTGATGATGTATTATATTGGAGTGATCCGATACCAAAATTCTACAGAATACAAGATCAGTCGCAGTTTGTAGAAATAAATTACCACGTAAAAGGCAATCCAATTGCTACGCCTTATAATTATCGATTTACAGCTATTCATACTGATGGGACTCAAGTAAATATAATTAAACCAATAACAGGGCCGTTAGGTGATGTTGTCACTGCTATTGGATTAGCTGATTTATTTAATAATGACCCATCTTTTAGTTCTGAATTTACTGCTACTTACATCACAGGAGGAACGACAATAAAAATTATTGCAAATACAAGAATTGGTAAATGGAAATTAACAAATCCTATAGAGTTGTATTTTAATTTTTATTCAACAAACTACGACCCTGATCCCAGATCATTAGATAATTTTCAATTATATCCTGTACCTCCTAAAGATGTGCCGGAATTAACCGGAATTGTTGATGCTTCTATTATAATCAATAAAATATTAAACCGAAATTGGCAGTTTGCAATTAGACAAACATATATAAATAATCAAATAACAGTTATATCACCATATAGTGAGGTGTTTGCTTCTGCAAAATATCCAGAGGATGTTTTAGATAATTCATTGCCCAATTCAATCCTTATAGAAGTCGATGCCACTAATCTACCTTTTACTAAAATTGTGGAGATTTTAGCAAGGACTCCAGATAACGGGGATTGGTTTATAATCAAAACACTTAACAGAGGTGATTTTTTTAGTGTAAGTAGTAAGCTGTTATATACCTTTACAGGAACAGAACAACATATTTTTATAGCTACAGCTGATGCTATAAAACAACAAGAGGGTACACCGAGGGAGTCTCGCGACCTTCAATTACAAAAGAATAAATTGTTTCTTATTGATGATCTTACCGGATACGATACCAATGAGTTTGAATTTTTCATGAACATTGATGTAGTTGAAGAAAGCAATGTGAATGGCAGGAGATATTTTAAAGATGGAGGATTATATAACATAGGGACAAGATTTTTTGATGACGACATGAGAACTGATGGGACTGTTCATCGTATAACTCAGGTTAATATCCCAGATACAGGAGGCTTACAATGGTCTGGTGCTGGAGATTCAGGCAAACTTCCTGCAAGAAAACAATACTTAGAAATAGGCATGACAGGAAGGCCTCCCTTATGGGCTTATCAATGGTGTTTCGTGAGATCAGATGAATTAAGATTTGAACAGTTTGCTCAATGTCATGTATCCGTGCATTACTACGTTAGGCCGCAAATAGAAACTGATGACCCTGTAGCTCCTACATCGGATTGGTATTACATGTATGGAAATCAATACATGCATACTTTTCAAATTGATCCCACTCCTGTACCGGAAGACCCTCTGCAGTGGAGATATTTACATTTAATGTTACCTACCAATATAGGTATAGCTGTAAAAAGAGGGATGATACTTAATTTTCTCGGTGATTTAGATACCGGCTTTCCTCAAATAGCTACTATTTTGGATGTACAAGGCCCAATGATTGTTATAGACAGACCTTCAGGCCTGACGGCAAATCTACTTTCTACTACTGAATTATTTGTAGAGATATATGAAGAAAAAAATATTACAGAAACAAGTAGCTTTTATGAGGCTTCTGAAATTAAGGGAGTTATTAATCCAGGGACTTCAGTTAGGGCATTTTCTGCAAGTATAAATACACTCAGGGGAGACATCTTCACAATCTTCAACGATGATGTGAAATTGAATTGGAAATATGATTGGGATGATTATTCTGTTATTAATGCATTGACCAAACATAAAGGACTTAGGATAGATAAATATACTTATGGGCATACAGAATCCTATTCACCAAGCTATAAGCCTACTAAAATTGAAGATGTCCAAACGGAATCACCTTCAGGTATAATAGGATCAAATTACGAATACGACTATGATTTTGGTTATATTAATGATCAAAGTTTAGCTACTAGAAATCTAGGCCGACCAGCAATATTACTTCAAAATACCAGGGAGGAGTCCAGACCAAGTACATTGAGATGGAGTAATGACTATATTGAGAATGCCACCATTAATGGCCTACATACCTTTGAGCCATTAAACGCTTATCCTCTTCCTTTGGAAAGAGGCCCGGTAAACAAATTACAGAATGTTGGCAATGATATAATGTTGGCCATTCATTCCAGTGGAGTGACAAGTCTGTACATTGGAAAAGGCATTATCCGGTCTGCTGATCTTAACCCGACCTTAATAACAACAGAGGGAGTTATTGGAACAGATAACCAACTGAAACACAGCTATGGTACCGTACATGCCTCAAGTGTATCTGAAATAGATGGCAATGCCTATTTTTGGGATGGAGTACGTAACGAACCAGTTCGATATGCTCAGAATGGGCTTACTCCACTGGCAACCACCTTTAAGGCAAGAGTATTTTTCAAAGAAACAATTCCAGCGCTGTTTGGTGCTCCAGATACTTATGATTGTATTTCTGAATATGATCGATTGTTGAATATTATTTGGTTTACTTTCATTAAAGGCGCTACAAAATTAACTATTGGCTTTCATGAGTCCAGCACCAGTTGGATAGGGAAGGTTGGATTTACCCCGGAATACTTCGGAGTCGTAGGAGATCAGTTCCTTGGCTTTGTCAATGGTGTTCCTTGGTTACATAATGAAGACAATGCCAACCACAACACTTTCTATGGGGTAACCTACAAGTCAAGAGTCAATTTAGATATAAACATTAATGCTAGTTTTGAAAAGGCCTGGATGGGAATGATGGTTGATTCAAACAAAATATGGGACATCCCTGTGATTAGCAATATTGAAGGACAGGAATCTAATCTGGTTGCAAATGATTTTATCTGGCGTGACAATATATATTATGCTGATTTCCTCCGGGATACCAACACGCCGGTTGAAATGCTATCAGGGAATCAAATAGCCTTACGCCACGGCAAGTTCTTGTCATCACAGGTACTTAGTATCGAAATGGAGCTTGATTCTACTGAGCCTCATTATTTAAACTCTATTAGTGTGGCTGCGGAATTGAAGCCCGGACATCACGTACAGAGAGAAAAGAAACAATGATTTTCATGGTAGGTTAATTTTTTGAAAGGAGGAAGTGAAGCAGCCTCCTTTTTTTATGCCAAAATTTGGATGGGAAAAATGAAGTACTTACATTTACGGCGTAACTAATAATAAAGAACGAATGAGAAAAATAAAAGACACTTTAATTATAGCACTAATTGTATTAGGAATATGTGGTACGATTTACGGAATTGGTTATGTTAAATATAAATTTTGGAGAGCAGAGCACCCACAAGCAAAGACTTGGACTTTCTTTATACCGAGAGGAGAGTAAATTTATGCGAAAAGGCCAACAAAAGAGGGGAATGCTATTACATGAAAGCATAGCCTCTGAAATACCTAATCACCTTCGGGTAAGACTAAGCCATGTAAGATTAAACCAAATTCGATTTGTAATTGACAATTTGAAAGGATTTAGTGAGATATACGCCAGAAGAACCACATTGGCAGATATTATTGAGTTTGGGCACTGGTTGAAAACTGACCGAAAGTATACTCTTTCAGACGAAAATGGTGATTTGATAGAGACAACCCGTAAAGGGATGGGCAATTCATCTATAATGACGTACCTGACAGTTATTCTATCTCATCTCACGGAAATAGGTGTTGGAATCAGAAAAAACAAAATCTCAAGAGAATTTCCGTTTAAAACGGAAAAGCCATCTATTCCGGAAGACATTGTGGAGGCTATCCTGGACACGGAAATCGAAAGCGAAAACCACAAACACATACTTGATGCCATCAAGCTTATCCTTCTCCATGGGTTCAGATATTCGGATTTATGGGTATTAAGAAAAGATAAGTGCATTTTCACTACAGATGAGGACGTAAAGTATTTCAAGTACAATCCTCCAAAAAACCACACCTCCATCAGCAATAAAGATGATGGAACAAAAGTAGCCCTCCATCCACTGGCTGAAAAAATCATAGATTATTGGGCAGACCGTAAAACTAAAAGCATATGGAATGCAAGCAGGGTTCCACAGGCATTTTTTGATAAAAGCATATATCCTTATTTTAGATTAGTTGGTGCCGGTAGAAAAGATGCATTTTTTATCTTCGAAGATCCAATTATAAAAATTCCTCATCACCTATTGGATGCTTCTGTCAGGAAGATGATTTTTTTTCCAGTACACAAAACCTGGTTAATGAAGAAATATGGTGATGATTGGCAACCCCATTTTAAAGAGCCAATTGGCTTGATGAAGCCGGTCGATCATAAAGGAACAGTTAAGAAATTATATGAAACATTGGGGTATCATACCTTCAGGCATGTGTATTGCAGCCGCTTTTTAGCCAAAGGAGGCAATGTTATCGACCTCCGGGATAATGTAGGTCATTCAAGTATAGCTGTCACTCAGCAGTATGCTCATACTGTTGATGATGAAAGAATAAACAGGAGTCGTGAATTTATATAATATTTTTCATATATTTACACCTACATAGTAAATGTAGTAAGATGGTATCAAGTGACTATAGTAAAGGATTAATAGAATTCAGAAAAGACATGGAGAAGGCTGGTCAAAGCCTTCCTAAGAATTGGGTTCAAATTATCCTGAATAAGAAAAAGTTATCGGTTGAAAAATACCAAAAGCTTTATAATACGCTGGTGAATTTCAAAAGTGGCAGGTCCTACAGGTCGGCTTTGAAACAACCGGAATTAGTTGCCGAAATTATTGAATTGTCGAATAAGTACAAAAACTTAAATTTATGAAAAACTAATTATGGATTTATCGAAAGTAAAAAAACAGGAAGGAGATATGTGGGTAGATGGTAATGATCAAAACATTCCCCTCACCTACATAACCCTTCACCAGAGGCTAGAAGAGAGAAAGGTGAACTCTGTCTTCAATACCTGTAGAACTGCTTATGAGCAATTGAAAAAGAAGAAAATTGCCATAGCAAAAATTGCCGATGAACTAATCAAGGCATTTATTGAAGAAAATGGTCTTGAGCTGGACCAAAATAGCTTCACGTTCTATAACTTTGACAAATCAGTACAGTTTGAGGTGGATGCACCAACGGTATTGGAGTATGATATCAATCTCATAACTCAGGCATCTCAGTATTTTAAGAAGTACTTAGATTCTGAGATGGAGAATATAAATCAAGCGTTCAAGGAATTGATCGAAAAAATGATACTGAATGTCCAAAAGCAAAATTTAAACACCAATACGGTGAAAAAGCTTAAGGACTTTGGTAGAAAAGTTGATCATCCCGATATGATTGAAGCTGTCAATTTGATTGACAGTGCTGAAAAAGAGAGAATCTCCCGTACATACTACCGGGTAAGGTTTAAAAACCCTGAAACTTTAAAATACGAACTCTTGGACATAAATTTTTCTGCTATAGAAATATGAAGTCAGAGTTAATTGACATGGTAATAAAAGAAATGGATCATGTGGATTTATTGGAGAAATTCAATAGCCTGTGTACCAAAGGAGCAGATGTGGATTGCATGTTGAAATTCTTGCAATATGCAATCCCCTCTTATGAGTCTGAGAAAAGAAAGCTATTGTCGCAAGCAATAGACCAGGCTTTTATTGCCATATCTGGTCAAATAATGGAGGATCCATCGGATGTCTACGGGTTCTCCGACCTAAGCAAGTTAAAAAAATTAGCAAACCATTTAAATATAAAAATCAATGCCAGCAGTAAATAGTCAAACAGGAGGATTCACATTTTACAACATTTTCAAAGGAAAATTCACAAGTAAAGCACCGGATGATTACACCGGAGAAGACTTGGTTGAAAGAATTAATAAGGAAGGCAAAGCAGTAAGAGAACGTCATTTTAATAGATTAGAGGACATTCTTCTTGTAGACATCAAGGAAGAAGAGCACGATGAATACGGCAAATCGTACAATTTCTTCTTTATGGATGGAAATGAGTACATTAAAGTGAAAGTCAGCGCTGGTAGTTCTGTTGCTTCTGGCATCATGGTTAGGTTGGAAAATATACTCCTTGAAAAGTCGATTGATATTGAACTTTATTTCTTTCCAAAAGACAAGGAGAATCCAAAAGAAAGAACGCACTTAAATATCTGGCAGGATGGTAAAAAATTAGGAAAAGTTTACACGAAGGATAATCCTGGCAAATTACCTCAGCCTGTTGAAAGAGAGATTAATAATGAAATGGTGTGGGATTGGACTGAGCAACGGAAGTATTGGTCGTCTTTAATCAAGAGCATGGTACTTGTATTACCTGGTGTCCATCAAGAAACCGCGCAGGTTGCTCAGGAGCAGGATACTACTCCGAAGGAGCCAGTGCAAGAAACTGCGCCGACATTTAAGCAGACTCCACCATTGACACAGGAGGATGAAGCTGATGACCTTCCATTCTAAATGAATGCTAAGGAACAGCGTAAAAGTGAACGAATCAAACTTTGTCGGCTTGTCATTGAATACCTCAATGAGCAAGCCGACAGAGGCTTTGAATCCACAACCAGAGCCACGCTAAAGCTATTCACTGCGGAATGGGGTCATAAGTATGGATTTGATCAATACAAAGGAGTTATTGATTATTTAGTACTTAAATGGAAAGATGATAGCTACATGCGCCAATATCTTAGACCGGCCACGTTATTCGGTCCGGAAAAGTTTCCTGAATATCTGGTAGAAGCCAGAGCATTAATTAAGGAAGAAATGCAAAAACACAGGCTTAAACCCTACAAGACCTATATACCTGTAGAAAGATCTGTTAGTAATAAATTAATACCATTTACGAAATATGCCTCAACTTGGTAATGCCTCTTTAGCAAAAATACCACCTCAGAATATTGACTTGGAAGAGGCTGTTTTGGGTGCCTGTATGTTGGAAAAACCTGCATTTGGAAAAGTAAGAGATTTACTAGTTCCGGAGGATTTTCATAAACCAGGGCATGATGAAATTTTTAAAGCGCTAGTAGATTTATTCAATGAGAATACTCCTATTGATTTATTGATTGTCACCAATAAGCTAGTATCAAAAGGTAAATTAGATATTGTTGGTGGACGCTATTACCTCACTGAATTAACCAGTAAAGTTAGTGGTGCCGACCACATTGAAGAACATGCTTTCATCGTCAAGCAGTCATCCATCAGGCGACAAATAATTAATTTGTCAAGTGTTCTGAATATTACCGCATATGAAGACACTGAGGACCCATTTGAAATCATTGAGAAAGCCCAAAATGAATTAAATGAAATCACCAAGTTTAGTGGTGCAGCTAAAGATGTGCCGTTATACCAACTTCTTCACAATAAAATTGTAGACATTCAAAATGTCATGAAGGGTGACAAACCTGCAGTAGGCATTCCCACAGGTTTTTTGACTTTAGATAAAGTTTTAGGCGCATGGATGCCTGGGGATCTTACCATATTAGCCGCAAGGCCTGGTATGGGTAAGAGTGCATTAGCGTTACGCCTTGTCGTAAACC
>SDBT01001442.1_pt1 | contig 41835 bp, 43 predicted proteins | sample 2277101 | NCBI WGS metagenome assembly SDBT01 (sample SAMN10404973, study PRJNA504765) | marine sediment metagenome | isolation source: marine sediment core GS10_PC15, 103 cmbsf | place: Arctic Ocean: Southern Knipovich Ridge | collected 2010 | reverse complement strand
GATCGAGGCTCTCAGGTTTCTAGAAAGGCAGAGTTGCTGTTGGGCAAATTTGCCCAACAGTTAAGAAATATTTTCAAAAACTTGCCTAAGCCCGTGGAATGGCGCTCTTTTTACAACAATGATTTTCCAATTCTGATGGACATTTGCAAAGAGGTCCGGGAAATATCGATTCAAGATGGCTTGAACCGATCGCAGATCAGGGCGTTGGAGACCCTCAAGGCAGCATCTGAAGAAGAATTTCAAAGGGTTACAGCCGATGGCCGGGAGTCGTCTAACCCCGGGGCGGAGTCGGATGGCAAATCTGAACCAAATCTGAACGCAAATTCTGCGAACTTATTTTTGCGCGAGCCCTTAAAGATGATAGTCTCGTAAAAAGTCAATAAACAGACGGCTTTGTAAAAAGTTCATATGCAAGGCGCGCGAATCTTGAGGAATGAGTCGTACTTATCGTACGTCGGAATGATTCACCCTGTTAAATCGGCTCCGCGTCTCGCGTAGCGAGAATTTAACAGGGTGGGGATGAAGCGCAACGCCGCAGATGCACTTTTTACGAAGCCGTCAAAGATCTGAGTGCCAGAGAGATCAAAGGTATTGCCGAAAAAGCGGCTAAGAAAGCAAGCCTGACAGAACTCAATCGAGCCCGTGTCAGTCCAGCCTTCTGCCTGGAAAAGGTCATTGTCATGATGAGTCGACTGGGCATTTCTGTGGAAAGAATTGCAAAAAGACTTGATGTCCCCCAACAGACCACTTCTGACCATTTACCGAAAATGCCAGAACTGGAAATCCGGTAAATGCTGATTTGTCGAGAGGCTTTACCGTTGCCCAGGTTGCTGAAAAGCATGCCTGCCCCGTAGGTCCGGAAGATCGTACTGGGGGCTGGACTGAGCCTCTTGTGTGGTCCATTGCGTTGGAGGGCAAAAGCGATCTTGATAGATTCAAGACACTTAACTGGGTGCTGCGGACATGGGATCTGTGGAACTACAATGATTGTTTACCCCCTGAAATTCATGTTAATGACAGCGAAGCGTATTTCACTGGGGTGACAAACGTTTCGGTATTTTAAAAAGCAATCAATCAATTTCGACTAAACGGAAGGGCCTGTTCTTTGTTCCCCTTCGAGACGATCATTAAGTCCTTTCATCTTTTCTTTCAGAATCGGAAGATCATTCTCAATGGTATGCCAAACAATTGAATAACTTACTCCAAAATACCCATGGATCAATTTGTCTCTCATGCCTGTTAAGGGTCTCCACGCTATGTCGGGAAACCTTTCTTTGATACTGTCCGGGATGTTCTTAGCTGCCTCCCCTATGATCTCCATATTTCTTACAACGGCATCACGCGTCCTGTCATCGTCCAGGAACTGATCATACGTCATGGATTGGCAATACTTTTCGATTTTCTCTATGGAATCCAAAATGTCCCTGATAAATGGTAAGACACTTTTGCGTTTCTCAGACATAAGCTATTGTCTCCATCACGTAAGGTCTTATTAGAGGTTTCAAGGCGTCTTCGGTCACAAGATCGACTTTTGCCCCAAGCTTCTCTGATAGATAATCTTCAAGCTCAATAAACCCAAAAAAGCCGACAGGCTTTTCAAATTGAACAAGCAGATCTATATCGCTTTTCAGGTCGGGCTCTCCCCCTGAATACGAGCCAAAGAGGCCACAAGTGACCACATTGTATTTCTCCTTAAGAAAAGGCATCTCGTCACGAAGAATTTTCAGTATTTCTTCCTTGGTTTTCATTTTTCGTTCGTCCCTCTTCCTTCCATAAAGTATACAGTAAACGACATTGACCTGCTTCCAGGGGCTTTTGCTTTAACTAGGCCTGCTTCTCATGTTCTGCCTGGATGCGCTCCAGCAATACTGAGGCGGGTTCATCTTAGGTGTCTTGGGGACCAGTCCACCCCGGAAAGCGCGGACAAGGTATGTCGCCGAATACTTAAGATTTAAGATGCCCCCTTTTTTTAAAAAGATATCATTATGATCATAAAAAGTCCAATGTCCTTCAGTTTTGCAGGTTTGAAGCTCCCCGCGGCAAGTTGCGAGGAATCTTCGACCGTAAGGAAGTTTGTCATTTTTCGATTCGCTCGCTAACCTTCCCGCCCGCGAAGCACTGCCGTCAGGCAGAACCTACAGGGAATGCGCTCGCTATTGCGGTTCAGTTTGAGGTTCCATGGGGCCGCTATAACGCTCAATTGCTCTATCCTCCACTTTTTTGCCATCATGAACCGGATCTAAAAGGATTACTTAGAAACTGGAGGACTATAGAATGTCCCCAAATACAAGAGTCAATACTTTGTTACTTATGCCTTACCCCATTTACATTTACCACCCAAGGTTTCCGAATATTTAAGATTTAAGATGCGACCCTCTTGTCTCTTTGGCAATTATTCTAAATACCGATTTATCGAAAGGTTTCAGTGTTTCCCATGTTGCTGAAAAGCATGCCTGCCCCGTAGGTCTGGAAGATCGTACTGGGGGTTGGACTGAGCCGATGGCCTGGTCGTTAGCACTGGAGGGTAAGGAGAATCTACGAAGATTCAAGGAACTTAACTGGGGATTGCAGACATGGGAGCTGTACATACGTCCGGGCTTTTCGGAAAACACCACGCAGATTTCTTAAGCCAATCACAGCTGGCTTGGGGGTGCCTCGGGCTGTGGATGTATAGCAGGTACCGCCACTCCAGCATTTAACTAACGCATCAGTTCAGCCGACCGAAAAGCGCGTAGCAATTCTTGGGTCGGCTGGAATTGATTGTTATGCCTTGATTACCAAACATTGTCTCGATAGTGCCTCAATATTTACCGACCAGCCAGCTCTTAGAGCAGCGGCACCAACGAGAGACAGAACATTTTCGTTTTGTATTGCATTAGCCGACCGGGGATCTGGCAATGACTTGCTGAATTGTGTGACTGCAATCTGTGCATCCTCGCTATGCCCTGCGCCTTTGGCGGTTGAAGTAACAAAAGCCTCCCAAAGGAATACTGATTCTGAATTTTGAAATTCAGGCCAGTCAAATTCCGCCTTCGGAGCGGCTCCTAGCAATCTATTGATTTCATTCATTACCCAGAGCACCTCCACTAAGCCTGTTGCTAACGCTCCCGTACCTGCCCCAGCGCTCCAGCTGCGATTACCCTCACCAATTCTTGCGCAATTTACGTTTTGAGGATTACTCCGCATCGGAACAAACAAGGGACATTCAAAACCAATTGCTACTTTTGATTTCCTCGTTATCTCATCGGCGATGTGTTGCGCGAAATCTCCAATATTATTGCCAACAAGATTTCTTCTGTCCGAAAGCTTGGCAGCCCAACCAAACTTCTTAGCTTTGATTGAGCCAACGTCTGCACAAAATATCGATAGATTTTTCAACGGCAATCCGATCCTTTATTGGGCATAACGCTCCGAGGTGATGCGGTTGTTAAGTTACCTTTCGCGTACTTCGATTGTTACGTCAGGCGCTTCTTCCCAATTTACCGGCTTTATATCTGTTACACATGATGACGCAGGACGTGAGCTTTTATAAGAATTAACTCCTGTTACTTTCCCATCATAAAACCAGAATATGCGATAATCGTGATAACCAAAACCAGCTCCAGTTTGGCAGTATTGCCAAGCTTCGTTTTTCCCCTTAAATTGTCGATCATCAGGCGGTCCCATAATTTTTAGCACTTGTTCTTTGCTTTCACCATGATTAATAAGTAGAGCTTTCTTATCCAATGTTCCGCATGCTGCCATTAGCAGAGAAATTGTAAATAATGCAGTTGTCCTTATTGTTCGCATTTGACTCTCCTTTGGTAACTTAACATGTATTCTATTGCATTCTTGTACATTCAATATACGAGAACGCTACAATTTACAATATTGGCCGGTTTTCACCAAGACTGCCGAGCTGGCGTGACTGTCAACCCGGTCAAAGATACCCTTGCAAGATCAAAACTGGCAACGGGGAGAACCCGAGCATCTTGCCACCATCTTCCATGTTTGGCCCTTGGTTTTATTACAGATATCATACAATCTCTCCCGCCTCAACCAACGGATGCCCCGACCCACATTGCTAGCAATAGCCTATGTTCAAACAACCGTTTGATTTTCTAATAGATTTCATTCGGCCATCGCAAAAATTCGTCCAGTTCTGGAGCGATATTTTGGTTCTGGAGGGCTGTTTCGGGGTGGGAAAAATAGGGGGTCGGGATTTCTGTGGTTTTGCTCAATTGGATCGGCCAAATCTGAACCAAATTTGAGCGCCAATTCTGCGAACTTATTTTTGCGCGAGCCCTTAACAGGTGCGCTGAGGTGTTTCAGGTTTTTGCGCCAGACCCCGTATCTTGCAGGGTGCGTTGTTCCGTTTGAACGATTCTATTTGCTCGGGTTTGCCGCAATCATCCTCGCGGTTCCTATTCCGCCGAATATCTCCAAAATCTGATATCTGTTACAAACCCAAACCTTTTTCTACTAAAATGCCTTCCCAGGTTTGGCACCAAAGGCCTTGAAAATCTTTGCCATGGGACAAAATCCCGTAAAAGCGGATTGTAGAAGGTTGGCACCCACAAAGGCGGTGAAAAAAAGCCAATAAGCGCTGTGCAGCTGAGAGAGCACCAGGCTTATCAGAATAAAACTGCCAGCAACTGCAATCACCAAGCGATCAATGGTCATAGTTACCTCCTAACCCGGACAAGCGGGAACCAAGTGTTTAGAAACTATATCTCACGCCACCGTACACATTGCTATTGTTCTTAAACTGACCGAAAAACGTATGGTCGTCCTCTCCAACAAAGACATTTCCCCCTATCTCTGCAGCCCACTGATCGTCTACCTTGTAATGGATGTTCGGGCGCAGGTAGGCATCGCTGTCTGAGGGGGAATAAAAGGTGAACAGCGAAAGTCTAAGATTCTGGTTCATGAGCAGCTTTGTTATCCGCACAGTAAAAACGTGCCGGTCTTCATCGGCCGGCGGAGTGCCCGCAGGCAGGGTGCGTCGGTATGCGTCGTGGTCCATCATGTATTCTAAGTAGTACTGGAGCCCCGCGGTAAAATCCTTTGCAACCTCCTGTTCATACCCGACGAGCAAACGCAGTTCGCTGTTGCGCATATTGGGATCATCGCCTTTTCGGTCATCTTCAGAGTCATAGTATCCACATTCGATGCTGCCAATGCCCCTGAGGACACTTCCGCGGACGCTGGCGCCATACACGGACAAGCTCGGGAACGTAGCCTTTTCTGACACGGGGTCAGTGCCGGCCGGACTCTTCCAGAATCCGCGGTACGCGTAAGCAGCATATTCGTAACCCTTGACAGTATCGTATAGGCGCAGGGCAATTTCATCGTCGTCAAACCATTCTTCGGGTTTTTCGACCTCGACTACTGCGTCCCTGCCTGCTATGCGCCCAAGGGTGTTGTTGTAATAGGACAAACGTCTGCCGTCGATGAAGCGGTCGGAATCAAACCGGGGGGTATAGACCACATCAAGATTTGCGAGATCACTGAAGCCGGAAACCTTAACCGCATCAGATGGCGCTTTGAGATATTCTTCGTCGCGGCCGATGAAAAACGAGTTCCAGTCCTTTGGAAAAAGGTCATTGATGAAGATCAAGTCACCGGTTCCCCATGTTAGAACCTGCCGCCCAGCCTTTACGTCCACGAATCTTGCTGGGGTGAGAACCAGGTTTGCTTCTCTGAGGTCAAGAAAGCCCCGGCCTTCTTCTAGGAAAACGTCATGACTGTCAAGCACGGGGTCATACAGGAGATCAGCAGTTACCTTAGCTGCAGTTTTTTCCCAATGCTGTTCTGCTTGCAGCTGTAGACGTGTTTCTCCAATGGAGGCATCTTTTTCGTGCGGATCCTCCTGCGTTCGCAGTCCCCCGCGTGCCTCCCAGAAACCAGAAAGCTCAAACGGAAGCGCAAGTGGCAGCTTTGGCTGCTCCAGGGCCTTCGGCTCAGGCTCGCCGGCCTCATTGTCCAATCCTTCGGGCAGGGCGGGTTCTTCTTCTGCCTGGGTCACAGGCGGAGTCAATCCGGGGGGCAAGGCTGGTTCCTCAGCAGCGGGTGGGCTCTCAGTTCCCAGCCCTTCAGGCAAGGGCGGTTCATCCTGGGCAAAGGCAGAAGACCCAAGAAAAATCCACACCAACACCAACACAAGCCCTCCCGGGAACCGACTGTTCGCCATGCCTTGCTCGCTCTATCTCAAGTATTGAGTAGGTGCACGCCTCAGATAACGCTCAGTAAAGACATCTTCAGGCAGATCGATATCGTACTGAACGTCGCGGTATTGAAGGACAGTCTCTCCCCCCGTACGCAAGTCCTTCATGCGGGCTTTGGTTACTGTGGGATACCCCTGAATCGTGTCAACCTTTAGGGCCTCGTAAACTCGATATTTTTCACTTCTGTCGTTGTAGTATTCGGTTTTTATGGCCACGAAGGTTTTCCGGTGGATCCACATCGTAAAATACGCAAATTCCACTGTCGTTGGCTTTTTGGGAGTGTTTTTCAAGACATAGTAGTTCTCAGTGGTTTTGATGAGCTCATGGACATCTGCATCGATGGTGCGGCCGGAGACATCTTCATAAAGAAAGTCAGAGCCAACAAAGCTGGTGCGTTGTTCCCTGGATGCGATCCGCTTGACCAAATCCAGCGCCGGTAGGTAGAGCCAGCGGTCATCGTTTCCGTCTGCATGTTTCCACACCATAAATACCATCTTGTTTACGTCTGCAGGCCTGTTGAAGTAGACATAATACTTTTGGTTGCCAGCGTATTGATCTCCTGTATGCTTTTCACTTGGCCCACGTTGGTCCCAACGCAAGATGGTGAACTGCCGCTGCCGCTTGCGACCCTGACTGTCCGTAATAAGCATGAACACTTTGGCCCTTCCGTCTTTTCCCTGATAGTAGGCCACCCTGTTGGTGTTATTGACGATCTTCTGCACCGATAGGTCTTCGGCAGCTGCCACCTGAGAAGAGTTATGCGGCCCGAGTATCAACGGGAAAACCATGAGTGCGGCCCATAGGATTTTCTTTGTCATTTCACGGCTCCTTTCTCCGAGGTCATGTGTGGCTTGCATTTGTAACTGCGTCCCAACAACGTGCACAGGAGTGCCAAAATGCCAATCACTCCAAGGCTGATCCATGTGAGCAGTGCTGCTTCCACCCTCAGGAATTGATAGATGTTGACTGCCACAAGGGCCACTGTTGCAGCACCGGTTATAATGCACGTTGCACATTTGCATACAAACGCGCGGGCTTCAATAGCCGGAAAGAGCCATCCTTCCAGCAGTGTCATCAGCGACGGTAAGATGAGCAGCGTTGCCGCCCCTGCCACAAACAGGATGGACGCAATGAATATTCCCACTGTTTGATACGGCACTAGGGGGGCGAGCAGCAGCGGAAGAAAGCCCATTCCAACGACAAAAACGTTTCTGGTAATGGCACGGGCGGGCTCTCCGAAAACCGGACCAACTGAGCCAGCCCAGGAGCCATGGGCTTCGTAGATTACCCGGCTGCGGGACAGGAAATGTATAGAATAGTCTATTGCCAGGCCAAGACTCAGGGAGGAAAGCACTGCCACGGGCATGTCGTAATCCTTGCCAATCAACCCGATAGCTCCGTAGATTATGCCAATGGTGACGGTCAGGGGGATCATACACAGCAGTGCCCACAACGATGACCGGTACAGAAGTGTCATCATGACGAAGACCACAAGGAAACTTCCCAGAAAGGCCTGAAGCATGCCGGCAACCATCTTCTGCTGCCAAATCATATTGATGTAGGTCAGGCCGAACCATCGGTGTTTGAGTGAAGCAGGTGGCGGGTTTGTCGAAACATAGCGATCTACACCTTCCACCACCATGGACATGTCTTTGTTGTCGCCGCTCTTGAGCTGAGTCCAGATAACCGATTTCGTATAATCCGGCGATACAAAGTGCCACAGATCTTGGGGGCGGTGGCTGTTCTGATACGTGATAAGACTCTGGGCCACAGCATTGGCTGATGCGGGAATTCTAAAATCCTTGTCCTCGCCTGAAACAAGCTCCCGAAAGACCGTTTTGACAATATCTGAGAGGGAATTTGACTTTCCCACTACACCGGTGGTGAGCAAATAGTTCTGCAGCCCGGCTACATAGGACAGAACTTCAGGCTGTTTGAACACTTGGCCTCGTTGTCGTTCCGTATCAAGAAACAACAGTGCCTCATCCCAGGCCTCACTCTGATCGGTCCGGGCCGAGAACTGCTGTGACATGGCAAAGGCTTCGATCTGATCTATCAGGTCTCCTGTTGCTGCCGCTTTTTTTCCGAGTCGAGTCGCTTCTGTCCTCAGCGTGTCAAATACCGCTTGCGCCGAAGGTATGGTTTTTTTCAGTTCATCTGCCCGGGCCTTCATACGTTCGGCCACAGCCTTTGCATACTGGTGCGGATCTGTGGCAAGCACGGATGGTTCAAGGGCAAGATAGGCCATGTAGGTACCCCCAAAATGTTCATTCAGAACCTTGTCCGCCACTCGTATGGGGTGGGAGGGGGTGAACCACTTTATTGGGTTGTCATTGATATTGATCCTACTTATCCCATAGAGTGCCACGAGGGCTATGAGTATCATCACACCTACGATGAGTTTGGCGTATCTGTGCGTTATGGGGCCGAGGCGCGTGAGAAGGCGTGCAAGAAGCGATCCCTTTGCTGTTTGCGTTTTCGCATGGACTGCACCGAATGTTTCCAGCGACTCGTCCTTGATGAACATAATATAGGCCGGGACAAAGGTCATTGACAGGAGCCATGCCAACAGAACACCAGCAGCGACAAACAGGCCGAATACCTGCACCGGAGGAATTGGGGCCAGCGCAAGAGAGGCAAAGCCGACAGCTGTGGTGAGCGATGTGTACAGCATGGGAGTGTACAGGGTATCCATGACGTCCATGATTGTCTTTCGTCGGTCCTTTGATGTCTGGTAGCGATCGAAAAATTCCGACAAAATGTGTACGGTATCCAGGACCGCGATCGGCATGATAAAGATAGGAATCATGGAACTCATGATATGAACCGTTTTCCCCAAGATAATCAGCAGACTCATAGTGCAGATCACTGCAACCATGGCGACAATAAGGGGGGAAATGATCAGAACCAATTTCCGGAAGAACAAGAGCATGAGCAAGAAGATGATTATCATGGCGATAGGGGCAGAAATGGCCATCTGTTTGAACATTTCCACCCCGAAGGTGTCTTCTGCCACAGGAAGACCCGTAATATGATATTGTTCGTCTCCGCTGAATTCAGCGATCTTTTGCCGCAGCTTGGAGTAGATTCGATAACTAAGATCTTTGGATGAGATTGGCAGATACAGGCACAGGGCCTTTCCGTCTTCGGAAAGAAGAGTTCCGTTCAAAAAGGGAATTCGCTCAGCCTTGTGACGCACAGCCAGGGCTTCTTCTCTGCTTTGGGGTGGTGAAGGCATAAGCCACTCGAATCTAATCGTACCTGGTCCGGCTTGCTCAATGTAGTCAACGGTCGAGGGCGCAATGACATCTACCTCAATGACTCCGACCTCCTTGTCCGGATTCTGCTCGTCATGCCAGCGCAGCGTCTTGGCGTATTCAGCCAATTCATAGATTTTGGCCAGCGATTCAGGATTAAACACACCATCCGGATGTGTTTCATTCACCACGCCTAACACCACCATATCGTGCAGTGCCATCTCGCGTTTCATCCGGGTGTGAAATACGCGAACCGCTTCGTCCTCAGAAAGCATGTTTTCCGGATCCGTGTCCACTGTCATGGGATTCAGCATCCGGAAGCTGTTTGGCCATATGGTTGGCAAGGCTGCCAAGGCCAGCAAACAGATGGTGGCAAGAACCATGATTGCTGTAACGAGTTTGGGGCGATCAATCGAAAACCGAACCATCGATAAACCAACATTCATTGTCGTCTCCTGTCATTGGCCGGGAAAAAAAATCGGTGTTTTGCGTTCTTTGTGTTTTGTTTCTAAGAGCATTTCATGGTTATGTCTCGTCATTCACTTGAACTGTCATGTGAGGTCATATTTTTCTCGTAGCTCCGAAGACAGGATCCTGACTATCTTAAAAGCCCTTTCCACGCTCTTTTCACGATCCGAGTTGATGAGGCAACAGGTGGCAGGAGAAAGCAAACTTCTGGAAAGAAGCAGCTCCATGTCGATGCCGCTTTTTGTCAACCTTTCCCATATGTGCTCCAGACGTGTCTGCAAAGAGTCTATGGTTTCTTGTCCAAGATGCTCGGAGTTCGTAGGTGCAATACCCCACACAAGGATTCCTCCTCGATCTAAGAACTTGCCAATGGATACGTCATAACATGCGAACACATCTCCGTTGGTATAGACATCAAGAGACAGAATATCAATGTCCAGTTCAAGAAGAAAATCCCAGTCCGGATTTCCGCACAAGTGCACGCCGCGTGGCCTGTCGATCATGGAGAAGAACGTTTCCATATCAGCCCGTGCCGTTCGATCTCCATAACCCGCCATTCCACTGAAGACGAATTGAAGTCCGGGTTCATCCACATACATGAAGGCATTGGGATTGCGCTTTTTGAGTTTGTGCAGCTGAACGTTTACCCGTTTAGCCATGAACTCCAGCAGAAACGGCCTGATCGTATCATCAAAAAGAATGGGTCGATCGTCTTGATCGACTACATTGAACCCGAAGCTGACGGGTCCTTCGAGCTGTCCGCGGACAGCTGGCCGGTCAGACAGATCCAGTTCCAAGAAACGCTTGTAAACGACTGAATATGTATCACTAATGTCAATATATTCCGGCTGGTCAAAAGAGGCCATAGTATCGTCAAATTCTTTTATGAATTTCTCCATGCTGAAACGAAGAGTGCGCTTTTTCATGTCGAGCACAATGCCAGGAAAGTGCTCTGAGGCTTGCACAAACATATCTTCGTAGTAGCTGAAAAGCGGGAGCTGTGGCCAGAATGGCACGTCCATTGACAGGGCTAAGTCGAGAGCCCTGTCCACATTGTTGTGCGGCATAACCGCCATAGCTGTAGTGAGCAAGTTACCGGGTATAGACATTTGCGCAAGCCCTAAGGACAAACACATTGTTTACGAACCAACACTCACTGCCGACATTGATTGACGCCAAAAGGGGGAAAGTTGCCTCAAACGTTCTATGATTGGAGGAAGTTTTTCGATAATAAAATCAATCTCTTCTTCCGTGTTATAGACACTGAGACTGAAGCGGGTCGAACCGTGCGCTGCAGTAAATGGCACGCCCATGGCGCGGAGTACATGCGATGGCTCTAAAGAACCTGACGTGCACGCCGAACCTGAAGATGCGCAGATATTAAACTCATTCAGCATGAGAAGAATGGCTTCACCTTCCACATACTCAAAGCTGATGCTGGTCGTATTAGGGAGGCGATTGTCACGATCTCCGTTGACCAAGGCGCTGGGGATCTGCTTCAAGAGTTCATTTTCAAGCTTGTCTCTCAGGCATTTTATGCGCTCGTTTTCCTTCCTCAAGTGCTTCGCAGCCAATTCGCATGCCTTTCCCAATCCGATGATTGAAGCGACGTTTTCGGTTCCGCCCCTTCGTCCCCCTTCCTGATGTCCCCCGATCAGAAGAGGAGAAAACTTGGTTCCTTTTCGGACATAGAGCGCACCAATTCCTTTTGCCCCATGAATTTTGTGCCCTGAAAGAGACAGCATATCTATGGGCACTTGTCGGACGTCAATCGGGATCTTTCCCACGGCCTGTACCGCATCTGTATGGAAGACAATTCCTCTTTCTCGTGCCACCTGAGCGATCTCTTCTACAGGAAATAGGACCCCGGTTTCATTGTTGGCCCACATGATGCTGATAATGGCCGTATCGTCTGAGAGACTTTTGTGGAAATGCTCCAGTTTCAATCTCCCCTGTCGGTCCACTGGGACAAAGGTTACCCGATATCCGTGCTTGCTTAGATATTCACACAGATTCTTGATTGCAGGATGCTCAACGCGCGTGGTGATGATATGTCTTTTCGCCGGATTTGATTCAATAGCCGCCCTGATGGCCGTATTATCGCTTTCGGTTCCGCAACTCGTAATTAGTATCTCATCAGGATCCGCGCCAATGAGGTCAGCCACCTGTTCCCGGGCCGTTGTCAATTTGGCCGCTACCTGACCACCGAAACTGTGCATACTTGATGGATTACCGTAAAGGTCGTGAAAATAGGGGAGCATCTCTTCCAGGACCTCGGGCGCAACCTGAGTAGTCGCATTGTTGTCAGTGTAGATTACCTGCATTAGTGTACCTCCTCCACAATCAGCTCTGGTGTGACCAGGTCGCGCAATTTAGACTCCACATAGTGTTTAAGCGTAACCTCTGAGGCTGCACACGCGGCACATGTTCCATGCAGCCTCACCAAGACAGTGTTGCCATCAACATCAACGAGTTCTATGTCCCCGCCGTCTTTCTCCAGAGACGGCTTAATCTCCCGTTCCAAGGTTTCCTCGATGAGTTTTATCTTTTGAATATTGGTCAATCGGGCTGGCTTCGGCCGTACGGCATGGGGTTTGCCATGGACTTGATCAATGATCTCCTGGATTTTCTCATGACAACTTTCGCACCCTCCTCCTGCCTTGGTGTAATGGGTGACATCTTCGACAGTCATCAGGTTGTCTTCGCGCACGACCCGCTCGATTTCCACGTCAGTAATTCCGAAGCACTCGCAGACTATTTCACCTTCAACTTCCTTGTCCGGCTGGCCGCGATAATGCGCAATCGCCTTTTCTAACGCATCTCGCCCCATGACAGAACAATGCATCTTTTCTTTTGGAAGCCCTCCAAGGTAATCAGCAATGTCTTGGTTCGTGATCTTTGCGGCCTCTTCCACAGTCATTCCCTTGACCATCTCTGTCAGTGCAGACGAAGAGGCAATGGCACTGGCACACCCAAAGGTCTTAAACTTGACGTCCTTAATGCGCTTCTCGCCATCGAGTCTAAACGTAAGCTTCAAGGCATCGCCACAAGCAAGCGATCCCACTTCGCCTACCCCGTCGGGGTCGTCAACCTCGCCGACGTTTCGAGGGTTCAAGAAGTGCTCTTTGACCTCATCCGTATAATCCCACATAGTCGATTTCTCCTTTCTGTGAGAAAAGGAACTTCTTTACTTTTCAAACAGATCAGTGCTGATGTAACGCTCTCCCGTGCTGGGAATCACTGCTACTATTTGTTTTCCAGCACTCTCCGGTCGCTTTGCTACTTCCAGGGCAGCCCATACCGCTGCCCCCGAAGATATACCACACAAGAGACCTTCTTGCTTTGCCAACTGTCTTGCTGACTTGAATGCGTCCTCGTTGGTCACAGTGACAACATCGTCGACAATATCCATATTCAGGACATCTGGGACAAAGCCTGCACCAATGCCCTGTATCTTGTGAGGGCCGGGGCTCCCCCCGGAAAGGACAGCGGAGTCTGCTGGTTCTACTGCAATTGCCTTGAAGGAAGGTTTTCGATCCTTAATGACTTCCGACACGCCAGTAATGGTCCCTCCCGTCCCAACGCCAGAAACCAGAATGTCTACCGCGCCTCCGGTATCACGCCAGATCTCTTCAGCAGTGGTCTGCCGGTGGATTTCCGGATTTGCTGGATTCTTGAACTGGTCCGGCATGTACGCGTTTTTCGTGTTCGACAGGATTTCTTGTGCCTTTGAGATAGCACCTTTCATGCCTTCGCTGCCAGGTGTCAACACCAGTTCTGCCCCCAGATGTCTTAACAGTCTTCTTCTTTCAACACTCATGGTATCGGGCATGGTTAGGCAAAGCCTATAGCCTTTTGCCGCGCATACAAAGGCCAAAGAAATTCCGGTATTACCACTGGTTGGCTCCACAATGAGGCTATGAGGAGTGATGTGCCCCTCACGTTCTGCCGCTTCAATCATAGAAACGCCTATACGATCTTTCACGCTTCCGACAGGATTGAAGAACTCTAGCTTGGCAAGTATGTCGACCTCGAGTCCCTTTGTCATTCTGTTCAACTTAACCAAAGGAGTGTTCCCAATGGTCGTCCCGATACCGGAAAAAATTCTGCTCATAAGAACCCCCTGCTCTGTATGTTAGACACTGTAGTCCCGGACAACGAATCCGAAACGGCCATCAAGCTACTTGAAAACTAACCGAGGTGTCTCCAAAAACACCTTCGTATCCGGCGAGACCGGTTGGGTGATCCAGACGTTGCCACCGATTACGGAGCGCGCTCCAATGACAGCGTTTTCCCCCAAAATAGTCGCTCCTGCGTAAATGATGACATCATCTTCGATTGTGGGATGGCGTTTCTTTCCCCTCAAGTTCTCCACGGCTTTTTTGGGCAGCGACAAGGCCCCCAAAGTAACCCCCTGATATAGCCTCACGTCCTTGCCAATCACGGTTGTCTCCCCGATCACGACGCCCGTGCCATGATCAATGAAGAAGCTTTCTCCGATCTGGGCTCCCGGGTGGATATCAATGCCGGTGATGCTGTGAGCATATTCCGTCATGATCCGGGGAAGCAGGGGGACGGTCTGCTCAAAGAGTTGGTGGGCTATCCGATAGACCATGATGGCAAAGATTCCTGGATAGCTAAAAACAATCTCGTCAAAACTCTTGGCTGCTGGATCTCCGTCGTATGCTGCGCGCACGTCAGTAGCTAAGACTCTCCGCATCTCAGGAACAGTCCCCAGGAAGCTCAGTGCCTCTTCGTAACCAAGCCCAACGCACTCGACGCACGGCTGATCGTAACGAAGGCACTCATGCCGAAGGCTGTGGGTGATCTGTTCTGAAAGAATCCGGGACAGGGCATCTACAGCCTGGCCCATGTGGTATCTCAGATTCGTGTGATCCATATTGTCTTTGCTGAAGTATCCGGGGAAAAGAAGTTCGCGTAGTCGTTTGACTATTTCAATGACCGCCTTCCGGGAAGGAATCAATTCAGCACCAATGTGCTCAAAGCACGCCTTGTCATGACAGCTGTCTACGATATCATCGACAATGCTTGGGATTTGCTCCCTGATGCGGGTGCGGGTCTCGAATTCGGCTTTGCACACTTCCACAGGGTTTTTCGGATCTTGGGATTGATTCATGAGATTGCTCCGGGTGGGAAAAGCTGATACCTCTCTCTGAAATTTACCTGTCCCTAATTCTTATCAGAACAGTGGATGAGATCAATGGGGTGAACTGTGTATTTGATGCCAGCCCACAGTGTATTTTGAGGGACCGCAGCCGCGGATGAAGCGCAATCCCAACCTGTCGGGACAGATGGACTTTTTGCGAAGCCGTCAAGGCTATTCTGAAAAGAGCAGTTTGCCTTCGCCATATACAGCCACGGGGTATCGCGTGAGGTCGAAGGGGTCACCGTTCCAGCAAACAAATGAGGCCCATTTTCCTCTTTGCAGCGTGCCCAGTATGTTGTTGATGCCAAGAATCTCAGCGTTTTTGCGGGAGACTATCTCAATGGCGTCTTGTTTGGAAGCGCCTGCGCGGGTAAACCAGCGGGTCTGCATCAAGAGCTGGCGTACCGGGGTTACGGGGTGGTCTGTCATAAGGCCGAACTGCACCTTGGATGCCAACAGGTGGCGCACATTGCGCCAGTTTTTATGCCTCAGCTCAACCTTATAGGAGAAAGCATCGAGCGGGCCGTAGGTGACAGAAATCTTGCGCTTTCTGAGTTCGGAAAAGATCTCGGGTTGGTCAACGTCCATTGCGTGTTCCACCGCCACTCTGATCTTGAAATCACCTGCGATGCGAAGCAGCACTGCGATGTCGTCAACCTTGTGAACGTGAACTCGCAAAATGCTTTTTCCCGCTAGTAGATCCCTCAGCACGGTCTCTTCTGGGGAAAAGCTGATATCATCTTTTTTCTTGCCTTTTGCCTTACGGTGTTTTTCCATCTTCTGACGAATCTCGTCAAGCCTCGTGCGAAGGACCGCTACTGCCCCCATACGCGTTGACGGGCGGGTGCCTTTCCAGTCTCGCTTTGACATGGGGTTGTAACCAAAGGCGGCCTTCACACCCGCCCTTGCGACCAGGGCTTCCGTGCTGTTCCTGGCATAGTTTCGAATCACTGCCGAGAGCCCCCCGATAATGTTCGCACTGCCCGGCATAACACAAGAGTACAAGACACCCATCTCCACAGCATCTCGAAAGGCCTGGTCGTCCATGTGCACAGAATCCAGTGCGTCTGAAAGGGCGAGGATGGAGTCAAGGTGATCATTGGCCTCTGCCTCATTTTGGGGCTCACCCGCACGCACCATGCCGATATGGCTGTGCGGATCGACAAGAGCAGGAGTCAGAACCGGAAATCTTCCGAGCAATTCCCCTTTTTGAGTCTTGGAGATACCGGTTATCTTCTGTTTGTTGAACAGCAGATAGGCACTGTCCACGATGGACCTGCCAGAATAGATCATTTCACCGTATACGCAGTTCATGGCTTTTTCCTTTTTGCAACGGGGGGCATTGGTACAGACTACAATTAGCAAAAGCGCATGTCAATGGAAGGGTCTGCAGGGAGATCGAGTGCTTCTTGCGAACCGCAATCTGGCATATTAATTGCAATTTATACAGGCGAAACTACTCGAAAGGGCGGCCATTTGAAACAGAGAACTCTGCAACTCTTCCAGCTTTTCTTGATTATTTTTTCCTTCTATATGCCGCTGAGGCACGGTGTAAATCAATATTTGTTCGCGTCACTGGCGTGTCTGTGCACCGCGTTGGTTATGGGGAAAGTGGAGACCAGCGTCACAAAGCACAGCAAGCGGCAAAGCCGGCAAGGCCATGACCCGAGGAAGAAAGATGAAGCAAAAAACCTATCCCAAGCGCTTGATTGGCTGTTGAAGAGCAAGAACATACAGCTTATCACAGACGGGATACAGGTCCTTTTGCAAGACATTGGTTTGGCAGTTTCACCGTGTACAGAACATGCCGGCATTGACCGTCTGGTGAGAATACCAGGCATGCAGGTGACCTGGGGCCTGAAAATACTCAGCGATGTGGCAGTTCTGAACGAGAACTGGGACCAGTGGGAAGAATTTGCCGTTTTTGACGAGGGCAATGAGGGAAAACAACGCGTGTTGATCATCGGCAGCAACTGTACAGAGGCACAACCAGATGGCGAGCAAAAATACAGAAACTTTCCGGCAAGTGTCCAGAAACTCCTCTCCGCGCGACAGGTAATGGCCATGACTACTCTCACCTTGGGCAAGATCTACGTATCGTGCAAAAAGAAGAAGGCGGACATCAAAACGATTTTTCAACCTATTGAACACCATCCTGGCGGCGTTTTAAAACTGTAGCCCTTTGCGCGCCGGCCCACAGTGCACAGAAAAAAGGGCACGCCCTTCGGTTCCAAAGGTTCAGTCGACAACGAAGATGCAACGCCAGCCTACCATACCCAGTGAGTTTTCCATTGACACCCAAGCGATGCTGAACTAGAGTACCGAACACCGATCCAATTTTCACATTCCCGTGGGCCCCTTTTGATCAGGGCCCATTGTCATGCCAAGGAGCCGGATCGAATACGGAAATCAGGGCCAGTATTTTGGAACCCGCTTCAATTCCATCTCTTGCCCTAGCGATGCGATTCTTGTGGCCTGTCCAAACTAACTCCTGAATAGCCATGAGAAAAAACGGGGGAAGGCAGGGCATGCCCTGTTCTTCTCTACCAGGCCTTTGAAAAATTTTCAATTCTGTTCAAGTTCAAGGAAGGCGAAAATTTTAACCACAGGGATACATTGAGTATTTCGAGGATTAAGATTTGCGCCTGACGCCGAAATTGGGCAAAAGAGGACGTTTTGCAGAGGTTTCTCTACACAGGTCCGAGAAACAGAAGGAGGAACTTCAATGCATCGGAGACTCATGAGGACATTGTGGATGCCAATATTGGCCCTTGCTCTGGCATCAGTCGTTTCACTGTCAGCTGCTGGAGAAAAGAGCCCTTCGCAAGAAAAGGCGCAAGACAAAGCTGCCGTCGTCAATGGTTCAGTAATTACACAGAGCGATCTTGAAAGGGAGATGGGTGGCACACGGCGCCGGCCTTCAGGTATGGGGCGGCCCCAGAGCGGTTCCCAGTTATTAGAAATCAAGAGGCAAACCCTTGAGAGACTTATCGAGCGTGAGTTGCTGTACCAGGAAAGCCAAAAGAAGGGAGTAAAGGTCGACGAGGTTGCAGTGAAAGAGCAATTGGATACTCTGAAAAAGCGATTTCCCAGTGACGCTGAATTCAAAAAATGGATGAGCAGCATGAACCTGTCCGCAACGGACGTAAGGCTTGAGTTGATGCGACGCACGGCCATTCAGAAACTCATTGATGAGGAATTAGTTCAAAAGATTACGCTTTCCGACAAGGATATCAAAACTTATTATGACGGCAACCCGGGTTTTTTCGAACAACCCGAGCAGGTGCGGGCCAGCCATATCTTGGTGAAGGTCGATCCCAAAGCAGAGTCATCACGGAAAGCTGAGGCACGCAAAAAGATTGAAGACATACAACAGAAGCTGAAAAAGGGTGAAGACTTTGCTGTTCTTGCCAAAAAGTCTTCCGAATGCCCCAGCAGTGCAAAGGGTGGGGACCTGGGCCACTTTGGGCGGGGTCAAATGGTGAAGGCTTTTGAAGATGTGGCCTTTGCTTTGGAGCTGGGCAAGGTTAGCGACATCGTCGAGACCAAATTCGGATATCACCTGATTAAGGTCGTTGACAAGAAACTAAAGGGTATGATGTCTTACAAGGACGTGAAAGACAGGCTCGGTGAATATTTGAAGCAGGAAAAAGTCAAAGAAGAAGTGGGTCTGTATGTTGGCAAACTCAAAGAAGAGGCAAAGATAGAGAAGTTTCTTGAAGATGAAAAAAAATAGCTGAGGCTTCAGTTTTGGATGTGGGCAGGGGGAGGCAATGTCACAGGCAGCAGATGGCAACACCGTTAAAGTTCACTACACGGGCAAGTTGGAGGATGGCACCGTATTCGACAGCTCTGCCGACCGAGACCCCATGCAGTTTGAACTGGGCAAGGGGGAGTTAATCCCGGGTTTTGAACAAGGGGTGCTGGGGATGAGTCCTGGTGAGAAAAAAACCGTGGAAATTCCTGTGGATAAAGCCTATGGCCCGCTCCGCGAGGAAATGGTAAAGACGGTGGATCGAAGTCAATTTCCGTCTAACTTGAACCCGGAGGTGGGTCAGCAGTTGCAACTGAACAAACCGGAAGGACAACCAGCTATGGTCAGAGTAACTGACGTTTCAGAATCCAGCGTGACGTTGGATGCTAACCATCCTTTGGCCGGAAAAGACCTCATCTTTGATATCGAGTTAGTGCGGATCGTGTAGTCCAAGGGTCTCGGATTTAGGAAACTGGTACGGGTATGAGTTCGGGCTCTTGGCTAAAACAGACTGCCATGCCTTCTATGCTGGACCGCACAACCGTTCCGGCAGCCCTCATTGAACCTTTGGTTCCTGTGAGGGCATTCAGTGTCTTGCTTGCCACAAATATTGTCAGCTTCACACGCGAGCCTATGGCTAAAGGCTTTGTGGTGTGAAAGAAAGCGCCCCCTGACGACACATCGGTCGTCACGACGTCAATGGGATCCCCGTTCCCAGATTCATTGGCTGCGACTTTGCCCCTGAGCCTGAGGGGAAATCTTTCGTATTTGCGTTTATCTGCTGCCATTAGCGGCAATTCCCGACAGGGCTAATAGAGATTCACCCCAATAAATGCTCTAACTTTATATGCAAGACCCGTGCAAAAACGAAAGAGATCCAGGAAAGTTTTGAGGGGGTCATCCTAACCCATTGTTTTTAGAATAACTTCTCGTGGGCGATTCTGATATGTGAGAACTCAATTGTGGCAGCGCCCCCCCCTTGTGGGTGAAAAAAATGTAAAGTATTGCGACATGCTCCAACAGCAAGGGCTGCCCTTGAAAATGGAATGCCAATATTAACAGGAAGTTGATAGGCTTATTCCGGCGATTGGAAAACTGTAAGGATTTCCGACAACTTTACACTTTTGGTGCACTAGGTGTCAACGCAGGGCTTGCGCAAAAAAAATAATTTCGCAGAATTAGTATTTCCGGATGGACACTAGTTCAAAGAGAACCGGATGGGCACCATGACCCACTGTCTTGTCTCGGCGCCATTTTGCGTGCCCGGTACAAACGCCCAGCCTCTTACTGATCTCTGGGCGGCACTGTCCAATACCTCAAAGCCGGATGACGATGCAATCTCCATCCGTCCCACCTTGCCGCTTTCAAGAACCTCCACCCTGAGAAGCGCTCGCCCCTCATAGCCCCTTCGCCTGGCAACTTCAGGGTAGTGAGGGGGAGGATTGTCCTTGTATTTGGGTATGGCCAACGTGACAGTGCCATGTGCGGGCCCGTCACCTTTGGGCCCGTGCCTGGGAATCGAGGCGGTAAGAAAAGAAGGATCATCGAGCAATTCCACCAGGTTTTCGGGGAGCGCCTCTGCCGAGGGTTTCAAAATGTGCTCAGCCCGGCCTTCATTGACGTCTGCATGTTTTGCCAAGGGCTTTGCCACAAGGGTCTTTTTTTGGTCTTGCCTTGTTTGCACAATAGGGTGTTGCACGGGACTATTATTTTCCGGCAAGGAATGGGGCCTTGGCCCGGTTTCGACACGTTGCCCCACACTGGGCTTACCGCTGACAGGCTCCCGGTGATGAATGACAGACAACGAAACCGGCTCATACTCCCGCCCGTTTGTAGTGCTCACACGGGGCAGCGATCCGCTCAAAATCAATGTGTGTACGGCAACAGCAATGACGCCTGATATGATAATGTCTCTTCTCATAAGGACCTGATCATTGATTTCTCTCGCCCGCTTCCTTGGGGCTTGCCTCCATAGAGACCTTTTTGAATCCGGCAAGTCTCGCCTTGTCCAAGACATCCACGAAGACCTTGTAAGGCGATTCCCTGTGTCCTGAAATAACGGCTGTCTTGCCGGGAAAAGCTGTCTGTTCCATTTTCAGCCGGGACAGGACTTGATCGCCGCCGATGAGTTCCTTGTCCACGAAAATCTTCCCCTGCTTGTTAATAGTGATGACCAGTGGTTGCCCCCTTTCGGTCTCAATGGTTTCAGCGGCAGGCAGCATAACCGGGATTCCTCTGTAAACCACCGTTGATAGCATGGAATATATGAAAAACACAAGGAGCAAGAATATGATGTCTATCAGGGGTATGAGTTCAATGCGGGCGCTTTTGCGTTCCAGTCTCAGCTTCATTTTTTCGGGCCTCCCTTGTGGACAATCTCAAGGGATGTTGCGTATTTTTCGATGCGAACAGTCGCCTTTTCCACCCTCGCCGTAAAATAATTGTATGGAAACAACGTGAAGATGGCAATGAACAGACCTGCTGCCGTGGTGATCAGGGCCTGGGCGATACCCGCGGTGACTGCCTGAGGGTCCTGGATGCCTGCTTTCCCGAGCATATCAAAAGAATGTATGATGCCGATAACCGTGCCGAGAATGCCGAGCAAGGGGGCGGCAGTGATCATTGTATCGAGTATGGGAAGATATGTTTTCATTCTTTTGATCTCTTCAATCGCGGCCATCTCCATGGCCCTGGAAAGGGAGTAATCCTTGTGAACCAGGCCGCACATGAGCACCCTGACAACATAGTCAGAAGCACCTTGCGCAGGCTGTCTGATTTCATCGTATCTTTTCATCCGACAAAGTTCCAGCACATCATCAACAAGGCTGCGGTCGATCCGTCTTGTCTCGCGTATCCAAAAAATGGTTCTTTCAACAATAACCGTAAGCGAAATCACAGAGCATGCAAGCAGGGGATACATGACGAGTCCCCCTTTGTCCAACAGGTCGAATATCATGGTCAACTCCTCTCGTAATGGGCAACAAGGTTCCAAACACTCAATCTGTACAAACCGGGACCAACAGAGAAGTGCCTAAAGGTCAAAGTGCCTAGAATGCCTAAAGTTAAGAATGAAAGCAATATTGGATTTCGGCTTGCTCTGATGAGTTGCCCATTGCAAAAATCCCTACAATTGAGGCTTAACTCGTGCTAAAGACTTTGGCAATGAACAGATTCATCTATCCTGCCAGAGCCATCTTGCTGGGGCTGTTGACAACCCAGATTCTAGCCACCCTTCACGTGTATCTTTCCAATGCAGACCTGTACCGGACAGTTGCTGCCATATCACAGGCAGGCTATCTTGCCCTTCCCAACGAGCACGTCATGCACAGTCTCAGGCAATTCAGACCTGCCTTTTTTGGGGGACTGTTTTTCACGTTGAGCATTGGCACTGGTCTGTCCGTTTTGTCCCTTGCGTGTGCGTGGTTATGGGACCGCATATTCGGGCGCAACAACGTTCTGCTGATACCAATGATACTGCTTTGTCTGGGTGCTGTGGCTGCAGTAAACAGCCAGGGCTTTTGTCCCATTGTGGCATCCTATTTTCTTTTCACCCCCTTGGTGGTGTTTTTGTCCGCATTGAAATGGATGCCCAAAGAAGGCCAAAAAAGAATGTGGTCCAACAGGCTTATCCACTTTCTTCCTGTTGTTATCCTGGCAGCAGTGTGGGCTACTCATGCGGACAAGTTTTCTTTCTTGAATGTCCGAGACTTTTTGTTGTTGTCAAACCCAGTTGGAAAAAGCATCAACGATTTCTACTACCGCTATACCCTCTACCCGGCACAGACCTTCAAGCCATTGCGGCAGAAGACACTCAAAACCTGCCGTCTAGGACCTGTAAAGGACAATGCCGCTCGCAAACGCGTGGAAAAGGTGTTGATCAATTACGACTACTTGCCAGTGGCCGCAGATGCACCCGCTGATCTGGAGATTGAACTCGCCGAAGATGAACTGGCCTTCAAGCAGAAGGGAGAAACAGTTCTTCAAACCACGTTCAACGAATTTTTCTCCAGGCCCCAGAAAGTGCTCGGAAACTTCTCTGCGCAAACTGACAGGCATGTCTTCTTGCGTCAGGCCACAATAGTCTCTCTTCTGATCGGCTTTCCCATCACATTGTACGTGATGGTATTTGCCTTGTTCACCTTTGTGTTGCGGTTCTTTCTCGGTCCAACACCTGCCTCAGCAGTCGCTGCAACTCTGTGTTTCTTGGTTGGCCTGGCCTTGCTCGTCCCCATTCGTCTTGCAAGGCAGCCCATTGACGAGCAAACCGACCTGTCAAAAGCCCTGGCCTCGAAGCGCTGGCAGCAAAGGGTCACGGGTCTGAGGACCGTGGTAAAGCAAGAGCTGGAAATCGGCAACCTCCACCCCTATCGCAATTTGCTGGCCAGTCCTCATGTGGCCGAGCGCTACTGGCTGGCAAAGGCTTTGGGGGTAAGCCGGAACCCGCAAACCTATCAACACCTGCTGGCTTTTCTTGATGATTCCCACCTCAATGTCTCCTCCATGGCCTTTCTATCCTTGGGCATCAGGCAGGACAGAAGAGCAATCAACGAGATCCTGAGAAGAATTCACACCTCCACTGACTGGTACAATCAGTGGTACGCCTACAGGGCACTAAGACGCCTCGGCTGGAGGCAAAGCAAACGAGGATAGACACGCGGTGATAGCACGCATAAATTATGCACTATCCTCCCATGCCGGCAAACAAGAACAATCCAGCTTCCGTCACTTCCCCGAGGGTGCCAAGCATATCGCCAGTAATGCCTCCAAGCTTCTTCTTGTAATAGAATAAGATGAGCATCACAATCCCTAAGAACACGCCGTTTAGCAGAACACCCCTGAAACCCAGCCACAAGGAAATGCACACCGGCACCAGGATCAACACAAGGCTTCCAGCATTTTTTTTGCCCCGAAAAAACGCTCCCGCGGTTCCGCCTTCAGGTCGAAGGTAATCCAGGAAGTGAATCCCCATGGCAAAGGCGCCCCTGGCGTAGGCCGGGACAATCACCAGGCAAAGGGCTCGATACTCATGGAGGTGAAAAATCCCGGCCCATTTTATGCCCAACACACAAATCAGGGCGATGACCCCCATGACACCAACGCGGCTGTCTTTCATGATTCTGAGGGCGTCCTCGGAAGTTCGGTGGCTGAACAGGCCGTCGGCCGTATCTGCCAACCCGTCAAGGTGAAGTGCGCCCGTGATGACAACGAGAAATACAACGTCAATCAATGATACAATGCTCAAAGGAAAGATATGCTGAAGGGCAGCGTCCATCAATGCAATAAGGGCCCCTATGGTAAGCCCGGCTACGGGAAAATACGCAACCATGCTTGGCCCTTCAAATCCTCCTGGTTTGCCCAAAGGGAGGATCGTCAGAAACTGCAATGCTGCCCTGAGATTCTTGATCATGCCGCGCCCTCGGTAACGCCGGCCTGTTCGAAAGTGAACACTTCGCGAAATATCCGCACTGCCGCCTCTATGACTTGCATGGCCAGGGCAGCGCCCGTGCCCTCACCTAGACGCATATCGAGCTTCAAGATTGGTTCCAGTCCCATATGCTCCAGCATGAACCGGTGGCCCTGCTCAACAGACTGATGCCCTGAGAACATGTAGTCTGCCACGGCAGGAGACATTGCGTGGGCCAGCAGGCCACCCGCTGTTGAAATCAGCCCATCAACGACGACCGGTCTCCTGAAACGGGCCGCAGCAAGTATAGCACCGGCAATCCCTCCGATTTCAAAGCCTCCTACCTTGCTCAACACGTCTAACGGATCCTCGGGGTCAGGGGTGTTTACGGCAATGCCTTTTTCGATGGCGTCACATTTGCGGACATAGCCCACATCATCGACACCTGTGCCCCGACCGGTCATTCGTCCCACTGTATGGCCCGTAATGACAGCACCTATGGCGCTTGAGGGAGAGGTGTTGCCGATACCCATATCGCCCGTTGCAAGGAGTTCTACGCCTTGTTCGAGCAACTCTGCACATATTTGATAGCCTGCCACCACAGATTGCTCTGCCTGGTCTCGTGTCATGGCAGGGCCAAGTGTGAAATCTCTGGTTCCTTTGTCCATTTTCTTTATGATCAACACTTCTTTTCCTGAAGCCTGCCCGGTCTGTGCAGTGGCGGCATCAGCCAGGTCAGAGATATCTGAAATGATGCCCATATCCACAACAACGACACGTGCGTTGGTCTGGCGGGCCAGCGCGTTTATGCCGGCACCTCCCCGGACAAAGGTCCTGACCATCTCGCCAGTTACCTCTTGGGGAAAGGCGCTCACTCCTTTGGCCGCGATACCATGGTCTCCAGCCATAACCAGAACAGCCTTTTGTTTTACAGAAGGCTCCAGAGTCCGCTGTATGCCGCACACCCGTTCCCCGATCACATGCAGTTTTCCCAATGCAAGGGGGGGCATGGCCAGCCTCAAACTGTGCTCTCGAGCCTGCTCCATGATCTCTTGATCCGAAGGTTCAATCGATCCGATAATTTCTTCCAGTGTCATCAACTTTTCACACGCTCCTTTCGATTGCTCGCGCCACACCATCCGTTTCCAGTTTTCCTTTCACCGAAACAGGGATTCCAGCGACCATCCACACCACCTTGTTTGCACACTCAGCAATTTTCTGGTTCACCATGCCGGCCAGATCCCGAAATTTCCTTGCCAACTGGTTTTCAGGGACAATCCCGGTGCCCACTTCATTTGACACAAGAACTACAGAGCACGGTGCTTCACGGATCGCCCGGGTGAGTGCATCTGTGTGAGTCAGGATTTCCTCCTGTGACCCCCCTTCGGCCAACAGATTGTTCGTCCACAGGGTAAGGCAGTCAACCAGTATTACGTCCCCTTGGCTTCCGTGAGCGGCGATTGCTTCAGCAATTTGTATGGGCACCTCAACTGTTTGCCAGTCAGAGCCGCGAGCCTTCCGGTGTTTCTTAATGCGCTTTCGCATCTCTTGATCCAGGGCCTGACATGTGGCAACAAAGATCTTTTGTTGAAAGTAGCGATCAGCAAACTTCAGGGCAAACCTGCTCTTTCCGCTGCGACAACCGCCGGTTACAAACAAGATTTCTTTCATTTTCTGGCCTATTGTTGACGGTTTCGCAAAAAGTCCAATTTCTGCGTTGCGCTGCATCCTTCGCCACTGCGGAGTACAGTAACTACGCCTCATTCCTCAGGATTTGCGCGCCTTGGAGCTTTTTGCATTGCCGTCTAATTCGGACTTTTTACGAGACCATCATTGTTGATGGTACCATTTTTCCATCAGTGTTAGTGAGCTACTCAAGTCATGAAAAGAAAAAACCTCAACAGACACTACACCCGCAAAAGAACTGATAATGTCCCAAACCTGTTTTTTCTCTTTTTCTCCCAGCACATCCAACGACTTGTGATCGCGGCCTTTCTCTACACCGTGCACATGAACGACTGTAGTTTGCGCAAGGTATTTTTTCGAATAGTCGGACACTGGATGGCCGTAATAAAAAAGGTGTCCAATGTCCAGGCAAACAGAGAGAGCAAAAGCTTCAACAATGTCTTCCACAAGCTCAAAGGGGTAGTCGAGAGTCTCGACAGAAATCTTCGACGACTTCACACCCGATGACAAAATGTCTTTCAAACTGTTGCAAACGCGCTCTTTCCACTGGTTAAGCTCTCGCTCGTTTTGACGATCGCTTTTTGTCAGTGAAAGGTGCAATGTATATGTTGATGGTTCTAGTGGACTGGTCAACAGGATGATCTTTTTAGTAATCGCTGCCTCGTGTTCCCGACTGGCATGGTCCGCATCGCCCAAGAAGATATCAATAGGAAGGTGGACGTGATATGTGAGGCCCTGCTCCTGAGAAATGGAGGCCAACTGCCTGATATCGTCTGTTGACGGCAGGTTGTTTTCCTGGCCGCTTTCAAAGAGCACCAACTCTATTTCGTCCAAATACGGGGCAAGCATTCTCACGTTCGGAAGGATGTTGTCCGGATAGATGTAGGAAGTTGTTGCTATTCTAAACGGGAAAAAGTCTCTATAAGATTTTGGAAGGGATGCATGCATTGCTATGTGAACTCAGGATGAAGGGGTTCTGCCATTATTCCAGTTCAATAAACAGGAAACACCAACGGGCGGGACATATAAGGACCTTCCTTTACCGTTATTGATGTTTCGTACACGTCATTTATGGTCGCTTCCGTGAGGACCTCCTTGGGATGACCCACCCTCTCAAGACATCCCTTATTGAGAAGGACGACCCTTTGGCAATAAAGGCTTGCAAGGTTCAGGTCGTGCAAGACCACTACTATGGTCAGACCCTCCTTGTTTAGCTTTTCAAGTAGACGCATGATCTGAACCTGGTGTCCTATGTCCAGATGGGCTGTGGGTTCATCCAAAAGCAACATTTTTGGCGCCTGCGCCAGGGCACGGGCCAAACAAACAAGCTGCCTTTCGCCGCCACTTAGTTCCCCCATCCTTCTTTGTTTCAAATGGTCCGTCCTGGTAAGGGACATTGCCTGTTCGGCTATCTTCACATCGTTTTTGGTTTCAAGAAGTTGAAACTTACTCCAATGGGGAACTCTGCCCAAAAGAACAAATTCCTCTACAGAAAAAGGCGGTATGGCTTCATGGGCTTGAGTCACTATGGCCAGCTTTGTCGCCAGACCCTTGATAGTTTTCCCTGTTATGGTTTTTTCATCCACGCGAATAACTCCCTTTCGGGGAGGAAGAAGACCGCTTATTGCCCTTATGACCGTAGTTTTTCCTGAACCATTGGGCCCGATGAGGCCTACGAATTCACCTGTTTTCACCTCAAAGCTAATGTTTTTGAGAACAGTCTCTTTTCCATAGCCGCACGACAAGTCTTCCACGGTTATCATTGGCTTATCCTGAAAAGGTGCCTCAAAATGAGTAACTCTTTCTGGTCAGAGCGTAGATGAACACTCCCCCACCCACAAGCCCGGTTATGACTCCCACGGGAAGTTCCATGGGCGCAATGACTACCCTTGCCACCGTGTCACACAGAATAAGGAAAGCCGCTCCGGAGATGTATGAAGCAACCAAGAGAATTCTGTGGTCGCCCCCCACGAGCAGGCGCATCAGGTGTGGGATCACGAGGCCAACAAAACCTATTATCCCGGCCACGGCTACACAGCAGCCTGTAAGAAGTGAGGCGATGACAAAGACAGCCTTTTTTTCTCTTTCCACATTAATCCCCAGGTGGAAGGCCTCCTCTTCTCCCAAAGACAGAGCATTGAGACTCACTGCCCTCATAAAAGACAAGATCAATCCTGCAAGCGAGATTATGAGAACGGCCTTTATGAGATAAGGGTTTGGTTGTTCCAGGGAACCCATTATCCAAAAAATGATTCCGTGAAGGTTCTGTGTTCTGGTTACGGCCATCATCAGCATAATCAAGGAGGAGGACATAAAACTCACCATCACCCCTATTAAAAGGAGTCGGGAAAGCCTTATCCCTGTCCCTCTTGCACTGATGGCATAAACCAGAAAAACCATCCCTAGGGCACCGAGAAAACCGCTAGCAGGTGTAGCCAAAGGCCCAATGGCTTTCGGGCCACCTGCCACAAGGTTGAGACACACCCCTAGAGCCGCTCCTCCTGATATGCCCAGAGTATAAGGCTCCACCAGGGGGTTTCGAAACATCCCCTGGAGGATGACCCCGGATATGGCCAGCCCGCCGCCCACAGCAAGACCGAGCAGTATGCGAGGCAAGCGCACGTCAAATAGAATAGCATATTCGGCCCCCCCAGGGCCTTTTGTGAGAAGAGAAAGGATCTTTCTCACAGGAATATCCACCGCTCCCACTGCCAGAGAAAAAACCATGACTGCAAAAAGGATCGTACTAAGGAAAAGGGTCCAGCCTATCCATATGGATATTTTAGTGCTCTTCATGAAATATCCTTACGAGTTCCTTGACTGTTTCGACGAAGCTAACAGGGGTGGGACTGCAGACCCGGTAGGAGTCAACTGTAAAAATTCTGCGGTTTTTGACGGCCTCAATGGTCTCGTACCTCAGCCAGACTTCTTTTTCCTTTTCGCCCACGATGCCCATGTCAACAATAAGGATAATATCAGGGTTTCTCCTTATTACTTCTTCTCGGCTATAGATGCCGGTCTTTGCATCAGAGGCTATATTTATCGCCCGTGAACATTCCATGAAATCGTTCACAAATGAATCCCCTGTAGCCGTAAAGAGCGGGTTGGCCCCTATTTGTACAAAAACCCGAGTTTTAGAAACTCCTTCCGTGCTTCTCTTTATATCCTCCAACTCCCTTTTTGCCTTCTCAACGATCTCTTTGGCCTTGAGCTCCTTTCCTACAAGTCGAGCAAGCCGCAAGAAGTTCTCGCAAAGTCCCTGGAAGTCACTAGCCTCATGGAACACGTTCACCTTTACACCGAGAGTCCGGAGTTTTACTATTTGCTTGTGGTCAGTAAGGGGTGAAGCAATAACTAGATCCGGACGGAGGTCAATAATCTTTTCAATGTTCACGTCAATGACTGTGCCTACCTTCTCCTTTGCTCGCGCCTGCTGTGGCCTCTGGCAATACACCGTGACTGCCACGATCCTGTCCCCTACTCCCAGAAGGAAGAGTTCCTCTGTTATGGTGGGAACCAAAGAAACTATCCTTTGCGGCGGGTGAGGGTCTGTGGCGGATTCCTCCGCGCCGGCCTTTACCTTCAAGGGAAAAGAAAGGGCGTGGGTGAGAGTCAGCAAGAAAAAAGCAAAAAGGATAAGACGCTTCACGTCCCTCAGATCCCTTTGTTGAGAAATCATCTCACTTTCCCTCTAGATCAAAGCTAAGGATGTCCAGGAAAGATATCTCCTTCCTAGTGATAACCTTTGCATCCCCGATCGCAATCCTCTTGCCAAAAACAGGCCCGTCAACTACCAAGGTATGATATTCCCCTTGTTCCCCGCACATGTCCCCTACTTGCCCCGTCATCTCATCTATGAACTCCTCGTTTATTGTCCTGCCCAGCCACTCATCGCCCAAAACACCGTCCTTCACAGCTACTACGACTGCCTCAAACCCGGTATCTATAAATCGGCGAAGGAGGTCTTTCCCTTGCATCCTCCACAGGGGAAGCAAGGGTGTAATCCCCGATTCGTCGCATACCCTCTCCACCCACTTTCTATGTTCGTCAACCCAGAGGTCGCCGAAGATTCCAGCCTGGACGCCGTCTGCTTTCAGAAAGGCTAAAGCCCTTTTGAACTTCTTTTCATAGGAATCCCATGAAGCCCCCCTATCGTATCCGGGTATCCCCACGCTATGAGACTGAGCCAGGATCAGTTCCTTGCTCAGCCGGTGGGAGTGAGTGTACTTTCCAGTCGTGGAAAACATGGTGAGGAGATAGGCCACCTCATGCCCCTGCAGCATAGCCTCGTAACAAGAAAGGCAACTGTCTTTTCCTCCACTCCAGGAGCAAAAAGCCTTCATTTTACCCACCCGCAGACCTTGCAGTGTTCTCTACCATGAGGCACGCCACCGCCACAGCCGGGGCATGTGTATTCTCCTTTGCCGGGCCTGGGGATTTCTCCCACCTCTTTGCAGTAAGTCTCATAGAAAAACACATGCTCTTTGCAGAGAAACTTCACTGGATAGGCCCTCCTTTTCTCCTCAAACTCTTGATCAGTAATCGTTTCCGCAATGATTCCGCGCAAGCCGTCCATGCCGGAGCCCACCTCCAGGGGTCTTTTCTGCTGCCATATGAACTCGGCGGGCAGAAAGGGCTCAAATGCCTTGCGTAGAATCCACTTCCCCCATGTCCTGCCTTTCTCTTCCTTTATCTTTAGCTCCTTGCCAAGGCTAAGAGCAAACTCTACAAGGCCTTGATCCAGATAGGGTTGCTTTATCTCCAAACCGAAGTGATGCCCTATTCTATTTGAACTAAAACTCATGTAACGGCCCATTTTTTGTATATAGCTATCAAGATCCTGTATCTCCTGCATGTAGGAATAGCCTCCAAAGAGCTCATCCGCCCCGTCGCCAGCCATGAGGGATTCAAGGCCTTTCCTCTTTGCCTCTTTCATCCCGAAATACACAGCCATGTCGTTGGGCAGGGCAGGGTCAAAACTCTTTAGGATCTTCACTACCTCCCTGATAGCAGAGAGGGCCTCATCCTTTCCGACTTTCAAGACGGTCACATCGAGGTCAAGGGGTTGTCTGATGATAGACACATACCTGAGGTCATCCCCCTGCCCATCAAGACTCACCGTCACGCCCTTTATGCCTGGGGACAAATAAGCAAGGATCCCGGAGTCTATGCCGCCTGAGACTAGGATGCCTTCAGCCTGATTTCGCCCAACTGCTTCTGTGAGCTTCTGTCTGAGTTCAAGGAACTGCTTCTCCATCATGGGTGTGCCGGTAGGTAACATCATCCCTCCCTATGCCCAGCTCATATCATTAATACTCGTAGGTAACACTGAAAAAAACGGATCTCCCCGCTCCCGGGTATCCTTGCACCGTAGTGGTGCCCGTGTCCTGGTTCGTGAAGTCGTCTACATACGTGTCATATCCCTTGTCGAACAGATTGCTACCCCGCAGAGAAATGAGCCAGTGATCATGTAGGCGCTGCTCTAGCTTGAGGTCCACAGTCCAGTAGGAAGCAAGATTATATTTGACAGTCTTCGTATTAGGGTATGCGATATCTTGTTCGGTCCCGTACATGACCCGATTGCCCACATACCTGGCCGTAGCTGCAGCGCTCAGCCCGAAGTTACTCCAGTAACTGAGATTGGCTTTGAACTGGTCCCTCGGAGTGTAAGCCGCACGGCGCTTGACCCACGTATACTGGAAGTCTGGAGGCGGGCCATAATCCATTTTGGTATAGGCCCGACTCTCTTCTTCCGCGTCGGTGTAAGTATAGTTAAGGCTCAGAGTCAGGTTAAAAAATGGTCCTATTTTCGTCCCAATTTCGGCACCATCACCCTTGTAGGCACGCAGGTTTTGGGGCGAAAACACCCCATTGCTGTCGCGCTCCCATTGAATCTTATCCTCCACATCCCAACGAAAATATGAGACCGTGATGAACAGCTTGTCTTCAAAAAGGGCCTGTTCCATAGTAACATCCGTATGCCAACCCGTTTCCGGTTTAAGATCTGGGTTACCCTTTCCCATTGGGTCTTCTGGCCAGAAAAGGTCGTTGGGCGTCGGCGCTTTAAAGTGTTTTCCATGGCCGATCTTTAAGGCCGTATTCTCCGATGGGTTGATAATCAGCCCGTAGCGGGGGAGGTCTTCATGCCCGAACGTAGAATGGTCTTCACGCCTTATTCCGGCCAATCCCTTAACAAAATTGTTTGGCCGGTACTGGGCCTCTGCAAAGGTCCCCGTGGTATGCACGCCGGCTTCATTGACTTCTCTTGATGCTTCCGCTGCGTTGGCATCCAGCGAGATGTTGTCGCTCCTCCAATCGTAGTTCCTGTGATCTGCGCCTAATAAGATGCTCGCGCCTTTAGAAGATTTGATGTCCACATTTCCCTCGGCCCCCAATACCTCGTTGGTAATCCAAGTTCGGTTTCCTATACCACCGTATTTGTGGTAACGCGCATAAGAGTAGCTCTCCATGTGCGTGTAATCTCCCCTGAAATTGAATGTAAACCATTCTTCAGGACGTCCCTGGAATTGGAGGGCCACATGGGAATCCTCATCGCTTCCACGGTCGATCAAGCTGGCAGCGTCGTTGTTATAGAATTTCACGCCGTTTATGGAATAATCTTGGGTCCCTTCGGGAGGTTTGACTCCGGGTCGGCCATATTCTCTGTCAACGTAATCACCATAAAGACTTACACCCAACGCATCTCCTTTGTCCAAGATCAATTTGAGGGAGACATCCCCATGGGTGAGATCACTATTGTCACGAAACCCATTGGTCTCACGCCGAGTAGCCGTCAAGTAATACCCAAAATCACCCCAGGCAAACATCCCTTGTTCTGCCGACAACTGATAGGTATCTTGGGAACCATAGCCTGCACTAACCTTGAGATCCATTTTTTCACGTTTTGGCTGTTTGGTTATGATGTTAATGGTGCCCCCCATAGCCCCGGAACCATACAGAAGGGACCCGGAACCCTTGACCACTTCTATTTGCTCTATATTGTTAAGAGCAATTCTGCCCACATCAGCCGAACCAACGGAAGGGGAATTGAAGCGCACACCGTTAACAAGAACTTGTGTTGCATCCGGGCCCATCCCCCTAATACGGATCTCCTCGCTTGCGCCGCCATAATTTCCTCGTGTCCTCCAATCAATGCCGGGTTCATTGGCCAAAAGCTCACCAAGGCTCTTGGCTGGAGACTCTTGAATATCTGTTTCGTCCATGAGGATGACGGCGTTGGGAATGTCCCTACGCTTTTCCCTCGTCTTTGTGGCCGTGACCACGATTTCGTCCATTATAACCGGCTCTTCTTGCTCCGCCCCGGCCCAAGATGGAAAAAAAACTGAGGCCTTTGCAAAGAAACAAAAAACCACAAAACAAACACAGAAAGAACGAACAAATGAGTTTTGAAGCATCCTTTTCCTCCTTTCTTCCCTCGAAGAATGGGTTTCGCCTGTGGTTTCGTCCAGGTGTCCTGGCTTACGGTCATCCTAATCGCCGAGCCTTCCCAATCCTTTCAGGGGATCAGTGGCTTCCCTTCGGCTTTCGTCCCGATCACAGTCGCGGGGCGGCGGCAGATTTGCACTCCCTTCCCTTGAACCGAAACCTACAAAGAAACGTAATGTTCACAAAAAAATCCCCAGACCGATGACTCAGCCTGGGGATTTCCCTTTTTTATCCTCAACCTGTAATAGTGTTCACATACCGACACGCGAGGATGTGAGACACTTTGTGTCGTTTCGTGGCAGGTCTTCTGGCTTCCCCGGTCCTTTGGCTAGCCTTCCCATTCCGCTTGGCGGAACAGTGACGTTGATCCCTGTGTGGGATCTGCCAAAGGGAACGCTTCCCCAATCATGCTGATTGGGGCCGGGGCCACAGCGGCGGGCCCACTTCCGATTCTAACGGAATTCCCTATTAAGCCCCGAAGGGCACCATGGTGTGCTTCTTACAAGAAACTATTCGCTTCTGTCAACCGGAAAAATTCTGAACTTTCTAATGAACTCCTGATAGGCAGCCCATTCCTCTTCAACATAGCAAAGCCGCTCACCAGGAGAAAACTGCAGGAAATGGGCAATGTCCCTTTCCAGTTCCTCGCTTCTTTCCGGTGGGATCTCTTCCACGGATTTTGGATAACGTATTTCCATGGTTCAAAAGACCCTGGTCTTTTCCGGCGACTCTTCAGTCTGTGCACTCCATGCTCTATGCACACTGGGCGCCAGGTGGGGCGAAAAGATGCCCTTTCTGGATGGAAACTAGCCCACATGGTCCAAGTTTTCAAGTAAATTCTAGCACTTCGCCTTGAGCTGCCCCTTGCAATCCACAGGCGTCCATGCTACATGAGACAGAAAGAGGTGTCCTATGAATATCTGCATAAGGGCGATGCGCCTGCCGTTTCTGACCGGCTCGCTCATCCCTGTGGTTCTGGGGGCTGCCTTGAGCTTTGTCCACGGATCTCTTGATATCTTGCGCCTGGTCCTGGTCATGATCGGCGTGGGCTCCCTTCACCTGGGGGCTAATATGATCAATGACTATTATGATGATCCGGGAAGTGACAGTATCAACCTTCACCCCACGTCTTTTAGTGGCGGCAGCCGCGTGATCCAGGAACAGCTCATGGACGCCAAGACCGTGTGGGCCATGTCTATGGGTTTCTTTGTGCTGGGAACTGCCTGTGGTGTGTGGCTGGCCCTTTCAGGGCGACCCTTTGTCGTGGTGGCTGGCTTGATGGGATTCTTGGCCGGATACCTTTATTCTGCAGCCCCGGTCAGTTTCATGTCCCGAGGGCTTGGAGAACTAACCATATTTCTGGCCTTCGGCCCCCTGATTACCTGGGGGACTTATTATGTCATGACGGGCCTTCTCACCTGGCAGGCCTTCAGCCTGGGCATCCCGATGGGTTTTCTGATTACAGCGGTGATCTGGATCAACCAGTTTCCGGACTATGAGGCCGACAGAGACGCCGGCAAGCGCAACTTGGTTGTCCGAATGGGCCTCGAGAGTTCCCGCTGGATATATTATGCCCTTATGCTTGCCCCCTACGCCGTGGTGATCTACTGGGTCTTGGCTCGCAAAGGCACATGGGTAGACCTGGCAGTGCTTCTGACCATGCCCTTGGCGTTAAAGGCGATCAAGATTTTGAAGGTCCATTACAATGGTTTTGACGAAATCATCCCCGCCCAGGCCCTGACCATCCAGACCCATCTTACCGTTGGTTTGGTATTATCAGCCAGCCTTGTATCTCAGAGGCTGATCTTCTGAAGCGATCAAACGATAGAAGCATAATTGATGGTTTCGTAAAAAGTCAATAAACAGACGGCTTCGTAAAAAGCTCATGTCCAAGGCGCGTGAATCTTGAGGAATGGGGCGTACTTATCGTACGTCGGAATGACGAAAGATGAAGCACAACGCAGCAGATGGATTTTTTTGCGAAGCCGTCAAGATTAATTCACAATTCAAGCTCTGACGTTCTTCTTTTTATTGACAAGAATTGTCAATTCTATTAGACTCCATCCAACCTTTTTTCGAGGCGGTGCAAACCTGGCAAACCAGAACCGGCTTCGGATGAAAAGGTGTGCCCCAGAGGCTGGATGCTATGTCTGGCCCCTGGGCTTTCTTTTTGTGCCTGCTCTCGTTTGGCGGCACAACACGATGAGAGACACACCAATCCTTTGGATTTTCAGAGGTAATCCGGAGGTCAGGTGAAAACCCTTCTTTTTTGCCCGATGATCTGGTCGCACCCATGAAAAAGGTGGGAATCGTTCTGATCGCCTTTTTTCTTGTGTTCGTTTCCAGGGCAATGGCCCAAGACGATCCCATGAACGGTCCGTGGCCGGAATCTGCAGCAGCAAGCGCACGTCACCTTGGATCAAAAGCCTTCTCTAGCGAATCTGCTTTCCTGATAAAATTTTTTAGAAGAAATATTTCGCCTATTGATGGCAGTGATTGCGCCATGTATCCGTCTTGCTCCACGTATGGTGTTGAGGCTCTTGAAAAACACGGCTTTTTCATGGGATGGACCATGACATGGGACCGGCTTTTTCGCTGCGGACGCGACGAGTTAGGACTTTCTCCGTGGATCTTTGTGGATGGCCGACAAAAGTGCTATGACTTTGTGAAAAGCAATGATTTTTGGTGGGACGATGGGGAATAGTCACCCGGCAAAAAGAGGTGCCCTTGTCATGGCAATCCTTTTTTCCGTGCTCAGCCCTTGTTTGGCGCTGGGCCAAACTTCCATTGTCCTGGATGCGGATCAGCAGTTTGAGTTTGCTGAAAGCTACTTTGAAAAAGGCAAATACTACAGGGCCATTGGGGAATATGATCGCTTCATCTATTTCTTCCCTCAGGAGGCGCGGGTCGAACTGGCCATGTATAAGATAGGATTGTCCTATCTTATAGGTGAACAGTTCACGCAGGCCATAGGGGCCTTTAGTCGGCTTGTTGCAATATATGCATCAACAAGGCTTTCTGAAAAATCGTATCTCAAGGTCAGTGAATGCTACGTCAGGTTGAAACAGCTTGACATGGCCCGCCGCACACTGGACAAACTGCTTGAGGTTGCCCAGGCGCAAGACGTAAAGGATGAGGCCTTCTACAGGCAGGGATGGATCTATCTTGAGATCAATGAATGGGAAAAGGCAAAGCAGTCTTTTGACAGAATCAGCCCGGACAACAGGGACAAGTTCCGGCTCATGCAACTCTCCCAAGACATGAACAAAAAAGAGTCTCTCAAAGAGAAAAGCCCTACTGTTGCAGGTTTGCTTGCGGTAGTCCCCGGGGGCGGCCATGTGTACACCAACAGGTACAAGGATGCCTTGATAGCGTTGCTACTAAACGGCCTCATGATCTATGCCGCATACGAGGCCTTTGATAACGAAAATGCGGGCCTGGGGAGTCTGATAACGTTTTTTGAGATTGGACTTTACTCAGGCAACATCTACAGCGCTGTAAACAGTGCCCACAAATACAACCGCAAACAGAAACAGGATTTCCTCCAGTATTTGAAGAAACACTCAACTCTTCAAGCCTCGGCAGCCCCGGCAGACCACGGCGGCCAGTTGGCAGTGTTGTACAAGATCTCTTTCTAGAGGCGGGCCCGTGCAACCGGGAAGCCTGCATCACCAGCAAAGTCGCAGACTAAGGGCTTGCGGAAAAACAACTTCGCATTCTTGCGCAAGCCCTGAGTATCGTTCTGAAATCATTATCTTTTGTGAATCACAGATGTTTGTTATCAATCTGGATCGTGGCATCCGTTGGTTGAGACGGCGGAGATTGTGTGTTATCTATAATAAAATCAAGGGCTAAAAGTCACAGCTCCTGGCAAGGAAGTTGTAATTGGGTTTTCCCTGTTGCAAGTTTCGATACAGCAAGGAACACTAAAATCTGACGATCCTTGCCTTCTGCCATATATCAAAATGAGATCTTGAGGGTCCTTTCTTTGGTTCAAAGCGGGGCAGGTGTGATATCTATAATAATATCAGGCGATAAAGCTTGAAGCGTTTGGCAAGAGATCGAAACTCGCAGCCCGCCATTGTCTGTTGCCTGTTCCGATTGAGATCGACAATCCTTACACTTTCGTTTCCGGCCGTCGGTCCGGGGTGATATCTGGTTAAATAGACTCCGTCAGGGACGCCCACCGATGTTAGCAAGTTGTATTCATTCTTCGCGGTTTCAAACGGCATTAGGTGGGATATTTATTTGGGATTCCCTTGGTGAGTCCCCGCGTTGACATTTCATAGCGGCGCGTTTCTGAGACATGCCCAGCTTCAGCTGGAAAGGCCTATGGGACTGACAAAGGCTCCATGCATCGTTTTCAAATATACGTGCTTTTGGAGCCCTTTTTGACTTTGACGCAATTGGAGGATGTTTCGATGTCACCGAAACCAACCTATGAAGAGCTGGAACGGAAGGTCCGTGAGTTTGGAAAGTTATCTGTCAATAGCAATAGGACAGTAGAGGCCGTTCGCGAGAAAGAGGAACTCTTTCGCAATGTGTACAACACTGCGCCTTTAGCGTTTGTCGTTTGGGATTTAGACACTCGCGTAACCGATTGGAACGAGAAAGCATATAAAGTCTTTGGTTGGTCCAAGGAAGAGGCTCTAGGACGCAGTTTTTTTGATTTCTTGATTCCAGAAAAGGAGCGGCCTCATATCGAACATGTGGTGAACAATCTCGTCCAAGGTGAACTACCAAGTCAATCAATCAATGGCAACCTCACCAAAGATGGACGAATAATCACCTGCGAGTGGAATAACTCTCCGCTTCATGACAAGGCAGGAAATGTAATTGGTGCGATATCTCTCGCATTGGACATCACAGAGCGAAAGCAGTCCGAGGAAGCACTGCGTAATAGTGAAGCCACATTGCAGAGTATATTTAGGGCGGCACCCGCAGGGATTGGCCTAGTCAAAAACCGTGTACTAAAGCGGATCAACGATCATATTTGTGAGATGACCGGATACTCACGCGACGAATTGTTGGGACATAGCTCGTGTATGTTGTATCCGACCGACAAAGATTTTGACTATGTGGGGAGAGAGAAATATGCACAGATCAACAAGTGGGGTACAGGTACTGTGGAAACCCAGTGGAAACGTAAAGATGGAAAAATAATCGAGGTGTTGTTAAGCTCAACCCCTCTTGATCCTAATGACCTCCCGGCTGGCGTCACATTTACTGCATTAGACATCACTAAACGGAAGAAGGCAGAAGAAGATCTAAGAAAGGCGCTTGATGATTTGGAAAAGCTTAATCTGGAGCTTGAAAGAAAGGTTGAAGAGAGAACCGAGGAGTTGATTGAGAAGAACAGGCAATTGGCCCGAGCTGAAAAACTTGCTGCGCTTGGCCAAATGGCAAATAGGGTTGCCCATGAACTCAGGAACCCTTTGACAGCAATTGGTGGGTTTGCTCGGAGAATAAATGAAAATACACCTGATGACGATCAAAACAAGAAATATCTCCAGATGATAGTTGAGCGGGTGATAACCATGGAAAACAAAGTCTCAGAAATTACAGAAATTCAGTCGCTGTGAAGGGTTTTTCAAAAACAGGACTTAGCAGTAGGTCGTGTTTAAGGGGTTGACATCATGTCCAACATCATCGTTGTGGATGACGAAGAAAGCGTTCCATCGTTTTGTGCAGTAGCACTGAAAGGCGAAGTTTTTTCTGATTACCTGTTTTCGATATCCTGATAAATCAAAAGTCGAACAGCAAAACCTTGGATTAGAACTCCCTGCTATGGATCGCCATTCAGGCAAAAATATAGATAACGTCATTCTGCGACCTCACAGGACAGAACTCTCGAAATATTGATTACTGCCATTCCTCTCTACTGCAGGGCATGTTTCAAATGGCTGTGCGGAGACCGCCGCATCGAGTCAAAACATGCCATTTGTGGACGGACATTAACTGCCTAATACAAACTGTTCGATGACATCATCAAGTTTTGACAACATATAATACGGGATAGAACAGAGTTGGTATTTTTTCCCTGATGGAAGCTGTATCTGATCGATCCGGCTTTTGCCGGAATAGACACGAATGGCATATGGATGATGACTGTTTTCCATGAACATATTTAAAGATTTAAGTTTACCGGTCTTCCCGCTCTTCACTTCGACTGGAATAATCAAGTCTTTAAAAGGATAAAGAAAATCTGTTTCGGCAGCCCCTTTTTCCCGTATCCAGAACCGAAGTGACGGTGGTCGGAATGTTTGTGCAACAATCTCCTGCGCCGCGACCTGTTCCGATATCTTCTCCTGATATACATTGTCCAGAGATTTATTGCTAAAAAATTCCTTGAATCCAATTCGGTAATTCACCAGCCCAACATCAAGGAAAAAAAGCTTCGGGGCTTTTCGCAGTTTCTCAATAATCGGTATTTGCGTTGATACGGAAGGTCTTGCACGATACACAATCAAGGCGCGTTCAAGCACATCAAACGCCTCTTTCATTTCTCTCGATCGGAATGAAGACTCCCCGAATTTTTCATATGTAATCCTTTCACCGGCATATAAAGGCGCCCTGTCTATCGCATGGGTTAAATATTTTGCTTTCGCCAAGTTTGAATACTTCTCGGCATCTTCAATGTATCCCATAAAAATGGCGTCATAGATTTCCCTCACTGCTGAATAGGATCCTGTTTCCGCATAAGCAGCAAGGGCTTCAGGCATGCCGCCAACGAATGCATATGCGTTAAACGCATCGAGCAGTTGAACATAAAAGGAAGAGTCTTTCAATCCATCCAGGTGCAGCAGTTTTTCAGCAAGAGGCGGGTTTTGAGCTTGAAGATATTCCATAAAAGTTACCGGATACAAGAAAAGAGTCTTGACCCTGCCGACAGGAAAGGAGAAGCCCTCTCTCTTTGAAAAAACTTCCAGAAGTGAGCCGGCAGCAATAACGCACAAATCCTTTACATCTTCATAAAAGTATCTGAGCGACTTAACTGCTTCTGCTGAATGTTGAATTTCATCAATGAATAATAGGGTGCTCCTTGTATCAATTTTTTGTCCCTTATAAAGTAAGATTCGTTCAACAAGTTCCCGGCCGGTATTGAAACCGGAAAACAGGTCGCGCTCTTTCGGCCTTTCAAGGTTGATGTCGATAAAATAATCAAAATTCTGAGCGAACTGATTCACAACAAATGTTTTTCCGACCTGCCTGGCCCCCCGTAAAACAATCGGTTTCCTGTTTGCGGTGTTTTTCCAACGCCATAATTCCGATTCGATTTTTCGTGTAAATATCACCTACCCACCCAATGTTGCAGATAACCCCTAATTTATTACATAGTTTGCCCTAAAACTTAGGGTAATAATGACATCCGCGGGCCGGTTCGTCAGGGGAAAAAATGGGAGTGAGCCAAAGCGAACGCCTTTATGTGCCCACCGCGAACAAGAGTTGAAACGCTTTCGCCCTGTTTTCTGCTGTCTGGACCGAATACGGCTCCTTGCCAGGGCAACGTTTAAGTCCCATGCTGGGCAAAAAACCGACTTCATCTGCGACTTTCTCATTTTGCCTCTCAATCTGACCGAGATCTCCAGGCCTTCTTTCTGACTGACAGCCGGCTTCTGTTGTCCACAAAGTGATATGTTATCAAAAAACCCATTAAACACTGTGCGGGTGTGCAATTTTTTTGCATAGGGGTGATTTGTTTTGCACATTGCTGCTGCTGTATGCTGCAATCTATCAGTCGTGTTTCTCTGCCTAATACAAGGTAACTATCTGAAATTGCTGGCATATCGTTCCGCGTGTGCGTATTGGCACAGTTCTTGATATTGGGAATAAACAGAACACTTAACGATGCCTCTAGGGCTAGAGAAAGCAGAAAGGATCTTAGATATGGGGAGCAGAAGTCACGTCAGCACCCGGCAGATAATAAGCGAAGAGGGGTTGCCTTATTTCTTGCTCCTGTGGACCCTTCGTGGGGTCTTGGAGAAGTACGGCGGCAGCATGAAAAAGGACCAAAACAGCAACACAGTCATTTTGAGCATTCCACCGGGGGAAAAGGCTGCCTGCTGTGAAGAGTTGGAGGTGATGATAAACCTTATTAAGCCGTTTGTGCGTCTTCTCCCATCGCACAATTGACGGCTTCGCATTTGCAGAGGGCTCAACGTCCGTGCTTTGAAGGGAGGTTCTTATGGAACCAAATGCAAATCCTGTTTGCAAGTTGGGGGATAGAAACGCTCTATGTCCTCATTATGATGGTTGCCTGGACCATGCTGTGGACCACCGCTGGAGCCACTGGGATTGTTCTGAGTGTCCTCACATGCTGGAGAAACAGGCCCTAATGGATGCCCCAGGCGTTAAAGATCACAATCCTTTATATCACTTGCCGCGTCGAGTGTTTGGAGAATTCAGCCATCGGTTCGATTGACCCACAGAAAGGGGTGGTATCATGA
>SDBT01001441.1_pt1 | contig 41868 bp, 87 predicted proteins | sample 2277101 | NCBI WGS metagenome assembly SDBT01 (sample SAMN10404973, study PRJNA504765) | marine sediment metagenome | isolation source: marine sediment core GS10_PC15, 103 cmbsf | place: Arctic Ocean: Southern Knipovich Ridge | collected 2010 | reverse complement strand
AAAGATGAGCGATGAATAATGGAAAGATAGATTAAGAACTCAACCAGCTAATCAGAAAGGGAAAGAAATGGAAGATAAACAAATATCTATACCGACACAAGAAGATCTTAAACTTATTGAAGACTATATAAAAGAACAAGACTTCTGGAAATCAGATACAGGAGATGAAGTTATGGGTATGTTCCTAGTTCTTGTAGGTCATGGACTAGAACCACAAAAAGCAATTAATAATATATCAGCATTAGTAGGCTCTATACAAAATGAATACGGAGATTAAATTATGATAAGAATGGCAAAAATAGTAGCCCAAAGTTCAGCTAAAAGTTATCCCGAATTAGTCAAGATGGAGAGTGAAGGATTGGGAGAAATTATATGCTGGAAAAACGAAGAAAGAGTATGTCAATCAGATTGTGCAGCATGGGATATACAAGAAAATCCTATGACAGTAAGATGTAAAGCATTACCCTTTCGCGGAGATCAAACAATAGCTGTTATAAAAGGAGACTAGTATGCCTAGGGATAAGTGTCCATTCGAAAAAAAAGAGTGTAGAACATCTTGCCCACAATTTACTATGAAAAGACTCGGAATCGATAAAACAGGATATTGTAAAAAAGGCAGATTCTGGATAATGAATAAAACAAAATAAGGAAAAATAATCCAATGGCTATAATGAGAAAAATAAATTATAAAAATGCTTGTGCCTATAATGAAGATAGAAAATGTAATGATAACTGTGTAGCATATACAAAACTAGTAGAGGGAAGGAAAAAACGTCCATTTTGTGAAAGAGGCGGTTTCTGGATAAAAGAAACTAAATTAACGAAAGAGAAAACAAAATGATTAAAACTATACTACTAATAATAACAATAGGAATACCAATAGGAGCAATACTTAGATTCTTCTATGAAAAATGGTGGATGTACAATGAACTTAAAAAGTTTAGAGAAAAACTAGAAACATTCTTCCCAAGAGATACAACAGCACAAGATGATCTGGATAAAGTTATGAACGACCTTAAAGAAGTCCTCGATGATACGAGAAAAGGAAAAAAATAATGCATATATGGATAATATCACTACTTGCAACAATATGTTTTGTACTGGGATATCTTATATGGCTAGTAACAGGAACAATGCATCCAGGAACCGTGTTCTGTCTCTATTTCTCAGCCACCGTATGGAGCGGTATGCATTTTATCGAAAATTATAGAAACTGGAAAAATGAGAAAGGGAAATAATGGGTTCATGGATATTGCCACTATTTACACTAGTATTCTTTACACTGTCATATCTCATATGGCTAGCAACAGGAAAAATACATCCAATAGCTGTCTTTTGCCTTTTCCTGTCAGTCGCAATATCGAGTGGAGTATCATTTATCGAAAAGTATCTAAAATGGAAAAATAAGAAAGGAAAATAAGTATGTGCCTGTATTCAATTCATGGTGAAGGACAAAAAAAAGCAACTATCAAAAAACTAAAAATTGATAAAGACGGTTATATAACATTATGGAAAGTTTTTCGAATAGATGATGAAGATAACCTTATAGGACGATTTAGAAATTATCAATTCTATGAAGGTAAAAATACAGCTAGGTGTAAGTTTATAAGAACTATATATGGTAAAAAAGTATGGCAACAATATGCTCCTGGGTTTCATTCATTTACTAATGAAAAAGATGCTGAACAATGGGCAGATCTTACTGTATCACCAGCTTTCGATGTCGAAGCATATCCTATTAAAATTAAAAAAGAATGGATCAGCGATATGGGAGTACAAGGCGAAAGAACAGTGGTAGTCTCTAAACATATTATAATATAAGAAAGGGAAAATCATGAATAAAATCAGACTACCATCAAACCTAATACCACTGGCATTAATACTAATGATGGTTGTGTTCTTTCTATGCCTTGTAAACTGGGTAAGAAGAGATACACCAAGATGCCTCGAATGTAGAAAAGTATCATATAGCAAAAGCTACTGCGAACATTGCGGAGAATGGATAAAACCACTATACTGCATATCCTGTAAAACAAAAGAATACAACGCATATAAACCAGATAAATTCTGCGATGACTGCGGAACTATACTTGTTGTACTAACAGAAAATCCTGAAAAATAAATTAACTAAATTAGAAAGGGAAAATGTCATGGAATGTATAATAAAAAAATTCGTAGTAAGACCAAGAAAAAAACAAAACGATAAAGAACTTAACGAAGTACAGCAGAGCATCGAGGCAACACAACAACAAATTACCGCTGTTGAAAATGATCATCGCGATATGCAATTCACCAATGAAAAAAATGCCATAAAATTAAAAAGGACACAACTACAATTACTACAAAAAAGAAAAGAAGCTATAGAAAGCCACGATAGAGTAGCAGGAAAGAAGTTTAGAAAAATAAACCTCAACTTCCTTAGAAAAACAACAAGACAACGTATCAAAGGAAGAAGAGATGGACAACAAATAGAGGCAACTGTGAAAGTGCCCGCATACTCATGTCATCAATTAAAATATTACTCATCAGAATACTCATTCCAAGAATGTCAGCTTGGCCTCGAATTGACAGGAGGAAGATTTACAAATTTTAACGTTGTTAATACCGCAAAGGCACATCCAATATCTAAACAATATAACTCTATCTATAATACAAAAGCCTTTCCTCTAAATCCAATCAGATACTGGATAGCATATATGAAAGATAGAGAGTTTGATATAAGTCTTAAAGATCAATTCTCAGGATTGATACCAATTGAAGTTAAAAAAGAAATTGTAGAGGCTTACGCAATGTTCGATGAGGTGTTCCTTGTTAAAGAAGCTAACTGGCAAATAGAGATTATAGAAAAAGATCCTCTCATCATCGGCTTTCTAAATAATGAGGCTTATCTTATCTCCCACTTTGACTGTACACCTTTTGAACTCTATGCAAAATCAGAATTCTAAAATTTCCCAAATAAAAACTCTATTTAAGGAAGAAACAAATGATTGCTGTTATTACAATGCAAAGCGTAGATGGAGACTGTCCATGTAATATTACTGTAGATGTAGATAAACTCAAAGCAGTAACCCTTGAAGATTGTATAGAATATTACAATCAACATAACTCAGATGATGCTACTAAATTAAGGCGTGCTAAACAAAGGTTGAAAGATGCTCAAACTTATGTAGGAATAATCGAAGGAACTATCGATGATGGAGATGCCGACAATAATCCACATTGCTGGTCCATCCTTGAAGAAGCAAAAGTCGAACTACCACAAACGGTAGATTGGACTGATGTTATATTTTATGGGTAAGATTGAAAATAAAATTAAGAAAGAAAATATCATGAGTAGCCCAGAGAAAAAAGCATTTAGTCAATGGCTAATAGAAGGACTAGAAAAAGGATATATACAAGAACTCGATAAACAACTTAGATTACAGTATCATATCAAAGAACAATGTACTTCTAAACAATGGGAAGAAGCAATGAAATATTTTTCGGGAAATTAAAATGAATCAAAAAGATAAGAAAATCATGATGAGTATTATAGAATCAAACATAAGACAAGAAGATAGAGGAACCATATATGATCAAGGAGAAAAACCCGTAGAAGTTACTATGGACACCCATATCATAGATGAAGAAAAAGTATCAATGACTATAGATGATAAAACAGGAAATAAAATCTATTCAACATCTATGGCAAATATCGGTATAACTGTAGTAATAAAAAATAATTAAATTCCAAGAAAGGATAAAACATGGAAAATATCACAATAGAATCATTCGTCATTATGAGTAAAGATAGAAAATTTATCGCTACAGGTAATGTCAGAAACAGAAGAATTACCCCTGTTGATAATATAAGAAAAGGAGAAAGATTACTAACATACAAAACAAAAGGAACAGCTATATCTGCCTTTACTAAATGGAGCTTCTATGGCAGAGGACAAATCAAAGAAGGAAATGAACTCGAAGCAGTCCATGTTAATATAATTATTCAAGAAGGAGAATAATATGAAAATAACAACAGAACAAATGATACAAGTGCAAGATTGGGACGAAACAGTAACAGAAACTTATGGAAAACCCTATTCTTTCCAACAACAAGATGGATGCAAATCACGAGGACTTTTCCGTATAAGAGTACCTGAAGAAGCCGAAGATTTTGAACAAGATACTGTTCCTGAAATAGTTAACCATGAAGAAATGGGAGTTAGCTTTGAAGCATGGCTAAAACGAGATCCAAAAAAACCACTTGAAAATGATAAAGATGATTTTAGCCTTACTCTATGGTGGGATAGAAACTTCTATCCAGATGTCCAAATGATAGCAAATGATCTATGCGAAAAAGGCATTATAGAAAAAGGAAATTATATAATAGAAATTGACTGGTAAACTATGAAATATAAACCAGGAGATAAAATAGTACTCAAAGGAGATATAGATACCTCTAACTGGATGTGCGGTATAGAAGTAGAATATCAAAATCTTAATCCTAAAATAGTTACTATTGAAAAAGTTTATCCTATGCTGGAAGAACATTATTCCCTTGAAGAAATATCAGGGATGTGGTATGATAGAGAAATAATAGGACTATATGATGAACCTCCAGAACCAATAAATGATAGATTCGAAATACTTGATATAAGAAAGAAATAAATTATGTGTCTAGCATCAGTGCATTATGAAATAAAAAGAAAAGAAATTATCGAGAAACTTAAGCTTAGAAAAGATAAATATATGACTGTCTATAAAATCTTCGCTGTAGGTGAAGGAGGAAACCTCCTGGCAGTATTTAAAAATTATCAATTCTACGAAGGTAAAAATACCGCCGAAGGCGAAGTTATCTTTGATATAAGAGGAAGTAAATCATATACACAATATAAACCAGGATTTCATTCTTTCCTTAATAGAAAAGGTGCAGAAAAATGGAAAGAAAATTGCAACTTCGGCTTTACTAAATCTAGCGAACTTGTAGTCTATCCTGTCAGAATTAGAAAATCATGGATCACAACCGTTGGATGGCAAGGCGGACAGGATGTCATAGTCTCAAAACATATAGTAATATAAAAGGAATAAAAAACATGTGTCTCAGAAGAAAATTATCAGAAGATGATAAAAAGAAAATTATTGATAAGATAGATAAAAAAGGAATGAAAGTCTATAAACTAGTAAAAGTAATGGATAGTGTTTATTACCCTATATACTTTAATGTAAATAGACCTTATGAAGAAGGAGTGAATGAAGCAGAGGTAGGAAACGTCTGGACAAGCTATGGATTTAGCTACTCATCAGGATACCATTTCTATAAATCAGAAAGAACAGCAAATAGACATTGCGAACATATGAGTCGATCCATCGGTACACGAGCCGCATGTTACTCAATCAAAGTTATAGAATGTATAGTTAAAAAGTCGTGGGTATCAGAAATAGGAACACAATGCGGAGTTATGAAAAATGGAAGACTCGCCAAGAGAGATAGAGTAAAAGTCGTTGTAGCTAAAAAAGCAATCTTCCCTAAATCTTAAAAAGGAAAAATATAATGAAAAATAAGAAAACAGGAAGAGAAAAAGTAATGATAGGATCAACTATAACAGGATGGATAGGAATATCAATATTACTATATATGTTCCTATGAAAGAAGTAGATCCCAAAACCGAAGCATTGAGAACAGCAGTAAACTATCTATGGCTAGGAGATAATTCAGAATTTTATAATAGCCTGTGGGATATAGTTGAAATACTTGCTACTCCTGAACAATATGAATTGTCAAGAGAAGATCTTCAAGAACTACTAATACAATTAGATAAAGAAACAGGAAATTACGATCCTGATATATGGGAAGGCTAAATTATGAAATGGCAAACTGAACCAGAAAAAAAATATGGCGGCGAAGACTATATGGCAAAACAACAAAGACTCCATAAAGAAAAACAAGCACAAAAAGGAAATAATAATATGAAAATAACTATAGATGAAAAAACGACTCGTAGACTGGCTGAAGCACTTACAAGATACTTCTTCATAGGACTAGGTATAGGAATACTCGTAGGTGGAGCAATAACAGCATTAATCTTTTATGTCGTATTATAAAGGAAAATATAATATGCTACTATCAGAATTTATAAAAGGCCTAACAGATATAAAAGATAAACATGGAGATCATAAACTAGAACAGATAGCAGTAGGAAGCGAAGATAACTATGAAGAAAATCTGTGCTTCCAATGCCCAATAGGAAAAGAATGGATAGCCCTTATAGACTGGGAAGATGCATACTAAGAAAGGAAATTTAAGATGAGTACAGTTATTAGATCATGGGTGTCAGAACTACCCTGGAAACAACAAGGTGTACTACTATGCGCCCTAAGAGGTGTAGATGGTTTTCCAAAAGAACATGTGAGCAAACCCCTTACAAGAGCATATAGACAAACTCTTCTACTATGTGCTGATATAGACCTAGCAGCTAAAGGATCTGCTTTCATGACTACAAACCCATTAGATATTGAACTTGCAGATGCATTTATGGAATATCAACTAGATTCATATCCTATGCACTGGCTAATACACTTCATGCACGCAATAGAAATAGTTGGATATAAACATCCTGATCATAATGTCCGTCTCTTCTGGATAGCTCTGTATATTAGAATAGTTAGAGCATTACACCTGCATATAGAATCAGAAGAACAATTAGACATTCGACTATGCGATAAGAAAAGGGAAGAATATGCCTAGAACTAAAGAAGAAAAAAGAGAATACCAAAGACAATACTATCAAAATAATAAAGAAAAACACCGAGAATATAAAAAAAAATATAACGAAAAACATAAAGAAAAAGTAAAAGAATATAATAAACAATACTATCTAAAAATGCAGAAGGAAAGAAGAAAAGATTATCAAGAAAATAAAGAAGAAAGATTGCAGTACCAAAAAGACTATCATCAAAGAAATAAACGGAAAGAATATTTTAAACTATACTATAATAAATATAGAGAAAAAAAATTGCAATACCAAAAACAATACGATCAAGAACATAAAGAAAAAAGAAGAATATACGAAAGACAACGTTATAGAAAAATGCGGGAAAAAGAAAAAACACTTATGACAATCTAATAATAAAGAAAAGGATAATATAATGACAGCAAGATTCGAAAGATGGAGAGTAATAGAAATAGTTGAAGAAGCTATAAGCGAACAAGTAAGTGCAGATGGCTTTAAATGCGATCAAACAAGAGAATTAGAAGAAAGAATCAAAGATAAATTCGATCAAACAGATGCGTAAATAATAAAGAAAAGTTTAGTAAATGCAAAAATACAAAGCAGGAGATAAAGTAGTAGTAAGAAAAGATATGGGCTATTCTGATACCCTCAGACGAGGATTGGAAGAATTAAACTATATCTTAACTATACTCTGTAAGGACGATTATTATTATACTATGACAGAAGTAAAATATGGATGGACAGATGAATATATAATAAAACTATATGAAGAACCAATAGCAGGAGAACCTATTAATTCAAGATTCGAAATACTAGATATAAGAAAGGAAGACCATGTGCCTACAACGTAAAAGCACCAAAAAAGATAGAAAAAAAATTACAGATGGAATCCCCAAAACAGGAATGAAAGTCTATAAAGTAGTTGCCGTACATGTAGAAAGCGGAGGCTACTTCCCCCCATACTCTGTACTTAATACTATAACAAGAAAATGGATACGTAGAATACGATATAAGAAAGGCCTTAATGAAGCTAAGATTACAAGGAAAATAGAAACTACAATGAGAATAGGACGAACTTATGAAACAGAATGTAATGGATACTATCAAGCAGGATACCACTTCTATACAGAAAGAAAACATGCAAGACAAGCAGCTCGATTCCTTCTTAAACACTATAGAGAAACCTGCGATAACCATCGCTTAAAAGAAGAAAATTTCATATTTAAAACTATAACCTGTACAATTAAAAAATCATGGATAACCATGATAGGAAAACAATATAGTATCGTAAGAGGAGAATATGATTGTAATCCCATAGATAAAAATACAATGCTGACAATCATCGTTGCTAAAAAAGCACTGTTCCCAGAAATTCGGGAAAAAATAAAAACCTCCGTAACAATCTAATAATAAAGAAAAAGTCTAAAAACCCTAAGAGAGAAAAGTTTAATAAATGTTAAAATATAAACCAGGAGATAAAGTTGTAGTAAACAAAGATATGGACTATCCCCCAAACCTTGTACAAAGGTTAAAAGAATTAAACTATATCCTAACTATAGAAAAAACAGCAGGAAGATGTTATACCATGGAGGAAATAGGATATCTATGGGGAGATCAATATATAGAAAAACTACATGAAGAATTTATAGATGAATATGATCCAATTGAATCAAGATTCGATATACTTGATATAAGAGTTTAATAAATGCTAAAATATAAACCTGGAGATAAAGTCGTAGTAAGGGAAGATATGAGATATATTTCTACCCTTAGACAACAACTACGAGAACTAAACTATATACTAACTATAAAAGAAATACTAGGAGATGATAACTATTATAGTATGGAAGAAGTAGGGTGCGGATGGACAGAGATATATATAATAAAACTATATGAAGAATTTATAGATGATCCTATAAACTCAAGATTTGATATAATAGATATAAGATGATGGATATGGTAGATACAATTAGTAAACCAGAACATTGCCCATATCAAAATACAGATTATGATGGATATCCTGGCTGTAAATATAATGGTGTAGACTGTGATGATGATAATAAATTCCCAATGAAGTGCCCACTAAGAGAAGGAAATATTACAGTTAAAAAACGGAAAAATAAAAAAGCTAAAAAGACTAAGAAAGAAGAAACCCTATATGAGTAAAGAAAATGAAAAAATATAAGCCTGGAGATAAAGTAGTAATAAGAGATAATCTAACCTATCCTGATTATATAAAAAAGAAATTAGAACAAGTAAACTATGTGGTAACTATAGATGATGATATTATAACTAATGAATATGAATACTGCTTTGCAGAGATACCAGGAGCATGGAAAGAAAATGCTGTAATAGGACTATATGAAGAGCCTATACCAATAAACTCAAGATTTGATATAATTGATATAAGATAATGACTAATAATCCTGAACATGATAATAAGTGGGATCCAGATGATTATAACCATTGCGAAAAACATGACCAATATTATAAAAAGTATTGTTGTGGTTGTGCGTTAGATAGACCTGGAAATAAAAAAGATTTATATGAATAAGGAGATAGTAATATGTGGATAATATATGGATTAGCAATAATAGGTGGAATAGTAATTCTGTGTATGATAGGTGCTGCAATCTATGTAGCAATAAATGGTGGAGTAGGAAGATAATATGATTATGTATATTATTAATAAGTTAATAGCAATTGGGATAATAATTATCCTTACTCGATACTTCTATAGAGAATGGAAAAATAAGAAATACTAATTTCTCGGAAAAAGAAAAACATCCATAACAAACCAAAAATAAAGAAAAACTCTAAAAACCCTATGATAGAAAAGCTTATAATATAAAAGGAAAAACTATGACTATCTATGTAATAAATACAACAGATAAAACAGTACTAAACGAAGGATTTATAAGAATAGAAGATATTAAAGTATGGGCTAAACAATACTGGAACGATTGGGTAGATGTTTATATAGTTATAAATACAAACGAAAAATATGGAGTTGTAAGAGGTAAACTCCTAAGTGAGGAAAAAGTGCTTGCTAAAATATATCCTGTTAATATTGATAATATAACTTTCAAAATGGAGGATTAGTTAAATGTTAATGGAAATATTCTTACATATTATAATGGGTTGTCTAACAATATTGTTTATAGTATTGGTAGTAGGAGTTGTTGTTTTTCTCTATAAATTATGGAAAGCTGTTGATAAAATGGACGATTCTTAGCATCAATTCTCTAATATAAAATTTGATTTCATCGACCAATCTTTATAAAACAGACCTTTTTTGTCTTAAAAAAAAAATAGATTTTAAATCTATTATCTATAAAAATAAAAATTTACTTGTCTGGATAAATAATTACTCAGAAATAATCCAGACAAACATTTAATTATTGACAAATGATTTGAAATTTGTTAGAATGTATAAAGTAGAGTGTCTGGATAAAATAGCACCAAGATATAATCCAGACAGGAGATATCTTTAATTACACCATAGAAAGGATAGTAAAATGATAGAGATTATGTATCGTCCAGAGGATGTGGGGAAGTTAGTATTAAACAGTCGTGGAGGCATAACAAAGATAAGAAAATACCATATGACAGAAGTAGATATTGCTAGGACTAGGCAGAGATGGTTATTATCTATTGTAGGAGTAGATAAGAAGATTAAGAGAAAAGCTGGCACTCATTTCTTTAATCCCTATAGAAAAGGAATTTATTACTATCAGATCCAAAGTATGTATTTATTAGGAACAAATACATGGCATAGTCTTAATGATATTTTACAAAAGATGGAAGAGATTATGTCGCAGGTATTTTCTAAAAAAAATGGAATAAGTAGTAATGCCTGGGGAAGATTCAGGGGTAAGGCGAACAAGGATGATGCCATAAAATGTAAAGACTATATAGGTAGGGTACAAGAGAATATGGTATTTTTTCAAAGACTAACCAAACTACACCCTTATGGATATAAACTAAGACAGGTAAGAGCTTCAGTAGATACTAAGAGGGTTACTAAAGCTGGTTTTCCTAATGGTTGTTATTCTTATAGACTATCTACTTATAAGACTGAGCAGGAAGCATTGCCTACAAGAGATTATAGTAAGTTTGTATTTCCTAGGCATGAAAGAAAGTATGTGAGTTATAAGTTTATAGGGACTATAATAACTAAGGACAAGGTTATATCGGAGGGTAAAATATATGAGATGTCACCAGTGTCATCAGGATAATATAAAGATAGAGTTAGGTCATATAACTTGTGATATATGTGGTTTAGATATTGACATATCTTGGAACTTAGAAGATAAGTTAGTTGATCTATTTGTATATAATAAGCAGTTAGAAGAAGCTGAGACTTTAGGTAGTGAGGCATATATAGAGGGTAAGGGTAATTGTGATAATCCTTATTCTTTAGAAGCTGATGAGATTATGTTAAATAAGAGGTGGGAGGAGGGATTTGATAGGGAGAGGATTGCTTATGAGAAAGAGGCCTTTTCTTCTTCTGTCGAAAAATTAAATGATGAGATGATTAAGATGGTAAGGAAGGAAGGGAATTTAGAGGAGAGGATAGTAGAATTAAAGAATGAGTCTGAAGAGTTTCAGAATAGTTCTGAGAAATGGAGATTATTTATTGTAAGACTTAGTAAAACTACCTATATATGGGGTAAAAAATATCGACAACACATGTTTGATTTTTTTAATGGTATAGATAGTTTAAATAATCCAGACGACTAATTTTCTATTGATATACATTAATAATAGTATATTAATTAGGAGATGGTATTATGAGCAATAGAAATTATAGTAGTTTTGCAGCAGGAGCATTACTTTATTATATATTAAGTTTTGTTTTTGCTTGGTTCCCTGCTATAGTATTTGGGGTACAAATAAGTGAATTAACTTGGGGATATATGGACAAGGGAGCTTCATATATTTGTGGGTTAGTAGGCATATTCATAGGTTGGTTTTTAGTAAGATGTCTTATAGTAAAAGCTTCTCAAAACAGTGATTTATGGTTATATGTAGGTTTAACCTATTTATTTTGCTTATGGCCCTTTATACAGTTGGTGATGTTTTTCATGGGTAATGGAGAATATGAGCAATCTACTTATAAGGCAGAATTTCCTGGATTTGATTGGATTCCTTTCATATAATCCAGACGGTTATCTTTTTTTCCGCGAGAAATAGAAACGGAGAGAATCATGAATGTAATGAAATTATCAGAGATACCAGCAAATGCAGTTCCAAGGTCTCAAACAGGCTTTGAGGAATTAGATTTTATCTATGGATTTAGTAGATTCCCTAATGGTCTATGTTGGGGATTACCAAAGGGTAAAATCAGCTTATGGGCAGGTGAGTGTGGTATAGGTAAGAGTAGGTTATGTATAGATGTTGCTAAGAATTTCTCTACTGCTGGTCATAAGGTTCTTTATATATTAACAGAGGCAGAGTTAGATGATTTTGCTAGTTGGGCTAAAGATACTTCTAAGTATGATACATTTTATTGTAGTGGTGAAAATGGAATAGATGAGATCATCAAGATAATTTATGAGGTAAAGCCTGATTTAGTTTTTATTGATAGTGTTAATTATATTGAGGATTTTACTGGGACTTCTAAATCTGTTCAAAGATTAATTAAAGGAATAGATAATAAGGTAGGGTTAAAGAAAGTTACTGATGATGTAGGTTGTCATACTATTTTACTTGGTCAAATAAATCAAGATGGTAAGACTATTAAAGGTGGCACTTCATTACCTCATGCTGTAGATATAGCACTGAATCTAACTCATATGACAAAAGATAGTACTTGTTGTTTTGTTGTAAGTGTTGGTGCAAAGCATAGATATGGTAAAAAGGGTAGTAAGGGAGTATGGTGTCATTATGAGGAGGGAGTTAGGTGTGTAAGTAATGAGAGGTTAAGTGATAAGGAATGGTGTCTCAGTCATAACTTGTCTGTTAGCACTATGGCAGAGAGGGTTAGTAAACAGTTAAAAGAGGAAGAAGAGGTAGAAGTTCCTGTTGAGAAGGAGACGGTTTTAGATTTTCTTAAAAAGGTATTTGCATTTCCTCTTTAAAAAATCCAGACAGGTAAGTTTTTAAAAATACATAATATTATGGGAGTTGCTGGTTATATTTTTGCCCATGGTCCTGATCGGATTCGAAGCTGAGATGGAACGCAAGCAAGGGTATATCAAAAGGCCACAGGTTAACTGACGCCAGCTAAAGACTACTCCCGCCGTAATTTAGAGATAATATATTTATCTTAAAAATAGTCCTTGACAAGTGGAAAGAGAAATGTTATAATTTTTTTTGAAGGGGTATGGAGTGACTTGTTTCTATCACTTGTTTTTAGTATTCAAGGGTATTTACAAATATACTGATCTATCTCCTTGTGCTGAGTATATCAAGTTCAGTTAATCTACTCATCACACTCCGATAGAGCAGTATATTTGCGGGATTCAAAAAAAATTATAAAAAAAGTGAAATAAGTGGTTGACAAGTGAAAGATACTTGTTATAATGTAGGAAATTAAGCTTTTCATCACCCTCCTCCGAAGTCAGATTCGGCTTATTTGGTGGAAGAATCTGACTTTATTTTATTTTTTGAGGGTTAATAGGAGAAAGATAAGATGTATACAGCAATAGGAATTTGTATTATAATATGTATTTTATGGGGTTGGTATTCTGTTAAGATGCAGAAGGTACTGTATAAGGATACAACCATATTAAAGTATGTAAGTGTGTTTTTAGTTAATGTTATTATATGTCCTATAAGTATTCTTTTTGCTATTAAGAGGTTGGACGAAAAAAAATTATAAAAAAATAAAATAGTCCTTGACAAGTGAATGAAGATATGATAATATAGAGACTCGTGATAGGAGGCAGTAATGCTGGCTTATCTATGCGGGTCGAAGATTCGTGAATATGGGGAGTAACAGAGATGGTAGGTAACTACACTGTTTACTCCTAACAAGATATATTTTTCTTTTTTCGAAAAAATATTAAAGAAAAAAAGAGGAATTGACGATAGTAATTAATAAGTAGTAGTAAATGGGAACGATAATAAAAATTTTAGTACTTTGTATAGTATTAATCGTATAGATATTAACCAGGGATTTTAAAAAGGAATCCAAGAGATGACTATCTCAACCAGACATCCAGTTGCCGAAATATTATGTAGTAATCTACATAGACAACAAGTCCCTATGAATCCGATAGGTACATTTATTGTTGTCTATGCGGATGCACTCTGGTCTAATCGTCCTGTTGAACAGAAAGATGGATCGGGGTAGTCGCTTTTGAACATATAGTTTTCCTCGTTCAAAGGCGACTCCGAAAAGAGTTGCCTTTTTTTTATGGATATGATAATGATAGATTTATTAAAGAGAATAGAAGAGACAGAAGAGACTCATAAGGCCCATGAGGAATTTTATGAGTTAGCTGAGAAGTATGGATTTTGTACGGTTTGGTGTGAAAAGTATTGTGCTCTTTGTGAAAAAAATAGTTAGTTAATGCCCTTTGGTGTAGCGGTAACATGCAAGGTTTTGATCCTTGAGTCTCAGGTTCGATCCCTGAAGGGGTAATTAATTCCATCATGATGAAATGGTATCATGGCTGACTGTTAATCAGTTCTTCCTGGTTCGAATCCAGGTGGTGGAGCTAATCGTAAGATATTACGATTTGAATCTTTTAAAAGTAAATAGGGGTTCCAAAAGGAACACACTGTAAAGTTTTTGTGGATATTATACACGGAGAGTTTACTTTGGTATTAGCCAATGTATTGTATGAGCATTGCCTAACACCGAATGATAATTCTCCGTGTTTTAGGCATGAAGCTCAAATGGCTGAGCACTCCGCTGATAACGGAGAGGGTACTGGTTCGAATCCAGTGATGCCTATTAAGCAGGTTGATTGTGAATAAGTTATCGTATATGAACGAGTGGTGGAGGTTCGATTCCTTCTCCCAAGATTATTGACCTTGGGATAGTGTAATGGTAGCACCCTAAAACACTTTATTCCTCCTACATATCTGCTTCTTTAAAAAAATATAAACGGGTTGAATGAACGATCGGTTATCGTCTCTTAAACGAAGGATCTTGGTTCGAGTCCAAGTGCGGAGCTTGCTCCGTATAGCTCAATTGGTAGAGTTTAACTCCCGATTTTCTCCACCATATCCGTTTTTCACTCGAGTAGCTTAATTGGCCAAGCACCTGTTTTACAAGCAGGAGTCATGTGAGTTCAAGTCTCACCTCGGGTATTTGACAGGTTGATAGTAAAAGGTTATCGGATAAAACGAATTGACTTCAAAATCAAATTGCGAGTAGGGTTCAAGTCCCTACACCCTAGAAATAGGAAACTTCCTTCTACACCCACATATCTGTCTATCCGCTCTATCGTCTAATGGCTAGGACACCTGACTGTCGATCAGGAAATCGGAGTTCGACTCTCCGTGGGGTGATTAAAAAGGTTCGAAACAAATAAAGGGTTTTGAACCTAAATATCGAATATAAGGTATAACTATTATTTTTTGGAGAATAGAAATGCCTTATAAAGATAAGAATAAAATCAAAGAAGCTAAGAAAAATTACTATCTAAGAAACAAAGAAAAAGTTAAACAGCGCACGTATGAAATACGTGAAAGAACAAGAGCATGGCTCTTTGAATACAAAAGTAAACTTAAATGTTTAAAATGTTCAGAAGATCATATCTCTACTTTAGATTTTCATCATAAAGGAGATGAAGAAAAAAATAGCACTATAAGTAGAATGGTCCATAATGGATATAAAATAGAAAGTATATTAAAAGAAATTGATAAATGTGTTGTTTTGTGTGCAAATTGTCATAGGAAATTACATTATGAAGAAAACCTATGACTGTTATTGGATAGGCATTAGATTGGTGACTTAAGCTCCCTGCTAAGGAGTCGTTCCTGAATAAGGGCTTGGACGTTCGAATCGTCTCCTATCCGCTGAAGCCGTGATCTTCCACTCTGATGGTCTTTTAGTAATGTGTCAGAGCATTATTATTAGATACGGATTTGATCGGCGTTATAAAATAAGGGTTCTGGAGCGTCAGGCTTCAGGTAAAAGCTTCCAGGCTTATCCCATCACTTGGATGAGCAATCAGATTGGCGACTGAACTGGTTTTGAAAACCAACGAGCTTGAAAGAGCCTTGGAGGTTCGACTCCTCTCTCATCCGCTTGGAGCTATTGGCAATAATGAATCTAGATAGTTATTGTTAATACTTCGGTAGTCTAATGGTAAGGCACTCGCCCGCACGCGAGTTATGCGAGTTCGAATCTCGTCTGGATACTGCTCCTTTTAGCGACATGGTATAGTTTGGTAAACACACATCTTTCATAAGGATGAGTCTTGGGTTCGATTCCCAATGTCGCTATTTGTGATATGTTTTTGTGGTGGAATATGGAAGACACGCTGCCAAGTACCTAAAAGATGCGGAGAATGGGGAAACGCGGTTTTACTGAGGAGACGCACTACTTTGTAATTTGCAGGTTCGAGGCCTGTCAAAAATATATTACATTATTAACTGACTCATAGTTCAGTGGTAGAACGCACTCCTTATAAGGGTGTCACTCAGGTTCGATTCCTGGTGGGTCAACTTTCTAACACCGAATAAATATATGGCCTGGTCGTCTAATGGCTAGGATACCACTCTTTCAAGGTGAAGATCGGAGTTCGATTCTCCGTCAGGCTATTGGTAGCAGGTTCTTGTTCAGTTTCTCCTGCTTTATCAAAAAAGAACATTTTGCCCCTATCTTCTAGTTGGCTTAGGATACTACCCTCTCAAGGTAGAAACATGGGTTCAAATCCCGTTAGGGGTATTATTTTTTATTCTATAAGTTCTTATTATTTCGGGATTTAGAGAAATATAGAGGAAATTTTAAAAAAAATAGAAAATAACTATTGACAAGTGAAAGAAAAGTCGATATATTAGTTATCAGTTAGATCATTAACAAGTTAATATGAGTGAAACCTAAAGAAAATAAATACGGGTTGAAGACTAAGAGTTATCGTTTATTGGAAACTTGGGGCTAACTGCCCCATTCTCTTGTCATACCATATCCGTTTTTTTTAATATTCTTGGTGGGTTGATTAATGTTGGTTATCGATCATTGCTACGGAAAAGCATGTGAGAACCGAAGATTGAGATAGGAAAAAATCGAATTGAGAGTAGACGCCACTTAATACATTTGATGGGAAGACTATTGAGATCCTAAGGAAACCATTTTTGTTATGGCTTTGCGTATCCTAAATTTCCCAACAAACAGTTTACTACAGTTTATCTCATTGTGAGATGAACTAACCTTATTCCCTGACGTGTCCTACAGGATGCTATATATGGGAGCTTCCAATGTTTGCCGCATATCCACCTAGGCGTTTTTTTTGTTTGAATGGTTTCCCTAACATGTGGGAGTTAGGGAGTAAAAGGGTTATACACGGCTCTTTCCAATTTTTTGTTCAGGTCGTCTAATTAGGACACCTCACCATCGTGTGGGGAAATGTAGGTGGAAATCCTATCCTGTAACTCCATTATCTGAGGGTCTTCTAAATAGGATTTTCTAACAGCTACTCAAGAAAATTGTTAGAAAATTTAGGATACTCATCACTTGAGAAGATGAGAGATGTAGGTGTGATCCCTACTCCTTAGACCAATTTATTAACATTCGAGTGGTCTTGATCAAGATACCTGCCGTACCGGGGGCGGGAGACGTAGGTGCGACCCCTACCTCGAATGCCATTTTATTAGGGTGCTCAAAGGGTTAGATTTAATTTATTATTTCTAATATGAGCTATTTAGATCACAATACAAAGCAAGGGCATTGGTGGTTCTGAGCTAGTATTGCTAAATAAGAGATTGATAGGAAGTGTTATAACACCGATTTTTATAACACCGAATTGAAGCATGTCGGTTCGACTCCGACCCCTGATATTGATTAGCGTAGTGGCCGAATAAGCTTGCCACCATGTCTGGCTAAGGCACATGAAAACCTGGTCCTGGGTGTTAGGACATTAACAACAGGGATACAGATGCTAAATTTATTTTTAAATTTATTTTTAAATAGGTTTAGTTTTTGTATTAGATTGGTTCTCTCAGTAACTTAGATAAGGTTACATGGTCATGAGAGTTGCGATGAATATTGAGGAGTCATGACCTCAATGACCTAGTTTCGTCTATTGCTAATCTTCTTTTAAAAATTAATCGCGGGGTAGAGCAGTCTGGTCAGCTCGTTTGGCTCATAACCAAAAGGTCGGTGGTTCAAATCCATCCTCCGCTATTTGTTGCGTATCAATCATGCGTTGTCCTAAAAAAACTTTACAGATTATAATTTAGTCTGTAAAGTTTTTTTATTGTCCTGAACGTGGGAAAGTTTGGCTTAATCCGCCTGGTCTGGAGCCAGGAGACCGCTGGTTCAAATCCAGCCGTTCAGATCTAGCAGGTTGAAGGTAGTAAGTTATCGTTTCTAAAACATCGGGCTAACAGCCCGAATACTACTTATTATCATCCACACATCTGCTACTTTACTCTCAGTGGGAAAGCTTGGTATTCCGTCTGGTTTGGGACCAGAAGATCAGAGGTTCGAATCCTCTCTGAGAGATTAATTTTCTGCAAAAAAAATAATTAAAATAAAAAAAGGAAAATAAAATATTTCTCATAATATATAAAAAGAATTAGTATATTATTATATAATAGGAGAAATATAATGGCAATAGAAATTAATGAGCCTACTAAACCATTTGGAGTGAATCCACCTACAATTACATTAACTGGGCAGCTTCAAGATGTTGATTCTGGAAGAGTTATTATAGGAGAAACTACTGTATCGGTAGATGAAAATAATATTACTCAAAATGGATTATCAGTTAAACGTAGAGGAGAGATAGTTTATAGAGATGGTGTTACTGTAACGTTAATACCTGATGGAGATTTTGGTTCTGAAGATTATAATCTTGCTAATTATAATGTTGTTCCTTATAATGAAGTCCATACATTCACTAACAAAGTTGTTGGTAAGAATGTAGCAACTGGTGCTCCTGATACTCTTTTTGCTGGTGGAAATACAGTAAATAGAAATTCTAATACTTATTACACTTTGAATGGTAAAGATCCTGTTAGAACAAAATCTACTTTGTATACTGGTCCTTTTATTATTAGAAGGAATACTTCTGGCACTGATAATACTATTCTTAAAACAAGAACATATGTCCTAGGTAGGAAAAGTGAAGTAAGAACAGTAGAACTCAGGATTACTCCTGGCTCAGAAATAGATAATATTTAATCAATAATTTATAATTCTGGAAAAATAAAATGCCTATTATAGAAAAAATAGAGAAACCAGAAATAAGACTAGTTGGAGATATTATTTCTTCTGAAAGTATTGTTTCATATTTTTCAACAGGAGTAGATCATTCTACTACTCCTATAATAGTAGAAAGTAATTTAGTATCTAGTCCTACTGTTTTAGATCGAAATGATCTATTAAATTTTCAAAACTCTGTAAGAATTATTATTACAGGAAAAATATTTCCTAAAGTTGATTATCGTAGAAGAGATAGGATGGGAGCATTAGAATTTGAAGGTAATGTTTCTTTTAATACCTCTTCACCAACTGTAGTTAATGAATTTGCAGAAACGTTTTATACTTTAAATGGGAAGGATCCTGTAAGAACTGCAAATTATCTTTATACTGCTTTAGATTATGATAGTTTTTCTACAACTAATTTGCTCGATCCTAGTGCTAATCCAAGTTCAATTTTCAACAATATAAATGATCTTGGTTTTTTATTAAAAGTTAACCCTACAGGAGATGAGGTTTTTGTTCTGAAGGCAAGAACTTTTTATAGAGGTCAAAAAAGTGATGTAACAACAGCGCGTTTTAAGGTTTATAGAAATACCGTAAGCACTCTTATTGATAATGCTGGTACTGATTTATAACACTCAAATGCTATTATAGCACTTGTAGTGAGTGCTATAATAGTTTCATTTCTCAAATATTCAAGAAAACACTAGGGGAATTAGCTCAGCAGGGAGATAAAAAAAGAGGAGTTCTGAAATATATGTCGAATATATAAATAGTAAAGTATTTATATGGAGACGATTATGGAAGAATATATTTTAGAAAAACTAGTTAAGAAGAATAAAAGCACTCGACAAATAGCTAATGAACTAAATAAGAGTCAAACAAATATTCGTTATTGGCTCAAGAAATATAACCTTTCTACTAATTTTACTAATTTTTATTTAGAATTTAATTGTAAATTTTGCGGAGAAAAAGAAGAAAATAAAATGATGAATAAGGGAGGAGGAAGAAGAGCAAAAACTATTTGTAAATTATGTCATAACAAAAATACAATTAAAAGACAACAAAAGAATAAACAACAGGCAGTAGATTATAAGGGTGGTAAATGTAAAATATGTAGTTATGATCGTTGTTTATCTGCTTTAGAATTTCATCATAGAGATCCTAAAAATAAAGAAATTAATTGGATATATATGAGATCATGGGGTATAAATAAAATATATAAAGAATTAGATAAGTGTGATTTAGTTTGTGCTAATTGCCACAGAGAAATACATGCAAATATGGGGACTTGGTGAAATCGGGTATCACAGGACTCTTGCAAAGTCCAGTAGGGGGATCATAACCCCCAGTCTCCATTCTATTGGGATCGTAAGTGAAAAATAGACTAGCTCAAATTGCTGAGTATAACTGCACAGGGGCTGCCTCATTGGTGGTAGTGAAGCGTGAGAGCGTGATGTACGGTGGGTTCGAGTTCCCACAAGCTCCATTTTAAACAGGTTGATCGTAAAAAAGTTATCGTAAGTTCGACTCTTATCCTGCCCTCTTTTTATGGGCAGGTTGGCCTTGGGGCCTATCCTTTTTTACCCACACATATCTGTTTTTTGCTCCTTAAGCATAAATGGTGATGCACCGCACTTGTAATGCGGATAATTCAGTTCGATTCTGGAAAGGAGCTTTAGGAAGTAGCTTAAAATATTATTATTTTTTTAGAGGATTTAAGCTACTTATGTCGAATATATAAATAGTAAGTTATTTATATAGGAGATAATGATGAAAATATGTAATTTGTGTGGTAAAGAGTTTAAAACAAAAGAAGTTATTGATGGTAAAAGGAGAAACTTTCAAAGAAGAAAATACTGCCTAGAATGTTCTCCTTTTGGTAGTGGCAATACTGCCAAATTATCAAGATATGGAGAAACACTTGAAGATTTTAATCAAATCGGAAAAATTAAAAGAAGAAAAAAACGTAACAAAGAGATTTATAAAAAATATCAAAAACAAAAAAGAGAAGATAGAAAGAAGGAACTTGTTGAATTAAGAGGTGGAGAATGTAAAATATGTAGTTATGATAAATGTATAGCGAGTTTAGATTTTCATCATAGGAACCAAGAAGAAAAAGAATTTGAAATTAGTCGAACAGGATTTTTAACAAAATGGGAGACATTGGTTAAAGAAGCAGAGAAATGTGATATTCTTTGTAAAAATTGTCATAACGAATTGCATTATTTAGAAAAAAGGTAAGGTAACTCAGTCTGGTAGAGTGCTACACTGAAAATGTAGTGGTCGCTGGTTCAAATCCAGTCCTTACCACTTAATCCAGACAGCCAGTTTTTTATTATTATGAGTTAGACTCGGACCCTTAGCTTAGCGGCCTAAAGCCCCACACTCATAATGTGGCTATCCTTGGTTCGAATCCAAGAGGGTTCATTAACCTTTATAGGAGATGTAGTTATGGCAAAACGTGGAAGAAAAGACTGTTCAAACTGTAAAGCTGAAATAGGAGCAAGATGTCATCTTTGCCCAGAATGTGGGTTTCATTTCTCTGAAGGAGAAATAAGATTGGATCTCTTGGAAGAGAAAAAGAATAAAGCAGCAGCTCCTGTTTTTTATGACAAACCAGGCAGAGGTAGAAAAGAGTGCCCTGGATGTAGTAAAATCGTGGGTGGAGTAACAAAAACCTGCCCAGGATGTAGTTTCGACTTTGTAGCAGCGAGAGAAGAAACCAGAAGTACAGCAGCAGAGAAAAAAGAAAAAAAGCCAGATAAGAAAGAAGAGAAAATAGACCCAAGAGTAAGAGAACTATTGGCTCTTCCAGAATATACAGCACCGAAACAACTATCTCCTGTAGAACATGCTCAAAGGATCCTAGGTTATGGAGTAGAGAGAGCTAAAGCATTATTAAATCTTGCTAGAAATAATGGTTATTGGAAACATGTTAATTGGGATGTAGTCGAAGAGGGCTTGTAACTCAATTGGTAGAGTAACGCCCTTTTAAGGCGTAAGTTCTCGGTTCGAGTCCGAGTGGGCCCATTTAGGGGGTGTGAAGCTTATGAGGTAAAGCACCAGACTTTTAATCTGGGGTCTTGGTGAGTTCGAATCTCCCCACACCTATTGTTACAATCCTACTGTAGATATCGCGGTAGGTAAATTGTAAGGGAATGTTTTTTAAGCGGTGAATTTAACCCTGTTCAATAAAGAAAAGAAAAACCGCAGCTATCATTTTTATATCGCCTCTGTAACTCAGTCTGGCTAGAGTGTCTGGTTCTTACCCAGATGGTCGTAGGTTCGAATCCTGCCAGGGGTATTTTTTGGGAGATGCTCCTGCTGGATGTCTGTAAAACATCTGCCCGTTACAATTGATGCAGGTGGTTGGGTGTATGGTTCAATTCCTTCATTTCCCATTATTCGCATCCATTGAGCAATTGGCTGGCTCGCCAGGCTGTAAACCTGGTCCTTAATCGGCTTAGAGGTTCGAGTCCTCTTGGGTGCATTTTTGGAGCAGGATCAGTAACCTGTGCGACATGTGAGAATTGATCAACTTACATCTGTATAGCAAAAATCTTCCAATATTTTCATGTCAGAGGTGATGTAATCGGTAGCATACAAGACTGTGAATCTTGGTGAGCGGGTTCAAATCCCGTCCTTTGACCTTCGGCCAGTTAGCCAAGTGGTAAGGCGAGTGGTTGCAACCCACTTAATCGAGAGTTCGATCCTCTCACTGGTCTTTTACTCCCCGTAGATGTTTCGGTAGCATGTCAGGTTTCCAACCTGAATGGCCCAGTCCGACTCTGGGACGGGGAATTTTCTCTGAGAAAAAGAGGATCTTTGCCTGCGTTTTCCTCTTCTATAAATAATATAAATGCAGGCATATGCGGCTATGGTATAACGGCATTACGTGACCTTGCCAAGGTCGAGTCGTGGGTTCGACTCCCACTAGCTGCTTTTGGCCAAGATCCCTAGTTTACCTGAAGAGTTTCTAGGTTAAATAATGAACTCTTCCCACGCGGGTGTGGGCAAATTGGCAAAGTCGCCTGGCTTAGGACCAGGAGTTATGGAGGTTCGAGTCCTCTCACCCGCATTAAAAATCCAGACAGTTAGTTTTTTATAATTATATACTACATAATGGTTTATTTTTACACAAGGAACTAGTGAAATGGACGATATTTGGAAAAGAATAGAACAAGGAAAACCGACTTCAGTGCTTCAAATAGATGATTTTGAAGTAGGGATGTTTATAACTGTACTTAATGGGGATCAAACTTTTAAAGAGTTCATGTCTCCAAAGGGTGGAAGAACAGAAGTTCTTGAGAAGAATGATTATTATAAAGGTAAAGTTCTTAGAGTAGTATCTATGAATCTTCCTTATTTGTTCCTAGAATATTATGGATCAGGGAATAATAAGAATGATATGTATAGTGCTACTATTGATGTAAGAGAAGCTCATTTTATGAAACTAGATATAAGTTTTGTTAGAACAGCGTCTCCGAATTTTAAAGCGTAGCACCGAATAAATCACGTCCCAGTAACTCAGTGGATTTAGAGTACTCGCCTTCTAAGCGAGCAGTCGTAGGTTCGAATCCTACCTGGGATATTAGAAAAATAGAAAAATATTTAATTTTTTTTCTATTCCCCACAAAAATAATCTTGTTTATAAGTTCTTATTTCTCAATAGTTTAGCTATTATTATAGATAGCAAAGTATATCTATAAATGATATAATTGTGAAAAAAGTCTTGTATTGTCTTTCACTTTCTGTTATAGTAATTATTGTCATGACAGACGTAAGTTAAATTAATTTTATTTAATGTGGCTAGTAAAGCCACGGAGGTATGACAAAATGGCAAAAGTGAAAGTGGGTACGGAAGCCTCGAGGACTGGAGAGCTTTATTACCGAGCCTACCAGAAACTGTCGAGGCAAAAGTTACGGATCGAAAGAGAGATGCTTAAGCTTCAGGGCAAGATCCTGAAAGCAGCATCAAGAAGAGGTGTAGTGGTATCTAGGAAATATGTTCCTAGATTATCAAATACTACAACTTTAGTCGAAGCGATCCGACAATGTATGGTTCCTGGTAAGAAGATGAGAATGGTAGACATTCTTAAGTCTCTTACTAAGAGAAACCTATACCATACGAAGAGTAAGTACTTCTATACGATGATAAACAATAAGTTAAACAGAGATCCTCTGATTGAGAAAGTCAGTCGAGGTGTTTTTGTTTATTGTCCGAAGAGGAGAGCGACTGTGGCATAGATCATTAATGGATCTATATAAAATGCTCAGTCTCTTATGATTCTGGGCATTTTTTTTGGGGAAAATAAAAAAGTCCTTGCAAGGGGATGAAAATAGTGATATAATATCGATTATTCAAATTTAACATGGAGGTAGTAATGACCAAAGATAGAGATGTTCAAAGGCTCCGTTGTGAAAAACTTGTAAATGAATCATGGTCTATAGCAGAAAGGCATAAAGAGAAGATCCAGGCAGTTTTAAATAAAAACAATCCAACTAGTCCAAACGATATATCACTATTAGTTATTGCAGCAGCAGCATTTATGCAGAAGGTTATGTTGGATGATGTAGAGAATGAAGAACTTGACCTAAAGAACAATTAGTTCTAACACTGAATAGAGTTCCTATGGTGAAAATGGATATCACACTACCCTCCTAAGGTTGAATTTCAGATTCGAGTTCTGATAGGAACATTAAGATAATATCCTTCTCTTCTGGGAAGACGGTTCATTACCGATATGGGTTCGATTCCCATCTTGCTGTGGAACAGTGAGGTTCGATTCCTCATGGATTTTATCTTTTTAAGTCCCTGTAGTCTAATTGGATAAGGCACCTGGCTACGAACCAGGAGATTTGAGGGTTCGAATCCTTCCAGGGATATTTTGGATAAGTAGAACATTAGTTCTTGCGAGCGTGGTAATATTTCCAGGGAAGGTGTCCAAAGCTTTTTCGTTACATTCCGAGACACAGAAATGGGTCCAAGAGAAGATATCGGATATGGAGTATACTTATCCACTACTAGATGCGTAGCTCAATTAGGTAGAGCACTGGTCTCCAAAACCAAAGGTTTAGGGTTCGATTCCCTACGCATCTGTTAAAATCCAGACAGTTAGTTTTTTATCTATATATTACCTATGTAGCACTGAATAGTTAATAAATGGAGAAAAAATGGCTGAAGTAGATGAAAAATTAAAAAAAGAAGTATATGATTATTTGAACGAACTGAGATTATCAGGAGTAACAAATATGTATGGAGCTGTTCCTTATTTAGTGGAAGAATTTGCTTTTGAGGAGAAAGAAGCAAAGAAGTGGTTAAGTGATTGGATGAGAGATTTTTAATTTTTGGATAAGAAATGGCTGAAGAAACAATTAAAAAAGCAAGATTAGAAGATGGCACTATTTGCATTTATGACCGATGTTGTCAAACACGCAAAAAAGAATCTTATGAAGGTTTTACTTTTATAGGAAGAGGTGTTGTTGATTCTATCAACGGAGTAATGCAAAAAGCTGATTATAAGTACTATTTTTTCAGGAAGAAAGAAATAACTGAAGAAGAAAAAACTTGGACAGAATCAGAAGTAAATCAAGCTATTAAGAATGCTATAGCACCGTATGAAGATGTAATAAGAACATATAGAATATCAATATGTTGTTTAGCTATGGCAGCAGTTTTAGCAGTGATTCTTGTAGTTTTTAATTAAGGAATAAATAAAATGGCTGGATTAACACCAGAACAAATAGTAAGGAAAACTGGTAATATCGAAACTGCTGGAGAATTCCTGGATCAATTGCAGAACATGGTGGATCAACATGGAAGAGATCAGAAATTAGTAATATCTATTCCTTTTAGAGATGATATTGGTTTACATTATGAATATGCTAAGAATATATCATCTCATGAAGGTCTTATAGATATACATACTACTAAGCCAGAAAATGACGATGTAAGTAAAACACATTAACAAGGAGCTGTTATGAATTTTAAAAATAGAGAAGGTAAAGTTAATATAGGCATATTAGGTATTATATTTGTTATACTCCTAGTATGTGCTATCTTTGGTAAAACAAGCTTTTGGCATGTTGTATTTTTCCCATTTTATGTAGTGGGAGGCTGTTTTGGCCTGTTTTTAGGGGTAGTTTTGTTGATTGTTGCTTTACTATTTATTGTCTTCTTATGTCAGTATTTTAGTAAGTAGTTTTTGCACTATTTCCACTTTTTTATATTTTTCACTTGCAAAGTAGAATCATTTCTAATATAATCTAGGCCCTGTACCAGAATCGGCATATGGACAAGATTTAAAATCTTGGGTTTGTGGGTTCGAACCCCACCAGGGCTATTAAAAACTTTTATTAAGGAAGAATAAAATGTTAGTACTTAGCAGACAAAAAGATGAATCTATCATGATCGGTGATGATGTAGAAATTGTCATTGTAGATGTTCGTGGTGATAAGGTAAGATTAGGCATCAATGCTCCAAGGGAGATATCTGTTCATCGTAAAGAGATCTATGAAGCGATCCAGAGAGAAAAGGCAGCAAATCCTCCATCTCCATCTTCTCCTCCTAAGAATGAGTTTCTGAAAGAAGGAGATAAGGAGTCGAGGGAAGAATAGAAAATTAAGCCCAGGTAACGCTAATTGGCAACGCTATAATTTTCAAAAAATTATGTTTGGTGGTTCGAATCCACTTCTGGGCAATATGGCAAATATATTAAAAAAATAAAAAGGATATCTGCCAGTTATGTCGAATATATAAATAGTAAGTTATTTATATAGGAGACATATTGTGGGGAAAAGAAAATATACAGATAAACAATTCGTAGATGCCGTAAAAACTTCTTTTACTATGGCAGAAACCTTAAGAAAGATAAATCTTTCTGCAACAGGAGCTAATTATAAATTAGCTAAATTAAGAATTAAAAATTTAGGAATTGATAATAGTCATTTTACTGGTCAAAGTCATTTAAAAGGAAAAACTCATAATTGGACGAAATCTATTCCATTAGAAGAGATATTAGTTAAAGATTCAAATTATTTATGGAATCAAAGTCTTAAAAGAAGATTATTTAAAGAAGGTTTATTTGAAAATAAGTGTTATAATTGTGGATTAACTAAATGGCTTGGCAAATCAATTTCTTGTCAATTAGAACATAAGAATGGAGATAACACTGATAATAGCAAAGAGAATTTGACTATCTTATGTCCAAATTGTCATTCTCAAACAAAAACTTTTGCTGGTAGAAATAAAAAAGACAAAGAAGAAAAACATTATTATTGTAAAAAATGTGGAGTAGAAATAACTAGGAAGTCAAAAAGTGGATTATGTGTTAAGTGTGTTAAACAAATTATTCCTATGAATATAAATAATAGAAAAGTTAAGAATAGACCATCTAAAGCACAATTGCTATTGGGGATAAAAGAATTGGGTTATGCAGGAATGGGTAGAAAGTATGGGGTTAGTGATAATTGTATAAGGAAGTGGTTAAAATAATCCAGACAGTTAATTTTTTATAGTTATAGATTATGAATAAAAAAGAAAAAATAGGAATAAGTATTATAATAATTATATGTGTGATAGCAATTGTAGCATTAGGAAGTTATGTTACTACTCATGTCTCTCCTACTGAAAAACTTCGAATAGCAGCAGTAAAAGAAAAATTGGAGCAAAAAGAGAAGCAAAGGATTAAAGAAGAAAAAATTGCAAAAGAAAGAGAAAGACAAGAAAAAACTCGGATAATACAGAATAAAAGAGCAAAAGAAATTGCAAAACAAAAAAGAATTGCAAGAGAAAAAACGGATAAAGAAAATAGACTTATAAGAGAACATAAAATAAGATATGAGCAAGACAAACATATTGTAAATCTTTTTTATCATGGCTTTAGAAAAGGGAGAAGTAAAAAACATCGGGACCAATTTAGGATTATTGCGGAGAAAGGACGTTTTAATCAGCAGACATTTGAAGATATTGCTATTTCGTTTGCTAGAAAATATGGTTCTAAATTTTCTCATTTTATGTTTTTTGATAATGATTCTTGTCTTTACGAATGGGATGGAACAGGACTTTTAAAAGAAAGTGATTGGCCTTATTGGTTATGTAGAATTTCTGTTGGTAAAGATTATATGGGGAAACTTTATGTAAGAACGTTTAGTTTAGCACTTGATGGGGAAACTGGTTTGACAAGAAAGGGTATTCTTAAATATAACGGAACAATAGCAAACTATAAAAGAAAATATATAGTATTAGGAAAAGGGCCAAAATATAGAAAAATATCAGAAAATTCGTTAAAAAGATTAGATAAAATGTTTGATGATGAAATTGATGAAGCTCAAAGGAAATAATCCAGACAGTGTGTTTTTTTTATTGACATAGCAATAGTTATTCAATAAAATTACTTTAATGGAGGTCAAACCATGACAGTTGCAGTAAAAGAAACAAGAAAATTGGTTGCTCATGAGAAATTACTCATTGATGTAATCAAAAGACAGGCAGGAACCCTTAAAAAAGCAATTCTTGAAGGCACTATGAATTCTGTAGAAGCAGGTGCTACAGAAATCGATATTAATTTTTTAGCCGAAAAACGTATTGTTGATGTTCTTTCCTATCTTGGTTGTTGGGATGGAAGAAAAATTCGTATAGGTGTTAGTGATGTCGCGGCGGCTTGGACAGATGGTTCATCATTTATAGCACTTGATAGGAGTTGGTTGAAAAGTTTTACTCTTACCAGTGTTGGTTCTGTGCTTGGATTATTTACTACCTTATGTCATGAAATGGCTCACGATACAGATACAGCAGGAACACACAATCACGGCCCTGAGTTTTATGAAAAATATTATGAAATTACTAAAAAAGGGTCTTGGCAAAATCCTCTTCATCATGTTTATAAGTTTTCCGAAAAAATGGATAAAGAGAGAATAGAGACAAAGAGAATACAAGAAGAAACAAAAGAAAAGGATTTACAAGAATCATTAGTGGCAGCAAGTAGTAGTTAAAGCACTGAAACAAAAGGAGTTATGAGAATTTTAATATTTCTCTATTTTCTTCTTGACAGTAAGTAGAAAATAGTATATAATGTATTGTTAAAAGTGAAAATATATTGAAAGGAACAATTATGGGACTGTTTTATATTGTATTATTTATTGTAGGGGTATGGCTTATTGTTAAGATGTTAAGAAGTCGATGGTGGGATAATCTTTTTAATGACCTTGCAGAGGGTAAGTTAGAAGATGATGCTCCTAAAGAGGTTATGAAAGATATTGCCAAGGCAGAAACAAATCTTGGGAAACAAGCAAAAGAGAATCTAAAGGAAGCTGAAAAGCTTACTAAAGAATCTGATAATGTTAATGAGTTTCTTGATAACAGGGGTGTAGGTCAAGTCAAGAAAGAGGAGGGCCAATGATATAAATTTATGGAGGTTATTTGTATGTAGTTTGTAGTATGTAGTATGTGTAGCACTAAATGTAGTTAAATTAAAATTAATGTAGAAACAAAAGGAGACTTAAAATGAGTCCTAAATTTATCGTAACAATTATTGTAGTATGTCTTATCCTGTTGGTAGGTGGAGTTGTCGTTTCAAAATGTATCGGAATTGTCGATTCTCAAGAGTGGATTTTCGTTCAGCCTTATTGGGGCGAAGCACGCATTCAGAACGGCTCGGGTATGTATTGGAAAGGTATGGCTGACACCTGGAGTTATCCTCGTTATATGGAACTTGTTTACAGCGATGAAGCAGGTGAAGGGGATAAGGATAAAGAATCAATTAAGGTAACATTTAATGATGGTTCGACTGCCGATATTAATGCCTTTATGGTTATTGAAACTCCTACCGTTTCCGATGATCAGATTGTTTTTCATAAACAGATGAATGGAGATCCTAGACAGATTAAGAGTAAAACGAAAGCTCATTTGACAGAGTGTATGAAATCTACTGCTCCTTTAATGTCTTCTACTGAGCATCAGGTATCTCGTAAATCTGAATATTCAATGGCAGTTGAAAATCAGCTTAGTGATGGTGTCTATGATATGAAGCAGATTCGTAAGGTTCTGGCAGATCGTGTTGATGAACAGGGAAAACCTGTATCTGTAGCTGCTACAGAAGTATTGCTTGATGAGAAAGGTCGTCCTGTAATTGCAAAGTTATCGCCTCTTACTACAAAGTATAAGATGAGCATTACACAGTTCTCTATCAAAGGGACAAAGTATGATCCTGAAACTCTTAAACAGTTTGCAGCTAAAAAGGGACAGTTCTTAGCGGCTGAAAAAAGTAAAGCTGAACGTGAAGCTATGGTTCAGGAAGCCTTGAAAATTGAAGCTGAGGGCTTGAAGGACAAAGCACAAGCTGAGGCAACAGCTAATGTTCTTATGGCAACAGCAGTTATTGCGGCTGAAAAAGAAGCTAATGTAGCGTTGCAAAATAAGATTAAAGCTGAGACAATTGCTAATCAACAACTTTCCGTTGCTGCGATTGTTAAAGAAGAGAAGTTGACTATTGCTAATATGAATCTTGAAGTTGCTCAAATTAAAGCACTCGAAGCGGAACAAGAAAAAATTGCTGAGATTTTGAGAGCACAAGGTCGTAAAGAAGCAATCGATCTATCAGGTGATATTACTGAATTAGAGGCAGCAATGATCGAAGCTGAGGTTGAGAAAGTTAGAGTCGCAGCAAAGGCACTTGCATCAGTTCAATCTCCTGAGGTTCTTATCATAAATGGCACTGCCGAAGGTAAAGGTGGCAACAGCTTGATGGAAAATCTTATTAGTATGAAGCTAATGGCAGACGCTGGGATTTTGAAAGAGGTAAAAGTGAATTCTTCCGAAGTTGAAGAAAGAGTAAATCGTAATCAAGAGTAAACATCCCTGGAATGACCTCCATGGGTTCAAAACCTCTCTGTTTGTATTGACAGAGAGGTTTTTTATTGTCCCATTAAAAAATCCAGACAAGTGTTTTTTTGTTTTGATAGAACAACGAGATTATGATACAATGAAATTTTATGGAGAAAATCATGCAGAAAAAACCTATCGGAATAATTTTATGGAGCGGCAAATCCCTATTAGACGGAGAGAGAATTGCTCTTATAGCAACAGGGGTTTTTGGTAAGTCCACTAATAGAAAAACGGGGGATATGATACAAACCTATATCATCCGCAGAGACGTACACCCTATGACAGCACGCAGAATGGGCGATGATAAGAGTATTTGTGGGGATTGTAAATTACGAGAGACAAGTGCCTGTTATGTAAATTTATGTCATGGGCCTATTCATGTATTTTATGCTCTTGTTGATGGTAGTTATAAAGAGTATGAGGATAGTGATTTAGAGCTTTTTAGAAATCGTAATTTTAGAATAGGTTCGTATGGTGACCCTGCAGCAGTGCCCTTTGAAGTATGGGAAAATATTTGCAAGGTATCAAAAGGATTTACAGGCTATACACACCAATGGAAAACGTGTGATCAAAGACTAAAAAATCTTTGTATGGCAAGTGTGGATAGTATTGATGGGTATCTAAAAGAATATGATAACGCTAAAGAGTTAGGTTGGAGGACGTTTAGAGTTTTTGCAGATGATAAGGGTAAAACTGTTTACGATGTAAAATTAGATAGAGAGTTTGTTTGCCCTGCAAGTAAAGAGGCTGGAGTAAAAACTGATTGTGAACACTGCAAGGCTTGTGGTGGGTTTTCTTCAAAAACAACTAAAGATGTAATAATAAATTTACATGCAGATGTTTCAGAGGTAGGGTATTGGCGTAGAGCACGTTTTATAAAGATTATGAAATTGATTAAATGGAAAAAGCGTTGGCGTAGGGATTATGCAGCAGAGCGAAAACAATACAGAAAAATATGTAAATTCTAAATAATCCAGACGGTTAGTTTTTTAATAGTATAGATTAGAGAATAAGAGCATATGTTAATTGGCAAACTGGTAGCCATGTGGTAAACTAGTGAACCTTAAGCTCTAAAGGAGTTGCTTCTTTTATCTTAAGGTCATATTGTAAGTTCGAATCTTGCTGGTTTTATTCTCTTTCAATTTTTGGAAAAATTATGACTTATAAAATATTACAATATGGTAAAGCTATTTTTTATCACTATGATAGAGCAATACTTACAGAGGATGATTCAAATAGAATTACCAGGGAGATTACTGAAAAAGCAAAAGAGCAGGTTAGTAAAGGAAAAATGAAATCAGGAGCTTTTGATGTAGAAGTATATGATAATAAAGCTAATAAAGTTAATAGTTTTTTAGGTGGGACAATATAATGGAATATACAGTAACATACGAAATAGAGCTTCAATCAAAAACACCAGAAGAAGCGGCTTTAATTGTAGAAGATTGTATGAAAAATGGTCAATTTAGACCTACGTTAACTGTCTCTGATTCTGATGGCAATACTAAAGTAATTGATTTAGAAGATTCAGAGCTTAGTTTAGAAAATATTGGATAATCCAGACAGTTAGTTTTTTATTTGTGTGGATTGTTAATAGTAATTTATTGGAGAAATAAAATGAAATTTCAAGAGGTAGAAACAGATCAATTTACTCCTGTCGGAGAACCATTTGAAGCTGGTGATATGACTGAGGCTTTGGATATGGTTGCAAAAGAACATGGTTTTACTGTTCGAGAGGTTGAGGAAGATACTGAGGAAGAAACAGGGGGAGAATAAATATTTTATTTTTCTCTTGACATGAAAGTGAAAGTATAATACAATTGGAGAAATCATGGCAAATACTACTATCATAGTGAATAAAGAAGATATAAAGAATCCTCTACATCCTGGTTTATGGGAGAGTTGGCTTGATGACTTAGGAGTAGATACAGAAGCAACATCAGTAGAGTTATGTCTTTCATCACAAGATGAGAATAAGAAAGCAGAGGCATAACTATGGATGGGAATGTATTGTTAGGGATTTTATATGTTCTTGGTTTTATAGGCCTGTTAGCATTTTTTATTAGACAAAAAGTAGGTTTGTTTTTAAATGTTATGGGTCTTGGTTTTTGGACTGAGATGTTTACATGGCTTGCTCTTGTTGCTAATGGTTATATTAAATAAGAAAGCAGAGGTATGACTATGGGACTACCACAATTAATAATGATTATATTTTTAACTATTAATGTATGTTTTCATTTTGCTAAACATGGAGGACATGCAGAAGTTAATGTATGGCACGCTCTTTTTGGTACAGGTCTTTTATCTCTTCTTCTTTGGTGGGGTGGATTTTGGTAATAATCCAGACAGTTAGTTTTTTAGTATTATAGATTATAATTTTTGGAGAAAAATAAAATGTCAACAACGATAACAGAACATAAAAAGTGTATTTGCGTAGAGTTCGGAGATACTAACAATAATAAGGTATGGCAATATACTTTATATGGTGATGGCTCGGCTCTAACAGAGTGGGGGAGAGTGGGGAATAACTTACAAAGCAAAATAACAACAGAGGCTAAAGCACTGAAAAAGTGGGGAGAAAAAACAAATCCTAACAATAAACCTGATAAACGATACACCGAAGTTAAAGCTGTTGATACAGGTGGCTCTGTTTCTGTTTCTAGTACTTCTGTTAGAAATGCAGAGTTAAAATCTGTTGCTCAAAAACAAATTAAATCTAAAAATCCTAATGTTGCAAAACTTGTTGACTTTCTTGTTAAAGTTAATGCTCATAGTATTATGAAACAATCTGGTGGTAAGATTATTTATGACGCTGACTCTGCAACATTTAAAACTCCTCTCGGAGTTATAGCACCTGATCAGGTCGCAGAGGCAAGGGATTTACTTGTTGAGATTTCTGATTTTGTGGGTGATAATGATTTCGATAATCGGGATTTTGCTAAAACTCTTAACTTATATCTTCGACTTATCCCTCACGATGTAGGAATGTCTAAGATTACTCCAGAGTTAGTATTTCCTAACACTCAAACAGTTATTGCTGAAAATGACCTACTTGATGGTTTAGAGACTTCTTTTACTAATGTTACTACAGCTAAACCTAAGAAGAAAACAGCTAAGAAAAAGAAAGCTGATACACCACAAATTTTTGATGTTCAAATGGAAGTTGTAACAGATAGTAAAATAGTATCTCACGTTAAACACCTCTATCAATCAACACGAAAAAGTATGCACCAAAGTAATAATCTATCAGTTCAAACGGTGTATGAGATTCAGATTAAGAATATGAAAGTTGCTTTTGATAAATATGGAGCAACACTAAAAGATATTAGGCAACTATGGCATGGGACTAAAGCAAGTAATCTTTTATCTATTATGAGAAAAGGTTTGGTAATTCCATCGTCAAGTTCGGGACATGTAACAGGTCGTATGTATGGCGATGGTGCTTATTTTTCTTGTATTAGCACTAAAGCCTTAAACTATGCAACTAACTTTTGGAGCGGTGGCGGTGGAGCAACAGATAGAACATTTATGTTTTTAGCTGACGTTGCTATGGGCAAGTATCATATCGCAGGCGGCGGTTGGGGTAGTTATCCTGTTAGTGGCACTGATTCGACTTGGGCTAAAGGTGGACAGAGTGGAGTTATAAACGATGAAATGATTGTATATAGGTTAGACCAATGTAATCTAATCTATCTTGTTGAGTTTGTCCCTCGTAGTCAATATAGGAGTTAAGAGAATGGATGAAAATTGGCAAGGTGTATTAACATGTATATTTATTGGAGCATGTTTCTTTTTGGTAGTATGGCTTATAAAGCCAAAAAATAATCCAGACAGTTGATTTTTTGATTGTATGGTATAACGTTAATTAAATAAAAGTTAATAATTTAGAAGGAGAAAAAAAATGTGTAGTGTAGCGACCGCGAACCATATCCTCGAAATATTAGAAGATATGATTCAAAACCAAGAAGTTTTTACTGCTTTTGATGTAACAGTAGCAGTAAGAGCGATTACCTCTGAGACCGTCTTGCATGACGATGTTCGGGGTGTTGTTGATGGGCAGTTTATAAGTCAACAGATTGCAGGATATGACAGAGAGCTTTGTGCTCTTAACGTATCTGGCAATCCTCAAGCCCTTGTGTATTTTCCTGATGGAAAATCAGCACAAGATCATTCCTTAGTAGATGGTAGCACCGCTTCGGTTGCTCCGGCTGCTTCGGATGGTTCAGATGGTTCGGATGGGGCAGTTGTTGATCTCGATGATGATGAGTATGCGACAACAAAAGAGGGAAGAGTTCAAATCCCTCGTAAGTTGCTTTCACAGGTTAATCCTGTTGGTGGCACTTATGATGTTATGATTAGTGGCTCTCTTAAATCCGCTTCTGCTGACGCAAGAGGCGATGTAAGAGTAAGTTTGAGACAGTACGACATTACCGATGAAAAGGTCAAGTTGGTTGTCAATGTTTCAAATAACACTATCAGCATTGAAACAGTGTAATAATCTCGTTCAGGTTATTTCTCCAAAAAGGGTAGGTTTTAATTAACCTACTCTTTTTTCATTTAATCCAGACAGTTAGTTTTTTGTTTGTATAGATTGTTAATAACTTATTGGAGAAATTATGGATTCAAAAATTATCAAAACAGGTTGTCATGGTATAGTAGTAGAATTGGTGGATGGTGGAGGTCAAATTTCTTCTAGGTTACATGAGAATGTCACAAATGAAGATTATGAAGAACAATGTAGAATAGCACGTTATAATGATATGATGGATGCTCTTGAGTCTATGATACTTGCTCATGCTATTGCAGGGATAGACATAACTACTCCTGCTTATTTAGAGGGTATCGAAACTGCTTGCACTGCTTGTGCTAAAGCAACAGAATAATCCAGACAAGTAGTTTTTTATTCTTATAGATTGTTAATAAATTATTTGGAGAAATAAGATTATGAGAACAATGAGAACATATATTACCTATGACGGAGAAATCATAGAAGCTATTATTCTTGGTAGCAATAAGGTTAGCATTTCACAAAAAGACTTTTTTATTGATGGGCAAATAGATGGTAGTCATCGTATTGAGTTAGACCAATGCCAAGAGTGTGGAGAATGGTGCTGTGAAGATGAAGATATGTACCATGACAATATTGACGATAAGCAATATTGCGACTCATGTAGTGTTTTGTGTGAGAGTTGTAGCTGTTGCTTTCACCGTTCTAATATGTCTCCAGACCCCGAAGATGATGATATGTTATGTTGCAATCATTGTCTTGGCAAGATAGATAGATTTCAAAAGGTGATCGATGATTTTGATGACGTAGAGGTTCAAGATGGCGATGTTAAAGTTGTCTTTACTTATATTGGAGAGGGAATGAGTGGGGATTATAGAGAGGTAGGAGTAGAGGATGTTCCTTTATTTAGATTCGACATATTTAAAAAAGATTATGTTGATTTTGATGGAGGTATAGACCATCCGGATTGGAATTGGGGCGAAGTTGATGGAGGTTCTTACTGCACAACAGTAACTATTGATACACCGAAAGAGATAGTTGAAAAGATGGCTCTACATATTCTTAATGAAGTTAAGCATAGTATTATGACAGGGGAGAGTATTAGAAGTATCGCAGCAGATATGTCTCATATTGGTAGTATGGATGTTGTTTAAATATAATCCAGACAACTGATTTTTTATTTGTATAGATTGTTAATAACTTTTGGAGAAATACAAATGAATGTTTATAGATATAAAAACAACATCAAACTTAACATCTTTAATTCTACGAGACCTGAAATAGATGGTCATGCTATTTGTCTTTTTAATGTAGAAACGCATGAGTTTAGATTGTGGAAGTTTGGGACTTGGGGTGGATTAACATGGTATAGAAATGTTCCCATCACCGAAATCACCGATATTTCAGATGAAACAAGACAAGATATTATTTGTATTGTTAAAGATAGATTAATGATGGATGCTGGTCATGGTTCTTATAGACCTAGTGGAGCATGGGAGTTAAGGAGTAGTTTAGAAAGAAGATATGATTCAAGAAATATAGAAAAAACAGGAACTAAAGGATGGTGGAAATATTATCCAGATCACAATTCAGAGGATAATGATTTATACTTTATATTTGATAATTATGTAGGAGACATAAATGCTCCTATATTTGATATGACAAAAGATTATAAATCATTTCTTCAATATTGTAGTGAGAATTTGAATGAGAAAATAGTTAAGACATAATAATCCAGACAAGTAATTTTTTGTTTGGATAGACTGTTAATACTAATTTGGAGAAATAAAATGACTGATGAAGAAATTAAACAAAATACTGAAAAAGAATTTGAAAAATGGCTAAAAAATAGTATGCCAGAAGAAGATAAAATTAAATTTAATAAACATGATATAAGATTGTTTAAACTTTGTTTTATGAGTGGTATGACAGTAGGATTGCTAACAGCAGAAAAAGTTAAAACAGGAAATTTCTAACCTGGTAGAATAATAACACTGAATGGAGAAATAAAATGTTAATGTTACTGGTTATAGCAGATATAGACGCGGGCGGTGGGGCTGTCATAGATTTATCTTATGATGTTGATGAGAGGAGAGTTAAAGAAGAAAAAACTATTGACAATGAAGTTATAACTACTGAGTTTCCGTTTGATGAATTTGACCCTGCCATCTATGGAGAGCAGGGGCAAGAATTTTTAGATAAGGTAGAAATATTGTGCAGGTAACATGAAAGCAGAAATATCAATAGAGTGTGATGTAATAACGGATTATGATGAAGCTAAGAAGCAAGAGGAAAAGGGTTGCACCGTCTGGACTATTATAGAGAAAGATGGTAAAGAAACATTTAAAAAAAGACTTGTAAAAAGTAATGGTATATGTTATATTATAATGCCAAAAGATACCACCGAAATAGTATTGTTTAAAAGAGAGAAATGGAGAAACAAATGAATATGGGTAATCTTATGGATTTCATCGGCTTTTGTTTGTTATTTGCTATAATATTAATACTTGTTGTTAAATTAAGTGTTGCAGAAGGCCAAAGAGACGAATATCTAAAAGCTATTAAAGATATTTTGCCCTCTCTCTCTGGTGGGGATAGAGTTTATTATAAACAACTGTTTTTTATAAAAAGGAAAAAGAAATGAAAAAAGTATGCCCAAAATGTGGTGGAGAAAAATTTGCCGCTCGACAAACAACCTATCACGATGTTATTGTTGATAGTGATAATATGTTTTTAAAAGATGATGGTACTTATGGGTCTGAAACTCCATACGGTCCTTATACTTGTGTTGGATGTGATACAGAATTTAACGAACTTACTGAATTAAAAGAGGTAAAGGAATAAGTAATGAAAATAGTAAAAATTATAATATTCTTAGTTGTAATAGCGATCGTTGGCTCATTTATCTATTGTTCATTTATTTATGAAAACGGATGGTATCAAACCTTTAGGAGAGAAACAGCAGAACGGGAAAGAATCCAAGCTGTAAAACACGCAGAACAGAGAGCAAGACTCCCAAAGGCAGGTGATAGGGTTATACTTAATGGTGTTAAAGTATCGGTGATAAAAGAATATCATTGGACTAATAAATTTAAAGTTAGATACTCCAATGGAATTATGGCTGATGTGGCTTCAATAGAAATGCTTGATTTAGAGAAAGTAAAGAATCCAGACAAGTAGTTTTTCATTCTTGTAGATTGTTAATAATAATTTTGGAGAAATATAATGGAAGAAAAAAACTTACAACCTGTTCGGTATAATAAAGTAATAGCAGTATTTTGTTTACTATTAATATCAATTTTAGTAAACGTCATAGTTGTAGCTGTTTATAAGGATATAAACAGAAAACAAAAGTTAGACTATGATGAGAAGTGGACTAAACTCCTTATCTTTCAAGATACCTTTCTGAATAAATCCTCTGAATATAATGAGTTTAACGTACAAACTTTTCTACCTGATGGTCTAGCACTTGATGTTATATTTAGATATGACAACGTAGTAATAAAAGATAATCAAAAAACTTCTTATGTCTTGAATAGGTATCAGGAGTTTTTTATAAGAGATATTATCAAGGTGGGTTTGCGAAATATCCCCTTAGAACAGTGGAGCGGGCATATTTCAGAAATTCCAGACAACTGATTTTTTACTTTCATAGGTTGTTAATAATAATTTAATGGAGATAAAATTATGAGTAGTAGTCATTGGCCTAACTGTGCGGATACAGTAGAGGAAGATTTTGTAAAAGAAATTTGTCCTACTGAGTTTGACGATTTAGATAGATTTTTTGATAATCATGGTTCTGATTTTGCGGCACTTGGTTATGCTCAAAATGCAGGAGATATGCCAGAAGTATATGAGGATGAAGATAGTAAAGAAGATTATGGTCTCGATAGAAAATGTCAAGAACTTTGGGATAAGTTAGTAGAAACCTTTAATAAGAGAACAGGATTATCTCTTAGAATCGGTTTTGTTGAGGCTGAGGAACGGTCTGATGAAGTCGATGGAGTATATTGGGCTGTTGATGGGGTTTATCAATTATCTCCCGCGGGAAAAAAATATAAAGATAAAATAACACAACAAAGTTGGAATACTTTCGGATAATCCAGACAATCAGTTTTTCATTATTATAGATTGTTAATAATAATATTGGAGATAAGATTATGACTAATTGGGAATTGATAGTATGTTTTCAAAATCGTACTTGGAATACTTATTTTGTAGAACATCCTGATCATATACAAGAATCAGATGTTCATCAAGCATTTATCGAAGATTATGACAAAAAAAGCACTGATACATCACCTGTTATATCGTATGTAGGAACATATAACACCGAATCAATAGATTAAGAGAAAATCCAGACAACTGATTTTTTATTATTGTAGGTTGTTAATAATAACTTTTTGGAGATAAAAATGAAAACTATATTTACTGATGTAAATGCACAAATAATCAAAACCGTGAGACATTTGAAAGTAGAAATCTCACTTGAAGTATCTGATGGAGAAGAATCAGCAGAGATTACTTTTGATATTCTTTATACGAATACCCTGGAAGATGGGAATACCTTTACTGGGTATAAGTATGACGATAATGAGTATCATGTAGCTGGTGACCCTGATGCTTATGACCCCGAAGATGACTTGATAGATTATATCTGCAATGACTTAGCAAGTGAGTTTACCGACAAAGAGGCAGTAGCTGGAGTTTTACATAAAATTAAAGAAAGAATAATCGACATAAAAAAAGTGCATAAAATGCAGGAGTAATATTATTATGATAAGACGAATAATAATTCTATTAGTAATTATTGTAATATCTCTTTATACAGGAGCACACTTTGGTAAAGAGAATCTTAACAAATATGCTTTTGCAGGGGGAAAACAAATTATTAGATACACAAAGTTGAGTTGTGTATGGGTAACAAAACAATGGAAAAGTGTAGGGAAAGAAAATGAAGATACAAACATTTAGTATTGTAGTCGGGGGAAATAAGTGTAATGCAAACTGCCCTTATTGTGTTTCTAAATTAACAGGGAAATTAGAGTGTAGTGATAAGTTTGAAAAAATAAATATGCGTAATCTGCATAAGGCTTTACAGTTTGCTAAAATGTCTGGGGTTAGCACTATACTATTGACAGGCAAGGGAGAGCCTTTGCTTTATCCCGAACATATCTCACAGTATTTAGAACTAATTAAAGACTATGGTTTTCCTTTTGTAGAACTTCAAACAAATGGTATGCTTATACCTAAAATGGAGGAGGAGGGGCTTTTAGGAAAGTGGTATTATTTGGGACTTACCACTGTTTCTTTATCTTGTGTTCATTGGTTTGGGCATGAGAATAGAGAAATATTTGGCAAAGACTATAAAGAGCCATCTACCTATGCTGACATCATACATGAGGCAAAACTCTCGGTTAGGTTAAGTTGTGTTATGTATAGTGGCAAGGTTAGCACTGTTGGTGGAGTTAGAACATTTGCTAAGAAATGTAAAGAGTGGGGCATAGAACAATTAACTTGTCGCCCTGTTACGAATATCTCATGGGAAGAGGTTATGGAAGCTGCTAATAATGGAGATTTTAGCAAGCAAAAAATTTACAATTGGATAAAAAAACATGAGATAGATTTTGAGAGAAAAACGGAAATAGAGAGATCTTTTAGAAGCGAGGCGACATTGTTATTAGAGCTTGCTCACGGTGCAAAGGTATATGATTATAAGGGGCAGAATATATCTCTAAATACTTGTCTTACTTCTTCTTCGGACCCAAACGATATAAGACAATTGATATTCTTTCCTGATGGTAGGTTAATGTATGATTGGGTTCTTCAAGGGGCTATTATTATATGAGAAGAATAATAAGAAGAATATTATTATTTCCTTTTACCTGGTGGCTATATCTTCGTATGAGGGGATTAAAGATTACTGAGATTCTCATTTTTGCCGCATTTTTTATTACTATAGGCATAATAATAGGGGTAGGGATATAATGAAATTAGGTTATGTAAAACTTGGAACACAACCTTTCGGACCTGCTCTTGTTAAGTCAAAAAGAAAAATGCCTAAAGAGGGAGATATTATAAATATTAGACATATTCATATTAAAAGTATTGATAGTAATCCCTGGATAGAGGTAAAAGTAGATGAAATAAATAGTAGTTGTGTATTTGTTTCTCTTATTTAATCCAGACAAGTAATTTTTTAGTAATATAGATTATGATAGATAAGGTATATGAACTCGTTTGTGATAATTCTAGTTGTGGTAATGCTATGAATCATTTATACGGTGCTTTATGGCAAGTTAAATTACAAGCAAAAAAGTATGGTCATATCATAGTTGGAAATAAATGTTACTGTGATGATGAATGTTATAAAACAAAAGATAATCCAGACAAGTAGTTTTTTAATTGGATAGATTATGAGACGAACAATAACAAT
>SDBT01001440.1_pt1 | contig 41873 bp, 32 predicted proteins | sample 2277101 | NCBI WGS metagenome assembly SDBT01 (sample SAMN10404973, study PRJNA504765) | marine sediment metagenome | isolation source: marine sediment core GS10_PC15, 103 cmbsf | place: Arctic Ocean: Southern Knipovich Ridge | collected 2010 | reverse complement strand
GGCTGACAGGAGCCCGGGGCTTCGCCCCGTCTCCTGTCAGCTGAAGGCAGCCTGAATCATGAACCCGGACTCCACCTTAGCTGTGACCAAAACCTGTCCGAAGGATGGGGTCCATCTCTCTCCGGCCTCAGCACTCCTGTAGATGCCATCGGCTCCGTGCGGCTCGACCACGATCCCTATCGGCCGCTCAGTCCCGAACATCTCCCACAGACAGGAAAGGACAGCAGCGGCGAAACCACCTACGCCTGCCTGCAAGAACACGTGTGTCAGGGAAGGTTCGGGTTCGCGCAGTATCCCCCCGGGCATAAGCTCGTCGGTCACCTCCTCGATCAGGGTCGAGTAGCCCTGCATCACATCGCAAGGAATCTGCTCGTACCCAGGGTAGGCGTGGTCCGAGACAACCCGCATCCCGTGCTGTTGGGCGTCCGTGTCGGCGCGACGCACAGCTTCATCGTAGCTACCCACAACTCGCACCACATCGACACCGTGAGCAGCGATCGCCGCCTCTCTACCGGAGCTTGTCGCGGAAGGCAGATAGACCACGCAACGGCAGCCGAAGATCTCAGCCCCCCACGCCACTGCCCTCCCGTGATTGCCATCTGTCGCGCATGCCACGGTGATCTCGGACACGAGATCTCGATGTGCTCCCGCGATGATGTCGAGTCCGCTGACCTGATCAACGCCGCCCCGGTCGCGCAGCTCCTGCCGCAGTACCTGCAAGACACCGAAAGGTCCCCCGAGCGCTTTGAAGCTCTGTAAGGTGAACCGCCGGCTCTCGTCTTTGTACCAGAGAGTCGAGATGCCGAGCCGCTCAGCCAGCGAAACCAGTGAGACCAGGGGGGTGGCGGCATACCCGGGCAATGTGACGATCTCATCGCGCACCTCCCGGTGTCGTTTCAGCGACAGGATCTCGCGCAACTCCGACGGGTACTTCCCCTGCCGATCCACCCAGGAGCTCATCAGGACTCGCATCTCACCTTCTTCACCCGGCCAGTCGTTTTGATGAGGCATCGAGCATCTCCCCGTTGTCTAGCCCGCATTTCTCATCATCCTTCTTCTGCGGCCGCAGATAGGCCCGCGCATGCTTCGTTGCGCTTGATTCGAGTGCTCAACGTACTGCATGAGCACGCCTCCGCGCTCGAACCTGCGCGCGCCTTACCTGCGCGGGCCTCTACGCGCCCTCGCGACAAAGCATGATGAGAGATGCAGGCTACGTACTCCCTCGGCTTTGCCGCACCTGTATACGACATTTTCGTGACGCCGAACAGTGAGGTATGGGATTGGCGAGGCCGGCAGTCTACAACTCTGGCAGCACGGTGATGTCCTGTTGCAGGGTGCCGCGGAATGCTACTTTCTTCTCAACAGCGCATTTGACGCAGAACAACCGGAGTCGCACGCATGCGTATCGACCTGAACCGAATCGCTCTCCCCTTGGTCTTACTCCTCCTGAGCGCCGTCGTCCTCGGCGCCTCGCCTCCGCAGCGCCGCAATACCGAGACGCGCCTCACTGACCTCGAGGCCCAGATCGTGGCCCTGCAGGAGGCCCAGCAGGCAGCCCTTGGCCAACTCGGTCAGATGCGCCTCGACCTCGACAACACACTCGAGCCGATGCGCATTCGGCTTGCTGATTTCGGTGAGGACATGCGGGGAATCGAATCGCGCCTCGTGGCCCTCGAGGAGCGACTTGCGATCACCAACGAGGCCCTGTCTCGCATCTCCGAGCAGATCGCCATGGGCAACGTAGGAGCCGCTTCCCGGCAACCGACGGCCACGGGCACCCCCATGCCTATGCCGCAGCGCCCGGCCGGTGTCCCCGCCCCTGCTGTGGCGAGCCAGACACGAACCTCCGAGCAACAGTCCGAGTCGAGCGCGCTGTATTCCGCCGCCTACACGGACTATTTGGGCGCCGACTACTCCCTGGCAATATCCGGATTTCAGGAGTATCTCCGCCTTTACCCAAACTCGGAGCAGGCCGACAACGCGCAGTACTGGATTGGAGAGAGCTACTACTCGCAGGACGACTACCGGGCTGCTCGCTCGGCGTTCCTCGAGATTCCGCGACGATACCCGAACGCTGAAACTCTACCCGACGCGTTTTTCAAGGCCGCACAGTGCCTTATCGAGCTCGGTGCTACGGATGAGGGCGTCGATGAGTTCATGCGGCTGATTAATTCCCATCCACTCTCGGGCGCTACCCGAATTGCGTGCCTGCAACTCGAGCGACTCGGGGTGGCCGCGCCGCCCCAGTGCCCGCTGTATTGATTCCACCCCTTGGAGGAAACCATGAAGCGCACGGCCTTGGCCATTACTGCCACTCTGCTTTGCCTACCTCTCGTTGCCTGTGGCGGACGGGCGCCCGAGACCTCGGGGGAGGCCACTGAGACCGGCTCGAACGTGGAGAGACTGTTGGCGCAATACACCAGCATCCCGCTGACCACAGACATGAGCGTCCTCACCGATCAGGAGCGGCAGATGATCCCTCTGTTGATCGAGGCCGCCGACATGATGAATGTGCTCTTCTGGCATCAGTCCTATGGTGAGTCCGATGAGCTCATGGGCACACTCGAGGATCCAGCCGCGCGGCAGTACGCCGCGATCAACTTCGGTCCCTGGGATCGAATTGCCGACAATGAGCCTTTTCTGCCTGGCTACGGGCCCAAGCCCGCGGGGGCCAACTTCTATCCCGCCGATATCACCAAAGAGGAGTTCGAAGCGGCGATAGAGGCAGCTCCGGAGTCAGCCGACGATCTGCGAAGCCTGTACACCCTGGTGCGTCGAGACGAAGGCGGCAATCTGACGGCCACTCACTACAGTGAGGCCTACGCCGAGGAGCTGCAGACAGTCGCGGCCAACCTGCGCGCCGCGGCCGAGCTGGCGGAAGACCAGGGTTTGCGGCGCTACTTGGAGCTGCGGGCCGAGGCGCTGGTGACGGACGACTACCAGGCCAGCGACATGGCGTGGATGGAGATGAAGACCAACACCATCGACCTGGTCATCGGACCTATCGAGACATACGAGGATCAACTCTACGGATACAAGGCTGGATTCGAGGCCTTCTTGCTGATCAAGGACCAGGACTGGAGCCAGCGCCTGGCGAAGTACGCCGCCCTACTGCCGGGCCTACAGCGTGGCCTGCCCGTGCCCGACGAATACAAGAGCGAGGAGCCCGGCACCGACTCCGAGCTCAACGCTTATGATGTCGTTTACGTTGCCGGCGACGCCGACGCCGGATCCAAGACGATCGCCATCAACCTGCCGAACGACCCCCGGGTACAACTCGAGAAGGGTGCGCGCCGGTTGCAGTTGAAGAATGCCATGCGCGCCAAGTTCGATGAGATCCTCGTGCCTATCGGGAATATGCTGATTGCCGAGGATCAGCGACAGCTCATCACCTTCGATGCATTCTTTGCCAACACCATGTTCCACGAGGTCGCCCACGGCCTCGGCATCAAGAACACCATCGACGGTCAGGGAGCCGTGCGGCAGGCGATGCAGGAGCAGGCATCGGCGCTCGAGGAAGGCAAGGCAGACGTCCTTGGCCTCTACATGGTCACCGAGTTGCTGGAGCAGGGCGAGCTCGAGGGCACCCAACTCGAACAGCACCTGGTGACGTTCACAGCAAGCATCTTCCGGTCGATCAGGTTCGGGGCAGCTAGCGCTCATGGGGTGGCCAACCTGGTGCGCTTCACCTTCTTCCAGGAGGCGGGCGCGTTCGAGCGCGATGAAGCTACTGGCACCTATAGAGTAAACTTGCAGGCAACGCTCGACGCTATTGCAGCTCTGTCCGAGAGAATTCTCGTGATGCAGGGCGACGGCGATTACGCGGGTGCCGTCGACTTCGTCGATCAGTATGGGAGGATCGGCCCGGTTCTGCAGCAGGATCTGGATCGGCTCTCGAGTGCCGGCATTCCCGTTGACATCGTCTTCGAGCAGGGCATGGATGTGCTGGAAGGCGGTCGGTAACACAGCTCGCACGCAGTATTGTCGCTCCCCTGAACAGTTCGCTGACATCCCCGCTTGTAACCCTTCGGAGCTCAATGCATGGTGAGACTCGAGCGTAAGACCAGGGTATGGCCGGGTACGTGGTCGGCTCTTGCCACCGCCTGCTGTCTTTTCCTGGCCGCCCCTCTTGCCTGTGCGCCCGGCGACCCGGAAGTCGTACCCGCTTCCTACGCTCCCTCGACAGCCTACGAGGCCTACGCCCACTCCCTGAGCCAGGCGAATCTCGCCAATACTGCGCTCGGCAGAGACTGGACTGCCGCTGGGGAGGAGGCGCTGATGGATTCGGTCGACATCTCCCTACCTTTCCAGGAAACCGGCTATTTCGACGAGGCCGAGGCCATGGCCATCGCCTTCCGATTCGATGCTCAGGGCGGGCAGAGTCTGGATATCGTCCTCGAGATCGATTCCAGGAGACCGGCACGCATCTTCATGGACCTGTTTCGAGTCGTCGAGGAGCAAGGGATTGATGATGTTCACGTTGCCACCGGTGCCGGAGAGATGCGCCGCATCCAGCTCGAGTCACGTCGCGATGCCTCCTACATTCTGAGGCTGCAGCCAGAGCTCCTGAGAAGTGCCCGCTACACTCTCACTGTTCGAAAGGACGCGTCGCTCGAGTTCCCCGTCGCCGGGCGCACTGCGGCTTCTATTCAGAGCGGATTCGGGGCGCCTCGCGACGCCGGCAGGCGATCACATCGTGGAGTCGATATTTTCGCGCCACGCGGGACTCCGGTGCTGGCTGCCGCCGAGGCATGGGTGACACGCGTGCGAGAGACCGAGGTTGGCGGCCGGGTCATCTGGTTGCGCAACAAGCACAACGGAGATGCCCTCTACTACGCGCACCTCGAGCAACAGGATGTCGAAGAGGGGCAAGAAGTCAGCCCGGGGGATCAGATCGGCCGCGTAGGAAACACTGGCAATGCGCGCACCACCCCTCCGCATCTGCACTTTGGCGTCTATGTTCGAGGAAGCGGTGCCCGCGATCCCTTCCCGTATTTGCGGCAAATTCACGACTCCCCCCCATCGTCGAACTTCGATACGGACCACCTAGGCGCCTGGTCACGATCGACAGAGTCGGACGTCGCCCTGCGTGCCGCACCGGGACGACGTGCCCAGGTGATCAGCAGCCTCGATGCTCATACGCCCATTCAAGTGCTCGCAGGGACAGGCACCTACTTCCGTGTCCGCCTACCCGATGGCACAGCGGGCTATGTATCGGCGCGCCTCACGGAGCTTGCCGAAGTGCCACTGCGCAACGAGGAGCTCATGGTGGCGCACCGAGTTCACGATCGCCCCTTGATGCGGGCACCGGTCATGGCGCATCTTTCTGCAGGCGAGCAGCTGCCCGTTCTCGGTAGTTTCGGCCAGTTCCTTTACGTGCGCACGCCAAGGGGTTATATGGGCTGGTTAGTACTCAACTAGCTCAACCAAACAAGGGGGCGTTGTGGGAATCTACAAAGCGTTCTTGGTCGAGGTCCTGCGTCTCATCCTCATCATCGCCTCAGTGCTGGCCGGTTTGACCGTTGTTTTGTGGCTGCCGATGGTCGACGCGCTCCCGCGCGTTCCCCTACTGGGCGTTCCCGCTGACCTACTCATCACGGCAGTCGCCTACATCACCATCCTGGTGCTGCTCATCAGCTTCGCCAAGAAGGTGGAGATAGTTGCCAAGGACTCTTCACTCAGCTTTCCGTGGATGTCGCTCGTTTCATATCTGGGCGTGCTGGCAGGAATCATCCTCGCCTACGGAGCCCTCGCCGAGTTCGCCACCGCCTTGCTGGGCAGATACTACTGGGCGTATCCGCTGATCCTTTTCTTTCTCGCTTGCGTCCCTATCTTCCAGATCGGCGCTCTGCTCCACGGAGCACTTTCCGAGCGCCTCGAGGAGTGGAAACACTGAGCGATATCTCCGTAATTATCCCTACGTTCAACCGCGCTCACGTGCTTCCCAGGGCCCTCAACTCGGTTCTCGCTCAGACGTTGCGCCCGCTCGAAGTACTGGTCGTAGATGACGGTTCGACGGACGCCACCAACGCCCTGTTGCACAGCAGGTACGTGGACGAGACGTTTCCGTCGGTTCGCCTTCTCGCGTGTACGCAGCGCGGCGTAAGCGCAGCCCGCAATCACGGCATCAAGGAGTCGTCGGGGCAATGGATCGCCCTCCTCGACTCCGATGACGCATGGACCCCAGAGAAGCTCGAGCGCCAGCACCGTGCATTGCAGCGAAGCCCAGATCACTTGATCTGCCATACAGACGAGATCTGGATTCGTGACGGAAAGCGCGTCAACCCGATGAAGAAGCATGCCAAGCGGGGTGGTTGGATTTTCAACGAGTGCCTGCCCTTGTGCTGCATCTCACCTTCCAGCGTCATCATCCATCGCTCGATTTTCGAGGATGTCGGGCTGTTCGACGAGGACCTCCCCGTTTGCGAAGACTATGATCTGTGGCTCCGCGTTACGTCGCGCTATCCCATCCTACTCGTCGACGAGAAGCTGACGATCAAGTACGGCGGGCATCCGGATCAGCTCTCCCACAAGCTCTGGGGAATGGATCGTTTCAGACTACATGCCCTAGAGAAGGTCCTCGCCTCGGGTCATCTCGATGAGGAGATGCGAAAAGCGGCCGATGCGACCCTGCGAAGCAAGCTGGACATTTACCTGCACGGCGCCCGCAAGCGCGGCAGGATGAGCGAGGTGAGAGCATACGAGGAACGCTTCTCCCACTACCTGGAGGAACCTCTCGGGGGAGCGGCGCGGTAACCACCGAAGGCTAGCCCAGACTTCTCAACGGGTCGTGAAGCGAGCGGGCGCAAGGGTCGTGAGGATAAGAAGCAGGGTGTTGAAGAACTCCCGGGGGTGCCGTTACGGGCACCATGGGGGCAGATGCCAGGCGGTGCGACGCAGGCGATATTGAACATATCGTCGAGGAGCCCCAACGCCGCAGATGCCCCCATGCTGCCCGTAACCCTTCGGGCGCATGGGGGTTACGGGGCATATGCTGCGTCGCTCGTCGCCGACGATACAGCAAGTATCGCCTTGCTTCTCCCTCCTTGCCTCTGCCCCGTAAGACCCATGCGCGGCACCCCCGGGAGTTCTTCAACACCCTGCTCGGCGCGCGCCGGTTTGAGCGCGTAGGCGTACTCGTGCAGTACGTCGAGCGCTCGAACCAAGCGTAACGCAGTCATCGCGTGCCATTGGGCACGCGCAGCCGCGACCCGTTGAGAAGTCTGGGCTACTGCCCCTCGCGATCTTTGCGCAGCCACAGGCTCATCAGATTGACGAAGCGGGCGAGATCTCCATGGGTCACTGCCTGCGCGGTGATGTCCGCCAGGTTGATGCTACGAAACCAGACGGCATCCCCGCTGACCACATCGTAAAGGCGCACATAGCCCTCAAGATGGACGGGCGCCCTCTCTCCGAGCTCGTCAATCGAAACTACCAGGATGTACTCGGCCCACTGTGGATTCAGCACAACGCCGAAGGAGGCGGAGTCCGAGAGGGCATTCCGGAACGAGCGCTCCATCCGCAGAATGTCAGCGGCGTTCTCGTTGACCCGATCTGGCCCCATCGTATAGTCGGGCCGCCCGCTGATCGTGCCGGACCCACCCGACTGTGGATTGCTGTTGTACGGTAGCTCCGCGAGGGCATCGATCTCGTCGGTCTGGGATGCGGCCACGAATACCGTCGCGGCCTTGATGCGAACCTCGAAATCGTCGGGCGGCGGCGATTTATAGAACATGTCGACGAACATCTGATTCATGTCTTGGCCGGCAAGCGAGGCACGAATCGCCTGTTCCCAGGCGGTTTCGTAGTCCTCGGCGCGCGAGGCGGCAAGCGCCGCGAGGCGGTGCGTGTGTCCGTAACCGGGATTGAGCTCCGCAGCCTGCAACAGTGCATCCCGTGATTCCGGAAACTGCTGCAGGAGCCCCAGGGTCCTGCCCTTCTGATACCAGGCTTCCCAGTACTCTTGGTCAGCCTCGATGGCCAAGTCGAGGTCGTCGATCGCCGCGACCAATTCACCCGCCTCGATTTTCTTGACAGCGACCTCGGTAAGCCTCTTCGCCTCATCCGTATCGCCACGCGAGGATTGTCGGGCTTCCGTGGAACCACTCCAAGCCAGCAGGGTGATGGCCAACAAGCACAGGGCCGGCCGAATTGAACGGGTCCGTGGGCGTGCTCCTTCAAGAGACTTCATGGCATTCACATGGCAACGGGGGAGCCGGCAAGAAGATTATACCGCGGCCTAGCGTGGCAGAGGCTCCGGCAGGTCAGCTATGACGTAGGCCATCACCGCCATGGCAGCCACCGATCGCGCGATTTCGTCTGGGTCGAGCTTATCGATCGTGTCGGCCTCGGTGTGGTGATACCAGAAGTAGCGGGACCCGTCGACGCTCAGGCCCATCCCCGGTACTCCGAGCGCCATGATCGGCCCGATGTCGGCCCCACCTCCGCCACGCGTAATGCTGCCCGCCTCGATTCGATCCAGGAGCTGCCCCACTTGCCGCACGATCTCGAATGCCGCATCAGAGCCTGTGAAGCCGAAACCCGAGGGCTTGAATACTCCACCGTCACTTTCGATGGCGAGCACGTGGCCATCGAGCTCATCGAGGTGTGCGTCGCGATAGCCGGTGCCCCCGCGCAAGCCATTCTCCTCATTCGTCCATAGCGCCACCCGTACGGTCCGCCGTGGTCGCAGTCCGAGCTCCTTCATGAGACGTACCGCCTCCCATGCGGCGACGCATCCGCCACCATCGTCCATCGCACCCTGCCCAACGTCCCAGGAGTCGCTGTGGCCGCCCAGGACAACTACCTCCTCGGGAAACTCGGAGCCTACGATCTCGGCAACGACATTGCGCGAGGGTACGTCGGCAAGCGTTTCCGCCTCCATCTTCAGGCGCACGACAACGCGCTCGCCACGATCCTGCATGCGGTGCAGCATCTGGGCGTCCTCGACCGTGAGAGCCGCATGAGGAATACGGGGCGTGTCTTCCGCGTAGCGCATGCCACCCGTGTGGGGGCTACGGAGGGATACCGGGGTCACCGACCGGATCAAGCTAGCGACCGCTCCGACTTTGGCCGCCTCGACCGCTCCCCTGCGACGATACTGAGCGGTCTCCCCGTAGGAGGTGAACGGAACGTCAAACAACACGATCTTGCCCTCAGCCTCTGCCGACCGGGCCGAGAGCTCGTCGAAGCTGCTTACCACGAGCACGTCGGCCGTAATGCCCTCAGCGGGAGTCCCAACGCTGCCGCCCAAACCCAACATGGGTAAATCCTGTGGGCGCGGCTCGAGCAGCTCTGCCGATTCATTGCCCCTCACCCAGCGCGGCACCATGACCTCCTCACCGCGGACGTTCTCGAGCCCATCGGCCTCCATCTGCTGAAGGATCCAGTCGATGGCCATCTCGAGGCTCTCGGTTCCACTGAAACGAGGGCCAAACTCGTCGACGAGAAGGGCCAGCCGCTCATAAGCAAGATCGTTGGCCATAGCCGCATCGATCAGGCGGTTCGCTACGTCACGGTACTGTGCGCCGATATCTGCAGACTGCAGTCCGGCAGTAGCCGGCGCGGATGGCAGAATCAGAAGGGAAACCAGCGCCACGAGAAGAGACGCATATGTCGTAGTTCTCATTACCGCACTCCCGTAAGGCAAGGTTGTCGAATCGATCTCAGGACATCGTGTCAGGCAAGTCAGGGGGTCAGGCGACCATAGCGCCCAGGGAGCGCGGGCGCCAGCGGCAGCAAGGCGCTCAGGACCTCAGCTTGTTCATCAACATGAGCATCGAAAGAGCGGAGTTCTTCGTGGTGATGACCTTGAAGACCTCCTCGTTGTCCTCGATGACTTCCCGCAGGAACTCCAGGATGTCGGCAAGCGGGATGACGTGGAAGTTCTTTTCATTAGGATCAGGCCGAGTGCCGCCGAAGGCCACGAGGCGGATCATCTGCGCCCCACCGTTGCAGTGGATTGCCCCCGCCTCACCGTGCCCGATCAGATCCTCGACGATTCGATCGAGATCTCCAGGCATGCATCCGCCAGTGTGGCGCACCGCCGCACGTAGGATCTTTGGCTCCATCAGTCTCGGGTTGAGGCGGCTCGCGCCTTCCTTTACCTCCCCCAGGATGACGTCGATCCTCTCCTTCGGTGCACCGAGGTTGGGATCGAGGGGGACGGTGCCGGCCCATTCCTCTCGGTCACGCGGCTCCTCGAGATGAGTCAACGATGGAAAGCGAACCGCCAGGATATCGATGTCGGTTACCTGCTCGAACCGTCCTGGATGGCGGGGGTCGCCCTGGACCCTTTGGACAATGGGAACCTCGGTCTGCACGAAGTATCCATTGAGCTGAAGATAGATACTGACCAGATCTACGGCAGTTTCCATGGCACTCGTTGGCACTCAGGCACTTGGACTGTCGCTGCTCGTCTCCGGACTATCAGTCTACATCCCGGGCAACCCGGACCCCGGCAAAAATCTGGCGGCGCTGCGGCAGATCCCAGTTGCGATAGGAGTTTCGCGCGACCAGAGAGTCGATCGCCCAGGAAGATCCCCGCAGCACCCGGTAGGGGCCACCGAAGAAGACCTCGCTGTACTCCTTGTATGGAAAGGCATTGAAGCCCGGGTAGGGCTCGAAGCTCGATCTTGTCCACTCGTAGACATCACCGAGCATCTGCTCGACCCCATAGGCTGACGCTCCCTCGCGGTACCATCCGACCGGCGCAGGACCCCAGAGTTGGCCACCAAGGTTCGCGTATTGCGGCGTTGGTACCTCGTTGCCCCACGGATAGTCTCTACGGCTGCCGGTCAGCGGATCCCAGGCAGCGGCCTTTTCCCATTCGGCTTCACTCGGCAAACGGCCGCCGGCCCATCGCGCGAAGGCCTCCGCCTCCCAGTAGCAGATGTGTTGCACCGGCTCCCTACCGTCCAAAGCCCTCTCCTGCCCAAACCGGCGCACACACCAACCACCGTCCACACGCAGGAGCCAACCCTGTGGATGCGACGCCCCTGACTGCTCGAGCCAGCGGGCCCCCTCATCCGACCACAGCTCACGCCGCTGGTATCCACCGTCTTCCATGAACAGGCGCCAACGCCGTACGCTGGTCGGGAAACGGTCAATCCTGAAGTCAGCGAGATTCACCTCTTGCTGGGGCCGTTCATTGTCGTAAGCACGGGATTGATCGTCGGTTCCCAACAGGAAGGGTCCGGCGGGTATCGTGATTCTCTCCTCGTCATCTATTGCCCACACATCCGCGGACGTCTCTACCCCACCCGCCACCACATCAAAGCCAGGAATCCCCCAATCTTCGGCAGGAATGTCCAACGCCTGCAGCATGGTCTCTTGGTGCTGGGCCTCATGCTGGCAAATCATGTGTGCGAGGAAGCCACCCTCGAGCAACCCCTCAGCCCAGTCCGGGATGGATCCTGCAAGCCCACGCAGAGCCCGCTCGCGAACCTCGTCCAAGCGCGCCAGGAGCTCGTCGCGACTCGGCAATCTGAGCTCGCCGCGAACCTCCCGTGGGTATTCAAAGGGATTGTAGACACCCTCCAGAGCAGCCGCTCCGTCCTGACCCCGCAGATTCCTGACCAACCACAACTCCTCGAATTCCGCGATATGACCGAGGTCCCAGGCCATCGGGCTCAGATAATCGACGACTTGCCGGTACAGGGATCTCTCCGGCACGGAATCAATGAGTATCTTGGTGCGCGCCCTGGTGCGGTCGAGATCCTCGCCCCCATCGACGTTCATCGAAACGGCCTCAAACGCGAGGGCTCTTGGCCGTCGCGGCGTGAATTGCGCTGCTCGCCCCATAGACAGCGACTGCGATCAGGATGATGAGCGGCCCGGTCGGTACGTTGATCTCGAAAGAGTCTGAGAGCCCGTACGACAGAAACAGCCCGCTGGATGTGCAGAATGCCCCGATGAGCACGGCTGCAATCATCATGCGCCGCAGACTGACGGCCCACTGTTGTGCGGTAGCCGCTGGGATGGTCAGCAGAGCAATCACGAGAATCACACCGACCACCCGGATCAACGTCACCACCGCCAGAGACGCGAGCCCGAGCAACACCAGCAACACCGCGTCCACCGGTACTCCCATGACCTCGGCAAACTCCTGGTCGAACGCAACGGCCTGCAAGTTCTTGTACAAAAGCAGGACCGCCAGGATGATGATGAGGTCGAGAAACACAACCCACCAGATGTAGCCGACCGGGACGAACAAGATGCTACCGAACAGGTAGCTCATGAGATCCGGCGCGTAGCCCGGCGTCAGCGATACGAAGAGAATCCCCATCGCCATTCCGACGGCCCAGACCATGGCGATCAGCGTGTCGAGCCCTGAGCGAATCCGTCGGTAGGCAAGCCCGAGCCCGATGCCCGAGGCGAGGGCAAAGACCGTTGCGCCCACCATCGGGTTGATACCGAGAAAATAGCCGAGGCCCACCCCTCCGAAAGCAGCGTGCGAAAGCCCTCCGGAAATCGACGCCATGCGTTTCACAACAACGTACGTGCCGACGATTCCGCACGCCACGCTGGCCAACAGCCCGGCGAGAAGGGCGCGCTGGAAGAACGGGCTCTGCAGGGCCTCGAGCATCAGTGGCTCTCACCTTCCGAATCGGGCTTACCCTGAATTCTCCCGGGTCCTCCCGACTGCGGATCGTGCACTCGCTCCAGCCCTGCGCCATCCTCGTGGTGATCTTCGAGAACCCGATGGGTATGACGGTGAACCATGAAATCTACCGGGCACCCATAGGTCGCCTCCACCATCTCCTCCGTAATCTCCTTCGACTCGTGATAGTGGAGACAACGATTCATGCAGGCAATGGTCTTGACGTGATGAGAGATCACTCCGATGTCATGAGACACGACGATAACCGTCATCTCGTTCGAGCTCGACTTCAGCCTCTCGTAAAGGTTTCCGGCAATCTGCGGATCGAGACTCGCCGTAGGCTCGTCGAGAATCAGGAATCCTGCATTCACAGCCAGAGCTCGCGCGATGAGAACCCGCTGAAGCTGCCCTCCCGAGAGCCGGCCAATCTGCTTTTCGGCCGCGTCGGCCATCCCCATCTCAGCAAGGGCAGCGTGTGCTCGCCGGCAATCTTCCTCGGAATCCCGCCCACCCACGAGGCCGCCCTTGAGCCGCCCCATGAGAACTACATCGATTACACGGATGGGAAACGTGGGATCGAAGCGCGGGTACTGCGGCACGTACGCGACCCGCCCCCTGGCCCTCTTCGGTGACATCCCGAACACCTTCACCTCGCCACGATCAGGTGTCAGCAGGCCGAGGATGACCTTCAGGAGGACGGTCTTGCCGCCGCCGTTCGGTCCGATGATGGCGAGGAAGTCCCCTTTTGCCAGTTGCAGACTCACCCCTTCAAGCACGGGCATGCGGCGCAGCGACAACCAGACATCCCGCATGTCCAAGACTGGCGATTTCATCTCGACAGACATTCCTCGATAGTCTCCGCGACATGACGCATGTTCGACAACCAATCCCTGGCCAGTGGGTCCAGCACGACCACCTCTGCAGCCAACTCGGAGGCGACAAGCTCGGCACTCCGGCGCGACAACTGCGGTTGCACAAAGACCACCTGAAATCCACTGCGGCGAGCTTCATCAATCAGACGCGTAAGCTCGTGAGAAGACGGCTCCTTGTGCTCACTCTCGATGGCCACCTGCTGTAGCCCGTACTCTTTCGTGAAATAGCTCCAAGCCGGATGAAATACTAGGATCTGCCTGCCGGCATATGGATCCAGGAGGGCATGGATCTCAGCGTCGAGCTCATCCACGTCCATCAGCAATTCCTCGAGTTTGCGCTCCAAATCCACCCTCCGCTCTGGGAGGAGATCCGCCAGGACCCCGGCGATCTTTGGCGCGATCGCCCGCACGCAGCCAGGCGACAGCCAGATGTGCGGATCGCCGTTTGCCTCGTGCAGGTCGCCGGCGCAGTCAACGACAATCAGGTCGCTACGCTCACTGAGCAGCTTATCCAGCCAGGCCCGCTCAAAAGGAAAATTAGGATGACCCACTTTGACGTACAAGGAAGCCTCGGACATCGCTCGTAGCTGCCCGATCGTCGGCTCGTAGGAGGACGGACTCGCCCCCGGAGGAATCATGACCTCGATATCCACCAAGTCACCCGCCAGTCGCTCCACGAAGTAGGCCTGCGGCAAGACCGACACGACGACCACGGGACGCTGTGGCGGCAGCGCGCTCGAACTACAGCCCGCAAGCAGAACCACCAGGCAGAGCCCAGACCCGATCCGTTGAGATATCCGGGCCTGGAGCGAAGGCTTCACGGCCGCAGGAAACGCCCCAGCCACTCGAAGAACACTCGATGCCAGAGGAGGCCGTTTTGGGGTGAGCTGATCCAATGCCCTTCCTCCGGATAGTAGAGGAGTCGACTCTCGATCCCCTTCAACTGCAGAGCTGTAAAGGCCTGCATTCCCTCGGTCACCGGAACCCTGAAGTCCTTCTGCCCATGAATAATGAGCATCGGCGTGTCCCAGTTCTGCACGTAATTGTGGGGCGAGAACGCCGCGTAGCTCTCAGGCTTCGGTGACTGCCAATAGGGCCCCTCGAGATCGAAATTGACGAAGAAGATCTCTTCAGTGGCCCCAAACATGCTCTCCAGATTGAACAAACCCGCGTGGGTAACGAAGGTCTTGAAGCGTCCCTCGTGATGACCTGCCAGGAAAAACGTTGTGTAGCCCCCGAAGCTCGCCCCCACCGCGCCGAGGCGCTCCTCGTCCACGTAGGGCTCTGCCGCGACATCATCGATGGCGCTGAGTAGATCCCGCATTGCCTGCCCACCCCAATCGCCTGAGATTTCTTCCTTGTAGGCCTGGCCGAAGCTCGGAACCCCCCTGCGGTTCGGCGCCACCACGATGTAGCCGCCCGCGGCCATGAGCTGGAAGTTCCACCGATAGGAGAAGAACTGGCTCACCGTCGACTGTGGCCCCCCCTGCGCATAAAGCAGCGCCGGATACTGCTTGGACGGGTCGAACCCGGGAGGATAGATGACCCAGGTAAGCACCTCCGCACCGTCACTCGAGCGCACCATGCGCTTCTCGACCTTCCCGATGTCTATGCTGTCGATGATCGGCTGAGTGAAGAAGGTGAGACGCTCGGCTTCGCCCGACGAAACGTCGACCCTGTAGATCTCCGCCGGCGCCGACATCGATACCCGACTGGCGACGAGCGCGGTGCCGCTTGCCGTGTCGGCAACCCCGAAAGCCCCGTAGTTGTGCACGCCGTCCGTAATCTGCCGGATCTCCCCACTCGCCACGTCCGCAGCAAACAACTGTACGGTCCCCACCGTCTCGCTGCTGAAATAGATCGTCGAACTATCGCCCGACCAAACCTGACCATGAGCATCCTGGTCGAAGCCCACAGTGAGCTCACGCGGTCCAGCCGAGGCCTCGAAGTCGTATACGAAGAGCCGGTTGCGATCGGACTCATAGCCATCACGTTCCATGCTCAACCATGCGAGATATCGGCCATCGGGAGAGAAGATCGGCTCGATGTCGTAGCCCACCATGCCCTCGGTAAGATTGGCGGTTTCCCCGCTGTCGATCTCGTAGAGATAGATGGCCGAGTTGGTGCTCACGGCATAGGCGGTGCCGGTCTTCTTCTTGGACGTGTAGGCGATGGCCTCGCCATCCGCGCTCCAACCGATCTGCTCGACACCGCCGAACGGATTCAGCGGCGTGTCGAAGCGCTCGGACGGCATCACATCGACCGGATCTTCGAGCTCACCATCGTCGTATGCGGCCACGAACAAGTGGCTGTAGGAATAGTCGTGCCAGCTATCCCAATGCCGGAACATGAGCCCATCGATGATGCGGGCGTTGGCCTCTGGAAGGTCTGGATAGACCTCAGTAGGCATCATGTCGAGCTTGATGTCGCGGGTAAAGGAGACGTGTGTCCCGGTCGGCGAGTAGCGAAAGTTGGCGATCCCGTGTTCGATGTCCGAGACCTGCCGCAGATTCGTGCCGTCAGGATCGATCTCCCAGAGCTGTCCTGAACCACTCTTGGCTGAGAGAAAGCCGATCTTGGCACCGTCGGGGCGCCACTGAGCGCTCGATTCGCTGCCCTCGAAGTCGGTGAGCTGGCGCGGCTCGCCACCCTCGATCGCAATCAGATAGAGATCCGTATTCCCCTTGTTGGCGCCGATGTCGTAGGTGGTAACAGTAAAGACGGCGCGTGTCCCATCAGGGGATACGGTGGGCCCGCCGACCCGCGGTAGCTCCCAGAGGAGCTCGGGCGTCAGCGTCTGTTGAGCAAATGCGACGGGGGCAACCGCAAAGACTGCCAAGACTGCCAGAGGGAGTAATTTCGTGCGCATGGATTCCTCGTTTCCTTATCTGCATCTGCGGGTCGTAGTCGCGGCAAGCTCGTCATCCATCATAACTCTCCTCAGGGACGCTGCCCCGAGATCCCTCGTCCAGTCACCAGATAGACGGCGAAGCTGCCCAGCCAGTGCCCACCCTCATAGTGCTCACCTGTGACCGCCGCCAATCCTGACGCCCGGTTCCGTTTCGCGGCTCCGCGCAAGGACGATTGTCGGCGGTCGGTATCAGGAAGTCCGGCCGCGATGCCTTCGAGCATCCACGCACGACTGAGGTTGAGGCCATCGAGATGGGCCAGCTTCGGATCGGTGGGGTCCGTCACGACTGCAGGAGCCAGCCACTCTTGCGCGTCATCGGTTGGGATTCCCGGCAGGAATCCCACAAGCCACGAGGTGAAGTCCTCAGTCGGCAGAACTCGGCGCACGAGATCGGCCTCGGCCAGGCACGGCGAGAGGAAGTCCTGCCCAGAGGGCTCGTATCCGAGCGGACAGTCACGGTCCGGGAGATAGAGATCGCGAATTCGATCCACCAGCAGGGTCTCCATTCCATCATCTTGGGCAATACGCGCCCAGTCCAACATGAGCCCAAAGGCGAACGCAGTCTGCGCGTGCTCTCCGATGCGAATCGGATGGGTGAGCTTCGGGAGCCAATCGGCAATTCTTTGTGCTGACAATCTCTCCAATGGCTCGAGCGCGACGGCCCATCCGTGTGCCTCCGAGTCCTCCATTTGGCGCAACTCGGCTGCGAGTTGCAGGAGCCAGGCCAGTCCATAGGGGCGCTCGAACGAGACTCGTCCCTGGCCTTCCAGGTACTCGACCTCCCCACGGATGTTGTCTGCTACCAGGCTCCGGGCCAGGGCGGCACGCGCTGCGGTGGCGAACTCGGCCTGCGGGTAGACGCGCGCCAGGCGCGCCAGCAACCAGTGGCCATGTACCGCCGAGTGCCAGTCGTAGCAACCATAGAAAGCCGGCGTTAGCTCCCGGGGCGGCCTCACGTCGGCATCGCTTTGCAGCACATGGGCAATCTTGTTCGGGTATTCCTTGTGCACGCAATCGAGCGCCAATTTCGCGAAACGACTAGCCGCGTCAGCGTTGAAGTCCTGCGGCGACGCCGGGGTAATCGTTTGCATCCCTGCACCTCCCGGTGGCGGCGTGGCGAAGAGTATGGCGGCAACCATGAGCAGTACGAGGACGGTCTTGGTGCTCGTCGAGACGTTCATAGAAACCGAATCTACTCCTTTCATCACGAGGCGCCAAATGTCGCCCCGTGGCCGGCCTGCTGGATTACGAGATGGTCCTTGCGTACTCTTACGATCCCACTAACAATTCCGGAGCAACGTTTTCGACCACGCCCCTCACGCCCGCCGGCCGAAGATAGTTACCACTGCGAGAGATCACCATGAGAACACGTCTGTCTGTTGGCAACGGCCAACCATTCCTCGCCGTCATCCTTCTCCTCCTGGTCGTGGTCAGCGCCGCGCTGGCTTCGCCCCGAACGCCATCAGCCAACCTCTCTACCCTCTCCACACCCACTCCGCAGTCCGATGCTCGGGCCGTAGCCATTGCCGGGCAGGTGATGGAGAAGATGGGCGGGCAGGAGGCATGGGACAACACTCGCTACATCAGTTGGAGCTTCTTCGGCCGCCGGACCCACTATTGGGACAAATGGACCGGCAGCCATCGCATCGAGAGTGACGGCCTGGTCGTCCTATTGAACGCCAACACACGGGAGGGGCGGGCCTGGCAGGACGGCCGGGAGATTAGCGACCCGACAGCGCTCGCTGAGACCCTGGAGCGAGCCTACGGCATGTGGATCAACGACACATATTGGATGTTTATGCCCTATAAGCTGCTTGATCCGGGCGTCGAGCTCGCGTATGTCGGCGAACAGCAGATGGCGGACGGTAGGAGCTCCGAGGTCCTACAGCTCACTTTCGAGAGCGTCGGCCTGACGCCGCAGAACCGCTACCTGGTATTCGTCGCATCCGACACAGGACTCATCGAGCAGTGGAGCTACTTCCGGGATGCCTCCGACACCGAACCGGGATTCACAGCCCCCTGGGAGAGCTGGCAGCGGTTCGGAAATATCATGCTCGCCACCGGGCACGGTCGTGACGCCGATTCGGAGATCGCCGTCTTCTCGGAGCTGCCGGCCAGCGTGTTCGAGAGCCCAGACCCGGTACAGCGATAACCCGACCCCGATGATGGCTTGCATTACTCACCGCGCTCCATGGCGCACGCGCAGCCACGACCCGTTGAAAAATCCAGGCTAAAGCAAGAAGCCCCGGCGATCCTGATGATCACCGGAGCTTTGAATCTCGAGAGGTGCTGCAGATGTCAGACCGCTTTCACGTTGTTTGCCTGCAGACCCTTGGGACCTTCGATGACCTCGAACTCCACCTTCTGCCCATCTTCGAGGGAGCGATACCCCGATGATTCGATGGCGCTGTAGTGCACGAAGACATCGGGGCCTTCTTCGCGTTCAATAAAACCGAAGCCTTTGGCATTGTTGAACCACTTGACAGTGCCGGTGTCCATACTGTGATTCTCCTGTCGACACGAGTCGCGTGCTGCCTCGAACAGGAGGCCGTGCCGACCATCGGCACCAGAGGACCCTACGAGCTCGCGGGTCGCCACCCTACCCTCCAGCCAAGAGCAACTACCACTCAGACCGACGGTATTGTAGCACCTATTTCAGATCCACGAGTCCGGTTTAAAGTGGCGCCTAGGCCCTCTTAGGTAGCCATCTGATTCATACTCAAGCTCCACTCCAGGTACTGCAGATCGAGAGGCTTGTTGATGAAATCGGCGGCCCCGAGGTGCATGGCTCGCTCAGCTTCGTGGTCGCTGGCATAGCCGGAAATGGCCCATATCGGCCCAACATCGAGGTTCTCGCTGCGGATCCGCTCGAGCACACCCAGGCCGTCGAGCCGTGGCATCCGCAGGTCGAGCAGGAGAACGTCCGGCCGCTCGCGGCGCATCACCTCCAGCGCCTCTTCCCCGTCTGCGGCCGTGTCCACCTCGCACCCTAGGTTACCCAAAAAGCGAGCGAGCAAGCTGCGGATCTCTGGCTCATCGTCAGCGACCAAAACCCGCTGCGGAACCTGGACTGGCACCTCCGCCGAATCCTCCGGCAGCCGTGGCTGTCGAATGGCGTCCAGTCGCGACTCGAACGCGATTCCCACGAAGGCTCCTTCACTCAGCGCCTCCGACCAGCGGATCTCGCCTTCGACCTCTTCCGGCTCGGTGGCTTCACCGCGATCCCAAATGCGGACCCGACACGAGGTGCCAGGGATGACCAGACCTCGGATCTTCGCGGAGATGCCGCCACATCCGATGTTGTCCGTCTCGCCTTCTATCGGAGCCATGGGCGAGTCGCCAGAACCAGTCAGTATTTCGAGTCGCACGCGTCTGGTAACGTCCGCGCGCCGGAATACACGGCGCTCGGTCATACTTCTACGCTCGTCCATCTGAATCATGACCTTTAGGTGCCCCTACCGGCATGGGCACAAACCCGGTCCCCACGTGAATGATATGCCCGACATGGGCACTGTGTAACCCCCTAAGTTTCGACGCCCCCCTCAGGCCGGAGCAGCGAGAATAACCAGGGTGGCGCCCCAACCGGAGCCGTCGGAGGCGAGCTTGTACGAAACCACATCGGCTCGATTGCGCAGAACGGAATGAACGATCTCGCCCAGAGCGCCGGTGCCCTTGCCATGGATAATTCGAACTTCCATGATTCCCTGCTCGCTACAGGCATCCAGGTAGTCCGCCACGACCTGCTTGGCATCGGCGGGCCGGAATTGGTGCAAATCGAGAATCCCGTCGACCGGATACTCGATTGGCTCATCTATCTCGTTTTCAGTTCCTGCCATGCCATTGCCCCTGGCTCCAACCCGGATCGTGAACAGGCGCCTACCTGGCTATCGAGAGGGTTCCTGCCCAGGCACCGGATATCCTACATAGGCGAAGCGGCTGGCTTGCATGAGGTCTCTATCCGATTTGGAGAAGGGGATCAGGTAGAACGAGTAGGAGATGCCCTGAGGCTTCAACCTGTACTGCTCGTGGGGCAGCGCCCCCCAGCTATTGTCCCCGCCGACGCCACGTTGCTTATAGTCCAGATTCAAGGTCACTAGGTCTCGCGGCTTCACGTCGATGGTGTGTCTCATGACGATGCGCTCACGTGGGCCCCGGCCTTCTTCCACCGACCCCGGCGTTGGATCGAAATCGAGATCGTGGTTGAGGAACGGGCGGGCGCTCGCACTCAGATGCGGCACACCAACGGCCATCAGGCCCACTCCATCTCCATTCGAGAGAGCGAGCCAACGCACATCGGTCTTGTTCCCGGTTTCCTGGGGTCGCACATAGGAGTGGACCTGCTCCCAGACCGTCCCGCTATAGACACCGACGGGTGCGCCGGTCTTGCGATCCCAGTAGCTCTCCCACGGGCCGCGGCCATACCAATCGAGCCGGATGAAGTCACCCGGCAGGGTCATGCTCATGCCGAAGCGTGGCATCTCCGGCAGCTCCTCAGGTCCAGGCATCAGGCTGTTTTCTACGAGAATGCGACCGTCCCCGAAGACCGTAAAGAGAGTTCGATACTGGGACACGCCGGCCAGGAGTGTCGATAGGATTTCGACCCGCACGACCGACTCGCTGACTCTCTCCACATCAGCCGACCGTACCGACCGGGTGCTCCCAGCGACCTTCCACATCGCCGAGGTCTCGTGCATCCGGTTGCCAATGTCGTTGTCGGTAGGCGGCCGCCAGAAATCGGGCTCGAGCCCGGTGCGAATCAGCTCGGTGCCTCGATAGCGCAGAGATGAGAGCGTGCCCTCGGCGCGCGAGAAGGTGGCAACGAAGGATTGCCCCGTCACCTCGACCTCGGCGCCGTCATCCTCGATCTCGAGCGCAGGCAAACCCTCTGGGTCGATTCGAGTGGGAGCAACATAGAAAGGCAGCTGAAACTGCTCCCAGGCAACCACGAAGCCGGCGGGCAGCACCCCTCTATCCTGGGCGAGCGCAATCTCGATGAGGAGGAAATACTCTGCCCCCGGCTGTGGGTCGATCTCAGGGAGATCGATGCTCACTTCCCCGCGAGAATGCGGTGGCAGGCTGATGGGATCCAGCGTTCCGGCGGCCAGCCGGCGATTGCCGCTCATGAGACGCCAACTCAGGTCGAACTCGTCGAGATTCAGGAAGTCGTATTTATTATGCAGCTCGATCCGCCCAGTGCTCGCATCCAGTAGATTCGCGTCGACGTACTGGTAGACCTTCTTCACCTCCCAATAGTGCGGGTTCGGCCGGCGATCGGGCTGGATCAGCCCGTTGATGACGAAGTTCTCGTCGTTCGGGTCGTCGCCGAAATCCCCGCCGTACCCGAAATATTTCTCGCCTGCCTCGTCGTGCAGGGTCAGGCCCTGATCGACCCAGTCCCAGATGAAGCCCCCCTGCAGAACAGCATGCTCCTCTATGACATCCCAATAGTCCTGCAGGTTGCCCACGCTGTTTCCCATGGCGTGAGCGTACTCACACATGATCAGCGGCCGGTCAGGCTCAGACGCCGCCCATTCCTCGAGCCGCTCGATGCCCGCGTACATGGGAACAAAGATGTCGGTGTTCTTCCCTGTCAGGGCTCGCTCGTACTGTACCGGCCGCGACGGGTCACGCTCTTTGATCCAGCCATAGGTGGCGTCGAAGACCACGCCGTCCCCAGCCTCGTTGCCAAGCGACCAGATAATCACCGAGGGGTGGTTCTTGTCACGTTCCACCATGCGAATGGTGCGATCCAGATGCGGACCGATCCATTCGGGTCGGTTGCCGAGCGTGATCTCGGGCCGGTACCCATAGCCGTGCGACTCGATGTTGGCCTCGTCGACGACGTATAGGCCGTGCTCATCACAGAGCTCGTACCAGCGCGGGTCGTTGGGGTAGTGCGAGGTGCGCACCGCGTTGATGTTGGCTTCCTTCATGAGTTCGATGTCGCGGAGCATGAGGGCTTCGCTGATCACATGGCCGCGATCGGGGTCGTGCTCGTGCCGATTGGTGCCCTTCAAGGTAATCGGGACGCCGTTGACGTGAAGCTGAGCGTCCTTGATCTCGACCTTGCGGAAACCGACCTTGCTGGATATCACCTCACTCAGGCCCGCTCCTTCATCGAGTAGGGTAATCAAGAGGGTGTAGAGGTTCGGTGTCTCGGCGCTCCATGCGTGCACGTCCGGAAGCATGCCCTCGATCTCCACCTCCAGTTCGCCCTCTCCAGCGACGGTCACCTCGAGGCCGGATTCAAAGACCATGGGACCCGTGTCCCCTGGACCGTACAGCTGAACGCTGAGCCCTCGGGTCGCCGGGTCGCCGGCAGCGTAGTTGCGTAGCTGAGCGGTCAGGGAGAGCGTTCCGTCGGTGTAGACATCATCGAGACTTGTCCGCGCGAAGAAATCCCTCACGTGGACTTCAGGGGTCGAAAACAGAAAGACATCCCTCTCGATGCCGCTGATGCGCCAGAAATCCTGGCACTCGAGATAGCTACCATCCGACCATCGATAGACTTCCACTGCGATCCTGTTCGTGCCCGGATGAACGTAGTCGGTGATATCAAACTCGGCGGGTGTCTTGGAGCCCTGGCTGTAGCCCACCTTCACCCCATTCACCCACAGGTACATCGCCGACTTCACAGCACCGAAATGGACAAAGACGCGCCGGCCCTGCCACGATTCCGGAACCTCGAAATCACGAAGATAGGACCCTACCGGGTTGTGGTCGTGAGGAATGCGCGGCCAGTCGGGCTCGAATTCGTAGGGGATGTTCAAATAGATCGCGGTGCCGTAGCCCTCGATCTCCCAATTGCTCGGCACCGGTATCTCATCCCAATCGCCGGCATCGAAATTGATGCGGTAGAAGTCCATGGGCCGGTCAGCCGGCCTGCTGACCCAGTTGAACTTCCAGATGCCGTTCAGGGACTGGAAGTACGGCGACGTCGTTCTATCGCCGGCCATGGCACGAGATACGTCAGCATAGGGAAACAGAGTGGCGTGGGGCGCCTCACGGTTGATCTCGAGAACTTCGAGGTTCTCCCAATCGTTGACAGCCTGGGATGGCACTCGAGCGGGCAGAGGACCGTTTGCCATCAATGCCAGGGCGGGAATCAGCAACACGACGAGGCGCACGTACATGGCCTTCAGCTCTCCTGAGAATGTCATCTCCTATCAGAAGAAGATCACGTAAAGCCCGATCGTCAGCACCACCACGCCGACACAGAGGGCATCGAAAAGGAGGTCTCGCTCGCCGGGCGCTGCGCCAGCGGCGTGTTCTGGTAGATGCTTGTCAGATCCGTGCTCGGTTCGACCCGCGTCCTCCGCTGATCTCACAACCTCATCGTAGTCCGCACTCTTGTCCGCCTCGGGCCTCCAGAGCGATACAACAACGACGAGCGCACCGAGCACCAGGGCCGCCACCCACATCTGGTCCAGAAAGGCGAACTCCGGCATCAGGATCTTCACCACGAGCGTCACCGGCAGGGTAATCGCCAAGCCCAAGGCCGCAGCCGACGCCGTGGCCCGGCGCCAGAAGAGCCCGGCCAGGAAGACCACAGCGACTCCCGGGGTGATGAGCCCCCAGAACTCCTGGATATAGCTGAAGATCCGCTCGAACCGGGTAAGGAACGGAGCCCACCCGGCCGCCACCAGCAGGAATGCAACGGTGCTCAGGCGTCCCACCGTGATCAGGTGGCGCTGGGAGGAATCCGGCCGCAGGCGCCGCTGGTAGATGTCGATGGTGAAGATGGTGGCCGACGAGTTGAGCATGGAGTCCAAGCTCGACATGATCGCGGCCATGAGAGCGGCGAACATCAATCCCGTCAGCCCGGCCGGCAGGAGGCGTTCCAACAGCATCGGATATGCCATGTCCGAGCGCTCGAGCTCTCCCGCGTACAGCACCGAAGCAACGATTCCGGGAATCACGATGATGAAGGGAATGCCCAGCTTGATATAGGCCGCGAAGATGATCCCGTATTGGCCTTGCGATACGTCGCGGGCCGCCAGAGTTCGCTGCGTAATGAACTGGTTGCAGCCCCAGTAGAAGAGGTTTGCGACCCATAGCCCGCCGAAGAAGATCGCGAACCAAGGCAACTCCGGATGGTCGAGAGGCAGCACCGTGTGAAACTTGTCCCCGGCATGCTCCATGAGAACGTCCCAGCCGCCGAGGGCCCGCAGACCCAACACAGTGGTGATCAAACCGCCGACAAGCAGCATCAAACCCTGAATGAGGTCCGACCAGACGACTGCCTTCAGCCCCCCGTAGGCAGTGTAGGCGCCGGCGAAGACCGCGAGAATGACGATCCCCCAGCCGAGCGGCAGGTCGAAGATGGTCTGTAGCGCCAGGCCGCCCGAGTACAGCACGGTGGCCATCGCCACGAAGACATAGGCGAGCAGCATGTAGATAGCGAGCCAGCCGCGCGAGCGTCCATCGAAGCGCTCCTCGAGGTACTGCGGCATCGTGGTGATGTTTCGTGCCAGCAGCTTCGGCAGGAACCAACGCGCCACAATGACCAGTGTGATCGCAGCCATCCACTCGTACGAGGCAATCGCCAGGCCGAAGTCGACACCCGCCCCGGCCATGCCGACGAAATGCTCAGTGGAAATGTTGCTGGCGATGAGGCTGATACCGATGAGCCACCAGGGCAGGTTACGACCCGCCAGGAAGTAGTCGGCGGCATCGCGCTCACGCCTCGACGCCATCACCGCAACGAGCACGACCACGACGAAATAGCCGACGAATGCGACAGTATCGAGAGCAGTGAAGTTCACGGAATCCTTCTCTTCCTGAAGCAGTTCAAGCGCGGGCGATCCACTTGCGACGGCGATGCGAAATTTGCCATCTCGAGTGCGCTTTGTCGAGCGTCAGGGCTGGATTCGTTGCCACGCACCTTCCCTACCCGGCCGACCTGATCGCCAATCTACAGTTGTTGTCCCGTGCGCTGACCTGCCCTACTCTCTACCCGTAATGTACCCGCCGACAACACCGGAGCAACATTTCGCCAGGCCCCGCCTGCAGGCACTTCGTGCCGAATTCCGGGAGCGCCTGGGCGATCCATCCGGCGCTTTCCTCGTGCGTGCGCCGGGTCGCGTGAACCTCATCGGCGATCACACCGACTACAACGGGCTCCCGGTGTTCCCGATGGCCATCCAACGGGACATGGCGATTCTGTTCCGCCCGCGACCCGACGGGTATGTGCGCCTGTTCAACACTGATCCTCATTTCTCACCATGCGAGTTCATTCTCGAGCCCGAGATTGCTCCCGAAGCTCAGGGAGACTGGGGCAACTACCTGAAGGCCGCCGGACAGGCCCTCGTCAGGTCACGCGGCTCCATGCTCGGAATCGACGGTGTCGTAAGCGGAGATGTGCCCGTAGCCTCGGGGCTGAGCTCCTCGTCCGCATTGGTAGTGGCGTGTGGGCTGGCCCTGGTCGTCGCGAACGAGATTCAGACATCGGCAGAAGAGTTGGCCGTTCTGTTCGCCGAGGGGGAACGCTGCGTCGGCGCGGAAATCGGCGGCATGGACCAGGCGATATCTCTCGGGGGGCAAAGGAACACCGCCTTCAGGATCGACTTCGATCCCCTGCGCCTCCAGCCCACCCCCGTACCAACGAGCTGGACCTTTGTTGTCGCTTCGAGTCTCGTCACAGCCCCAAAGTCCGGCTCGGCGCGTGATGTGTACAACGCACGCACTCGGGAGTGCAGGGAGGCACTGCAGGGCCTCCTACACAATTCCAAAGTGCCGAGTGAAATCGACGGCTACGAGTCGCTGGTCGGTACCCTCCCACTCGAGGAGATCTTCTCCATTGCCGCGGAGACCCTCCAAGAGCCGCTTCTGAAGCGTCTGCGCCACACTGTCACCGAGGCAGCGCGTGTAGAGGACGCGCGTGCGGCCATGCTGCGGGACGATCCAGAGTCCTTTGGCCAACTCATGACGTCATCGCATCGCAGCCTGCGGGACGACTACGAGGTGAGCTGTCAGGAGCTCGATGAGTTGGTGGAGATTTGTCTGGATGGTGGCGCCTGCGGCGCACGCCTGACGGGAGCCGGCCTGGGTGGCTGCGCGGTGGCTCTGTGTCGTAACGAGTCGGTCGAGCTGGTTTTGGCGGCCCTGCGGCGACACTTCTACGCGAACAGGACTTTCGACGGAGCCCTCGGAGACCATCTGCTCGTAGCTCAGCCCTCGGACGGCGCCTCACGCGTTGAGCTCGAGTCCTGAGCCTCGTCACCAGTCGCTACCTCACGTACGCAACGATAGCCGTGCCGACGATTTCCCCAGGACTTGGGCTGGTTGTGAACTGCCCCGTTGTAGCTCACGTAGTAAGCGTCGCCGTCGGTGGCGGCCTCATCGGCTGTCCACAGGTAAGTAGGCTCCTGATTGGGAGCCCACAGAGGCGTTTCCTTGTCGGGCTGATTCGGGCAATCCGCCCACCCCGTGGAGCCGTTCCAGGAGCAGCCGGCATTCTCGCCACGCAGGACCAGGGATCGCACGACCTCCTCGGTCGTCGGCATGCGCCAGATGCTCTGCGGCTCATGCAGCAGCGTCAGCCCTTCCCCTGAAAGGTAGAGGCACAGGCTCGTCGTGGCCATGTGTGAGGTGTCGGCCGACTTGTCTTCATATCCCGGCTTCTGCCGCGCATCGATGCCGATCGGCTCCACGCCGTAGAGTGCGATGCTGTTCCATGACGGATATCCGCCCCAAGGCTGCTTCCAGTTCCACCCCGGACCGGCCGGGGCCCAGACCAGGGTCACCCCATTCCCCTCGATGAGTCGGGCGCTGCGGTCACCATCATCAATGCGACCCATCAGATTCGGCAAGCTGCAACCGGACACGACAATGAAAATCACCACGGGCGCGCCAACAACTACCACGTAGCGGAAGTTCCGCAGGGTCCAGCTCGCGGGTGGTGTCCACTCGGTACCCTTGCGGCAGCGGCGGTAGCGCGCCTCGAGGAGAAAGAGGACGCCGGTGAGCACCATCATGCCGCTGACAATCGCCCCGGGGGCCTCGATTTCATGCTCAGCGCGCGGATACTGCCTCGACCTCGCGCCAGACTCGTAACAGGTTCTGGCCCCAGAGCTTGGCGATGTCCTCCTCACTGTAGCCACGATGGACGAGCTCGATGGTGACATTCGCCCCCTCGCTGGCATCACTCCATCCTTGCAGGCCACCGCCGCCATCGAAGTCGGAGCTGATACCTACGTGGTCGATACCGATCAACTCCACCGCATAGTCGATGTGGTCAACGAAATCCTGCACATTTGCCGGCGGGTAAAGCGTGTCGAGCTCTGCAATCCGTTCTTGGTACGTCACCATCTTGGCTTCGTAGTCAGCACGCTCCTCGTCGGACATGGCGTCGATCTCGGACCTCGGAATACGCCGGATCCCCAGTTCCTCACGCAATGCCGTGGTCGCCTCGCGCCGTTCAGGCTGGGCTTTCACGAAAGAACCCAACGCCACGATCTGCGCCACCCCGCCGTTCTCCTTCATGGCGAGAAGCTGCTCGTCATCGAGGTTGCGGGGCACATCGCACAGTGCGCTGGTGCTCGAGTGAGAGGCAATGATCGGCGCCTGCGAAAGTCGCACGGCATCGAGCATCGAGGCTTTGGAGATGTGCGAGACGTCGATGATCATGCCGAGACGGTTCATTTCAGCGACGACTTGCTCGCCAAACTCGCTGATCCCGTCGTGCTCGCTTTCCTCATCGTCTCCGCGCGGCGGGAGCCGCGGGGTCGCGGAATCGCAGATTTGATTGTGCCCGCCATGCGACAGCGTGATGTAGCGGCCGCCGAGATCGTAGAACTCCTGGATGTTCGCGAGGTCCGTCCCGATCGAATAGCCATTCTCGATGCCAATGGCGGCAACCAACTTGCCCTCGCCGATAATCCTCTCGACGTCATCGGCGCGATAAGCGATCTCGATCTCGTCGGGGTACATCTCTTCAGCCATACGATGGATGGAGGCGAACTTGGCCAGCGCCGACTCCTTGGCGCGCGCGTAGGCCTCGTCCGTGCGTTCCCCTTGGCCGACATAGACAACGAAGAAGGCCACGTCGAGCCCTCCCTCGCGCATCTTCGGCAGGGTCACCTGCCGACCGTCACGCACCCCGGGGTCCACCTCTTCAGTGGCGAAGTTACTCGGAATGTCGTCGTGAGTGTCAATGGTCACCAACCGGTCGTGGAGCTCTCTCGCCATCGCCTCGGCCCCTTCTTCTGTCGGTTCGGCCACCTCATCGCTGGCCTGGGCACAGGACATCGACAAGACCGCGACGAGGAACAGGGACGCAAAAACAACCACTGGGTTGCGCATTCAATCCTCCGGACTGGGGAAACGCCGAGGACCTACCCGGCGTGGACGTATACGGCCATCAAAGCTCGGCGCGAATTCAAACACACGTGTCCACATTAATCCACGCTACAGCCCCACCACGAAAATGCCACGAACGTGCCACGTTGCCACACCCAGGCACTACTTATTCTTCTCGTCCCCCACAGCCGCATCAGCCGCCGCGACCAGGTAGGTGTCGAACCACGCGAGGATGCGCTCGTGGTAGTCGCGCACCTCCTCCTCAGTTCCACGCGGCATGCCGTGGCCCCCGTTCATGTAGTTGACCCACTCCACCCGCTTTCCCAGCCGCCGCAGGGCGTAGTACATCTCCATCGCCTGGCGGGCCGGGACGTTGTGGTCCTGGTCCCCCGTCAGCAGTAGCAGTGGCGTGCTGATGCGATCGGCATACATCACAGCCGAATGGGAAATGTACTTATCGGGCTGCTCCCACAATGTACTGCCGATGCGATCTTGACTGTTTTCCGGCGCATGGATGTTGCGCACCCCGAGCCGTGGGCTGTCGGTGTAGAAGCTCACCATGTTGACCTTGCCGGAGATGTTGATCGCCGCCTTGAATCGCTCCGTTTGGGTAATCAGCAGGTTGGTGGCGTAGCCGCCGTAGCTGGTTCCATAGACGCCCAATCGATCCGGGTCGGCGATGCCCATCTCGATGAGCTTGTTGGCGGCGGCGGTCACCCCTTTGACCCAGGCTTCCCCCGGGTATCCGATCTCCAGATTCACCGAAGGCTGCACCACCGCATAGCCATGCGCGGTCAGCAGGTTTGTCGTACCGCTGAAGCGCGGATCGAAGAAGGTCTCGTAGATGTGAAAGATCGTCGGCACCTTCGTGCCTGGCTCGTAGCCGACCGGGTAATAGAGAATTCCCTCGAGCTCGTTGCCGTCGACGTCCAGATATGAGATCAGCTCCACATCCCCCAGGACGACGTCCGCGAGCTGCGGATTAACGTCAGTGAGCCTGCGGAAGTCGGCTGACCCCACGTCGGCAACGTAGATATCCGCCGGCCGGTTCCCCTGGGCAACGTTCAGGGCGAGGGTGCTGTCGTCCTTCGACCACCGGTAGCGGGAGTAGATGCGGTCGTCTCTGATGATGTCGCTGAGCTGCCCTGTCGCGGTATCGAAGCGCGCCAGGCCGCGCTCCCATTCAGTGCGCGACGCGTAGCTGAGGTAGACACTGCGACCGTCGCGACTCCATTCCAGCACGGAATAGCGCGGCGCATTGTCATCGTCGCCATCGATGTCGAGGATCTTCCTCGTAGCGGCGGTCGAGTTGTCCATGAGCCATAGGCCGCTGTCGTCAGACAGAATCATCGCGTCGCCCGAGTGACTCAACCTGACCACGCTGAAACGTGGCTCCTCGTCATCCTCATCATCACTGAGCTCGGCGTCATTCGGGTCGGCGACGGCCACGTCCGTATCGCTACTCTCCACCTCCTCCTGTTCTTCCCCATCCTCCTCGTCCGGCAGCATCGGCTCGATCTCGCGCTCCTCGCCATCCACCGTCCCCACGAAGATGTCGCCCTTCCTCGTATATGCGTAGGTGTGATGATCTCCCGACCAGCTCAGCCGCGCTCCCTTGTCGGAATCCAGGAGCGTTCGCGACTCACCAGAGGCAAGCGCCAGTACCTGCACCTTGTTTTCGCTCCCGAAGATGCGGTCGTAGTCGGTTTCTTCGGTGATGTCTTCCAGATAGGTCAGGATGGCTCCGTCCTCCGAGAGCTCGTAGGAGCGCACCAGCCCGCCCTCGAGCAAATCGGTGATCTCGCCGGTGCCAACGTCGACAAGGTGAAGTGACCTGCGAATCGAGGCTCGCCGCAGAGCCTCCCAGGCCAAGAACTCGTCTTCGTTGGAAAGAACGACAATGGGCCCCGAGGTGAGCTCGGCGAACCGCGCATGTACCTTGCTCCGCCACTCGTGAGGGCGTAGCGCCAGGAGCAACCGGGCGCTATCGGGCAGCCAGAAGAACTCGCTGTTATCGGCAAGCTCCATTTCCGACGGCAGCTCGATCTCGTGGAGGTCACCCGTCTCTCGCGTCCAAATCATGGGGCGGTACCATTCACCATCGAACTCCATGAACGCCAGGAAAGCGGCATCCGGAGACCACGTAAAGCCGCGGGCGTTGCGCTTGTCGGGGAAGACCGCGTGGAATTTTCCCGTTCGTGTGTCGATGACCGTCACGTCGACCTGATTCGGCGCCACGTAGGTCGGATCGCCGTAACGGCTGTTGTCGACCCCCAGACGATCGGCCAGGCTCCGGGTCGTTGTCAGCAGCCAGCGACCATCGGCACTCAGGTCACCGGCCGACACGCTCACCACGGCCAGGACATCCTCGATCGAGAATGAGCGCCCCGTTTCTGTCGCGGCCTGTCCCGCCGGCCCGGCAGAGAGTGTCCCCCGGCCAGAGGTTCCCCCCCCGAAATCAGGATCGAACTTGCTAGTATCTGCTGCTATGTCTTCGATCCCGCTCAACAAACACGGCAACCACAACACTGCAACCGCAACGGCAATAACCCTCGTTCTCATCTCGAATCCCTCCACGGTTATCGGGGAATGACGAGTCCTCAAAATCACCTATCGACGTCAGTATTCTGCATAGCTCAAACCTAGTCCAACATGACCCTTTCCATCGCCGCTGTCCTGCTCATCCTCGTCGCTGCCCTCGTGCTCTTCGTCACCGAGGCGGTCCGCGTTGAAGTGACGGCGATGCTGGTTTTGTTGAGCCTCACCCTCACGGGTATCATCACCTCTGAACAGGCAATCCAAGGGTTCTCCAACCCCGCCGTGGTCACGATTGTCGCCGTTTTCGTGCTCAGTGGCGGTCTGTTCCGCACGGGTGTTGCCAATTTTCTCGGCCGTCAAGTGCTGCGCCTCGCCGGCACCAGCGAGGCAGGTCTCATCGCAGTTCTCATGCTCACTGTCGGTTTGCTCTCCGGAATTATGAACAACATCGGCGTGACCGCACTGATGCTTCCCGTGGTGCTGGATATCGCTCGACGCACCGACCTCGCGCCTTCCAAGCTACTGATTCCACTCGCGTTCGGCTCGCTCCTGGGAGGCCTCACGACCTTGATCGGTACCGCGCCCAACGTTCTGATCAGCGACGCCCTCGCCCAGAGCGGCCTCGAGCCGTTCGGCATGTTCGATTTCACTCCCGTCGGCCTGACGGCTCTCGGCGGGGGCATCGCCTACATGGTCCTCGTGGGCAGGCACCTACTACCCTCGATTGACCTGGGGCGAGACTCGTCGAGCAGCAGCAGCGATGACCTCGGGTCCGAATACAAGCTGCGAACCGTCCTCTTCACGATCGCGTTGCCCGTCGGCACGAAGCTCGCTGGAGAATCCCTCGCTGAGAGTCGTCTGGGATCAGCCCTTGGAGTCAACGTCATGGCGATCCGCCGTGAAGGGAACATGCACCTGGCGCCAGGATCCGACGTCTTGCTGCGTGACGGCGACCATCTCATCGTCGAGGGGCAATCTGACCAGCTCGACAACCTCCGAGATTGGCGCAGCATCCAACTCGAGGAGAGTTGGATTCCCATCGAGGACCTCGTTTCTGCCTCGATTCAATTCACCGAGCTCCAGGTGGCTGAAGACACCAGTTTGATCGGCAAGACGATTGTCAATGCGAATTTCCGCTGGCGCTTCGGCTCAAACGTCCTGGCAATCTGCCAGGCGGATTGCGTGCACCTCACCCGGCTACGCGGCATCAGGCTTGCAGCCGGAGATACCCTGCTGGTCCTCGGTAATGCTGAACAGGCGGAGGAGCTTGTATATCGCAAGGAGTTCTCTACTGTCACTCCGCTCACAATCGACGAGGTTGCGAATAGGTATGAGCTCTCGCGTCGTCTCTTCAGCATTCGGGTGCCGGAGGATTCATCCCTCGATGGCAGGTCCATTTCGGAGACACAGCTTCGCGATGCCCTGGGATTCACCGTGGTCGGGATACGCCGAAACGGTAACGTCTCGCTCATGCCGACTCCCGACCAGCGTATCCGCGGCGGCGATGCCCTCCTCGTTGAGGGCCGCGCAGAGGACTTCGAGCTGCTCAACGCACTTCAGGACCTCCAGGTCGAGCGGGAGGCCACGCCGGAGATCGAGGCGTTGGAGTCGCAGGATGTCGGCATGGTGGAGGTCACCCTCGCGCCCCGCACTCGGCTGGCGGGTCGGACGTTGAGGGACATCCACTTTCGCGAGAGATACGGTCTTTCCGTTGTCTCGATCTGGCGAAAAGGCAAGGTCTATCGGATGAACCTGCGCGACATGGTGCTGCGATTCGGCGACGCCTTGTTGGTCTACGGCAAGCGCGACAAGATTCGCCTGCTTGCGGGAGAACCGGACTTCCTCGTACTCGCCGAGGAAAATCGCGAGGAGTTTCTCGAGAATAAAGCTCCCTATTCGACCGCGATCATCGTCGGTATGCTGATCGCGGTCGCGTTCTTCGACCTACCGATCTATCTTGGCGCGCTCACCGCTGCCACGATGATGATCCTGACAGGATGCCTCACGGCACAGGAGGCATACCGGGTCATCGAATGGCGGGTGATCGTTTTGATCGTGGGCATGTTGAGTCTGGGAGTTGCGATGCAGGCAACGGGAGCCGCTCAGCTCATCGCCACAGAGGTGCTCGGCTCAACAGCCCCCTTTGGAAGCTACGCTGTGCTCGCCGCCATGTTCATCATGTGCACTCTGGCTGCTCAGGTGATGCCAACCGTCGCTGTCGCCGTGCTCATGTCACAGATTGGCCTGAGCACTGCTCAACAGCTCGACCTATCTCCACACACCCTGATGATGGTGGTCGCGGTCGGCAGCTCCTGTGCTTTCATGAGCCCTTTGGGCCATCCATCCAACCTGTTGGTGATGGGCGTGGGTGGCTATCGCTTTACCGACTACACAAAGGTGGGTGTCGGCTTGACCCTGGTGGTCTTTCTCGTGGCGATGCTGGTTCTGCCGCTGTTCTGGCCCTTAAGCCCCTAGCCTGGGTTTCTCAACGGGTCACGGCTGCGCACTATCCCGCCAAGCCGCCACCATCTACAACCAGCGCCGCCCCGGTGACGAACGAGGAGGCGTCGCTGGCCAGATACAGCGCTGCCCTGGCGATCTCTTCCGGAGAGCCGACGCGCCGCAGCGGCCGATCAGCGGCCTCCGCCAGGAACTCCTCGGCAGGAGCCCCCAATTCAGCCGCCTCCTGCCGCAACATCGCGGTATCGGTGTCGCCGGGGCAGATGCAGTTGACGCGAATATTGTCGGGACCGTGATCGATGGCCATGGCACGGGTGAGCTGGACTACCGCTCCCTTCGAGGCACAGTAGGAAACTGCTTTCGGGCCTCCGACGAGCCCCCAACCGGAGGCGGTATTGACGATCGACCCCCCACCCGCTTTCATCATCGCGGGAATCGCATGACGGGACATCAGAAGGACCGATTTGACGTTGATCGCCATGACGCGGTCCCACTCCTCCTCGCTGATCTCGAGCACGGTGGCGCGCCGGATGATCCCGGCGTTGTTGAAAAGAACGTCGAGGCGGACAAAGGCATCGAGCGTCCGCAGCACCGCGTCTTCACAGTTGGCGGCATCGGCAACGCTGCCATGCACGAAGCGCGACTGACCTCCGGCAGCGGCGATTTCCGCTGCCACCGAGCTCCCGCGCGCCTCATCGATGTCGAAGACCATGACGGCTGCCCCCTCCTGGGCAAACAGGAGCGCAGCGGCGCGCCCGATTCCGGAAGCCGCCCCCGTAATCAGCGCCACCTTGCCGTCGAGAGAGCCGTTTGCTGCCGTCATCTTGACCTGCCTTTCATGAGTGGCCGGGTTCGACGCCCGCCTTGGTCGATGGCCCACCAGCCCGACCGAAGTCCGCTAGCGACTCGCCAGGCCGCCCGCAGTTTCGCCACCGTCGATAATATAGACGTGCCCGGTGAGATAGGACGCATCATCGGAGGCCAAAAAGGCGAATAGTCCCGCGACCTCCTCGGGTGAAGCGTGACGCCGCAAGGGCAGCTTCCCATTGACCTCCTCGAGCATCTCATCGGTGTATTCGGCCCGTTGCATCGAGGTGAGAACGTAGCCCGGAGCCACCGCGTTTACGCGCACCTTGGGCGCGAGCTCGAGCGCCATGGCACGGGTCACGGCAATCACTCCGGCCTTGCTGGCGTTGTAGTCGGCGTAGAACGGGTAGCCGAGCGTGCCATTGGTCGACGCAGTGTTGATGATGACTCCCCCCAGGACATCCATCATGTGACGGGCCACTGTCTGGGCGACGTAGAAGTTGCCCGTGAGATTCACCGCAATCACTCGATCCCACTCCTCCGGGGTGATCTCGAGGAACTCATGACGAATGCTGATGCCGGCGTTGTTGATGAGGACATCGATCCCACCCATGAGAAGCACCGCTTCATCGACCGCAGTCCGCACGTCATCCAGGTCCGTGACATCGGCTCGCACGATACCCGCCAGGGCGGGCAACTCGGTGGAGATTCGCTCCAAACCATCGGCATCGCAATCGAGCACGCAGACCGCCGAGCCCTCGTCCAGGAACCTCGTGGCGGTCGCCGCACCGATGCCGCGGGCACCGCCCGTTATCAATACTCGTTTCTCGCTCAGTCCGCGCATCGTTTCTCGACCTTACCTTTCAATCGCCGCCAGCACCTGGGCGATGAATTCATTCAGGGCGCGCCCGTTGATCCACCGAACTACCACCACCAGGTCGTTCTCCCAGTCGATGTAGACGATGTTACTGCCGGCCCCTCGGAAGGTCACTGCCGTGGCCGGGGCAGCAGGGATCGCCTTTCGAACCTCGCCGTTTCCGCGCGCATATGGCTCGTTCAGGAACCAGTTCATGAACCCGTAGCCCGGATTCGCCGAACCCGGCGCTCTCGCCATTTCGATCCAATCCTCGGAGATGACCTGCTGATCAACCCAGTTGCCGTCGCGCAGGAAGAGGTAGCCGAAGCGCGCCAGGTCCTTGGCGTTGATGAACATTCCGCCGCCCCAGTGTCCGCCACCACTAACCGACTGAACTTTCATCCCGTCGATCATGACCCAGGAGTTCTCGTAGCCGTGCCAGCGCCACGTGTTGCTGGCACCGATCGGGTTCATGACCTCGTCACGCAACACTCTGGGAAGAGGGTCTCGCCACACGTTCAGCGCCACGAGCGCGAGGAGATTAACGCGCACATCGTTGTACTTGTAGCGCGTCCCGGGCTCGCTCAGCGGCCGGTTCGGGTAGTCGGCGGGAGTCTCCCCTTCGGGACGATCAGCCCAATCAGGCTTCTCCCAGAGGGTGCCCTGCCAGTCACTGGTTTGGCGTAGAAGATGATCCCAGGTGATCTTGCCGTTGTGGGGCCCCTCGAAGAGCGTCCGTTCGGGCATGTAGTCGCCGGCCGGATCATTCAGGTCGCCAATCAAGCCGCGATCCCACGCCACCCCAACGACCGTCGAAAGAAACGACTTCGTGACGCTAAAGGTCATGTCGACCTTCTCGGTGTCGCCCCACTCGGCGACGATGTACCCGTTCTTCACCACCAGACCATTCAACGGGGCACGCACCGTCGTCGGGCCTATCCGCCGGCCGAAGGGCTCCCTGCCGAAGCTACTGAGCTCATGGTTCAGAGCAAGGTCCTTCGGTGCCGCGCTCTCGTTGGCGATTGCGTAGGTAATCGCCTGCTCGAGCAGTGCCGGGTCCATCCCCTCGTCTTCCGGCGCATGGGTGACCCACGCCAGACGCTCGGGGAAGTAGGTGCCGCCTTGCGCAACGCCGGTCGTCGTCAGCGTCGCTGCCGTCGATGTCGCTGCCGCCGATGTCGCCAGCGTCTGCGTTGGCCCCACGGACAGGACCAACACCAGCAGAACCAGCAACCTCCACGATATCCAACTAGAAGTCTTCATGTTCGCCATCTCTCCCCAGCGCGACCCCGGCAGCTCGCCGCCTCCCGATCGCATCACGAGGCAGCCATCGCCGTCGCCCACTGTTAAGCTCTCCCCAGACTTCCTACCGCACTGAAGGGATTATGGACCTGAAAATCGAAGCTGTCACCGAAATCGCTATCGCCGCCGGCAAGATCATTCAGCGAGTCCGTGCTGATGGCTTCGAAGTCGAGCACAAAGGCATCGACGATCCTGTGACCCGAGCCGACCGGGCCGCGGATGAACTGCTGCACAACGAGCTCCTCGCGCTGTTTCCCTGTGGCTGGCTCTCTGAGGAAACCGCCGACAGTCCCGACAGGATGGACGAGCGCTACCTCTGGGTGGTAGATCCTCTCGATGGGACCAAGGAGTTCATCGGGGGAATCCCTGAATATGCCGTTGCGGTGGCTCTCGTGGAAGATGGATCTCCACGCCTCGGCGTGGTTCACAATCCCGTGACCGGGGAGACGTTCTGGGCCGAGCGCGGCCGAGGTGCGTTCCGAGCCACAAGCCACCAGACGGGCGAATCTATCCGGGTGGCGGAGGGCAACCTGCTGTTCGCTTCCCGCTCCGAGCTCAGGTACGGGGAATTCGACCCATTCGTCGACGCCTGGGAGGTCGAGGCGTGCGGCAGCATCGCCTACAAGCTGGCGCGCATTGCAGGCGGCGACGCGGCCGCCACATTCTCCCGCGGCCCCAAGTGGGAATGGGATGTGTGCGCCGGGTCTTTCCTGATCCAGGAGGCCGGCGGCCACGCTGCCGATCTTCTCGGTGGCAGCCTGCTCTTCAACAAGCCCTTCCCCAAGGTCAAGGGGATCCTGGCCGGCGCTCCGGATGCCTGCCAGAGAGCATTCACACAAATCAAGATCCTGCCACCGTCCGACCGCATGGAAGCAGAGTTCCCTGCCGCCGGCGAATGACGCAGGACCTCCCCACGACCACAACAGATGCCTGGAGAAGTAAACGCGATAGGAGCCGCCATGATTCGACCGCGAGGCAGTAACCCCCTGTATCTCTTTCTTATCGCCTGCGTCGCGGCCGTCCTCGTCATCGGCGCCTGTCAGCCCCCGCAGCACGAAGGAGCGTCCGAAGCGGAGCTCGAAGCCTTCATCCGCGACAACTACGACAAGGCCGAATACCAGATTCCCATGCGTGACGGGGCGCTGCTGTTCACCTCCGTCTACTCACCCAAGGACACGTCCCAGACCTACCCGATCTTGATGCGACGCACCCCGTACAGCGTCGCCCCCTACGGTGAGGACGACTACCCGGGATCCATCGGGCCGAGTGAGGTCCTGGCACGGGATCTCTTTATTTTCGTGTACCAGGACGTTCGCGGTTGCTTCATGTCGGAGGGCACGTTCGTCAACATGACGCCCCACGTGACCGAGAAGACGACGGATCAGGATATCGACGAGAGCACGGACACCTACGACACCATCGAATGGCTCATCAACAACGTCGGCAACAACAACGGCAAAGTCGGCCTCTGGGGCATTTCCTACCCCGGTTTCTATGCCGCTTCCAGCATGATCGACGCCCATCCCGCCTTGGCAGCCTCCTCTCCCCAGGCACCCATCGCCGACTGGTGGTACGACGACTTCCACCACCACGGCGCGACGTTTCTGCCGCACTCCTTCGGGTTCATGTATATCTTCGGCCAGCCGCGACCTGAACTGACGACGGAGTTCGGCCAGCGATTCGAATTCCCTACCCCGGACGGCTATCAGTTCTTCCTCGATCTCGGCTCGCTGGCCAACGTCGATGAGCGCTATTTCAACGGCACGGTCGCCTTCTGGACCGACGGCATGGTGGCACACCCCAACTACGACCAGTTTTGGCAGTCGCGCAATATCCTTCCTCACCTGAACAATGTGGCGCCTGCCGTGATGACGGTAGGTGGCTGGTTCGACGCCGAGGATCTATACGGCCCGCTCAACATCTATCGCAGCATCGAGGAGAAGAACCCGGACGCCTTCAACATCCTGGTCATGGGGCCCTGGGTGCACGGCGGCTGGGCCCGCACCACCGGTGAGGCAATCGGCAATGTTCGTTTTGGCGCACAAACCTCCATTTTCTATCGCGAAAATATCGAAGCGCCCTTCTTCAACTACCACCTGAAGGGCGAGGGCCAGCTCGAGCTTCCGGAGGCGTATGTGTTCGAAACGGGCGCCAATGAATGGCGCACCTTCGACGACTGGCCTCCCCAGCAGGCCGAGGCGGGCAGCTTATTCTTCCTCGATGGTGGTCGACTTTCCTTCGACCCCCCAGGTAGCAGCGCCGGTGCCTACGATGAGTACGTCAGCGACCCGGCCAACCCGGTGCCCTTCACCTCCGACATCGCCACGGGCATGACGCAGGAATACATGACTGACGACCAGCGCTTCGCTTCACGCCGGCCGGACGTCCTGGTCTACCAGACGGAGGTCCTGGAAGAGGACATCACCCTTGTAGGCCCGCTGCTGGCCGACCTCTGGGTATCGACGTCGGGCACGGGATCCGATTGGATCGTGAAGCTCATTGATGTCCTGCCCCCCGACGCCCCCGACCGCGGGAATCTGCCGCGCGGAATGCACATGGGTGATTACCAAATGCTGGTGCGTAGCGAGTCGATGCGTGGCCGCTTTCGCAACGACCCGGCGAACCCTGAGCCCTTCATTCCTCATCGCCCGACGAAGGTGGTACTACCACTCCAGGATGTCCTGCATACGTTCAAGCGCGGACATCGCATCATGATTCACATCCAGAGCTCCTGGTTTCCCCTCGTCGATCGCAACCCTCAGACATACGTCGACAACATTTTCCTGGCTGAGGAAGAGGACTTCATCAAGGCGACACAGCGAGTCTATCGATCGTCGCAGCGTCCGTCGCAGGTGCGCGTCGGCATCCTGCCGCAGAGGTAGAGCTGCAAGCTTGTCTGTCTACGGGCGCGAAGTAGCGCCCACCGATACGGGCTAGCTGCCTGCACGCACGCTCCGAGCGAACCAGAAGATCAGCAGCGCCAAGGCCACCATACCCAGCACCGGCTCCAGTGGCCCGGCCCACGCCGTGCCCCATCCCTCTGGTGCGGAACCCTTCCAAAAAGCGACGGCTGCGATCACCACGCCGAACAGACCCGTGCCGCCAACCAGACCGGAACCGAGCAGCACGCCCTTCTCGCGGCGATCGTTCTTCTCGTCTTCGGAGCTGCTGGTGCGTTCCGCCCACATGCGCAGCATGCCGCCGAAAAAGACCGGCACCATGGTTGCGACCGGAAGATAGACGCCCACGGCGAAAGGCAGGCTCGGGATCTTGAAGGCCTCGGCGATCAGCGCCAGACCCACGCCGATACCAACCAGCACCCACGGCAAGGAAGCATCCAGCACGCCCTCGATAACCAGCTTCATCAGCGTCGCTTGCGGGGCCGGCAGCGCCTCCGTGCCGAATCCATAGGCGTCGTTCAGCAAGATGATGGTCAGGCACACGAAGACCGCGCAGGTGAGCACGCCGAGGATCTCCCCGATCTGTTGCTTCTTGGGAGTGGCACCGAGGAGGAAGCCGGTCTTGAGATCCTGGGAAGTATCACCAGCGATCGACGCGGCGATCGCGACCACACAACCCACCGTGATCGCCGCCGCCTTGCCCATATCATCAGTCCATCCCATTAGGTAGAAAACCGATGAGGTCCCCAACAGAGCGGCGATCGTCATGCCGCTCGTCGGATTGGAGGTCACGCCAACGAGACCGACGATTCGCGACGAGACGGTGACGAAGAAAAAGGCGAAAATAACCACCAGCACGGCAGCGACGATGCGGACCAGAAACGACGACAGGGGCCCGAACGCCATCGGAACGAAGGCCAGCACCAGGAACACGATCAAAGCGCCGATGCCCATCACCTTCAGGGGTAGATCCTGATCGGTGCGGAGATCCCCGGCATCTGCTTCCCCGGCAGCAGGCGCCTGCATCTGTGATCGGTCATCGAAACGCTGGCGGATCTCCCGTGTCCCTACCCGCAGGCTCTCGAGCATCATCGGAATGCTCCTGATCAAGGTCAGCAGTCCGCCCGCGGCAACAGCACCAGCGCCGATATACCGTACGTATCGTGTCCAGATCTGGCTCGCGGACATCTCGGCGATGGTCATGACCGTCTCCGGATAGAGAGGCACAGCTCGGTTTTCGCCCCAATACGCGATCGCCGGGATGATCACCAACGAGGAGAGAATCCCGCCACCCACCATGACCGCGGCGATCCTGGGTCCCAGGATGTAGCCAACCCCGAACAGCGCACCCGAGACCTCGCTGCCGACCTCGGCCCTTCTGATGAATGGAATACGGACGTGGACGCCCTCGGGAATCACGTGCGCCAAGCTGGTGAGCCACTTCAACACGGCCCCGATCAGTAGCCCCATGAATACCGGCTTGGCCCGGTTGCCGCCAACATCGCTGGCCACCAGCACCTCGGCACATGCGGTGCCTTCCGGATAGGGCAGCTTGCCGTGCTCGCCACGGATCAGCAGTCGCCTGAGCGGAATCATGAAGAGCACGCCGAGCAAACCACCGCACATCGCCAGCAACGTCATTTGTGCGAGGTCGGGGGCGAGCCCCCACAAGAAGAGGGCCGGGAGAGTAAAGATGACACCGCTGGCCACCGAGCTCGAGGCAGAGCCGATCGTTTGTGAGATATTGGCCTCGAGAATGCTGGTGTTGGCGCCGGCAGCACTGAGGGCCTTGAAGAAGGCAACCGTCAGCACTGCTACAGGGATCGAGGTCGAGATCGTCAACCCCGATCTCAGGCCCAAATAGGCGTTAGCCGCACCGAAGAGGACACCGAAAAGCGCTCCGGCGATCATGGTCCGGACCGTGAACTCGATCATGTTGTCACTAGCCGGAACGTAGGGCTGGTAGGTCTCACCCTTTTCCAGAGGCCGGTAGGCGCTCTCGCTCAATCCCCTCTTTTCGGACAAAAGAGCCTCCTTCTTCGAGCCGGATGTACGACATCAACCACCGGCGCAGGTGCCCCTCTGCGCGGCGAAGGAGCGGCCAGTGACCTGGCAATCCCGTGAAGATCCCGCTAGTTCACGTCGACAGGCGAGCAAAGTCAACCTAGCCTGGATTTCTCAACGGGTCGTGAAGCGAGCGGGGGTGAGGGCCGCGAGGACAAGGCGCGCGCAGGTTCGAGCGCGGAGGCGTGCTCGTGCAGTACGTCGAGCACTCGAATCAAGCGTAACGCAGTCATCGCGCGCCATCGCGCACGCGCAGCCGCGA
>SDBT01001439.1_pt1 | contig 41875 bp, 33 predicted proteins | sample 2277101 | NCBI WGS metagenome assembly SDBT01 (sample SAMN10404973, study PRJNA504765) | marine sediment metagenome | isolation source: marine sediment core GS10_PC15, 103 cmbsf | place: Arctic Ocean: Southern Knipovich Ridge | collected 2010 | reverse complement strand
CCGCCGCTAGCGAGCGTCTTATCATGGTTTTCCTCCTGTTGGAGAGGTAGGGGACTTGCTGCTGAACACCAACTACTGAACCTGAATTGCAATCAACGGGGAGCGCCTCTGTAGCCGAGGCGCTAGGGGACGAACCGATTGCCTCCTTCCTCCCAGGTTCAAAGGGAACTCCACTCAGCACATTTCTACTGCAATTATCATGCCACTCGCGGGAATTCCCGAAAAAAGCCTGTAAGTCCTGTGAAATCAATTAGATACGAAGATTCGCCGTAATTCCGACAAGGGTGATAAGAGGGTTTGAATACAAATGATTGAAATCTGAATACAAATTTTTGGATTTGCTTCGCACAGAAACTCGGATCTGCTCCAAAGTGCTATCCAACTTCCCCCTGTTTTCTGGGACGTATTGACGGACGCCTGGGACGTATTGACCGACTCCTGGGACGTACTGACGGACCGCAAGACGGCCCCCGGCGACCCTGAGTGCGCTGGGGAGGAAAGAGAAAACCCCCGAAGGGGCGAGCCCTCCGGGGGTCTCCGAAACGGCCGGTAAGGCCGTGCCCGTGAGGGCACGACCAGAACCGGAGCGTTGCTTTAGCGCAACACCAGCCGCAGACCGATACGGAACGTGAAGCCCTGCATGACTTCACGAATCAGGTCGTAGTTGCTGGAGTTGAACTGGTTGTGGACGGCCAGATCGATGCTGTTGTTGAAGAGGTTGAACATGTCACCGATGAGGTGCAGGCGCACGTCGCCGGGGAAGTCAAACGTCTTCTCGACTCGCAGGTCCATGTCCCAGTAAGAGGACAGCTTGTTTACGTCGACCGGCTGGATCCACGCATCGGATCGGCCGATACCGTTCGGACGGCTGTCGGTGTTCGTGAAGATCGGGTTCATATAACCCTCACGGAACTGGAAGAATCCACCCAGCGTAATGCCGTGGCCGAACTGGTACATACCCGAGCTCTTGAAGTAGTACCGCGCCGAGCCGTAGTACGTACCTGACCGACCGGAGCCACCCGACTGCAGCAGCATGAAGTTGTCGTTCGTCGCCGCGATGTTCGTGGGATCGATGTACGACGCCGCCGTCGGGTAGTGCTGCTTGTAATCGGTCCAGTTGAACGAAGCGTTCGCCATCCAGTTGTCGGAGAAGCGCTTCGTGAGCGTGAACTCGAGGCCGCTGTACGAGGTTCTGTAATCAGGCCGCTGTGCGTAGGTTTCCCAGTCCGGGTTCTGCTGGTCTAGCTGGTAAACATCCAGCGTCCCGCTGGGATCGGGGCTACCGTCGAGGTTGTACTTCACCGGGAAGTAGTTGGCGCTCGTGATATCGGTCTTCGGCGACCAGGTCTGGTTGTGGACCTTCTTCCATATGTAGCTGGCCCCGATTGCCAGGTTCCGAACCACCTCGTAGTCCGCACCGATGATGATCTCATCAGTCTTCGGCGCGGTCGTCTTGGTGATCACGTTCCCCGACGGCGAGTTGGGATTGTCTGGATCGAACCCACCGCTCCACAGGACATCGCCGGTTTCACCCGGGTCGACATTGGTGTTGCCGTTCAGGTCCGTCCAGTCGTAGTCGATCTCGGCCCAGCCGGTCGTGACCAGGTACTCCAGCTCCCATGCCGGCATCTGCGAGTTGTAACGGGCAGCGTTGACACGGAAGATGGCGCGACCATCACCGGTCAGGTCATAGGTCAGACCGAAGCGCGGGGACAGCGCGTTCCAGCCCCAGCCCGGGTCGTTGCCTGGGAAGGATCGTGCCGGGAACTGCTCGGGGTTCAGCGGCGATGCGCCCGATGCACTGGGCAGCTCGATGCTGGTCTGGAAGTCGCCACGCAGACCCAAGTTCAGGGTCAGGCGGTCCATGCTCCAGGTGTCGCCGAAGTACAGGCTGTTGCGGACACCACGGTAGGCAAACAGTGCGGGACCAACGAGCCAGGCCTCAGAGGACACGCCCGCATCGAACACTGCCATGGCGCCACCGGAGTAGCCCGAAGACGAGCTCACCTCGGCCCAGCGGTAGGAGTAACCATACTTGAACTCATGGTCACCACCGGCCTTCTCGGCGAGGTAGTTGTTGGCATCCACCCGGAAGTTGTACAGCGGGCGAATCGTGTCGTAGTACCACGAGCTCGACCAGAACATGCCGGTGTCGTAGTCACGCTTCGCCTGCGGACCCTGGACGCCACAGTCAGCGACGAGGATGCCGCCGGTGCTACAGCCCTGCGGGTTCAGCTGGAAGCCCAGACCGGTGTGGTTGAACACCGTCTCCAGATACATGTTGTCGGAGAAGGTGTGCTGCCACTTGACCGTGTAGACGGGCGACGGGCCCTGCTGGTCGTGGGTGGAGTCAGGATGCTTGTTGGCTGCAGCGCCACGGCCCTGCTTGGTCTTGTCGGCCAGCAGGTAGGTGAAGCTCAACACGTCGCTGGTGCCGATGTGGCCGGTGCCCTTCAGGTGATAGTGCTTGAGCTGTGTGTTGTCTTCGCTCGTGCCGACCAGCAGCTTGATGTCCTGCTTGCCGTAGGAACCCCATACGAACAAGCGATCACGGACGACGGGGCCACCAATCTCGACACCGTAGTCCTTGATGTTGTTGATGGCGTTACCGATGTAGCCAGGATAGTAGAGGTCGGGATCGGCCTTCCACATATCGCTGCCACGATCGTACAGCGGGTCGACCTGCGTTCCCTCGTCGACCATGTAGAAGCGAGTCGAGGCACGCCAGCTGTTGCCACCACGCTTGGTGACGAAGTTGATCCGCAAACCACCGGTGGCGATCGACGGATCGTTACCACCCGTGCTGATCGAGATCTCTTCGAAAGCGTCGAAGTCGTAGTACATCGGCGACGCGCCTGTGGCCGCCATGTCGGTGACTTCGGCGCCATCGTACGTCCACATGGTGTCGTCGCCGTCGGCACCAGCCGCGCTGAAGCCCGACTGCTGGCCACCCTCGGACCCACCGATGTTCTGGCGGTCGATCTGGAGACCCGCAGTGTGCTCCATCATGACCCAGGGGTCACGCGCCGAGGGGATCGACTGCATGTACTCCTCAGACAGGTTGCGCGAAATACCCGACTTCTTGACGTCGATCACCGGAGTGGACGCCGTGACCGTAACCGTTTCCTCGACACTGGCGAGCGTCAGCGCGACACTCAAGTTCGTATTTACATCGACGTTGACCTGAGCGCCCTCGTTGATCATCGTCGTAAAGCCGGTCAGCGCGAATGTAACCGTGTACTGACCCGCCGGCAACGCGACGAAACGGTAGGTGCCGTTCACACGTGTGAACGCGGTTTGGGATGGAATCTCATACGAGTCCAGGGTCACTGTGACCCCGGGCAGCGGATTACCGTCAACGTCCCTGACGGTACCGCTGATGATGCCCGTCTCACTGATCTGCGCCATTGCTGGCACAGCCATGAGCACCATCGCGATGAAGAGCCCCGTTCCTAGCGAGCGTCTAATCATTTTTGCCCTCCTGTTGGAGATGTGCTGGACTGCACTGCTGAACTGCAACTACTGAACCTGAATCGCAAACAACGGGGAGCACCTCTGTCCTTAAAGGAGACAGATGTAGATATAGAGACTGATTGCTCCTTCCTCCCAGGTTTTAATAAGACTCCCTCGGCAGCCTTTAAACGCAAGTACTGTGCCATTTGTCAGGAATCCGCTGACAATTTCATAACTCCTGTGACGTCAATAGGTTACGGTCATCTCATCTGGTTCTGACCACGCTGGTCGTCATGCCAGAAAACAAATGATTGAAATCCGACTACGAGTATTTGGATTCACACCTTGCAGTACGCCCTCGGTACACCCGGGAATGGGTCTCAAAAGAAGGGCAAACGACCCCCCCCCCCCGCCGGGCTTCGTACCGGCTGAAGATGATCAGGAATCCACGCCCCGTCCAAAGCCTCACGGCGGGCACGTTGACCGCCGGATGCGACAAGACGTACGCTTGCGCCTTGCCAAGCCTTACAGGAAGGATTGCGAGGGCCGCATGAAATCGTCTGCAGTGCGGGGAGCCTGCCGTCGCTCGAGCCTCACGCTGCCCGTGTTGGCAGTCCTGATGAGTCTGAGTGCTGCCACACTGGCCCAGAGTGACGGGTCGACGCTCCCCGAGCTGCCGCCGAGAGTCTGGCTTGGCCCCGACGGCGAGCCGCTACCGTTCCAGACTCACGACGAGGTTCTCGACTTCCTGAGCACCGCCGAAGTCGTACGGATGGACGACATCCCCGTTGGCATCACCCGTCCTCAAAAGGTGCTGCTGGAGAAGGACGGCATCAGCATGCACGCGGTCTTCCGTAACGTCGACCTCGAGATCGAGGGCGAGCGGATCGTAGGCCGCTACTGGACAATTTTCCGGGACGAGGACCAGTTCGAGGTCGCAGCCTACCGCCTCGCGCGCATGCTCGGTATGAACAACGTCCCGCCCGCGGTGCCGCGTCGTATCGGCCGCTCGGAGGGTAGCCTGCAGATCTGGCTCGAGGGCGTGATGACCGAGGGATCACGTCGGGAAAAGGGGCTCAAATCCCCGCTGCCGCGCGATTGGTTCCTGCAGAATCGTCTGATGTACGTCTTCGACAACCTGATCTGGAACACCGACCGCAACCTCGGCAACATACTGATCGATGCCGACTGGAAGTTCTGGCTCATCGATCACACGCGGGCGTTCCAGGACTCCGGGGACCTGCGCAGCCCCGAGGAAGTCACCCATGTGGAGAGGGTCTTCTGGGAGCGATTACAGGCCCTCGACGAGCAGCAGATCCGGGACCAGCTCGGTGAGCTCCTCGATCGATCGGCTCTGCGCTCGCTCATGCTTCGCCGCGAAAGGCTGATCCGCCACATCGAGGAGCTCATCGCCGAGCGCGGCGAAGATGTCGTCATCTTCGACTGGGACTACTGACCTCGAGAGCTGGCGCGCGCCTTGTCCTCACACGCCCTCGCGCCCGCTCGCTACGCCACCCGTTGAGAAGTCCGGGCTAGCCTTCTTGCTCAGGCAGGAGGCTGAATGAGATCCTCTTCAGGAGTTGCTGTTCCGAGACGAGATCTTTCGCCTGGATCTCCAGGATGTAGCTCTTGCCCGCCTCCAGGTTCTGGATACTCGCGAGGGGCAGGGGCTGGCCGATGGAGAAGGTCTCCAGTGTCTGGGGGGGGAATTTTGCAACGCTCAGCTCTTCCTCGGCCTCGGGGTCATCCAAGAGGATCCGATAGTTGACCTCGATCTTCGGACGCAGAGTGGTGGGATCCTGCTGCGTCCCCATGATCACGTAAATGACCTCGATCATGGCGTCGCGCGGAACTGCGCGATCGACGTCGTCGAGGAACATGATGTTCCCCATCCGGACCCCGGGATAGACGGTGTCCGGGTTGGCGCGCTCGCTCTGCGGCTCGCTCGCGGCGCTCACGAAGACGCTGGTCATCTTCAGCTCACCGGTAGTGTAGTCGGGGACCTCGATGACCTCGGTTGTGACATTGGCCAGGTTCGTGTCTGCCTCGATAACGCCCCAGGTCAACGAATACGTGCCGGGCACGAGGGTCCACCCCACCGAGTGGGTGTCGCTGAAGGCTCCATCGCCGCCGTCGGCCGGGATCGTAAATGGGCTCATGAATTGATGAACCATCTGTAGCTGGCCCTCAGGGCTCTGCGTCGTCACCGCCCCGTAGGCCTTCAGGCTCGCCACATCACCGGTCACGGCAGGAGGCGCCGCGGTGGCTGCTGCCTCTCCCTCCGCGGGTGCCGTCTGAACCGGTGGCGGTGCGGGGGCGAACGCGAAGCCTTCCTGGTTGACTTCGAAGACGAGCAACATGAACGTGTTGCCGTCGGGCGCCGGGAAGAAGTCGACTCGCCCCTTACGGGCGAAGTCCTCGTGAGCGACACCTGTCTGGAGAACCTCACGCAAGAGCTGTGCCTCCGGCGTGCCCGACATTTCGTCGCTCTGGCCTTGCTGGCCGCCGACGGCTATTTGCGGCGCGCTCGCCAGGGCCGCGGCCGGTGATACCAGGGCAAACGCCAGTACTGAGAGCGTGATCAGAAAGTATGCGGCTGACAGTCTGCGAATCATCGAAAGAATCCTCCTGGAGGGCGACCCTTCAGCTAGCGGCAGGCAAAGACTCTCGGGCGCCCTGAGTTGGCTGGGCTGCGACCTCAGTGCGGCGGGCGCTGGCGCGTCCGTAACCCAAACATCCTACGCTCTGCCTGTTGAAATTCCTATCCAGCACTCACTGCTACTGTCGCGCGAGCTCGAGGAGGCGACGAATCTCAGGTTGGTCGGGGTACATCTCCAGGGAGAGCTCGAGCAACTCCCTCGCCTTCTCCCAATTCTCCTCGGCGAAATACTCCGCGGCGAGCGGGTTCAAGATCTCGGGAGTGTCCTGCTTTCCAACGAGGCGAGCACGCTCGTAGTAGCGGATGGCGTCGTAGTGCTCGGCCAAAAGAGCTTTCGCCTCCGCTAGCCACAGAAGTAGCTGGACATTGTTCGGGTCTTCCGCGAGCCGCGGCGTCAGCAACGCCACGAGGTCATCTTGGCGCCGCGCCTCGATAAGAAGATCGGCTTGCAGCTCGAGCGCATCACGATCCTCGGGGCGGCTCTTCAGAGCACGCTCGACAGCCGCAATCGCCTCATCGAGCTCACCCACCACCCGGTACTGCTGGGCCAAATCCAAAGCAACCTCCGGATCGCCTGCCGGCGGCTGTTGCTGCACATTGACAAAAGTGCGCACGGACGGCGGATCAGGGGCCTTGATGGTCACCGGGAAGGTGTCGCGAGATCCGCCCTCTGCCGTGATCTCCACCGACAGCGTGTACGAGCCCAAAGCCAGGCCCTCGAGATCGAGGGCCACGGTCTGGTTGATGATGCCGAGGCCGTCCGCGTCCTGCGCCTCCAGGGTGAGCTCCTGCTCGAGCTCCGTGACTCCAGCCTCGCTCGTGAGAGCGTACTTGACGAGAATTGACTGATCATACTCCCGCGGCAGGTGGAACTGATGGTAGACGTAGATCTGGCTGTCTTGATTGAATCTTCCGTCGGCGCTCGGCATCAGGATCCACTCGCCGATTTGGAAAGGATAGTGAGTGCCGAATGGATCGTAGTCAGGCACCTGCTGGATACTGACGCAGAGCAACGAACGCGAGTAGGTGAGACGCTCGGGATGCGCACGCGGCACCTCGATATCGAACTCGGCCCGCCCGAACTCGTGCGAGACATTGTTCTCGAGGATGAGGTCAAGGGTTCTCGGACCCGGAGCCGCGGGCAGCCGGTCGACGTAGAGGAAGGGGCTGGCCCGGAACCGAGTCGCTTGCTCCTCTGTCTCCAAGGTCCCCTCGAGGTGGGCCTCGGCGAGTTGCACGACGCGATGTTCGGGATCGGTCAAAGAGCCTGAGACCTGGAAAGTGAAGTAGTAGCTGTCCTCGTAGCTGACGAGGTTGAGGCCGCGTCCCGGCGTTTGCGCAGCGAAGTGGATGAACGGCGTCCCGTCCCGGTCCAGGAAAGCCACGGCGGTCGCCTGCACTTCCAATGACTCGAAGCGAACCTCGGCATCGGTCACACCGACGAGGACACGCGTTGCCCACGAGGGTTCCGGCATGAGCACCGACGGGATACTTTCGATCTGGCCGATGAGGATCTCGGAGCGTAGCGGCGAGATGTATTGCATTCCCGTGTCCGACGGAAAGAGACTGAAGGCGGCGCTGGCTATGTCGATGTCGATCTCTCTCAAGATCTCCCAGATCACAGCTATCTCTCCGTCCTGGTAGCCGCTGAATCCGGTCGGAGCATATCCGTACGATCTCTGCCGCCCCTGCAGCCTGTCCATGATCGCCTGCTCACCCGTCGGGTTGAGGAGGTTTTTCGGTCCGTCGCCGAGCGGGCTGTAGATTTTGTAGTCGCCGGCGTTGTGGCGCTTATAGAAGACAACGTAGAAATACGGCGGCACGCCAAGAGCAGGATCCACCATATAGCGCCAAATGATCGTGGGCTGAAGGACCTGGTCGTTCTCCAGATGGGTGACCTCTGTTGGCGCGCCGAGAAGGAGGTACATACGCCCTTGGTCGGTCCTCCATCCCGGAGTCGTAGTGCCGCGGCCGTAGAATTGGGTGGCGTAGGCCCAGCGCTCGGAGTACATGTCGAAATACTCATTCTTGGGGGTACCCGGCGTCGGATCCCGCTGCAACCAGAACTCCTCGACGAAGGCGTTGCGCTGGCCGTTGCTCTGCAGCCGCAAAAAGATGTCACGCTCCCTTTCGGTGATGATCCACAGGACCTCTTCCTCGAGCCATTCGCGGTAGCCCTCCGGCAGGTCTGAGGGGTTCATCTTGGGATAGAGTGAGACATCGACGTTCTGCTGGGCCCCCGCGGCACGCTCGAGAGGGACGGCCAGGCTGGCCAGAGGGAGCGCGGCGCAAACGAGCAACACAGCCAGCCCCACTCCTCGCACCAGCCCAACTTCTCGCACCAGCCCCACGCCGCGGATACGTGCCAACGCACCTACCCGCCCCGATATGTCTCGGGAGCCCGGGTAGGCTTTCTCTGCTGGTTGCCTCATCCTGTGGCTCTCAGTTATCGACCCGGGGAGGATGCCCGGCGTCAGCTCGACATCGTGGAACGCGTTCAAAGGCGCCCCTCCGCCGAGCCAGGTAAGAAAAGCTCAGCTACTCGCCAATGAGCTCCAAAAAGCTCTGCGCCTCAGCTGCCTGTTGAGAATTCGGCTCGAGCTCGATGATCTTTTCGAGATGTGCCCGAGCGCCTTCGTTGTCACCCGTTCTGAGCATGGCCACCGCAACCTGCATATGAGCGTCGATGAACTCCGGGTCGAGTCCGAGAGCGAGCTCGAAGTAATGGACGCTCTCAGCGATCTGACTTTTGTCATACAGCAGAACGGCAACATTGTAGAAGACGATAGGGTCCTGGATCGTTGCCGGATCGATGAGGCCGAGACTTTCCAAAGCCTCGTCGATGCGGCGCTCGAGCAGGTAGCTTTCGGCAACTCCCAGCATGGCATCCACATTCATCATGTGCACGGCCAGTACGGCGGCGAAGTGCTCTCGGGCCACGTCGTAGCGCTCGAGCCCGAGGGCGGCGTTGCCGGCATTGATCTGCGCAAAGTAGATATTCTCGTTGTCGGCGAAATCGACCAAGGCCAACTCGAACACCGCCAGCGCTCCCTCGAAGTCCTCGGCCGCATAGAGCTCGTTCCCTTCACTCAGGGCCTTGCCGAAGGGGGTCTCGGAACCCTCCTCCTCTCCGCTGGATGTCGCGCCGAGCTCGAGACGTGTCTCGATCACTGGTTGCCTGGCTGTGTAACCTGCCTGCGTAACCCTGGTACTAACCCCCTGAGGGGCATAGCCCTCGGCCAGGAAGTCGATGTTCCAGGTGCCACTGCCCATGTTGCCCTTGGCCCAGTTGCCATTCTCGTCGGTCGTTAGCTCGAAGCTGTCACCGGTGTCCACGTGCGTCAAGACGACCCGCACTCCCTCCATAGGAGTCCCCTCTGGGTCCGTAACTTTGCCCCGCACACGCGCGATGCCGCGCGAGACCTGGGCGTCGGCATCGTCGACGAGCGGTGGCAGGGCGGAAAAAACGAACGCCAGCGCAATGATCGGCAGAAGGGTGAAAAGAATGAGCCGCAGGGACGTGCCCCTCGGGGCAAGGGATTGCGTCGCCATGGTGGATAGTCCTTGGATACCGGGGAGAACTCGAGACGGCCCTCAGGGGCCGCTTGCCTGTACCCCTTAACTATAGCGGGCGACGCATCCTGGCGACAAACAGATGTCGTGCTTGCAACGAAACTCTCCGCCGTTCAGAGCTGGAATGCTCGCGGGTACCTCAGACGGTGTCCGCGGGCACCAACGCTGCGCTACGGCGCCGAGACTTGGCCAGTCGCTGGGCGAAAGCATAGCCACCGAACATCACGCCGACGTAGAAGAGGTCGCCGACCATGGTGCCGCGCAGAAACGGCAGAGCCATGGCGTAGCAGGTGACCAACCCTTCCCAGGTGCGCGGGTACATCGTGCCCGACATCCAAACGCCGAAATTCGACACCAGGAAAAAGATAGCGGAGGCGGCAAGCGAGGCTCCAACCGCTCGGGTTCGGGTGACGCCGTTACGGAAGATCACCATGCCGAGCAGGGCAATCAGCACGAAGGCGCCGTAGACGAAAGGAATCGTCGCGTGGCCGCCGATCAGGAGGTCGCTGATGGCAAGCGCGGCCAGCGGCACGAGGATTGCGAAGCGGCGGCCGCCGTGGGCGGAGCCGAAGAGTGCCATGGCGCCAATGGGCGTGAAGTTGGGCACGTGGGGGATCAACCGCAACAGGGCGCCTAGCGCGATGAATAGAGTGTGCATGGCAATTCGTCCGCTTGTTGGGTGTGGCGTGGAAGCAAATGTGCTCGAGCTCGGCTTCAGCGAAGCGCACTCGGCAACAGGCCGCCGCCGTCGTTGGGGGCGACGCCAACCGAGACACTTCGTAAGTTTAGCATCGTATCTTTGCCGGACCCGATCGGCAAGGCGCGGGCGCCAGATGGTGCTGCTTCAGATCGTGCCGAGCTCCCTTGCGCTCGGGTAGCCGGGCAGGCCCTCTGTCTCCGTTACTGCGCGCAAGATCGAATTGGCCACAGCGGCAGCAGTGGCGACCTCGAGACGATCGAAGGTGTCCGCGCCATCCGGCGGCGCAGCAGCACCCGTCGAGAGAAAGAAGATCGTATCGCCATCGAACCGTGTATGGGCCGGCGAGATGGCGCGGGCAAGCCCGTCATGGGCAACGGCTGCGAGGTGGGTGCATTCGGACTTGGTCAACGTCCGGTTCGTGGCGACCACTCCGATCGTCGTGTTGTGTGTGCCCGAGATTTCCGCCCGCGATCCCTCCAGGATCTCCGCGGCGGAGTCGCGCAGGCCGCTACCGTCGGCACTGCGGGCGCCGGCGACGATCCGACCGCTGGCGGGATCTGCCACGTCACCGCGGCAGTTCACGGCCATCAGTGCCGCGACGGTCGTTCCGTCATCGAAGTGGAAGCCGGCACTGCCGACGCCTCCCTTCATCGCGAAACGACTGCCGAACATCTTTCCCACCGTCGCCCCCGTACCGGCGCCGACACTTCCCTCCACGACCGGCTCGGAGCTCGCTGCCTCGCATGCCGAGAAGCCGTTATCAGCGTCGGGGTAGCTTGCCGAATCGCCGACTCCGAGATCGTAGAGGATGGCGGCAGGAACGATGGGCACGGGCCCATTCGGAGTCTCGTAACCGATGTCTCGTTGCCGCAAGAACCGCATGACACCATCAGCGGCAGCGAGGCCAAAGGCGCTCCCCCCGCCCAGCATGACAGCGTGCACGACACCCACCGTTGCCTCCGGGCGCAGCAAATCGGTTTCACGAGTGCCCGGGGCACCGCCGCGCACGTCGACGCCGGCGACGGCGCCGGCCGTTGTGAGGATCACGGTGCAACCGGTTGGACGATCGTCACGCCGAGCGTGACCGACGAGCACCCCATCGAGCGACGTCAAAGTAATTCGTTCCGCCATCTCTTCCTCCCCGGCTGCCTGAATGCCGGCATCCTCGTTTCCCATGATTGGCTCATTCCGCCTCGACCCTCTCCACAACGGCGCCCCGTATGCCGACCGTAGTCCTCCTGCCGGCAGCGCGGCGAGGAATCCAGCGATGAGGTGTCTTCGAGAGTATGAGCTCATGGTGGTCCAAGGATAGCGAAGAGCGGGCGAGGTGGACCACCCGTGCCCTACTCCTTGCAGGGATTTTGGATTGGGGCTAACTTCCACAACGTGAACAAGGACGTGGTGCGTTGGACCATCGGACTCGCCTGCTTGGCCGTTTTGACGTACGCGGCCTACCTGATCTTTGCGCCCTTCTTCCGGGCCATCGCCTGGGCCCTGATTTTCACCATCATGCTGGTCCCCGTGCTCATGGCGTTGGTCACCGGCGTGCTCGACGTTTACCGGGCAACGGTGCGCGGCGAGCTGGGGACTGACGATTCGGCGGCGCCCGCATCCGGAGGTGCGGTCGAAGAGGCCGAGTTGGCGGCCGGGTAGACCGAGTAGATGGGGAGCGCCCAATGAAGATCCTCTACACTGCCCCAGGGACCCCGATACCGGGCACCCATGGCGGCAGCGTGCACGCGCTGGAGCTCTGCCGGGCGCTAGCGCGCCGAGGTCACGAAATACACCTGGCTGCTCTGCCCGGCACGCTGCCGGACGACGCCGAGGAGCGCAAGCTCGACGGCGTGATCCTGCACCCGCTGCGTCGCATTCTGCCGGCCCGGCTGTTCGAGTGGACCGCCGCGCGGGTGCTCGAGAGGTTGGCTCGGGAGATCTCACCGGATGTTCTCGTGGAACGCTTCTATACGTTCGGTGGGGGTGGGCTGAGGGCGGCGCACCGGCTCGGCATCCCGGCCGCGCTGGAGGTCAACTCGCCGGCCCGCCCGTATCCCGGCTCGCTGCGCGATCAACTCGACCGCCTCACCTTGGTACGCCCGATCGACCGCTGGCGAAAGCGCCAGCTCGCCTGGGCCGACGCGATCTACGGGACCTCTTCGCGCTTGCTGCCGGCGGATCTTCAGGAGTCGTCGCACGTCATTGTCAACGGAGTAGACACCCAACGCTTCCGGCCCGGACCGGCGGTCGAGGCGGGAGGTCCGCTCCGCTGTGTCTATGTCAGCAGCTTCCGCTCCTGGCATGGTGCGGAGGATCTGGTCGAGGCGGTGCGCCTTTGCTGCCAACGAGACGCCAGGCTATTGGTCACCTGTTTGGGACGGGGGCCACGTTGGGAAGCCGCGCGCGAGGCGGCGAGGGACGCGGGTCTCGACAAGGCCATCCGCTTCGTCGGGGAAGTCGCACACGCCGACGTTCCTTCCTACCTTGCCGAGGCGAATGTCGGGCTGGCACCGTTCTCTCCATCAGAGTTCAGTGCTCTGGAGCTGGGCTGGTTCTGGTCGCCGATCAAGATCTTCGAATACCTGGCCGCAGGGCTGCCGGTCGTAACCGCCGACCTCGTAGAGCTGCGTGAGCTGTTGCCCGACCAGGTAGGATCCTTCTATCAGGTGGGGCAGCCGAGTGGGCTTGCCGACGCGCTGGCGGAGCTGGAGCAAGACCGAGACGCCGTGCGGCGCATGGGCGTGGCCGCCCGACTGCTCGCAGAGAGTCGTTACACCTGGGACCATCAGGCCGCGGATGTAGAAGCAGTGCTTCAAGAGGCCATTGAGCGCGTCGCGAACCGAGAAAATTCCCAAGGAGAAGTCAGCTAATGAGATCAATCCGTAGGCAACATGTCACGACGCGCTGGAGCCTCACTCTGCCGGCGATCGTCATCCTGACGACAAGCCTGCTGCTGGCAGCCCCCGTTCTCATGGGTGCGCCGCTCACCGGGGCGACCCCGTCACCGCAAGAGCTGGAGGGAACCAAGCTGCAGCTCAGGGTCGATCAGGCTGCCCGCGGCGTCCGAGAGATGGGGCTCTGGATTGGTCCTTGGCGTCTGCGGATGGATCAAGGATCAAGCGACATGTCGCTGATCTGGATAGGTGGGGAAGGCGGCAGCATGAGCATGATCATGCATCCGCAGAAGATCTACATGGCGTACAGCATGGAGGACGTCGAAAAAATGGCAGGGCAGACTCGAGCCCGTCCGCCCGAGCAGGCTGAAAGCTCGCCGGAAGACTGGGAGAACCCGCCGCTCTTCGTAGCGACGGGCAACACCAAAACGGTCGGAGGCTGGAGCGCAGACGAGTATCGCCTGGAGGGACCCGAGGACACGCCGGACGCGATCTTCTGGTTCACCACCGACACCGGTGCAGATCTGCATCCGGTCCTCGAACAGCTCGTCGCCGCGATCGACGCGCTAAACACTCCGGCCCTGCAGCGCATCAGTGGCGGGATCCCCGACGGCGGGTTGGTCGGTGCGATGAACGAGCGTTGGGACGAGATGAACGTACCCTCGGGTTTCCCGGTCGAAATCATCACGAGCGAAGGCGGCACCACCACCACGATCACGGTGATCAGCGTCGAGCAGGGCGTTCTCGATGCTGCCGACTTCGAGCCGCCGGCAGGCTACCAAAAAATGCAGATTCCCATCCGCTGATGACAGCATGCGCCACTCCTGGTCAGTTTTTCGCCGCCACTAGGCGGAATGTTGTTGACACAATTCGGGTGCGTGCCTAAGTTGGACATGGCCCAGGTGAGTTCCGCAAAGAGGCGAAGATGTCGGAGGCCCGCGGGGGAACAAGAGACTTCGCGGGAGGCAATTGCGGAAAGCACTCTGGGCCACTTTTTCGCCTGCTTGTCGAATCACGTTCCTGCTACGGGGCCCGAGAGACCTATGTCTACAGCGTTGCGCTTGCTCGGTCTCCTCGACGTACTTTCCAGTACGCCTCGGTCGCCCTCGCGGCGCGCGCCTTGTATCCATAGGCCTCTCGGGCTCCTCGCTACGGAACGTGATTCGACAAGCAGGCTTTGCCTAGTGTTTCTGAGCCCCCTCGCTGCGGAGCATAGCGAGACATGCTGGCTTCGCCCGGTTGTTCCCTAGGTGAATGTGATGAGCGACGTGACGACTGCCAAAGACGAGAGTAAGACAGATCCGAGGCTGGAGATGCTCAGGCGGATTACCGAGGCCGGGCGGCTCGGGCGGGCGGGCAAGCTGGTGCCCCAGGTCGTGTTTCAGGTTGCCGACCGGGAGTTGGTGATCGCAGGCGTCGGCAAATACAACGTCGTCATTGATGGCATCGCCGGGCGGGTGTTGCACGGCTGCCGCGATGCCCAGAGCCAGGCGCGCGAGGGCATGCTCTGCAAGCACGTCGCGGCGGTTCTGTTGGCCCTCGACGAAGACCACGCGCTGGAAATCATCGAGGGACTGCTGGCCGAACAGGGCGACTGGCACCTCGACATCATCCAGTAGCTGACGCGCCCTGCCACATTGCCCACGTGAGTATCGGGGGGCCAGAAGAAACACTATCGGCAGGACCTCGGGAAGCTCCAGCTTGAATCGATCCCCTCGACGCCATTCACTCACCAGAGCCGCATTACTCATAACACTCCGTCGCGAGGGCGCGGAGAGGGCCGTGGATACAAGGCGCGCGCCGCGAGGACGACGCAGGCGTACCAAGGGTACGCCGAGGAGGCCGAACAAGCGCAACGCAGTAGGCACGGCCCTCTCCGCGACCGCAGCAGGAGTGTTATGAGTAATGCGGCTCTAGACGGACCAGCTGATGATCTCGAAGCCACAGCGGCTGAGCTTTGCGGCATCCCCGGCGACGCGCCAGAAACGTGACCATCCCACTTCTCGTTGGGCGTGCACGAAGGCGTTGAGGATGGCGAGCTTCACATCCGTGGTGCGGCGCATCTCGTTGCGCAGCAGGATACTCTCGGTGAAGGGGATGCGGACGTCGTGGCGTCCATGGATGAGCACCACCGGGGTGGTGAGCGTAGCGATGTGGTCGCGGAGCGTGAGCTCATTCATGCTCTCGGTGATGCCCGCGGGGAGGCGCTGGCGGGCAGCTTCGTGAAGCTCGGGATCAGCCAGCGTGATGGAATCGACCAGGGCCTGCCCGCCGGGGCTGAGGCGCGAGCGCAGAGATTCCCAGGTCGGTGCCGCCCCGGCCTTCCAGGCCTTCTCTCCCTCGGCGATGACCTGCTGGTCGGAGGGATTGTCGAGCCACTCCGCCGCGCTTGACACGAACACCCATTGGCCCTCGAACTGTTTCTCGGGATCAAGCTTGAGGCGTGGGTGGCGGTTGCCGTAGGCGGCGACTCGTCCCGTGGCGGTGAACTCCATGACGTGATCGAGGTCGTAGTAGGCACCAACGGTCACCGTGCCCGCGAGCTCCTCGTGAGTCATCCGCGCAGCAGCCAAGAAGGTGGGACCGGCCGCGTAGGAGAAAGCCAGAAGCACGACCTTGTCGACGCCGAGAAGCTCGGGCACCGCGAGCGCCGCATTATGAACGTCGTCGATATCGGCCACACGCATGCGCCGCGCCTTCATGCCCACAAACTCCGGCACCACGACAGCCATGCCACCGCGCGCGCAGGTCGAGGCGAAGGTGGGCACACGATGGTCATCCGGACCATCCTCGGTGAGACCGTGCATCATCAGGATCGCAGCCCGCTGCGATTGCCCCGCGGCAGGCCGGTAAATGTCGGTGATGCCGAATCCCTCGGCGATCGGCCCTCGGCGCTCCACAAGAATGTCTTCGCCCGGACCCGAGCCGCCGCGGCCGCCTTGCAGGATGGCCCCGACGAGGCCGAATGCGCCGCGCAGGGTTGCGATGCGTGATCCCATGTCAGCCTCCCAGCTCTTTCCCGATTGCTTGCATCACCGCCTCGGCGTCCTCGAGTGTGCTGAACAGGAAGTCGGGCTCGCAAGCGGCAAGCTGCTCCTCTGTGAACAGCCCGGTGGCCACTGCAATAGAGCGGGCGCCGAGCTGAGCCCCGCAGGCGATGTCCGCGGGCGTGTCGCCGATGATCACCACCGACTTTCCCTCGAAATGATGGCCTGTCTTCGCCTCCGCGCGCGCCACCGCGATCGCCGGCAACTGATCACGGATCTCGTGGTCACTGCCGTACGCTCCGAGCCTGAAGCGCGAGAAGCCGAGACCGGAGCCGTCGACCTTGAGACGAGCCCCGCGCTCGATGTTGCCGGTCAGGAGGCCGAGCACGAAACGGTCGCCATCGCTCTCGATGCGCTCCAGAAGCTCGATCACGCCAGGACAAACCTCTGGCGGCCTGTTTTTCACCTCGACCTCGAGGTTCGCCAGATACTGGTCCCACAGGCGGGGCAACTCCGACACGAGCTGGTCCTCGGATACGCCGGCGGCGGTCAACAAATAGCGAGCGATTTCGGGGTCGGTCCTGCCGCAGAATCGGTAGGAGTCGATAGGGCCCGTGGTGCGGAATACATCCAACAGCGCGGCGTGGAAACTGCGCCGCCCGGCGCCCTGAGTATCGAGCAGGGTTCCGTCGATATCGAACAGAACCAGTCGTCGACTCGTATTAGCCTTCATCGTATAGTGCCCCCCACGGCAAGCCCTCGATTATGGCACGTTCATCCCGGGAGGAATGATGCGCAGCAAGTCTCTGTTCGCTCCGATTCTGCTTGTTTTGGCTCTGGCGATTTCCTCGAGCTTCGTGCTCGGTGCCGGCCTCGGCCCAGCCGGGGCGGCCCAGGGTGACCGCTTCGGCAACGCCGACTACATCACCGTCGAGCAGCTTAGAGACTACCTGGCCTTTGTCTCCTCCGATGAGATGCAGGGGCGCGACACTCCGTCGGCCGGGCTCGACATCGTGGCCAAGTTCATCGCCACCAACCTGTCACGTTGGGGCCTGGAGCCGGCCGGTGACGACGGCACGTTCCTCCAGGACATCGAGCTGAGCCGATCTGCCATCGACCCAGCCGGCACGCGCGTCCAGTTCGGTGACCGGACTTTCACCTACGGCGAGGACTTCTTGGCAGGAACACAGGCCGGGAGCGCCACGGGCGGCATCGTTTACGCCGGTCACGGCTGGATCATCCCTCCCGAGGAAATCAATCCCTACGAAGGGCTCGATGTAGAGGGCAAGTTCGTGGTCGTCGCTGGGGGGTTGCCGCCGGGCGTCAGCTTCATGGAGCTGCGTCGCGGGACGCCGGGAGTCGACTTCATCAGGCCCCAGGCCTACTTGCGCGAACACGGGGCGCTGGGCCTCATCGAGATCCCCAGCTTCCGCACGCTGTCACGGTGGGAGGCCAACCTGGAGAGGGCCCTGGAGCGCGGGGCCGTCGAGGTTGCGGCGTTCTCGGACGACGAAGAGGATGCCGGCACGCTCCTGACTATTACCGTGTCTCTGCCGATGCTCGAAGCCCTATTCCGCGGCGAACAGATGAACGCCAGCCGTGTGTTTGCTGCTGCCGGCGGCGGTGAGATGGGCGAGCCTTTCGAGTTCGAAGCCGACAAGACGATCACGGTCGACGTTGCGACGGAAGTCGAGACTATTCACACGCAGAATGTCGTGGCCATTCAACGCGGTAGCGATCCGGAGCTAGCCGATCACTATGTGGCGATCGGGGCTCACTACGACCACGTCGGCGTGGGTGCCCCCGTCGATGGCGACGCCATTTACAACGGTGCCGACGATGACGGTTCAGGCACCGTCGCGCTGCTGGCCATGGCCGAAGCCTTCGCCAAGGGTCCGGCTCCGCAGCGCTCGATCATCTTCGTCTGGCACGCCGGCGAGGAGAAGGGCCTTTGGGGGGCGCGTTACTTCAACGAGCACCTCCCGGTTCCGGCAGACAACGTCGTCTCGCAGCTCAACATCGACATGATCGGGCGTAGCAAGCCCGAGGGCGACACCCACCGGGCCAACGCGGACCTGTCGGGTCCCAACGAGGTTTATCTGATCGGCCCGAAGGTCATGAGCGATGAGCTCGGGGAAATCGCGGAGGCCGTGAACGACTCGTACCTGCAGCTCGACTTCAACTACATGTACGACGCGATCGACCACCCGACCCGCTTCTTTTTTCGCAGCGACCATGTGACGTATGCACAGAACGGCATACCGATCATCTTCTTCTTCACGGGGACCCACGAGGATTACCATCGGCCCTCGGATGAGATCGATAAGATCGATTTCGAGAAGATGGAGAAGATCAGCCGTACGATCTACGCGCTCGCATGGGCGCTAGCGCATGGTGAGGGCCGGCCGGCGATCAACGAGAACCTGCCGCCGCAGCTGATTCAGCACTAGCCTGGATTCCTCAACGGGTCGCGGCTGCACGAACGGCGCGTCCCTACCCCGCGCAGCTGAGGATCTCCTGGGAGGGGTCGAGTCGATCCCAGAGGCCGCCGCCTGCACGTATCAGGAAGACGGCCACGACCAACATGGGGATCGCTGCCAGGGCCCCCATCAGCGGCAACTCCCAGGCCATCAGGGGCATACCCCAGAACCACTGGGCCAGCAGGATCAGGCCGACCATCAGCGCCCCCGGGAGGGTGCAAACCAGCATGCCCGTCGTCAGGATTGAAAAGACCACCAGGTTCTGCCCGAAGCTCGCGGCCCCCTTCATCTTCTCCATTCCCAGGTGGACCCATCCGGGGAAGAGGAGAACGGCCAAGTTCTGCAACGTCGACGATAGAAGGGCAGCCGCCGCCACGACCTGCAAGGCCCCGAGCAGGAACAGCGAGACCAGTAACGGTTGCCCGACGCCCGCCTGCTCCATCACATAGGAGGGCGTGAATGCCGACTCGCCGGGGTTTCCGAGAGTGACGCCGAAGCGGGCCAGAAATGCGCCCAGATCAAGTGCCCACAGGAGGATGGCGCCGAGTGCGGCGCCGAGGATAGACGTCGTTGCCGGCCCCGCGACCTCAGCGGCGATGAGCTTCCAACCGGAGATCGGCAACGCTCGCAAGATCTCCACGTTGAGGAGATCGGTGCGTAGGTCGTTGCGATAGTGCTGGCCAGCCAACAGCGGCATCAACAACATAAGCCCGATACCGGACATCATGGGAACGATGAAGAAAAACCTCGGCGCGCCCAACAGCGAAGGAAGCACTCCCGCAACCGCTGCGAGCGCCAGCCCGATGGGAACCTTCATTCGAAGGCTGCCGCGTCCTGCCAGCATCATGTTCTTCCAAAAGATCGCCACCTCGGGCGCCCCGAGATGGGCGAGAGCGAAGGGGGACTGTTGGCGCCGCCGCAGCGGAGTCTTCCAGAAGCGTGCGCGCACGTCCTCCTTTTCAACGCGGCGTCGGTCGTGTGCCAAGGCCGCTTCTTCGAACTTCACCTGTGACCGCACCACCCACTCGTTGTGCACGACCAGCAGCAGGAGCGGAAATACGAGCAAGCGCAGAAACTCGAGCAGCCCGGCGACGGTCAGGGTCGGGCGGGAGAAGAAGGGCGCCGTGAGCCAGAGGAAGGGCGAGAGGGCCCAGCCGAGAATGCCGTTCTGGGTGTTTGAGCCGTAGGTACTCGCGACCTCCTTGATGAACGAAACAGACAGACCCTCGGCGGGCAGCGATAGCGTCATCAGCTCGGCGGCCAGCAATGAGATGCCGTGAGCGAGGAGAATCCAGTAGGCGGCGAGAAACCCGTAGAGCTGGACGCGCCTCCGTAGCGCCGCCCCGGCGGGCAGCTCCTTCTGTCTTGCGATCCACAGGCTGCGGCCCGTGGAATGGAGATCCCAGACGGTGAGGGCGACCCACATGGAGATGAACCAGAGCAGCCGTGCGGCCCCCCTCCCCGAGCCCATGAAGAGGGACAGAATCATGCAGCCGAAGAGGATCCCCGGCTGACTCCTCAACGTGGCGTACTGGATGAGATGGCGGCGTTGTACTGGGGCCGGCGCCAACAAATGGATCTCCGATTGCCGCAGGCTCAGTGCCAGCCTCCCCCAGGGCATGAGCCACCAGATGGTGATGGCCGCGGCCAGCAGGAGAGCGGCTGCGAGATGTGCCGCCGGGAGAGCTTCAGCGGCCATTTCGTGGAGCTCTTCCATGCCACCGAAATGCACCTCGACGGTGCGCTCTCCCTCCTCCACATCGAAGAAGTCGTAGATGGCGTTCGACATCCAGAAGCCGATCCACGCCGCAAACACGAGAATGCCGACGAGGTACTTCGGCTGCTTGAGAAGGCGCAGCGACCGAACGATGCGGCCGCGAACCGATCGCACGAGCAGAAACAGGAGGGCCGGATTCACAGAGAGTCGTCCTCGCCGGTGGCGCGCAGGAAGATCTCCTCGAGGTCGGCGTCGGCGCCCATATCCGGCAGGGCAGTGCGGATCTCCTCGAGGCTGCCCTCGAGAACCTTTTGACCGTGCTGGATGATCAACACTCGATCGCAGATTTCCTCCACCAATTGCAGCATGTGAGAGGAGACGATTACCGAGGCTCCCTCCCTGGCTGTCTCCACGATCGTGCGCTTGGTGCGCCGCATCGAGGCGGGATCGAGGCCGGTCAGCGGCTCGTCGAAAACCAATGCCTCGGGGCGATGCAGAAGCGCGCATGAGATCAGGAGCTTCTGCTTCATGCCGCGGGAAAGCTCGGAGGGGAAAGAGTATCGCTGCTCGGTGAGATCATTCCTCTCGAGTAGCTCCTCGCCCCTCGCAGCACCGTCGGCCACACCGTACAGGCGCGAGAAGAGAGTCACGTGATCCCAGACCGTAAGGTGCTCGAACAAGTGGGGCTCGTCGGGAACGAAGGCGAGGCGTTGACGCGCTTCCACGGGATGTTCCTCGAGATCGAAGCCGCAGATGGCGATGCGTCCCGCGGTCGGCGGGATGATGCCCGCGAGACAACGCAGCGATGTCGTTTTGCCGGCCCCGTTCGGTCCTACCAGACCGAGAATCTCCCCTCGCTCGACGCGCAGCGAGAGACTATCGACAGCCTTGAAGCCCTCATAAGTCTTCGTCAGATCCTGGATCTCGATCATCGATTCCGATCCTTCGGGTGCTTTTCGGCAGAGCCGAACCACTCGCTCGAGCAACGATCTCGGCGGATCACGTGAGCAGTGATTCTACTCGCTCATCCACGTACCGCGAGCTTGAGTTTCCTGCGGTCGGGCCATTCATTGAGATGCCAGCCTGCAGGCGTACCCAAGGGTACGTCGAGGACTCCGAGCAAGCGCAATGCCGCAGACACACCCACCCCCGGTGCCGCAGCAGGATCGTTCTGGAAGTCCCGGGCCTATAAGTAGCGCTCGTAGAAGAACTTCGCGTAGTAGCTGGACAAGTCGGCGCCGGGCGCCCGGTACTCACGCTCGCGGTCGGCCTTAACGAGAAGATAGACGAGCTCGCTTTTCGTGAAGGTTGCCTTCAAACGCTTGCCTAGCCGGTGCTGCAGGTAATCGGCGTACCAGAGCGGCCATTCGGAGTCTTCGTCTTCGCCATGGGCACGCTTGTGTGCCTCCGCCGCGTCCCTGAACAAATCGGCGAGAACCTTGATGAGGGCCGTATCGTTCATCGCTGTCCCGTTCGTCCACGCCCCGTTGAGAAATCCGGGCTACTAGAAAGGTACGACACAAGTGTGCTTCCTCAAATGAAATAACTGAGATTCCTCGTAGTTTCCGTGATTGCGAGCCAGGGCCGCGGATCGGCACGGAGGAAGAACGCCCGAAGATCAGGTGAGGTCGTACAGACGGCTCAGCAAAAGCTGGAGCGGGAACCGTTGCAGGGCGCCTCCCCCCGCTGACATCTCGTCGAATCTCTCGACCTCGTCGGGCTCGATGCCCTCCCCCCAGATCAAGACAGGCAAGGGGTCGGCTGCGTGCTGACCGCTTTCGGAGACCGTCGCGTGGTCGGAGCCGATGGCCACGCGCAACGGTCCCTCGTAATCGTCGAGAAGCTTGCCCAGCCTGCGATCGAGCTTCTCGAGAAACTCGACCTTGAGCTCAGGTCGTCGATCGTGGGCTGCGATGTCGGCGCCCTTGACCTGTAGTAGCACCAGGTCGCTGCGCTCGAGGGCGTCATGTGCCTCCTTGAACTTCAACTTCAGATCCGTGTCGAGGTTGGCAGTCATCTGATCGTGGGTAACGATCTCCGCTCCCAGCCAGCTACACAGACCGAGGATCGTGCGGTCGCCGCTGACACAGACCAAGCGCAGAGGAATCCCCGCCTCCTCGAGTGGAATCAAGCGATGAATCCGACCCGCACCTCGCGTCAAGATGGTATTGGCCGGAAACAAGCCTTTCTTGCGGCGGACGACATTGATCGGATGCTGCCCGAGCACCTCGCGTGCCTGCTGCTCGAAAAGGGCGAGTATGCGGGCCGCAAAGACCGCGTCTTCGTTGTTGGGGTCGAGCGCCTGCGGAATGAGTGCTGGGGCGGGTGCCGCACCCTCTCCGGGGTCACTGCCCCTGATCTCGGATGCCAGGTCCCGACCTTTGAGCACGATTGCCAAGCGGTGCTCGGTGGACGGAGCCACTCGCACCTCGATGTCCTCGGGCACGCTGTGCGGAAGAGCCAGCCGGTCGATCGCCCGAGCGAGCTCCTCGGTTTCGTCGCGGATGCGGCCAGCCCTGCGGTCGACGACGATGCCGTACTCGTCGACGGTGGCGAGATTGCCCCGCAGGGCGATGTCGCCGGGCGAAAGAGACAAGCCTGCCCCGATTGCCTCCACGGGGCCACGCTTCAAGGCCAGCGGCGATTGGCCGAGCAGGGCAAGCGTGCCTGCGGCAGTGTCGGGGACGACGCCGGGGGAGACGGCATCGGCGAGGCCGCATCGTCCTTCACTCGCCAGCCGGTCGAACGTCGGCGTGTCTGCAGCCTGCAAGGGAGTGCGTCCGCCCAGTGCACGCACTGGGCGATCTGCCAGGCCGTCGATCACCAGAAGGAGAGTCGGACAGGGCCGTCTGCGCTCCGGCGAGCGGGCCAGAGCCATCGAAGGAACCCGCTTCTCGACCATGGCGGTGATGAGCCGAAGGGTTTGCGCGCTGGCGGGGTCCGCCTGCGAGGTGTCGAGCTCCTGGACCTCGTGGGATTCGGCTTGCTGCAAAATGTAGTCGTGGATGGCGCGTATGGAATCGAAACGCTCGAGATAGCGCTCAGCTCGTCGGCCCCAGCTTCTCGTTCGGGCCAAGAAGCGAGATCTGTGCGTTTCCTCATTCAGTGTCGCCAGCACCAGGGGAACCTGGTAGGCGCTGCCCTCGAGATCGGCGAAGGGGACGATAGCCGGATGCAGGTGCACACCTTCGACGATGATGCTCTTGTTCTCGGCGATCGCTCTCTCGACCACGGCGCGTACACCGACACAAACGCGGCTAGCCTGCTCCTCGAATGAGGCCACGAGCAGTTGCGCATACTCAGGATCGCTCGGGGATCCGGAAATCTCCTTCGCCGCGAGCACCTCGAGGGGAGGAGCAACCTCGAAGCTCGACTTGTGCAGCGCCGGCATGATGCTTGGGGTGAAGACCATACGCATGACCTGACGGATCGTGTCGGTCGCGTTGATCTGGTAGATGCGCAGGAGCGGCGCCAGCTCGAGCGCCAACGCCGACTTTCCTGTTCCGCTGGCGCCCCCGATATAGATCACCAACGGGCGGGGCAACGTGCGGATCCGTCGCACGAGCCGGTACTGCTTTGCCGCCATCTTTCCGACATGCTCCTCGATGAGCTCGTCCGTGCGGCGTGCGATCTCAGCGCTGGGGATGAGATCCAGACCCTCGGAGCGTAGATTGCCCTCGAGCTCATTGACCAACGCGTAGGCCCGATCGAGGTCCACTCCCGCGGCATTGATACTGCGAGCCAGCAGGCCCCGCGAGAACAGCTGCTTCTGGCCGTCGTAAAGCACCCGCAACTCGGTGGTGTGGGGGACCTGCGACTTGAGTGCCTCGGCAGCCTCGCTTCCGAAGACCTTTTCGACCTGTTCATCGATCAAGTCGCGGATCTCGGCCGTGGTGATCTCCTCTCGATCCGCGACCTCTCCCCGGATGGCCCGCGCGATGGCGTATGCGTCCTCGAAGCTCAAGCCTCGCTGCACCAGGTCATGAGTGACCATGCCGCGCAGGAAGCGGTTGCTCGCCCCCTCTGAATTGATGACTTGAATCTGTCCGCGCGGACCCTTGTCTTGGTCCTTGATGCCGTGATCTTGCTCTTGATCAGGTTTCTTCATTAGTCGTCAGGGGGGCTGCCCATACGCGAGACGTGAGCTATGTTGGACCCGCTTCTGCAGCTGGAGCACAGGCATTCTAGCATCGGGTTTCGGTGTCGATCCCTCCACAGGACCTATCCGCCGATGTGCTTCGGGGCTAGCCTGCGAATCCCAACCTGGCGAGAAGCTTGGGGGTCACCACCCAGGAGAGAGTGCCGGCCCCGAACTCGACCTCTGCCCAGCCGTCGACATCGAGGTCGACGCGGGCAATAGTGGCGGTTGGCATCTTCAAATCACCGCCGCCGATCAGCGCACTGACGAGCTCCGACCATGTCGGCTCATGCCCGACGAGCAGGAGCCGGTCGTGCGAGCCCGTGTGGATGTGTACGAGCTGCATCACGGCGCTGGGCGAGGTGGCATAGAGGTCGCCCGTTACTTCTACCGGGCATGACCACGAGCCTGCGCTCATCGCCAGCTCCGCCGTGTCGCGAGCCCTGATCGCAGACGAGGCAACCACGAGATCCGGAGCCTGCTCTATGGCCGTGAGGAATTTCCCCATTTGTTGCGCTGCCCCGCGCCCGCGCTTGTTCAGGGGGCGGTCGTGGTCGGCCTCATAGTCCGCGCTCCAGTCGGATTTGGCATGGCGGAGCAGGTAGATCCGTTTCATATCAGGCTCCTGGGAGTCTCTTAACCCGGACTTCTCAACGGATCACGACCCGTTGAGAAGCCCGGGTCAGCACCCTGATCCACAGCGAGTACCTGCGGAGCAGGACGCTAACTCGGGTATCATATTCCCTATCCAGCGAGTAGAGGTCAGGGATCGAGCAGGAGGAAGCACTGAGTGGACCCCGCTGGGGCCGTGAAGGTGCCGGCAACGGAGCAACCGAAGTGAGCAGCAGAGGCAAAGTCAGCGAGACAGCGGTAGGCAAGCCCTTGGGGCCGCCGAACCTGGACCATCGCACCTACTACATCAACCGAGAGGTGAGCTGGCTGAGGTTCAACGAGCGTGTCCTCGAGGAGGCATTGGACGCCAACAACCCCCTCCTCGAGAGGGTGAAGTTTCTCTCCATCTTCCACAGTAACCTCGATGAGTTCTTCATGGTCAGGGTCTCGGGGTTGCGGCGCCAGCTCGTCGGCGGTGTCCTCAAGACTCCCGCCGACGGTATGACGGCCGCCGAGCAACTGGCAGAGATCCGCAGCCGGCTGAAACCGGCGGTTACCAGCAGCTCGAGCCTCTGGATGGACGATCTTCGACCCAAGCTCAAGGAGGCAGGGGTCAGGGTGCTCGAATACGAGCAACTCAAGAAGAAGCAGCGCAAGCTGCTGCGAAAGCACTTCAAGAGCGAGATCTTCCCGGCCCTCACCCCGCTGGCGTTCGACCCGGGTCACCCGTTCCCACACATCTCCAACCTCAGTATCAACTTGGCGGTGGTGGTGAAGGATCCGCAGCAGGGCGAGAGGTTCGCCCGTATCAAGGTGCCTCCCATTTTCGACCGCCTGCTTCCCCTGCCCAGCGAGGAGAAGGCCGACAGCTACGAGCGCCTCGGCTTGGAAATCTCCAAGTCGAGTCATTTCGTTTGGCTCGAGCAGGTGATTGCCGCGAACCTCGACCTTCTCTTCCCCGGCCTGGAAGTGGTTGCCGGCTATCCCTTCCGCGTTACCCGCGACGCCGATTTCGAGATCGAGGAGGACGAGGCCTCCGACCTTCTTGCGGCGATGCTGGAAGTTGTGGAACGGCGGCACTTCGGATCCGCAGTGCGGCTCGAGGTCGACAATCAAATGCCCGAGCCCATTCGCGACATCCTTACGAGCAACCTGGAGCTGCAGCCTTACCAGGTGTTCGCGCTCGACGGGCCGCTGGGCCTGGCCGACGTCATGGAGCTGATGCGGGTCGACCGTCCGGAGCTCAAGGACAAGCCGTTTCTCCGCAGCATTCCGCCGGTCCTCGTCAACGGCGACGATCTGTTCTCGACACTCCGCCGGCGCAATGTGCTGCTCTACCACCCCTTCGACAGCTTCAACCCGGTCATCGAGTTCATCGTTCAGGCGGCCAACGATCCTGACGTGTTGGCCATCAAGCAGACTCTCTATCGAGTGGGCCCGAACTCACCTGTCGTCAAGGCGCTGATGGAAGCTCGCGAGAACGGCAAGCAAGTGGCGGTGATCGTCGAGCTCAAGGCGCGCTTCGACGAAGAAAACAATATCGGCTGGGCGCGGGCGCTGGAGCGCGCCGGCGTGCACGTGGTCTACGGTCTCGTGGGATTGAAGATCCATTGCAAAATGTGTCTGGTCGTGCGTCGAGAATCGGGCGGGATTCAGCGTTACGTTCACCTCGGCACGGGCAACTACAACCCGGTTACGGCGCGCGTCTACGCCGACCTCGGTTACTTCACCACAGATCCCGATATTGCCGCCGACGTGTCGGATCTCTTCAACGTGCTGACCGGCTACTCCCACAAGCAGGAATACACCAAGCTCTTGGTCTCTCCGGTAACGACCCGGAAAGAGATCATGGCGCGCATCGAGCGAGAGATCGAGCGCCACAAGGCACATGGCGACGGCTACCTGGCGTTCAAGGTCAACTCGTTGGTCGACAAGAAGTGCATCAAGGCCCTCTACCGGGCCTCGATTGCAGGAGTGAAGGTCAATCTCCAGGTGCGGGGCATCTGTGGTCTCCGGCCGGGCGTGCCACGCGTCAGCGAAAACATCACCGTAACCTCGGTGGTCGGACGGTTCCTCGAGCACACCCGCATCTTTTATTTCCGCAACGGCGGCGATGAGGAGGTGTTCCTGGGTAGTGCCGATCTCATGCCGCGCAATCTCAATGGCAGGGTCGAGGTGACCTTCCCGGTGGAGGACGAACGCCTCAGGACGGCGCTGCGGGACGAGATTCTCTTTCTGCATCTGAGGGACAACGTCCAGGCACGGCGCTTGCTGCCGGACGGGACCTACGAGCGTCTATCGCCCGGGCCCGGAGAAGAGCCGGTGAGCTCACAGGTCCTTCTCAGCGAGCGGCCACGGGCCTGGCACTTCGAAGACTGAAGCCGCGGGCGACAAGGTCGCTCGTGTGAGGAATCAGGCAGCAGGCGATGAGAATTGCCCTCCTCGGCGATGTGCACGCCAATTTGCCGGCGCTCGAGGCAGTTCTCGATCACGCTGGGTCGCAGGGCGTCGAGTCGATCTGGAATGCTGGTGACTTCGTCGGCTACAACGCCTTTCCCGAGGAAGTCGTGCAGCGCCTCCGGGCCGAGGGTGCGATCAGCGTCGTGGGCAACTACGACCTCAAGGTGTTGAAGTTTCCGCGGAAAGACACCAAGTGGCGCGCCAGGAAGCGACCGGAGAAGTGGCTCGCCTTCAAGTGGGCGTACGAGAACCTCAGCGAAGAGAGCCGCGCCTATTTGGGATCCCTGCCGCACGAGGTCAGGCTGACTGTCGGCGGCCGGAGCGTACTGCTCACACATGGCAGCCCGGCGTCGATCAGCGAGCATCTCTACGTCGATACTCCCGAGGAGCGACTACGCGAGCTCGCGGAGCTTGCCCAGGCCGACGTGATCGTCATGGGCCACGCCCACGTCGCCTTCTCCCGGCAGGTGGACGGCATTTGGTTCATCAACACAGGGAGCGTCGGGCGCCAGGACGACGGTGATCCGCGCGCCGGGTATGCAGTGATGGATCTCAATGACGAGACGGTGACGGTGCAGCATCACCGGCTCGATTACGACATCGAGGAGACCATCGCAGCGCTCCGGCGGCAGGGGCTGCCACAGGCCTTCGAGGAGATGATGCGGCAGGGAAGGAAGCTCGGCTGGATCCTCGACCAGCCAGATCGGGGCTGAGGCTAGCTCTTGTTCTTCTTCTTGTTCTTCTTTCTGGAGCGGTCGAGCTCGTCGATCGTTCCGAGCTTGTCCGCCAACAGCTCGGAGAGCTTCCTGAGGGTCTTGACCCTCGCGTAGTGTTTGTTGTTGGCCTCGACGATCGTCCAGGGTGCCCTGCGCGTGCTCGTCTTTACCAGCATCATCTCGACGGCCTGGGCGTAGAGGTCCCACTTCTGCCGGTTGCGCCAGTCTTCTTCAGTGAGCTTCCAACGCTTGTAGGGGGTATCTCTGCGCCCTTCGAAGCGGCTTAGCTGCTCGTCGGCCGAAATATGCAACCAGAATTTCGCCAAGATCGTGCCCGAATCGACGATCTGGCGCTCGAATTCGTTGATCTCTCGAAAGGCTCTGCGCCACTCGCGCTCGGTGGCGAACCCCTCTACGCGTTCGACCATGACACGCCCGTACCAGCTACGGTCGAAGATGACGATCTGTTTTTCGTCGGGAGGGATGAGCCGCCGCCAGAATCGCCACAGGTAGGGATGATTCTTGTCGTCACCCTCGGGTGCCGCGATCGAGTAGACATGGTAGCCGCGCGGGTCGAGCTTCTCGGTGAGGCGACGAATGTTGCCGCCCTTACCGCCGGCGTCCCATCCCTCGTAGACGATCATTACCGACCTTTGCTGACGGTAGAGCTCGTAGGCGTAGCGTCGTAGCTCGAGCTGATGTCGGACGAGCTGAGTACGGTACGCCTCGTCGTCGATGGTCTTGTTGAGGTCGATCGTTTCGAGCATCAGCTACCGTTCCAGGTACTGGTCGTCTTCCTCGAGTCCCAAACGGCTATCCTCACGGCCACTCTCGTCAGGCAAGCCGTAGCCATGCGTCTGGAGCCCCAAGCGCAGGCGGCGTATGGCTGTCTCGAAGACTTTCACGCGCACCCAGCGCTTGTCGGTTGCCTCGACGATGGTCCAAGGAGCCCACTCGGTTTCCGTCTGCGCCAACATCTCTTCCGCGGCGATCAGGTACTCCTGGTACTGCTCGTGGTGCTTCCAGTCGTGCGCCTCGACCTGCCATGCCGTCAGGGGGTTGGACATCAGCTTCTTGAAGCGCTTTGCCTGCTCCTTCTTGCTGATATGCAGGAAGAACTTGATGATGATGTAACGGTCGTCGGCGAGCGCGCGCTCGAAGCTGTTGATGTTCGAGTAGATCAGCGGCAGATCCTCTTCCGGCGTCAGGCCATCTACTCGCTCTACGACCACCTTGCCGTACCAGCTGTGGTCGAAAATACCTATCTTCCCGTAGGCCGGCAGGCGCTTCCAAAAGCGCCACAGCCAGGGCATGTGCTTGTTGTAGGAGCGCGGGGCGCGGATCGCGTAGAGCTCGAAGCCGCGCGGCTCGAGTCGCTGCGTGAGCTTGCTGATGGCGGTTCCCTTGCCGGCGACGTCCCACCCTTCGAAAACGATGATCGTGGCTACGCGGGCCTGCCACAGGGCGCGCTGCAGGCGATGCAGGTCATACTGCAACTCCGGCATCTTTTCCTTGTATTCCTGCTTGGAAAGCTTGCGGCCGAGATCGAGGTTCTCGAGCATCTACCTGCTCCAACTCGGGGTGACCGGGAATGCCCGCGGGCCCTCACCATAAACCTTCGCCTTGATCTCGCGCCAGAGCTCATCGTAGGCGTGCGCGGGTGCCGACCAGGCGGCAAAGGTCGCCAGAGGGGCACGGTGCAGGCCCATGCGTTCGACGTAGCTGGAATAGGGGATCCTGGTGGCGAGGAAGTCGTACGGACCAGCAGTGGGGCCGAAGCAGATCTCGCGATGCATCGACTTTCTCATGTCCACCATGCAGAAGAAGGGGAAAACCTGGAGCTTCTCCATGCCGTTGCGCCGCAGGTGCTTGGCGAGTCGTTCGAGGGTCAACAGTGACAACGTCGTGGGAATCGAGGGAACCAGCACACTGTCGGCCGCTACGAAGATGCTCTCTGACACCAACGAGATGCTCGGGGCACAGTCCAAAAACACATGGTCGTATTCGCCGGCAAATGGCCTCAAGAGACGGCGCAATCTCTTGGTGGGCTTCTTGGTGGCGTTGAGGAAAAGGTCCAGGTGCCGGTAGGAAAAGTCCGCTGGCAGAAGATCGAGCCTGTCGTAGTCGGTGCCGCGGATACGCGGGTCCAGCTTGCGCTTGCCTTCGATCAGCTTCTTGGCGCCGCCCTTGACCTTGGGCTTGACGCGAAAGTAGAAGGTCGCGGCGCCCTGTGGGTCGAGGTCCCAAACAAGCGTGCGGGCTCCGTCCAGCGCTGACAGGTAGGCGAGGTTCACGGCGCTGGCCGTCTTTCCCACCCCACCCTTGATGTTGTACGTCGCGAATACCTTCAACGCTGATCCTGTCGCTGAATTGTGGGCTCCGTCACCGGATCCGAGGGGGCCTCAGGGGCCTCGGGCTCGGGGGCTTCCACCTCAGGGGCCTCAGGCTCGGGGGCTACCTTGGCAGCACCCGTCTCAGGTGCGACTCTCGTCGTTTCACGAGTCGCCTTGAACAAGCGCTTGAACCGGGCGTGGTTCTTCTTGGTCGAGAACTGGCCGAAGCGCTCGGCAAAGCGCTGGCGCTCCTCGGCCTTGCCGGCCTCGAGGCGCTCGATCAGACGACCCATCGCCATCAACGTTTTTGCCGGGGCGGTGCCGTTCTCGACCATCTGTTCAGCGAAAGCCCCGAGCTTCTCCTGCTGGACCTCGTAATCGTTGAAGTCTCCCAGGTTGTCCTGAAACTGCTTCAAGGTCCTGATCAGCCGTTCCGTCTGCCCGGCGTCGTAGAGGCTGCGGAAGAACTCCAGCAGGTAGCGAAGTTTCTTGCAGGCAATGCGGAGTCGATGCAGCGCCACGGCCGGGGTATCCGGCTGGATCGCGAGGCCTTTCGCGCGAACCCTGCGATAGGCCCTCCAGATGTGCTCGGAGGCAACCTCGCGGATCGGTCGCCTCGCGTTGGGACACTCGGCGGCAGCGGGAGCCGGGTGCTCGAGTAGCTCCTTCCAGGAGCTCATGAGAGAGCGGTATCGATCTTCGTCGAGAGAGCGCGTCATGCGACGCTGCTCGACCTCCTGTAGCTGGCGCAAGAATTGCGTCAACGGTTCCAGCTCTTCCACCACCGGAGCGGGCAGCGTGACCCCATAGTCGGCCATCTTCAACAAGTAGACGTCGAGATCCCGGGTCGGCCCCGTGATCTGCCCCAGCCAACGGAATCCATCGCTGAACTCGTCAACGACTTCCCGCGGATAGACACCCTTGATTTGTCGGAGTGCCGAGCGCGTGCGCCGCACGGCGACCCGGAAATCGTGCAGGAACTCGGAGTCGAGGTCTCGCCGCATGCCCTCCTCGTTGGCCTCGATGGTGCCCAGAAGGGTGCGCTGAATGAGCCTCGTCGCCTCTTCTGCCGGCATGTCGGGTTCGAGCTCGAGGCGCAGCTTCGATGAATAGTCACCCGGCTCGCGATCGATGCAGGCGAGCGCGAGCCTCAGCTCGCCTTCCTCGACGCGCGCCAGGCCCATGCTGGTCTCGACGAACCGCAGGACGATTTCGTGCTGGTTGTCATAACCCCTGACGGGCAAAACGCGCAGCATCGTGGGCAAGGTCTGCACGCGGCGGTCGGCAGCAGGATCCTCGGCCCGCCCTTGCTGGAGCACCGCACGCGCCACAGTCTTTCTCTGCGCGTCGAGAATGCGCAGTAGCCGCCCCCCCGTCTCCACGGCTACAACGGGCAGGAGGCGACGCATCTCGATGCGCCTGGCAAGTTCATTCTGAAAAGGGCCGTGAGGAAAATCCCAGGCGAAGGCCGGCACTTCGGGTGAGCGCAAGCGGAGGGCAGAGGCGGTCTCGGCCGCCCGCCAGGTGAGGATCAGCCCCCCTTCGACAGTGCTCGCCACGAGCGTGCTCTCATTGCGGTACAGGCGCCAATCGAAGGTGTCGAAGTAAGTCAGACGGACGGGAGTCGCAGGCTCGATACGGACGGAGAAACGAGCTTGAAGGGAGAGGATTGCCTCCTCTCCGGCGGCCTCCGATTCGATAGCAAAGTTTACGGGCGAGCGCATCATGATGAAGTCGAGGACCCGATAGAAATCCAGGCTAGCAAACGATCCTACTTGTTCTTACCCTTCTTCTTGCTCTTTTTCTTGTCCTTTTTTTTATCCTTCTTGCCGCCCTTCCTCTTGCGGTCCTTCTTCTTGCCCTTCTTGGCGCTGCCCTTGTCTTTCTTCTTGCGGTCCTTCTTCTTGTCCTTCTTGCTGCCGCCCTTCCTGGATTTCTTGCGGTCCTTCTTCTTATCCTTCTTCTTCCTACCCTTGTCTTTCTTCTTCGTCGTGGGCTTCCGAGACTCCCTTTCCTCGACGCCGTCGCCGAGCAGAGCCGATGCAGCATCTTTGATCGCAGCTGCTCTGGCCGCATGGAAACCCGTGATCTTGGCGATATGCTCGGGCGAGGCGGCAGCCAACTCCTGAACTGTCTCGATCCCTTGAGCCGTGAGCTTGGCGGCCGACAGGTCGCCTATGCCCTTGACGGCGGTCAGCTTCAATGTCGCCATCCTTCTCTCCTCTACGAAAAGCCGCCGGTCAGACAAAAGCCACCGGTCAAATATCTTCGTCGCCGTGGCGAATTCGATCGTAGGGCTGCACGACCGAAGATGAGATATTGCAAAGGTGGGCGCTGATGCGCCGCAGAATCCTCGATGAGCTGGCGTAGACGATCGCCATGTTAGCGCTGAGGTCGGAATCGGACGCCCTATGGAGGTAGGCGGTGAAGTCTTTCTTCAGCTGCGTGTGCCCGCCGATAACCTGGCGTGCGCTTTCAACGTCATCTTCACGGAAGGCCTTTTCACAAAGCTCGAACATGGGCCGCAGGCGCTCCGCTAGGCTCCGCAGCTCGTCGGCGAACTCGCCAGAGCGCGGGCTTTTTGCCAAGCTCGCCACCTCCGCGAGTCCACGGGCGAAGTCGCCGATGCGCTCGGCATCCTGGACCATGCTGACGAGAATGAGGCTGGCCACCAGTTCCTGGCGGGGGTTGACGCTGAGATGCTCGAGCACCGTCCGGCGGACCATGCGCTCGCCCTCGTCGACGATGTCGTCCATGCCCTCGAGGTCGACCTCGAGCGGCGCGTTGTCGAGCAGGGCCGCCAGCGCGTGATCAAGCATGCGGGCAGACTGCTGCAGCATCGTAGAAACGTCGCGGAAGGCAGCCTCGACGAGGGTGGACTTGTCCCCTGGGCCAAACAATCCCTTAAGCATTTTTGCTCTCCGAATGATCGAAATCCAAGTATAGAACATCAGCTGCAGGCTCCCGGGGCTCCTTGGCCTGGATCACAGCGGGAGAGTTGGACTCGGCGGGGGCGCCATCGTCGCTCGAAAATGTGCCGCTGACCAACAGCAGGAGGATGGGAAGCCCGTAAAAAACGACGACGATGTAGGCGCCGGCAAGCCAGCGGTTCCGGCTTCCGATGCGACCGAGCCAGCGAGCGAGGGCCAGCGGAATGGCACGCATCGGCGGTGGCACATAAATGAGCAACCCCGCCGAAACGTTGAAAAGCAGATGGGCGAAGGCAACCGTCACCGCGGCCGGGTTGCCGGTGGATAGAGCCGCCAGCATCGCTGTAATCGTGGTCCCGATGTTGGCGCCGATGGTGTAGGGGAAGAGTTGCTCCAGGGTCACGACGCCGGCGCCGACGAGCGGGATCATCACGGACGTGGTGATCGAGCTGCTCTGCACCATGACGGTCATGGCGGTGCCGGCAAAGACCGCTGCCGTCGCGGAGCGGAACAGAGTCTTGTGTAGAACCTGCTCAGCGCGCTCGGACATCACCACCTTCAGCAGATCAACGAGAAGCTTGAGGCTGCCGATGAGCAGAACGATGCCCGCGACGAGGGTCAGCGCTCCCGAGTCTCCCGTTGCCGACGAGATGAGCTCGGCCACGGGACGGACAACAGCCTTGAGTGGGTCGAACATCCTGATGCCGCCAGCTCCCTCCAGCAGTGACTCGAAAACTGTCGCGGTACGCGCCAGGTAGCCGGTCGCCATCTCGAGCGGGAAGAAAATCAGGACCGCCATCCAGTTGAAGAAGTCGTGGACCGTGGCTCCTGCGAAAGCGCGCTGGAACTCCTCCCGGCGGGTGACATGGGCCAGGGACACCAGGGTGTTGGTTACCGAGGTGCCGATGTTCGCCCCCATGACGATGGGAATTGCGCCATCGATGGTCAGGGCCCCGGCGGCCACCAGGCCAACAACCATCGAGGTCGTGGTCGAGGAGCTCTGCACCAAGGTGGTGGCGAGGATGCCGATGAAGAGGCCGACGAAGGGATTCGCAGTGCGCGCGACCAAAGCCTCGGCGAAGCCGCCGCCGAACAACTTGAACGATAGCCCCATGAGGTCCAGCCCGACAAAAAAGCCGTAAAGAAGGGCCAGGAGCAGAAGCATGCGGACTACGGTTCTAGATCGGGGGGTCATCGATGTGCCAGCTGTGACGGTCAGTGTTCCTAGATGGCGGCATCATATCAACTTTGTGATTCAGCCCCTCTAGGACAAGGCTCGTTCAGGCTCGGGAGCTGATCCATCACTGAGGAATGGACCACGGCAGCATCAGAGTACGGCGGGTCTGTAAAGATTTGATCAACGCCTCGTCAATCGACCGTTAAAATGCCAAAGTCAATTGCCTATCGAAGATGCTCCCCGGAGCGAAGTTCCCGGGAGTTGGAGCCCGGAAAACGGCCATGCAGAAGATCGGCATCGTTGACCTCGGATCGAATACCGCGCGGCTGGTGGTCTATGCGTACGAGCCCGGCGAGTGGTTCTACCTGGCCGACCAGATCCGCGAGCCCGTGCGGCTGGCTGAGGGGCTAGCCGCGACGGGGGTTCTCGGCGAAGCCGCCATGTGGCGTGCCTTCGGGGCGCTGCAACTCTACGCCGACTTCGCCGAAGACACCCACCTCTCGCAAGTCCACGTCGTGGCCACGAGCGCCGTCCGTGAGGCGCGGAATCGCCACGCCTTCCTCGATCAGGTCGGTAGGCTGGGGCTCGAGGTCAGCGTTCTTTCGGGCGAGGAGGAAGCCCGCTCGGGCGTGCTCGCCGTAGCCAACAGCTTCTGCCTCGAGGATGCCTGGGTGATGGACCTGGGCGGCGGTACGGCGCAGCTCTCACGCATGCGCGAGCGGCAATTCGTCAAGGGCCAGGACTACCCACTCGGCGCCGTTCGGCTTACGGAGGATTACCTGGCGGCGGACCCGCCCAAGAAGAAGGACATCAAGCGGCTCATCACCGAGGTGTGCGACCGATTGGAAGGCGTGCTCGAGTCGATACGAGCCGAGCCAGTCCCTCTCGTCGCCATGGGCGGCACGGCGCGAAACCTGGCCCGCGCCGTGCAGAAGAGCCGCGACTATCCGATGAGCCAGGTGCATGGCTACTTCTTGAGTCGGGAGGACCTTGAAGAGCTCGTTGATCGCCTCCTCGCGATGGATCGAACCGAGCGTACAAGGGTGATCGGGATCAAGCCCGACCGCGCCGACGTGATCGTGGCGGGTGCCCTCGTCTATCGCACCGTGCTGCGCGAATCGGGCCTTCCCGGGCTGCGCATTTCCGGCCAAGGCCTCAGGGAGGGCACCTTCTACCAGCATTTTCTGCCCGCACCGCATCTGATCCCGGACGTTCGCACCTTCGGCATTCAGAACCTCTTCGCCCGCTACCCGCAGCGCGCAGAGCACACCGATCAGGTGCGCTTCTTCGCGTCCCGCCTGTTCAATGAGCTCGAGCCTCTGCACGGTTACGGCGCGGAGGAGGCCCGTATTCTCGATGACGCCGCGTGGTTGCACGACATCGGTATGACCGTCGGGTACCACGGCCATCACCGGCACGGGGCCTACTTGATCGACACGGGGCTGCTGCCCGGAATGACGCACCGCGAGCTCGCCCTTCTGACCTTGCTGGTGCGCTACCATCGCAAGGGCCGTCCACGGCCGGGGCACTATCAGCAGGCGTTGGACAAGGAAGACCGGACACTTCTGCGACGGCTGGCGGCATGCCTTCGCCTCGCCGAACAACTCGAGCGCGGCCGGGCCAATAGGGTTCGCGACTTGGCTGTCGAGATCGGGCCAGGAACGGTCCATCTGAGCCTGCTTGCCGACGACCCGCCACGAGTCGAGTTGGTCGGGGCAGAAAAACAAGCCGACGTATTCGAAAGTGCATTTGGAAGAAAGCTGACCATCGGCCTCGCCGGTTGAGCGAGTGGGAACTGGCGCACGCGCAGCCGCGACCCGTTGAGAAATTCAGGCGGGGGAGAAGAGGGAATGATCGAGAGGATCATCGCAGGGGCGCCTGCCCAATTCGTGCCCACCGACGGGGGGCACATCCAGAGGCTGTACGCCGCGGCCGACGAGATCCTCGAAGGCTATCCCGACAGGGGCGAGCTCGAGCGCCTGGAGTTGCAGCTCATCGAGGCCGAGGATGAGGTGCCGCTGTTCGCCCACGTGGCGACGAAGCTGGCCCGGTCGAAGCAGATTGTTCGTAGCATCGAGGACTGCGTTCGTGTCTCCGTGGTCTTTGCCGTCTATCTGGAGAATGAGCGCATCCTGCGGCCCGAGGAGCACGAGCACGGCGAAGACTTCATGATCCGCAAGATCGACCAGCTCGACTGGTTGTTCGGTGACACCGCGAATTTCACTTGGGACATGTTCGTCGTCGACGATGGCTGCCCGGAAAGCAGTGGCCTGATTGCGCAGGAGATCCTCGATCGTCGCTACGGCGGTGACTCCGTCCACGTTCTCTTTCTCGAGGATGCGATCAGAAACGACTCGCCGGCGACTCGCCCAATGACCTCCACCCGCGACAGCCAAAAGGGTGGCTCCGTGGCCTACGGGATGTGGAGCGCGGCGCAAGAAGGGCACGACAACCACATCATCCTGTACACCGATGCCGACCTGTCGACCCACCTCGGGCAGGTCGGGTTGCTGGTCGAGGGCATTGTCAGCGACGGCCGGGTTGCGGCAATCGGCTCGCGTCGAGAGCCCACTTCGGTGGTGGTCAAGACGGGGCTGCGCAACACACGCGGCAAGCTCTTCATCTACCTGTGGAAGAGGCTCTTGCCGCTGCTCGGGGAGATCGTCGACACCCAGTGTGGCTTCAAGGCGTTTCGTGCCGATCGGTTCCCCGCTTTGGTCGATAACCTGATGGAGAAGCGCTTCGCCTTCGATATCGAGCTGTTGATCCGGCTGGAGCAGGACTCGCCGGGCCGGATCTCGAAGGTGCCGATTGCCTGGATCGACAGTGAGGCGGCGTCGACGACCACGGCGGCAAGGCCCTACCTGCCGATGCTGAAGAGCATCGTGAAGATGTACCGGCGATACCTCGGCGAGGATCCTGCCGCAGAAGGATACGCGCAGTTCATCGACGGTCTCGACGATCTCAGCTGGAGCGAGTTGCTGGAGAAGATCCCGGCGCGGATCGCCGCCGCCGACCCGGCCTCGTTCGGTGACTTCGACGAGATCTCGGCAGAGGATCTCGAGGCGCTGCTCGACTGAGGCTCGCCTCTGGGCCCTCCGGCGAAGTCTGTGCTCTGCACCATAAAGTACTTGACAGCGACGAGGGCTTGCCGTAGGGTGGCTGGAATTCGAGGTCGACAATAATCCGGCGCTCTCGCCTCCCGGCGCGCGTGTACCGGCCATAGAGGAGCAAAGAACCCATGGCGTTCATGCCCGCGCACGTTCACTTGATGGTCATCTCGTTTTTGCTCACCGGCCTTGGTCTGGCCGCCGCGGGCGCTGTTTTTATCTATGCCCTGGTGACCGACCGCAGGCCGCTTCTGAACAAGACCGTGATCGGTGCGGCCGCGATCGGTGGTACCTACATCGTGTTGCTTCTGGGTGCATCCTTGCTGAGCTCAGAGCAGGTCCTCGATCAGGGTGAGCCGAAGTACTTTTGTGAGATCGACTGCCATATCGCCTATTCGGTCGAGTACTTCACCACCACGAAGACTCTGGGGAGCGGGTCAAGCCAGGCCACCGCGGCTGGGCAGTTCTACGTAGTCGTCGTCAGGACCTGGTTCGACGCGGAGACGACCTCGGCCGGACGTGGGGACGCACCGCTGAACCCGAATCCACGCGGCGTGCGTGTCATCGATGATCGTGGCCGCCGTTTCCGCACCTCCCTGGAAGGCATGAAGGCGCTCGAAGGGCCCGCCGGCAAATCGGTGCCGCTGTGGCAGGGGCTGCGCCCCGGTGACTCCTACGAGACATCCCTCGTCTTCGATCTCCCTGCAGACGCCGAGAATCCCCGATTGTTACTCGCCGACACCGAGCCGCTGACGCTTCTTTTTGTCGGGCACGAGAACAGCCTTTTGCACAAGAAAGTCTATTTCAGTCTCGAAGGCCCGGCCGACGCGCATACCGCTGATTGGCGATAGACTTCCTCGATCAAGCCGCTCTGAGCTCATTAGCCTCTCCGCGCCCGCAGCGGGAGCGTGGTGAAAAATGCAGGCCGGCACCATTTTCTGCCCGGTGGAGCACGAGACCATGAGTGACCTCGAGTCCTGTGTCGATTTCCTTCAACGCCTGATTCAAACTCAGAGCCTGCCGGGTCACGAGGGCGAGATCGCGGCTCTCATGCGCGACGAGATGGAGAAGCTCGGCTATGCCGACGCGCGGATCGACGAGGCTGGCAACGCGATCGGACGCGTGCCGGGCAGGGGTGAAGCCGAGTCGCTGATGTTCAATACCCACCTCGACCACGTCGACGTGGGTGAGCACGATGCTTGGCCGTATCCGCCCTTCGGCGGCGAGGTGCACGACGGCAAGGTCTGGGGACGTGGTGCCGTCGACATCAAGGGGCCAATGGCAGCACAGGTCTATGGGGTTGCACGCCTGATCCGGGACGGTTTCCGGCCGGCAGGCGATGTCTACGTCACGGGCGTGGTTCAGGAGGAAACGGGTGGTCTCGGCGCACAGCACCTGCTGACCCATCTGCGGCCGCCGCTGGTGGTCGTCGGCGAGCCCAGCCGCAACGAGATTCGCCGCGGGCACCGGGGCCGCACCGAGCTGCTCCTGCACACCTACGGGAAGAGCTGTCACGCGAGCGTCCCGGAGGAGGGCGTGAATGCACTGGCGGTTGTCGCGAACTTCTTGGGTGGCATCGACAGGCTCGAGATGCGCCGCGACGCTGACCTCGGTGCCAGCACGGTGGCGCCGACCCTCATCCGTACCGACCAGATCAGCCCGAACGTGATCCCCGGCGAGGTGTGGCTCACCTGTGACTGGCGCAGCGTTCCCGGCGAGAGAGGTGAGGACGCACGCGAGGTGCTGCAGAGCCTGGCGGACGCCAGCCTGGTCGAGGGCTCACGCGCCGAGGTCACGATTCCGTACTACGAGATGACCGCCTACACCGGCATGCAGATGAACGTCCCCTGCGTCCATCCCGGTTACATCTTGGCGGCCGACCACCCTGCGGTGAGCGCGACGAAGGAGATTCTCGACCGAGCCCTCGGGCGAGAAGTCCCGGTGAGCGTGTGGCAGTTCGCCACCGACGGTGGTCACTTCGCCGAAGCGGGCCAGACCTGTGTGGGGTTCGGTCCCGGCGACGATCTGCTCGCGCACACCATCGACGAGCACGTCGACATCGCTGCCCTCGAGAACGCGCTCGATGGCAACGAGGCCCTGGCAAAAGACCTCAACGCGCGTGTGCTGCCCGCCTGAGCGCCGGTTGAATCGACGGGCGCGGCATTGCCCTCGCGCGCCATTGCGCTCGCGCAGCCACGATCTGTTGAGAAACCCGGGCTAGCCGACGACGAACTGGGCCACGTGCTCCTCGTCCATCGGGCGTGTCGCCAACGACACGGCCACCATGACGACGACGTTCGCCAGCACGCCCCAGATGCCGGCGTGGATCTGCTGCCACTGGAGCGCCGGAAATACGTTCCAAATCACGGTGACCGTGCAACCCGCCAGCAACCCGGCCAGCACCCCAGGCCGCGTCGCCCGCGACCAAAAGAAGGTCACCAGCAGGAGCGGAGAGAGCTGGGCGATGAACCCATAGGCCAGAAGCAGCAGATAAACGAGCGAGTAATCGGAGAAGACAGCGAAGTAGTAGGCAACGCCACTGATGATGATGACGAGAAATCGGATCGCTCGGCGCTGGCTGCGGTCGTCCATCTCGGGGCGAACCCAGACCTTGTAGAGATCGTTGACCAGAATCGAGCCGGCCGCGTGCACGATAGCATCGCCGGTGGACATCGACGCGGCCAGTGCGCCGGCGCAAAACAGCCCTACGACCACGGCGGGCAATCCGAGCGAGGTGATGATGGTCGGCAAAATCGCGTCGGCCGGATCCACACCCGGGAAACGCAAAATGCCCGAGAAGCCGATGAATAGGATCGGCACCAGAAAAATCTGGAAAGTGGGGTAGAAGACCACGGTCTTCTTCAGCGTGCGCACGTCACGGGCCGTGTAGATCTTCATGAAGTAGTGCGGCCAGAGGCTGAAACCGAGCACGGATATGGCGATAGCGCTACAGTAGCCGCCCCACGTCCAAACATTGCCGGCAGCGTCGAGACCCGGGGCGACCAGCATCTCCGGCACGGACTCCGCCAGTGCCTCGAACATGGCTCCCACCCCGCCGTAGAGCTTGAATGGCAGGTAGATGCCGAGGCCCCAAGCCAGGGCCATCATGAACATGCCCTGGAACGTGTTGGTCCAGCCGATACCCATGACGCCGCTGTAGTAGACGTAGATCAGCACGACGCCGTAAGCGATCGCCGCGCCGGCCCACTCCGGCATTCTCCCCTCCGTGACGACGTTGAAGACGTAGCCTGCGCCCTGCATCTGCAGCGTTAGGTAGGGGAGAAACGAGACCAGGCTGATCAATGCCAACAGGCCGGAGAGCGCCGGACTCTGGAAGCGGTGCGCGAACAGCTCCGCCTGGGTGACGTAACCGAAGCGACGACCGAGCGCCGCCACGCGGGGGCCGAAGAAGTACCAGGGTGCCAGCCCCAGTGTTCCGTAGGAGAGGATGTAGAAAGCTGCCGCACCGCGCGAGTAGGCCCAGCCGGGCCCGCCGAGAAAGGCGAAGGCGCTGAAGATCGACGCGCCCATGATGAAGTACATGATCAGGAAGCCAAACTCGCGGTCGGCTGCCACGTACCCCACGGTGGATGAAGAGGCACGCTTTCCCGACATCACCCCGACGATCAGCGATACGAGCAGATAGGCGAGGGTGATGAGAAAGACGATAACCCAGGAAGGCACCTGCTATTCCCCCCCTGGTTCAGGTGGGTCCTCGAGCTTGCCGTGGCGGTCTTCCCAGAGGTACAGCGCCAGAATGGCGGCGAACGCCACGCTCAACAGGAACACGAGATAGAAGAGCGACGCCGGCATGCCGAGGATCAGTGGCCGGATGTGGTTGAAGATCGGATAGATCGGCCACATGAAGGCGAAAAAGACAACGATGAACAGAATCGTCGCCGCCTTGTAGATACGTCGCTCGCTCGGGGAGAGCTCAGACGA